>VFQN01001499.1_pt1 | contig 38964 bp, 55 predicted proteins | sample 3512371 | NCBI WGS metagenome assembly VFQN01 (sample SAMN10412370, study PRJNA504923) | tailings metagenome | isolation source: Replicate 2 from Balatoc abandoned mine | place: Philippines: Itogon, Benguet | collected 2017-08-28
CATCGCTGTGTCTCGGTCCGGTTATGGACCCCCGGCTTTTGCCCACAGTGTAACACTGGATCACATACACATCTTCCACGTGTGGGTGAGTGGGGACGGGTCGGATTGACCCAGCGCATGTATCTCCTTGCTTCAAGTGCATGTCACCCTGCCCTTCTCCTTCTCCTCGTGAACATTGCATTAGGTGGCCCTACCCCAGCTTCTGCACTTCCGCTGTCTCATAACCGCTCCTTTTAACGTGCGGAGGACAGGACCTTTACGCACCGCCATACCCTCCGCCGTGTGGGTACCGTACCGGCTGCGCACCGCCACTGCCGTACCCAAGATCCATCCAGGTCTGGTGGGTACCCACGCACAGCTACTGGTGACCAAGCTGAGCAAGCGCGTGCGCTGGTATGCCTTGATACCGCTGATAGCCCCTGCTTGGTAGCGTTGTTACGAGGGGAGACGTGCATGCGCGTGATTTTCAGCAGGCAGGCGAGCAGGTACGCCGCCGTACCACCCAATATACCGTTGACAAGGGGGTCGGCAGCGCGTTTGACGGTCAGGAGGGCCGGCTGAGCGGCCAGGAGCGGCCAGCCACTGGGGCCGGCAGCCACGTGTCCGTAGCATGTGCGGGAGCACATCGCTTGGAGTGTTGACTATAACTATGCACTCTGATGAAGCGTGCACGTGATTGAGCGTCAGAACGCTATCATCTGTTGGTAAAGGGCCAACCCTTTGCACGCATGTGTTGACCCATGGGTCTGCGTGACACTGCCTACACTTGTACCTCAGGGTGGTGGGTCTACGCGACACTTACTTTCACAGCTACACTGCCGGATGCATCCACCGTGGCCACCACGAGATCCTGTGAGTAGAGGTGCAGAAATCCTGTAATAAGTCATCGAGTACGTTGCTGACTATGTACCTTAGGGGTCATCCAGCGTGCCCGGTCTGCTCGCCAGGGAGCTCGCCTCCAGCCAGCCAAGCCAGCTAATGCACCAGCCCCCAACTCACATACTAGCGGTAATAACATGCATTAAGGGCTCGCAAATCACCAAGGCCTGGTTCTCAATTGCGTGCACATGCCAACATGTTTTGGCGCCAACGAAATGCAAAGGTTGAGTAGCCTAAACGCCCTGTCCCTCAGATGTTGATGCTAGAAGGAACAAAGAAATCGTACTAGACTGGTGACCATCGCGAATGAGCGGCAACAGCAGGGACTCTGCCGCTGCGCGCCAGCAGAGGACACGGAACCGCCTGCTCGCAAAGCGACGCGGACCAGGCTGTTTAAGGGATTTGCTCGAACGTGTACATAATGACCTGGAGGCTGGCAGGGACCCGTTCCCAGCGCGTGAATACGTTATGCTCTGCGTCGAGACGCTAGAGGAACTGGAGGCGGCGGACTCTACAACATACGAGCACCCGACCGCGATCTGGGCAGCAACTGAGCTCAGCAAAGCAAAGCTGTTCGCCCTGTACGCGGTTGCGCTGAGGAGGAGCGTCCACGCTACCACGCCGGACGACGCTACCCACACGGCCTTCACCAGGCTACGCGGCTGCCTGAGTGCCACCTTAGCACGCTGCATGGACGTGACCATCAGCATCAGGCCGGCTCTAGTGCTGGCCTGCGTTCGCGGTGACGTGCTTAACATCTACAACGCGCACCTCGCCGAGTGCGCGAGCCAGCTCAGGTCCCACGCACAGCTGCGCTGTGAAGGCCAGGCTGGGCACAAACCCCAGCCACGGCGTTTGCCACAGCGACCGGCGTCAAGCAGGCTGCCCACGTTGAAACGCGTCCTGGCGGCTACTGCCGCCCTGGCGTCCGAGGCCCTTATGCTGGTGGGCATTATCTGGGAGGCCAGTGGTGCCAGCACCAGCACCAGCGCTGGCAACGGCATCACAGACCCCACAGACAGCACCACCAACGGCAGTGGCACCGCGGCGTTCCATGAGGGCGAGCTGCTTGCTCTCCAGCAGCAGCAGCTGGGTGTGCTGGACCGCTGCTGCCGTGTGGCGCTGGAGCTGCTGCCGCTGGCGGCGCCGTGCAGCCCCGTGAGTGACACGTGCGTTCCAGACGTAGAGTCAACCTTTGAGAAACTGGACCGTCAAATGCTGCGTGACTTCGTGCCACGTGGCCTGTGGCTTGGCACGGTGCGGTGGCGGGGCGGCAAGGTGTGCCGTCAGGCGCGGCCCCCGAAGGGTGCAATGGCAGCGGTCACGACACCGCCCGGCCAGCCCGTACTGCCAGCCCGCTGCTCCCCTCCTCGCTGCAGTGCCTGCTGGCGGCGCACGTGGTTCGGCTGTGCGCCGTGCTGGACGGCGGCACTGACCACGGGCTGGCGGGGGGCGGAGGTGGCGGCAGCAGAGGCGGTGGTGGTGGCGGAGGTGGAGGCGAAGGCGGCGGCGGATACAGTGCTCTGGAGCACGTGCCGCTGCAGGACGCACAGCACACGTATGTGTTGGGCGGAGCTCCGATGAGTTTGAGCGTGGACTTGGCCTTCAAGGCCGTGACCCTGTGGGCTCACGCGGCGGGGCTGTGGGAGGGCAGCGCAGTGCGGGACGTGTGGTGGGCAACTGCTGCCCATCTGCCTAATGCCACAGCTGCAAGCGGCACCGGTGGCGGTGGAGGCGCCGACATCGGCGGCGGACGTGGCAGCAGCAGGGACGTGTGGTGGGCGGCCGGGTGCGCTACAGCGCAGAACACACAGCGGTTTGGGGCGGCTGCAGTCGAGGGCCGGGGGGACAGCAGCACGCGGTGCAGCCGAGGCCGTGGCGGGCGGAGCGCGGCGGCGGCGGCAGCGGAGCTGCGGCAGCAGCTGGCGGCGGCGGAGGCACAGGTCGAGCAGGCAGCAGCGGCCTCAACATCGGCGGCGTCAGCGGCGACGGCGGCAGCGGTCTGCTCGCCGAAGCACGTGGCTTACCTGCGCCGCACCCTGGCGGCGCTGGAGCTAGAGGCGGCGGCGGAGCAGCTGCCGCCGCTGAACCGCAAGGCGACGGCAATGCTGTGCCGCCGCCTGGCCGCCGCCGTTGCGGTGAGGCTTGGCGACGACGCTGCCCCGCGGCATCGAATCGCGGACCACACCCGGGCGCGGCTGCTCGCTACGCAGGCGCTGCGCTCCTGGCGCCTGGCGCTGGCTCCGGAGCGCACGTGCCAGCGGCGGCCGGCGCCGCCGGCAGCCGTACGGCAGCTGGAGGGCTGGTGGCGGGCGGCGCTGCAGGCGGTGGAGGTGATCAAGCCGCAGGGCACGACTGAGCTCAGAACGTTTGTTGGGCCCTGGCGGCGGCTTGCCTGCCGGGTTCCCGCAGCCATGAGTCCGTCTGCGGCCTCATGTGCGGCCGCTGCAATGGTGGGTCGCGTACCGACGCACTTGCCCTCTGCCCCCACACACTGGTATAGCGGCGGGATTGCATTGCCCGCTTGTGATTGTGGGCCCTGCGCTTGCTTGCGCAGTGAACGGCACGAACGAACCATTCAGTTGATCTGCCTGCGCTATTGCTTCTGTTGTGCCCACTCCTCACCGGCCCCACAGCGCCGCTGCCGGGGTCCCTGCCCGTGGGACCCCACCCCGACGTCGCCGCCGCCCTCGACGCCGACCTGCTCCGCTCCGTGTCGGAGGACTACACCAACCACTCCGGCATGTCCGGTCCAGCCCTGCTCCTGTCAAGCATGCACCAGCAGCACGGCGCCTGGTGCGACATCGCCATGCATGGCCCCCTTGCACAGACTGCAAACCTGGTCAGAGCGGCAGCTGCCGCCCTGCGGCGGCAGGCCGAGGAGACAGCGCTGCTGCAGCGGACCATACAGCTGCAGCGATCGGCAGAAGCGCAGGCTATCTACGGAGGTGCAGGACACGGCAGTGGCGGCCGCAGTCAGAGGCCGGAGCTTGCGCGAGGTGCAAAGGCGGCGGCGGAGGGGCTGACGAGCGCACCTGCGGAGCTCGCAGGGCGGATTTCTTCCATGTCCATGCTCCTGGACGCCCACACCCTTGAGGGCCTATTATGCCTGGCGTCACTGCGTGTCAGCACGGACGCCCTCGTCAGCAGCACCTCGGAGGCCTCTGTGATGGGCGCCCCCACAGCCGCCATCTGTGCCGCTGTTACCGTCGCCGCCGCGCCAGCGTCTGCAACAGCGGGTAACGCTCAGGGTCTCAAGCCCTCCCCCAACCCCTTGCGCAGGCTGGGGCTGGTGACGTCGCTGACGGCCGCCGAGCTGCTTCCCGCCGTGGGCAGCTGCCTGCAGCTGTTCCCATGCGACACATCCGTCAGGGGGGCGGTTGACATGGCTGTAACATGGCTGCCAGCTGCACAGCACACCGCCTGCTGGGTGGTGCAGTGGTTCTTGCTGCTGCTGCAGGTGGCGCTGGTGGACGCGCGGGAGCGGTTGGAAGGGGAGGAGCAGGAGGGGGAAGGGCAGGAGCAGCAGCAGGAGCGGCAGGAGGGCGCGCAGGGGCAGCCGATGCCGAGGGTGTCAGGGGCGTGGCGGCGGCAGCTGCTGGACCAGGTGGATGTGGTGGGCAGCCTCTGCGGCGTGGTGCGGCTGCTGGCCACGTACCCGCGGGTGCACCTGGGGCTGGGGCCTGGGGACGAGGGCCAGCCGCCGCTGCGTGCGCTGCTGCCCCACGGGGCGCTAGCGGCCTGCCTGGACGCGGCGGCGGCGGCCTTCCCGCAGGAGGTTCACGCGGCGTTCTGCGGCCCGGCGCCGGCAGCGGGCCAGGGGCTGGGTCAGGGAGTTGATGGCAGCGGTGGCGGCAGCAGCAGCAACGGCCGAGCAGCAGCGGCGCTGCTCAACGTGCGAGTGCTGCTGGGCAAGGGAGGCCCGCTGGAGCTGGATGGCGGGGCGTGGGTGGGCAGTGGAGGCAGCTGCTTCTGGTGTATGGTGGAGCAGGGGCCAGAGGGGGCGGGGCAGGCGGTGGCAGGGGTGGTGATGACGGCGGGGGAGCAGGCTGGGCACCTGGTGGGGCTACTGGTGCCGGGGGAGGAGTGCATGGAGGAGGGGTGGTGAAGGTACCCAGAGTTGAGAGTGGAGCGGGAGGCAGTGTTGCGGGATGAGGTGAGAGGAATGGAGGCATAGGTTGCACGTGCCGATGTGCGTACAACATGGCAGCTGGAGCGGCTGCCAGCTTCGTTCACCAATAGCATTACCGCAGAGCAGTAGTACATTCGACAGGTCTCCGAGGGTGGTGCAGGGTGTTGCTAGCGCGGCCTCAGTGTGACAAGACAGATGGTGTAGATCAGCTTGTACGAGGCGTACATGTACGAGAAAGCCCAACCATTGGACTTAGCGCGGGGCGTGGCGGGGCCTGTAGCACGGACGACTCTACCGGTATGGGAGTTTGAGAATGTGCTATATGTTTGGTGATTTTTTTCTTGAGGCTTCCGCTTGCAGCAGTTGAGCAGGATTCCTAGGACGGCCCTCGGCTGGACAGCAGTAGGCGCCTAGGGTACCGGTATTTGCAGGTGGACGTGAGGTGCTTTCATTCTGGGACTTTGCTTTCGTCAGGCAGGAGCACGTGTTTGCGCTGGGCTGTTTGCGAGGAGGGATGCTAATGGCTGATGTTGTGGGCAGAGTGCAAGGGCTAGGTGCGTGGGTGGGTGGGCCCTCCAGCGGGGACCCTCCCTTGTCCTTGGCCAGGCTGTAGTCGCGACGTAGGGTGGCAGTCACTGGCTATGAGGCGTCTACAAGCGGCAGTGCCAATTTATCTTTTGCTGCCTGCTGCGGCAACGATTCTGTGCCCGTATGATTCTGGTGACCCGTATAAAGCAAGCAGGCTGCTGGAGCGCTGCAAGGGGACCAGGGTTCGAGCGTCGAAATTGAACATACTTTTATTGTTCTACAACCCTGCCCTGTCCTGAGCACTTTCCCATACCCGTATACCGAGTTTCCGACGATCGCACGTAGTTTCCAACGTTGACTTAACCGCTAGCAACGGTACTAGAAACGGTACTCCCATACATATCGTACAACCTGTAGAAGCGCAGCTTTCCCTGGCAGCATCCTAGTCGGTTTCCTCGCTAGGTCGCGCACAGCAGCTTCCACGCTTTGCTCGAACGGCGCTTGCCTCGGATGCATCGCTGGTTCGCCTTTCCTTGTTATGTCAACAGATCAGTCCAAGAAACATTAACTTTGGTACAGCGCAATTAGCGTGTGAAAATTGCTGACGCGAGGGCTGCAGCCAACTTGCCCCTGGCAAACCCCGGCGCCACGTTGTCCTTTGGACTAAGACTGTCTGACCCTAATTGCTTCCTACTATAGTGACACACATTTGAACCGCTATCACCTGTAACTCAGCGATTATCTACCACGCCTGTGTTCACCCTTACTGCGTCGCCATGGCACGCCCGGACCCCGGAACTCGCGCGCGCACGCTGAGAATCGCAGCAGCTTTCTTCTTGGTAGCCCTTTGCGTTCAGCCGGCAGCACCCTACCCGAACGTGTGGTACTCGGAGGACAACAACTTGGGCCTGCCCCCCTACATATCGTCGCTCACAGCCTGCACGGAACACCCCAGCCGAGACGTGGGGGGCTTTTCACCCCACCGAACCCCTACACAAGACCCGTAAGTCACATGATCACCCACACGTTCGTGGGGGCACACGCTTCCTGGTCCACATGGCTTACAAGTGTCGTTTTGATGGTGCAACCCTGGGCGCTGAAACCCAACGTTCACCACGCGCCCGGCCGCAGCCCGCGCCATGCCTGCCCACACTTCCTATGCCCCCACACACCCACACGACAATTGGGTCTTGCTTTGTCCCTGCTGCAGGGCGATCCTGTTCACTGTTGCACCGTTGGGGCAGACTGCCCGAGAGAACTACCTTTGTCCAGGACAGACCTACAACGTCACGGTGAGAGCAACAGCTGTCGCGTCCACAGTGCAGTTGCTCCTGCTACTGCAGCTACTGCTGCTGCCCCTGTTGCTACTGCTGCGTTGCCATGTCCTGTCCAACTCCTCCGACCTGCCCTCCCCTCGGCAGGTGTCCTTTGGTCCCTCGGCGCGGCTGGCGTTGCTTACGGCCTCCCAGGGCACCTTCAGCTCCCCTGCCCCCACCCCCGGATGGTGCGTGCGCGGTGCAGTTGTTGGTATCGCATTAGCACACTGCAAAGAGGTATTGGGAGCTCCGGACTGTGCGGTTGCGTTGCTGGCTGCCTCACACTATCCCTGCTTCATTGGTTTTTTTTGCAACCGTGAGCGCGCCACCAACCATACACATGCACATCCAGCACACTCTGTCGGCCTGGCTGCACGCATGCGCAGCTACTACCCCTAGAAGTTTGCGCCAATGGTTGCACTGCCGTTACTGTCCTTTCGCCGCAGTCCCAACCGTGTTGACCTGGGTAACTCCGCGGGGAGTGGCCGGCGCCCGGCCTTCGTGACCACCTTCAACCTGCCCTGCAACGCAACGGGTGCGTGCGCCTGCAGCCCAGCAGCTCGCGTCCTGCTCTGGGTCGGGGTTAGGGTGGTCCTGTCCTCGGTGTATCGTGCCCGGGGAACGCACGGCCTAAGCGCTGCTTGGGTACTGGGCGCATCCTGACGCAAGGGCGCACATGCGAGTAGAGCGGGTGTGGTTCGTGTTTCCGTTCGCTCCGGCGGTGTACGGCCGTGTCGGCGCGTTGCAAATAACGCAGGGAGGGGGCCTGGACATGAGGCACAGGAGCTGCCAGCTGCTGGCAGGGCCCCGGGCGCATGTCTTGGCGGTGTGCTGTCTGTGCAGAGCGACGCCGGGCCGCCCCATGCACTTACCGGAGACCGTTATGTTGTACCGCGCCGTTTCTTGCCCTGTCTCCATGCGCAGGCCCCGTCCAGTTCAAGGTGACCAGCGCGCCTGATGCCGCCCCGTGGCAGCAGAGCAACTCCACGCAGACCGTCAACCAGACGTGCGCCGTTGCGGCATGTGGGTGTGGTGTGGGTTAGCTCCACGCATGCGGACGGGGGGGGGCTGATGCAGAGGCTTCTGATGCACTTACGTCAGGGGCCAGGAAAGGGGGGCACTTGAAACCGGGGATGCATGGAAGCTGCAACGCGACAGCAAGGATGGCCAGTCCTCTCGGTACACCTGGCGTGCACGCGAGCCCGCTTGCGACCCTGTCGGAACACCAACTACTGCTTCCGTGCGCATCCTCTGCAGGCCGACCCCCCGCCGCCTCCCCGCCTCCCTCGCCGTCCCTGCCTCCCCCGTCACCCATCGTGTGGGTTGGCAGTCCCGCGTCACCGCCGCCCCCGCCGCCCTCCCCGCCGCCCCCGGCCCCCTTCACGCCGCCCACCTCCCCGGCTCTTCCACCCCCGAGCCCCGAGCCTCCGCTGCCGCCCATCCAACAGGTACGCTCTGCAAGCGGCGAGAGGCACGGCGCTTCCATCAAGCCTGCTGTGCCACGCAACAAGGAGTCCATCAGCAGCATTGCAGTCTGAGCTGTCTTTAATTGGCGCTTTAGAGCCTTTAGGCCTGCCAGCACCGCTTAAGCTGGAATGGTAGGAATTAAGGCTTGGCCCAGATCAACACATGAGGTGCCCTAACCGCCTGCACATTCCTTGACCCAGGTCAGCATTGGGCGCCCTAACCGCCCGCACGTTGTACCCATGTGTCCTTTCCCCCCTCCCCCCTCAGGCTAGCTGCACCCCCAGCGACCGCGGCTACCAGTGCATGACGGAGGTGGCGGCGCGCAACAGCCCCACCACCCTCATCCGCATCCACTGGACCCTCAACACCACCGCCCCGCCAGCCAACAACTGCACGGGCAGCAGCCCCACTGCCCTGGAGGTGAGGAGTGGTGGCAGTGGATGCAGCAGAGTGGCATGCAGCAGCCGCTGCAGCTGCTTCATGGCTGCGGTGGTGGCTGCGGTTGTGAGGCTTGTCGGCACGCGTTGCGTGGGCCCGCGTCCGTCCGTCCTGTGTATTGCGCAGCGCAGGTTGTTCGCCCTGCATCCATCTGTCCGGTGTTGCCCAAACAGTTCGATTGTGACGAGCCGTAGGAGCAGCAAGCAGCCTCCCGTCATCCCCTTGGCCAATGTTGATACTTTTCGTTCTAAACGCGCAGGCGGGCGAGCTGTCGGACGTGGGCTCCCTGCACATGATGGTGGAGGCCAACGTGCGGGGTACGTACTTTGCGTCGGGGCCAGGGCCAGGGGCAACACACCGGGGAACTGGCGCAGGGCAAGGAAGACCTTATGCCCGCATCTGGTACGGCACTACCGCAGTTTTTTAGGTGTGGTGCTGCAGCCCGGCAGCAACACATACCTGTACAGTAGGGGCCCCTTTGTGTGGCGTGCACCTGTTATACTGCATTGCGAAAGCCGGGGCGCAGCCCCGACTGCAGCTTCCTGGAGGTTCTTTCTCACACGCAACCCTCGACGGGTTTATCCAGGGCTAATCCGCTGTTGCCCCGTGCACGTGCAGGCTATGTGGGCCTCGCCTTCACGCCCACGCCCGGCGAGATGCCCAACTCGGACATTGTGTACGGCTACGTGCGCAACAACGACAGCGTTGCCTTCGTGCACGACTTCTACGCAGTGGTGAGGCAGGGGTTACGCTTGATAGCCGAGGAAACCGTGTAAGGCGTCAGGAAATCACGGAAACGCCTGGTGCCTGCACGAGACGAGCGGATTGGTTGTCAAACGGAAGCAAAGCGACAAATACGTACCTGAGCGTCCCAGTAAAGGTTGGGTGAGGCAGGGGGTGGGCAGGGCCGGTCAGGCAGGGCCGGTCAGGCAGGGCCGGTCAGGCGGGGTTCCCGGTAGCTTGGCATGCTGCGCCCGGGTATCTGCCGTGACACGTGAGCCCCTGTCCCTCCGCGCATTCCCAAATGCTCCCAGCACCGCTGCACGCCGCTGCTGGTGCCCGGCTCCTTACTTATCTCCAATCCCCGCGACATCAAATTCCACCCCCCAGGAAGAGCTGCTGACCACAGAGGACATGGTGCAAGACAGCTGGGCCTTCAACCGCGGCGCCGTGCAGCAGGGCAACACAACCGCCATCTGCTTCAGCCGCCGCATCCGGGAGCCGCGCACGCAGGCGCTAGCACTGGACGAGCAGCTGCGGTCCAGTGGCGGCCGCGTGGGCGTCAACTGGGCGGCCGACCCACGGGACGGTCTGGGTCTGGGCTACACGCACTTCTACGTGGGCCACCTGAGCCTGCAGCTGTACGACGCAGGGGACGTGCCCAACAGCCCGCCGGATGCGCCGGACGCGCCGCCGCCGCCGCCGCTGCCTCAGCTGCCGCCGCTGCCGCCGGTGGGTGCTAGATTCCGCGGGGCCGCATGCAAAATGGAACAGGCCGTGTGGCCATGTTAAGGGGTGTCATGGCTGTGCGTGGCAGCGAGCAGGGCACTCCGGTGTAGCCTCGTAACATTGCGCTTTGAAGTCGGTGATGACGCCGTACTCATTATTACTTTCATACCGCCTCTGGCTCTGTGCCCGCAGGCCACCCAGTACACGCCCAGCGACCGCGGCTACCAGTGCATGGACGTGATCGGGGAGGACAACGAGGCGGTGAGTACTGCAGACATACATGTGCATGGTTGTGGGCACTTGCATAGAACCGAGTTAATGTTGAGCGTCAGTGGGGATTACAATGAGGCAGTAAGCACCTGTTGGCGCGCAGGGACTGGCGCTAGGAGGTGAGCAGCTGTAGTGTACACGCATCTTAACCGAAAGCTAGCGCAGCGTTATTACGGGTTGTGACAGGATCCCTCCTCCATGTGGCGGACTGTACGTGTTTCACCCTTGCAGGCGATTTTGGTTCGACAGTGGCCACACAGACATCTACCATACCCCGTACAGAATTAATCGCTTCCTTCCTTCCTTCCTTCCTTCCTTCCGTGGCCCGCCCTCCCCTTGCTCCGTGACCCCAGAACTACGTGACCGTCCACTGGGCCCTCAACACCACCGCGCCGCCGTCCAACGAGTGCACCGGCAACGCTGTCACCACGCTGCAGGTGCGCTGCGTGGCCAGCCTCCCCACACTTGATACATACGGGCGGTCCGGCTCACGCACCGACTGCCAGATGCGTGTAGCCTGGGCAGCTTTCCAGACTCCACTCGGGGCATATGTGCAGGACAACTCTGCAATAGGACAGCATATCCGAGCACCCATGTCACAGTTTTCAGGGCGTATCGTGCCTTTGCCTCGCTGCTGCTGCAGTTGGTGCAAATATGACCTACGGCCGTTGGATCCCTCCCCACTGGCTGCTTCCCGTGCAGGAGTCGGACGTGGCGGCCACCGGCACCCTCCACATGATGGTGATAGGGCCCACAACAGGTGAGCCAGCCCCTCCACACAGCCGCACACCGTCCTGCAACACGCCCCATCACAGCAGTATGCACCTGTACCGGCACACCTTCACACGCTCTGCACGTGACGCGACACACCGTCGCGTCGCTCCGCGATGCCCGCCTGTGCCCCGTGCTCCAGGCCCCCTGCCAACTGACGCCATAACAACCCGTCGACCTGCATCCACGACCCTGTCTGGCCCCCAGGCTACGTGGGCGTGTCCTTCGCGCAGCAGCCGGACGTCATGTTCCCAGCCGACATCGTGTTCGGCTACGTGGATGACAGCAGCAACACGCCATACGTGCATACCTTCCACTCGCAGGTGCGCGGGCAACATATTGCGTTTTGGTCAGTCTAAATCCAAGCCATCATGCAGGTCGCCGAACGAAACTTGGTCTTGGCGTAGTGGTTGACATATTGCATGTGTCGCCTGCGCAGTGTACTGGTCCAGATCATGCACTTCTGTGCAACAGCTTACGCCGTATTCGCTCTCGCAAAGACGAGGGCCACCGCTCTGCTGACTACCGTATTAGTCGCCTTTACGGCTGCTATGCGTGTACGGCGCCAAGACTGACGCTGTTTGCTCCAACACCTGTTATGCTCCCCCCAGGACAGGGACCTCCAAGAGGATGACCGTGTGGAGGAGGCCAACGGCGACAGCTGGGCGTACAACCGCGGTGTCGTACAGCAGGGCAGTACGACAGCCATCTGCTTCAGCCGCCGCATCCAGGACGCCCGTACGCGCGCCGTACAGCTGGACCAGGTGCTGTACGGCAGCAACGGCGTGGTTAACATGAACTACGCGCTCGACGACCGTGACATGCTAGGCGTGACGCACACGTGAGTTGGTGGGTGTAAAAGTCTTGTTATTGAATATGTCTTAACATCATGGGAAGGGGGCCTTGAACGTGGGCGAGGGGACGGCGCTTGGAACAACTTGCCTGCCTTGATAATTTGTCGAATTCTACTACCTGTGGGCGGCTTGGCACACTGGTGAGCAGCGGCGCATCTGTCGCAGCTCGAGCAACTGACTCTTGTTCTCTTGCCCTGCCCCTGCTTCTGGTTGTAGGTATGCCTTCGGCCGGCCGTTCCGCCTCTACACGCCCACTGTCCTGGCCCCCACTGCGCCCTCGTCGCCACCGCCCCCTCCCTCGTCCCCGCCGCCGCCCTCTCCGCCTCCTCCTCCACCAGCGGTGAGCAGAACAGCACGACCATTGGTCCTTGATGAAACGGTACATGTTGAGCGAAGGCACAGTCGCGTGATGGCCCCACTAGTTAACGTGACACATGGACCACGCCTGTATCATAGCCACGAGTATCCTTACTTGGGTGCGGCGGCTGGGTTTGTGACACGTGGTGGCCATCCACCTCCTAGGCATGTGCCCCGTTGCGTCCCTGACGCCGCTTGTTTTGCCACGTGTCACGCAGGGCCAGACGTGCACCCCCAGCACCAGGAACTACACGTGTATGTCCCAACAGGTGAGCGGGGCGGGGGCGGGTGTTACAGTACTGGGGCCAGCTGTTGCGTGATCATGATACGTGTGCAGCCGACGGTGCTACTGCTGCGCTGTTATCAACTTACAATGCTTACAGTCAGCTGGCCAACATGAACACCCCGCTGGTGGACCCTTCTGGGGACGCCAGCAATGCAACGCAGTTGGTGCCGTTGGCAACACAAGCTGCCGCTGTCTCTGCCTTGCCTCTCGGACGCCGACTGGCATCAGGCTGACTCGTACCGCCCATACCATACCTTCTGTCCTTGTCCACCCCCCTTTCCAGCGCGCAGACCATGATTATCGTCCTTGCCCCTGTCCCACCCCCCAGGGCAAAGTCATCGTGCACTGGTCCATCAACACCACGGCGCCCCCCATCAACGACTGCACCGGCAGCAGCCCAACGGCCCTCTCGGTCAGCATCCGACAGACCAACACATCGTGGACTTTGCGCACGCGCCGCACGTAACCTATCCAACCCCTTGCCAGCAACTGCTTTGCATACAACGCATGTAGCTCCAGGCTACATGTCTTGCTGCTGCCCCTTCTCCGCCCCCGGACCAACGCCGTGCCTGCCAACGCCGTCCTCCGCCTAACGGGTGGCTTGGCTCACGCACCACCCAGTCCAGGTGTACAGTGTAGCATAACAGTAAGCACCCTCAACCCCTGTCGCCCCCAGGCCTCCGATCTCCGATCCCCCAGGCTTTCGCAAACGGCACTCTGCACCTGCTGGGTGGCTTGGCTCGCGCACCATTCATCCCATTGTTCCATATGACGTATCGCCAACCCCTATGCTCCCCCAGGCCGATGACGTTTCCGCCAACGGCACGCTGCACCTGCTGGCCGAGTCGGCCGTGGGGGGCTACGTGGCGCTGTCGTTCGCCGCCAACCCCGGGACCATGGCGCCCGCGGAGGCGGTGCTGGGCTTCATAGACGCATCGGGGCCCAACGTGCGCACCTTCTACATCTCGCAGGTGGGTGGCTGCATAGAGGGCTGGAGCGCATTGCTGGGGACGCGGGAGGGTTCTGGGGCTGGTCTTCAAACGGGGGACCTGTCCATGGACCGGGAAAGGCGCACACGGGTGCACCTCCAAAGCAGGATCACCCAAATCAGGATCACCCGACACGAGCAAAACCCAAACGCACGCATAGCCGTTCGCAGAAATCCTTGCTCAGACCGTCACCATGTCGTGGTGCTGTCCTCCTGAATTCCTCCCGCAGAACGACCTGCGGAACTCCGACGCGGTGTCCCCCGACCGCGACTGGGCCTTCCACAAGGGCGTGGCACGCGTGGGCGGCTCCACGCTGACCTGCTTCAGCCGCCGCCTGCTGGAGCCGCGCTCCTCCATCGCCCCCGACCTGCGGGCCTACACGGGGCCGCCCGCGGGGGCCAGCGGCGAGAAGCCTGCCCCCGGTGCGGGCAGGAGGCAGCTGCTGCAGAGCAGCGCGCCAGGTGGGTGGATGTTGGCTGGGGGGCTAGGGTTCTCGGGGTAAAGATGAGACGACCTGTTAGGCCTGGGCTGGAGCCCCAGACGGTCGAGCCGAACGTTTCACTTGGCGAGGGTGGTGTGGGAGCCGCAGCGCGCCGGGTGGGTGTTGGCGGTTTGTGGATGGCCCGCAGGGACCAGGGACTGGGCGTGATTAGGCGGCATTTCGAGCGCACGAATGAGGTACGGGACAGCTGTACAACAGATATTGCGCCCAGGGCGGGCGCCAGGCCAGACCGCGCAGCAGGTCTCAGAATAGAACCGCTACTTATGTAGCCCCAATGCATGCCCAGACCACCAGCTGGTGTCAACTGAACGCATACCACCTCGCCCCGGCCCCAGCCGTTTGTGCGCCTTTCAGCTGCCGCTGCCCTGCGCATCCTCATTCGGCCCGAACCCCAGGCCACCAGGCATTTTGCTGAGCGGTGGATCACGTAACCGCCCTGGTATCCGCTCTGGTGCTGCCCCATGGCACCCCATACGCGTTGCAAACCCGCCTTTCCAACACCCCCAGGCACCATTCGCGTGCGGTAAGGCGCTAGGTCGGGGTTCCCTTTACTGTCCACGCAAGTCGCCTTTGCCTAACTCAGCGCGACCCGCTGCTGCGTCGTTCTTTTGCCCAACCCCCAGGCCCCCAGCTTGGCTTCAACTGGGCGGTGGACCCCTCCCGCAACGCCCTGGTGCAGCACGCCCTCGACTCTGCGGACGGCTTCAGGCTGGACCTGGCCAGCGGCGCGGCGTCGGGTGTGTCGGGCGGCGACCGGCGGCACTGGATCAACGTGCACGGCGCGCTCATGGCGGTAGCGTGGGTGCTGCTGCTGCCGGTGGGCACCTTCCTGCCCGCGCACAGGTGGGCTGGGGTTCTGTGTACGGCGCAAAAAAAGGGGTGGTGCGTGATCGCACACGAACTCGAGCGCGCTCCTACCGCTGCGTCACAGTTATTCGCCTCCTACGCGTGCACCCGCTATTAACCTGCCCTGGTATGGCATGGCGCTCCCTCCCCTCCACTTTCCCACAACAGATGGGTGCTCCGCGACGCGCGCGGCCCCAACAACATCCACTGGTGGTTCTACGGCCACGTGGGCTGCCAGTACGTGGGCATGGGCCTGTTCATCGCCTCCTTCGTCATCGCCTTCGTCAAGCTGGACGTGGAATCGTACGGCAGCAAGGGCGAGGCGCACCGCAGCATCGGCATCGCAGTCATGTCCGCGGCGGGCGCGCAGGTGGGTGGGGCAAGCCACTGAATACGGTACGTCCTAGCCGCTGTATCCCCCCGTGCATCATGACCCGTGTGTCACAGAAGCACTATGCCGTTGTACCAGCTGCAGGTGTTCCGTTCCGCACGCTACAGCCCGACAGTGGGTTGCCGCCCTGCCGAACGCGGCACCTGTACCCCTATCGCCCCGGAAACGCCGCTAACCCACAACGCCGAAGCTCTGCAATGCAGTCCCCCTCCTGCAGCCTTCCCTCTCCCTCACTTCACCTGCCTTCCCCACCTTGCCCCACCCCCGCCCCACCCAGATGCTGCTGGGCCACCTGCGCGTCACTGATAACACTTTTAGCCACCGTGTCGCTTCAAGCATCTTAATCCGTGTCACAGGAGCATATTACCAACATACCAGCTACTGCTCTTCCTTGTTGCACGGTACAGTCCAGGGGGAGCTTTCCGCCGCTTTGCGTTTTTTGCCCGATGCTGCTACCCCACAATGCCCAAGCCCTGTTCCCCACCAGCAAACCTTCTTTTCCTTCACTCTCCCCGCCACCCCCGCCCCACCCAGATGCTGCTGGGCCACCTGCGCGTCGGCCCCACGCACCCCAAGCGCCGCTGGTGGGCCCTGGCGCACCACAACCTGGGCCGCGCCGCCGTGCTGCTGGCGTGGGCCAACGTCTACATCGGCATCTACATGTACCACACCTCCATCTTCGCCGCCAGCTACACGCCCTGGATCACGCCCATTGCCATCGTCATGGGCCTGCTGGTGGGTGGTACCGCGTGACGGGGGGACAGTGGCTCGTAGTGTTGGGAAGGTGGTCGCGCAGGGCGCATATGCGCATGTCGCGTGCTCCCGTCTCCCTTGCTGCCAGCATGGTTGTGGAGGGAACGCAAGCAAGGAAATTGCCGTACAGTTCCTCCGCTCGCGGGAGCGGCGGGACCTTGTCCTGCTCCTGTACATCCATCATACTGCCAGAGTTCGCTCGGATTGCGTGGCTGCGTGCGCGTGTGCCGAACGGAAGTGATGGAGGAAGATGGGGAGGAGTATCACCAGTGGAAGGGCACAGCGACAAGCTTGTCCTTCAATGCAAACGGCACGCATTCGGCGCGGGGTCAAGGAGTGTGGGACGCACCACCTCTTGGACTCACAGGTGTTGATCCGTATCCACGCACACGCCTTGCCGTGCAGGTGATCCTGGACCTGGTGCTGCGGCTGGTGGCGCCCAAGCCCGACGTCCCCAAGCCCATCACGACCGACCCAGAGGCGCACCCAGGCACCGCCAGTTCCAGCCCTGGCAGCCGCGCCGAGGGCTACCGATACCACGAGAAGCATGCTGACGTCGATTCCAACGGTAACCGTAACAGGAGCAACGGCAGCCACGGTTTCGTGGCGTCCACGGGGACCAGCTCGAGCCCGTTAGGGGTTGCGAACAACAGTTCTGGGCCGGGGATGGAGGCGGCTGGCAAGAAGTAGGCGTAGTGAGTAGCGATGCAGTTGCGGGTTCAAAGTAGTAGGAGTAGTATGTGCTTGGGGCAGAGGTACAAGGAAAACGGGACTGGCGAGGGACCACCAGTGAATGCAGCACTCTGTGCCCCTTGGTGTGTGCCTGTAGAGTCCGGCGACGGGCCACACTGGAAGGAGCAGCAGGATCAAGGGAGCCGACGGTCATTCTGGACCTGGCGAAGGAGCCCGCCGGGCTCTGATGTGCCAATTCGCCCTCGCCTACCGGCTGCTATTGATGGGGGGATTTGCGGGGCTGTGCAAGACGCCTCGTGACTGCCCACAGATCATATCAAAGGGTGACGTGTTAGCGCTGTGTTACGGCGTGTGAGTGGTCGCCACGGTACGTTTGTTATGCCGCGCGGGTATTGGGAAAGATGCTAGTTGTCAAGGGGCTTGTAAACGGAGCAACATACTGCATTGGGAAAGCTTGGCGCTTCGTTGAAGGGTATTGTACGCCTGTGCTGCAGCCAACGTCGCGTGGCTTAGCGTTGACAGCATGATGCGTGGCTGGGTTTTATGCTGCTGGGGGGTACTGAAGGAGAGCGAGAGAGAGATGGGGGAAGGGTTATGATTGGTACTGCGAGTGCTGACGATGCAGGAAGCTGCTTTGCCGCCTGCACGCGGCGATGGCAGTGCGTGGGGCCACACGACTCAGTTGTTGGCCACATTGGTCCACCAACCAAGGGCCAAGGGGCTAGGCACGGTACACTAGTATTTTCAAGTGCTTCAGCTGCCGTACTAGGTCGTTTTTAATGGGTTGTGTACGGCAGCCAACCATAGCGCTGATGGGGCTGGTGATAGCCGCGCACGAAGCTTGTAGGTGGATGCTTGCCTTGGCCAAAGTAGTGTCTGCCGGTCTTCTGTAATACTTTGCAACTGTCCTGCGCAGTGTCGCTGGCTGGGGCAGTTGGGCCCTGGTGCATTATGCTGTATAAGAGAGGCTACCGGGTGGTTCTTGGTGCGCTTAGGGCGATGTGCGGGCTTCATTGGGTATTGTTCGTTTCAAGGCAGACTCACGTAGCTTTGGGGCTTCCCTCTGGTACCGGCTTCCCTCTGGTGCCGGATAGGTGGCAACGTGAGTACTGCTACCGTATATGTGCTTCGCTATGTCAAGGTCACAAGCTCGCCTACGAACTGGGACATCCTCCTCATTTTGTGACGGTTGGGGACTTGGGGTTTGTCCAGGTTGGGGTGTTAGGGTACCAACGCTTGGTTACTGGTATGCCATGGTATGCTGCATGGACTTGGCGCTCTCTGCTTTCTGCTCCCGATGGCTTGGCCCTCACCGCCGTCGTATCTGTAACAATGCCCTGTCGTATACTCGAAGCCACCGGGGTGTGACTATGAGGCGTAGAGATCAAAGTCGTATGCGGTCCGCCTGGGACTGAGAACGAACTGTGGCACAAACAATTACACTCTTGTGACAAACATGTTACAAGCCGTTACTCAAACGACCCAGTACGACAGCAATCCCTACAAGCACGCATGAGATCCTGTGCACCGCTGTGCCCAACTCGAGGATAAGGGCAGCTTGGCCAGCTGCAGGGCCGACCCCTTGCCGGTATGCGAGCCTACGCCACCAGCCCACAATCCCAAGTGTAACTGAAACCAGCATCTCTTGTCAGCCTTTACAATGAAATATTGATAGACGGCTTTAACAGCCCCAATAATACATGTGCCCCGGGTATACTCAGGGGACTAACTCCTCGCAACTCGCCTCTCCGTACAAATTGAAATGCTCAAGCTCGCACCTTCATTCTTCAACCACCAACTGCATGGGCTGTGACGCTCCGCTTTGCAATACCATAGGACCAATTCGCTTACCCTGGCTTACGCTGGCTTACCCTGGCTTACGCTGGCTTACCCTGGCTTACGCTGGCCGACCAAAGACTAAGGGCCCTCAGATCCAGAAGTGCGGACACCCACCACGCCTTCGCTGATCAAGCGTCACATGTCAAAACGTAACGTGCCAAACCAACACACAATGTCATTTTACTCCACATGCCCCAAAGGCACAACCAGCACGCCCGACAGTGACCCATGCGCACAACCGCAAAGCCATGTTTTTTGGAACGTCAACTCAAGGCACCGAACACTGCGGCTCGAGAGCAAAAGGCTCTCTAGAGCACGGAGGGTGGACGGGCAGGCGGACTAGGTGTATGGCTTCTGCAGTGTAGAAAGGCGCAGACTAGCACCACAAACAGGGCGCTGGGAGAATACATGCGAGCCACCTGCGACTCGAAAACTATGACAACCCCCTGTTGACATACACAAGGACGCTAACGCCCCCTAAGCATGCGGCACAATCCAAGACGCGCCGTCATGACGACGTTATGATGATAGGATTATGGGATAAGGATGCTGCAGAACTCAGTGCCGTCCACGAGGACCACCCACCAGCAAGGCCCCGGGACCTATGCTCCCCGCAACTGGAGCCCACCGCTTGCCAACACAGCGCAACCGTGTGTTGTGCGTTACCTAGTACCCAAAAAACGCACACGCCCCGCCTTCAGCCCCAACCCAATACAACCAGCGGCCCCGCCTGCAACCGGTTCAGTTACGTAACCGCTCTACGGTTACCCCCCTTGCAACCGGGCATTTCCTCTGCCTCGCGCCACTGGCCCCACCTTGCCGCCCAACTCTCACAAAAGAACGCGCCCACGAGTACGCAGCAGCAAGATGTCCCCTCGCTTGCTCTGCGCCCCATGCCGCAAAAATAGCACTCGGCGGGCGGTGGAGAAAACCCGAGGGCGCACCTTGCCGGTGCATGCAGCTCTTCCGCCCACCGGGCAGTAGCACAAGGTTGCTAGCGCCCCACTCTTTCCACGTTCCCATTGCTCCTAACCAAAGTCAGGAGCGTCCACACACTGCACCTGGACCACAACAGCAACAAAAGGCGCATCTCTCACAAATCAAGGACTTCCGAATTCGTCAGGCCTGAGCAGATATCCAGGAAAACGGCAAACAACAGACCAACAGGTGGGCAGGGCGTCGATACGGTGGGCGCTAGGGTGTGTGTATCTTCACGCTCAGGCAAGTGCAACACGTCAGGGCATACCAGTTATACTGGGCATACGGGCAAACCGGTTGCTCACGTCTCACGCTCAAAGGGCTAGGGCCGTGCACATAGCAACCCATGCGTGCGGGGGGTACCCCTACATATGGCAGCCCTGCTGGCCTGCCGTACACCTTCCCCCTCATAGCCACTGCAAAAGCTTACATCATCTCCACAGCTGAAACCAGACTCATGCACGGGAGCGCAGCAACTAAAGCACATTGCACGTGCACAAACCGCCAGCTAACCAAACAGCGAACCGTGCAGCGTAGCGCGGGTCAGTACAGGCGGGGGGCTGTTGCATCCCCAGGTCTCGCGCTGATACGAAGAAAGCACGCGACAACCACTCCAACGGCCTCGCAACACAACGCAACGCACGAAACCAACACACATGCCTGAGTGTGTGGACGTGTCCAACGGCCGGACCCGGATCCTCCACATCCTGCCTTATTAAGGCCCTCCGCTCCATTGCCTTGGAACCTGGCGTCAAGGCAACGGCACCCTGCAGTCTGGTCTGGTGACGTCATGTCAACGGCGATAGGTGCGGTTGTAGCTGCCCCTCCTCGCCTGCAGCTGCTCCTGCTCGTGCCGGCTGCACGCGTGTCCTTGCGCTGGTCACGTCAGGCAACGACGTACCGACACCCACGCCAATCGTGCCTCCTGTCACTACCGGGTAACTAGGACTGTTAAGCCACACCGCAGGGCACATCCAGCAACCCCCAAAGCATCAGCCCCTCACAACCTCAACCTCCCCACCAACCGCCTCGCAGCGCAGAGCCTCGCCTTACAACGTAACCGGTACTGGTACAACCCGCCTGGGCGCGTCCACGCATGACGCCCACTGCTTCCCGCGTGTCGCCAAACAGCAACCCCCAGCCTGCATCCCACCGACCAACAGAGCCTGCCCCGGCCGCTGCGCCGTACCAGGGGCCGTACTAGTACATCGCCGGTGCATCCGTCACATCCACCAGCCTCCACACGCTGCCGCCGCTCATGCCGCCGCTCATGCCGCCGCCAATGTTGCTGTTGCTGCTGCTGCTGCTTGCCGCCGGCTCTCGCCTGAAGGTGGCCATGAGCCGCTCCCGGCTGCGCACCTCCACGCCGCCCGGAGCCATGCGTGAGGTCTCGCTGCCCTCGGAGCACAGCGTGGCAGACACGTGGCACGTCTCGCGGCCGGCCGTGCCGCTGTAGCGCAGCTCCTCCACCTCCACAGACAGCCGCCGCACCGTGGCACGCCTGCGCAAACAACGACGGCAGTGTTTAGTGCGGCTCCGCAACCGAAGTTCGTGGCAAAACATTGCATGCTCAGCTGTGCTTGATTGACCAGACCGCGAGCTACTAGGGTAGTGCTGAAGACGGGCGAAGAGGACCCACCTGCACATGCGCGCGTCCCGGTCCGCCTCGGCCCTGGCCTTCTTCAGCGCCTTGCCGCCCATGACGCTCGTTAGCAGCTCCAGACGGTCCCGCGGGTCCGCCACTCCAGGAGCCGCCGCACGCGCCGCCGACCAGCCGCGCAGCAGTGCTGCCGCCGCTGATTCGTCCAGCTGCGCACGGCTGCCGTACAGCTCCGCCAGCCGGCCAACCGCCGCCGCCGTCGCCTGGCCGCCCTGCAGCAGCCCAGCGTACTCCGCCTCCGCAGTGGCGGCGGCGGCGGAGCCGCCGCTGGTGCTAGAGACCTGCGCCCAGATCCAGCGGAAGACGTTGGCGGCGGCGGCGGACGCGGACGCCGCGGAGGACACGACGGCGGCGGTGCCGGCGGCGGCGGCGGCGGCCGACTGCTGCTGTGCTGCCGCCAGCGCGCCGCTTGTCACCACCCTGTGGCCCACAAAGGCCGCGAGGGTGCCGAGGCAGGCGGCTTGTACGGCAACGCCCGCCAGGCGGCGTAACGCCTCCGCGCGCTGGGCCTCGTCCATGGTGGCGAGGTCCCAGTCGGCCGGCAGTGGAGGCAGGTGGGGCTGGATGGTGGCGGCGGAGGTGCCCGCCGCCGTGGCGGCGGCATGCACCACCCGGCGCGCGAGGGCGCGTGGGCGGAGGTGGCCGTCGGCGTCAGGGGCCCACAGCGGGGTAGCGGAGGAGCTCTCAGCTGCCGCCGCTGCGGCAGCTGCCGCCGCGGCCGCGGCGGCAACGGCGGCCGGAGCCGACTGTGCCATTGCCACAGCGGTGGTGCTGGCAGGCACTAGGCTGGGGGCAGCCGACGTCACGTCCACGAGGCCGCTGGCGGCCGGTGCAGCGGAGGAGGTTTTACCCGATGGAGCAACGTCCGGAATGGTGGTGCTGGCGTTACCGCTGGCCGGGCTGGCAGGCACACCAGCCGGCCCTGACGTTGCGACAGGAGGCACAAACGGCACCACGTTGCTGGTGGGCGCTGTCGCCGCCTTGCCGGTGTCAGCAGGCGCGCTCTCGCCGCCCCGTGCAGGTGTGGCAGCAGTGGCGGCGGCGGGGTTTCCCCACCGTGGGAAGGCCCCAAAGGGCACCAGGCGGCGGGCGGCGGCTGCAACGGCACGTGGCGAGTCCGCGGCGGCGTTACTGACGGCCGCCGCCGCAGCGGCCATGGCGCTGGCGGCGGCAGCGGCGCTGGCAGCGGCGCGGGGTCCCACATCCTGCAGTGAGGTTCATGTGACAGCAGGTTCAGGAGGTCGGCCACTGAACGTAGGAATGCAGCATCGGGCGAAGAGAACATACTGTAGCATCCAAAAAAACTCGTGTGAAAACCGTGCCTACGGTCCTTCAAGAGGCTCTGACCCTGGCGACCGTGGGCGCACCTGCCTGTTGTGAGCGACAATCCCGATAAACAGCGCTCACCTGCAGCGCCGCACGGCTCTGCGCCAGAAGCCCGCTGGCCAGCGGAGCACCCGCAGCTGCCGGACCCGCGGCACCTCCCGCCGCAGCCGACTCCCCTGCTGCCTTCGGAGCCGCTGATTGCGCTGCGCCCGGCGCAGGAGGCGAGGCAGGCCCGTTGCCGCCAGCGGTGGTGGCCGGGGGCGTGGCGGGCAGCAGCTTGGTACCCGCAACCGCCTGTGCCGCCGACTGCCACAGCTGCCACAGGCGCTGGCGGCTGGCGTGCGACACGTGGGCCACGGCGCTGCCAAGCGCCGCGGTCACCTGGGCCTCGCCGCTGCGGACCGCCAGCAGCTGCAGCGGAAGGAAAGCGAGGGTGCACATCCGGTGAGCATCTGTTCCAGACTCAATACAGGTGTACGAAAGACTGGCAGCTCACAGGCAAGGGCACAGCTGGGCATCCCAGGCTGAATTCAGCCTCAAACCCACAGCACCTGAAGCTTGGCTGTCACATTGCCTAGTTGTTGAAGCATAAGCCGTACCTTGTTGAAGACAATGACCCGTGGGTCGGCGAACCACTTGGCGAGGTCGCACGCGTGGCCAGCGGTCTCGGGGAAGCACGGCATCACACTCAGCTCCAGCCAGCTCTGCGCCCAGCCGTAGCGCCGCGCCGCCTCCAGGCGCTCAGTACGGGAACGGGACCTTCCGCCGCTGCCGCTGCGTCCCTTGCCTGCCGCCGCCGCAGCAGCAGCAGCATTCGCAGGCTGCTGGCCGGTTGCTGCTACCATAGCCGCGCCCGCTGCCGCGGCGATGGCAGCAGAGGGAGCAGCAGGTGCAGGCGCTGTGCCGGCAGTGAGCACCTTCGGGCTTGTTTGTTGCTGCAGGGGTGCCGTGTTGCTGGTGGTGTTGCGGGCAGAGTTGCCGGCGAGTGCGGGGTCGTCCTCGTCGTCGCTCTCCACGGAGCACTCCATGGGGCTGATGCCCTGCTCCATCTGGGGACACGGGGTGTAGCACGTGGGGGGAGAGCGCAGCGTCAGGATCAAGGCCACTAGCATTCAGGACGCAATTTAGGAATTGCAGGCATTACGGCCTACGCACAGCGCTGCTTGGACCCCACAAGGTACTAGAACCAGCTTCCATGGCAGCACACGGTGCAGTGGTCGTTGCAGACAGGCATGCCAAACAAGACACCACGAGCTTACCATGGAGTCGGTTGCAAGTTAAACACGCCTCACGGCATACAGACTGACGCGCAAACATGCAGTCCAGTGTCGGCAACGTCTCACCATTGCAGCCATGCCAGCCTCGTGAGCCATCACCGCGGCTGCCGCCGCCGCGGCAGCAGCAGCCGCACCCTCCGCCGCTTGCTGCTGCTGGCTCTGCTGCTGTTGATGGTGATGATGGTGGTGACTGTGCTGCACATGGCCCTGGTGCTGCTGCTGCTGGGCCGCCGCCAGCTGCTGCTCCAGCCGCCGAAGCAGCGCCTCATCGCCCTCCAAGTCATCCCCGTCGTACGTCCCTCCTCCGTCGTACTCGTCGTACGACCCGCTCGCGCCCGACACGCCTTGGGCCTGGGCAAGCGCCGCCGCCGCCAGCGCCGCCGCCGTGGAGGCGGCGCCGCCATCCATGGAGGAGGTCGAGCTCACGGCTGCTGCGCTGCTGCTGCTGCTGCTGCCGTTGGTGTTGGCAGCTGCCACCTTGCTGCCCCCGTTGGTGGTGTGGCGGCCCAACAGCGCCTCGCAGACGGACCGCTCGAACGAGACGTCGACGGCCGCCGGCGTCGCCGCTGCATCCCTCTTGACTCCAGGGTGCTCACCGCCGATGCGCTCGAAGTACGACAGGGCCTGTGCGCAGGAAGGGTAAGTGACCCAGGCGCACGTAGGGTAAATGTCGTGTGCAACACGCCGGGGCCGTGCGGGGTCCAATGGCACCTGGCACATGCACGGGTCCTCTAGTAAATTAGTGGAACACTCTCTGCAGCTAGGGCGTCCTCGCCGAACGCCAATGGATGTCCCTCGACACCCTGCTCGCCTGCAGCACGTGGTGAGGCCAGCCGGACGTGACCCCGTGCGCCAGGTGCGCGACGGCCAGGTCGTACAGCTCCTGCTCCGACAGGTGTACGGCGGCGTACGGCTTCTGCCCGCTGGCCACAGGGCCGTACAGCGCAATCTGCACCAGGCGGGCGCATGGGCAGGGGCAACGTGAATACGAGGAAAACGGCAACGTTCTCACCAGAACCGCAGATCCGTGCCCTTCCCCAGACACTCACACGCACGCGGTGTGCAAACAACTGGCTATTGTGCTTACATGCTCCGAGGCAGTAAGCAGGCCGCGCAGGGGCGCCATGAGCTCCGCCCGCTCCTCGGCGCTCAGCTCCGGGGGCCAGCAGTCCATGGACCCCGCGGCCGTCGACCCAGTGTGCTGCCCAAAGTCCGCCGTGCCGCCAGCAGCAACGCCGCCACCGCCGCCGCCTGCAGCCGGCGCTGCTGCGGCACCGCCGTTGGCGGGACCGTTACCAGTCGCCACCGCACCGCCGTGCCCATTACCACCATTACCGCCGTTCGTAGCGGTGTTGGTTGTGGTGCGCCAGAGCGCTCCCCGTAGGATGCTGAGCGCCCGCGCCCGTCGGGCGGCCGCTGCCTGGCCGTTGCGCTGCTGCTCCTGCTGCTGCTGCAGGTGCTGCTCGTGGCCCTGACCAACATGGCCGCTCATGGGCAGCGTGCTGCGGAAGACCTCCTCCGCAAAGGCCACCGCCACGCCCTGCATGCAGTGGGCCACCTCGTGCTGCAGCTGCTCTGCCACGTGGTGACGCGTCAGCACCTGCAGCGCCGCCTCCAGGTGCCCGTACACCTCCTCCAGCCCACTGGGCTGGGCCTGGGGCTGTGCCTTGCCGCCGACGCTGACCCCGGGCTTGGACGCTGCTGGGTTTGGCGTGATGGAGGTGGCCGAAGGTGTGCTGTCGCTTGCTGCCAAGCTGACGTGTGCGATCGCGACCGACATGGCGATGTCGGAGACGAGGTCGGAGATGTCGGGGACGGGCGGGCTGGAAACGGCGGGGCCGCTGGGGGCTGCGGCCGCTGCTGCCTTCAGGAGGGGCGCGCCGTAGTCGATGACGGCTTTGAACTGAGCCGCCTCGCACAGGAGCGCCAGAGCAGCGGAGGCTTCGTCGAGTGGGGTGCCGGCGCCAACCTGGGGACGTGAGGGGGTCGGCAGGTAGCGGGGCACAAGGAGTGGTCAGAGAGGGCGCGACGTGCGTTGGCGCATGCTGCGCTGGTTTCGACAGAGAAACAGCACAAGGTGGACAGCCACTTCATGGCTTGGCGCAACTGGGGCTCTGGTGCCCGCAGCCGCGTCGTCCCGATCCTTGCAGAGCGGTTAGTCAGCGTGACGGAGGTAGGTTGCGTGTGTGGTAGGCAGGAGGCGCAGGCGTTTGCACCAGGTATGTGCAGCGATACAACGGCCGAATAAGTATCCTGCTTTTGTGAACAGTAGTAGGCCCCAGGCCAGTGCATGCCGCAGGGACCACAGCAGATACACTGCTGGTTACCAAAAGCTCTCGCGTAAGTCTAAACCACCATATTTGATGTCACGCTTCACCTTTAACAATGCCTTCAGCTGTGTGAGCATCGTATTGGGTAGAAGAACAACACTCGCTTGCCCCGCAGCGACGAGTAGCGACGCCTCTCTACCCATAAGCCTTGACATGGCAGATATGGTAGACTTTGAGTAGGACTGGCCCAATAAAAGGTCGGTCGGGAGGGCTGCTGGGGAGCCTGCGGAACCATCTCCCTGGTCGTCGACAATGGCCTCAAACTTGAGGTCGTAGCTTGTCAAGCTGTTGTAACTGCTGCGTATGTTTCCGGAAGGCGCCGCGCTCTCAACCGAGTGCACCGTCGGCGTGACCAACGCGCGACGGTGCACTCCTCTCCTTGCTTGCCCGCGCACCCTTCCCTGGGCCAACACATTACGGCAATGTGCTAAATTAAGCTGCATGCTGAGCACGCGGCTGCTTGCTGGTGGGTTGTTGACACCGGCGACCTTGGTCGGTCTTGCTTGGCAGGACGTGGGACCCAGCCCAGATGGCTTACGGAGTTCTCAGCCTCTACTGCAAAGCCAGACCGCTGCTGGCGAAGAGCAGGGGCGCAAGTTCTGCCCGCCTAGTCAGGGTAGTTGCTTTGGTGTTGAGGCGGTGAACCACCCTTGCAGCACATAGTAGCATCTTTCGCAGTGTACTACGTCATGTGGTATGGCGAGCTTCCTGGCGTCGCTCCCCCACACGGGGCCACGGGGCTTCCTAGTACGCGGTCGCGCTGAGAGTCGTCGAGAGTTGACAACTCTCGGCAACTCTCAGCCAAGTACGACGGACTCTCGGCAACTCTCAGACGTTCTTGTCTAAATCATCACAAGAGTTCATAAGCGTCTATTCTATAGAAAGAGGATAGCTTCTTGTTACTATATATGGTTTGACTTTTGCGACTTCAGACCAGTCCTGGACTTCGGACAACTCTGAGCGCTTCTTCCTCGTTTTGGCACGAGAGTTCGTATGAGTTAGTGAGCGAGATAAAGGAAGATCACATGTTTATATTCCACTTGACCTCACTGACGCGGACTTGGAGCTGAGAACTTGACCGCCAGCGCCGGTGGCCCCACGGCACGGGCAGGGGCAGAACGCGCAGCACACCCCCAGCCACGCAGCAGCTCTTCTCCCAAGGCTAGCAGTAAGGTACCGGCTCAAAGGGAGGAGCAGGAGCTCTGCACGTGCCTCAGAGCGGAGGAAGAAGTGCCTGCACAGCTGTCAAGCCAGGCCCTGCACACTGTGGGGTTGCTGTGCTGCGGTCCCAGGCGCCTGCTCGTAGCCTTACTGCAAGAAGGTACACGCACGCTGTATGTCTCTTAGCTACTGAAGTACTGCCGCTTTGGGCTACCAGCGCCCCATGAGGGTCCTGCATGGCAAGTAGCTAGGGGTGGGGGCGGTGAAGGCATGCCGGCCGTGTGCAGGGGGTGCCGTAGCGGACCAAGTGTTCCGCACCCTACGCGCCCCAAGGGCAGGGATACACTCTGGAGCTGGCCGCCACTTTGCTATGCTGTGTGGAGCAACAGTGCAGATCAACATGTCTCCTGCTCAACCTGATCGAACCCCTCCCGTGTGTGCACACCTCCGCTGTGCGTGTGTGCTTGAGCAGTATTGCGAGGAGACTGGCGTGTAGGACTTAATGCAAGGGAGCTACAGTGACCTGGCTTTACTGTCATAAATTGCGGGTGACAGCTCCGCAAGCAGTGCGTCCTGTGCGGAATGCGGATATGCGGGCCGGTGCAGGTCCAGGGGGGCCCCACCAGGGACAACGAAGCCTTACTGTTGGGCTTGGCGCCAGGGGCAGGTGCAGGTGCAGCTTGTTGCAGCCGACAGCGGTGGCACCAGCAGGAGTGACAAGAGCATGCACTACTGACGCATCATACCTAGCACTTTGGGTTTCATTCGTGCATTGATGCAAAGTGCTCTATGGGAGGGTGGGCAGAGATGGCATTGTGTCAGCATGCTGCGTTGGGCCAGGTGGAGCCATGGGGCCCTTAGCTCAGTAGGTGTGCAAGGCTGACGTGCGCATGACAGTATTGTATGCACGCTGAAGTGCTTGCTGATTGTGACACAAGGGTGTTCTGTTGGTCATCCACGACACTGTGGGGCTGATTGCTTACGAAGCCGGTGTTCACTATGTGTACTGCATCGCTAGCGGGCCTACTGCGCCCTACCACTTGGGCATGACAGTGGGTGTGCCTGGCCGACGACGGCCAGCGGGAACAGGGTGAAAGAGCAACATCCCCAACAGGAAGGCAAGCCAGGCCCGGTGGGTCCCATGGGTCAAGGGCTGACCTTAGGTGTTGAGCTGAGGAGCAGTGCATCTTTTGTATAATGATAAATATGAAGACTATTACTTATGCTATGAATTTGCGTCTTACCTCCGCGTCTGAGGCGTTAAACTTTGCGTGCTAGACAAATGTGCCTCGCTGTGTGGCGCTGATGCATCAACATGGACAACCACGTGGCGACAACACGTTAGTATGGCCAGACAGGGGACGCGCGCTTCGCGCGCGTACTAAATCCTCCCCTCCTCGTTTTTGGCCGTACTACTATATCGAGCCGGACCCCCCGACTAGGGTGGCCGAAAGGCGTGGGATCAATGAAAAAGCAATCATAAGCACGACGACGTCAGCGTCCCAGAATCCATGCCCGCTTGCTCTGTTCTGCACGCTTTTGCAAGTCCTAGATTACTTAAGGCTCATAACATAGTGCGCAAGATCCTGCATTTTCAGGTGAAATCGAAAGTTGAAAGCTTTGCGCGCCAAAACGGTACCAACGAGCTTATCTCAACAACAAATTAGCCGTATCATATTTAAGTATTGCCTAGATTAGGCCATGGACTCCAAGCCTGGAGCACGAGGCGGTCAGACTACACAGCACCCAGCATTCAGCACCGCATTCGAGCTCGCGCAGCTTTTGGACACTGGACTTGATCAAGAAACCCTTAACATCCTTCTGGAGCTACTGGACACGGGGGTCAATCCCGAAGCCCTAGCCACGGTCGTCAAGGAGCTTCGACGTGAGGCGGCGGAGTACAACGCGGCAACAGCTCGTAGCAGGAGTGCAGCAGGTGCTGCTGCCCCGGTAGCTTCGGCACATCAGCGCCAGTAGGCGCGGGGCCAGGTATAGGGCCCTGGGGCCAGGACCACCGCACCCGGAGGGTGTCCAGGGTGTACGCTAGGAGGACCCCATCTTTTGTCCTCTTGAGCAAAACACAACGTGAAAAGTACCCATCTTGAGTACGACGTACCCCGGACTACCTTAACCCGGGAACGCCAGGAATAAGCAGCGGCAGTGCACGACGAACACCGCCTGACAGGGCCATCGTGGAGGGACACAGGCGCAGCGGCAGCAGCGCCTGCGGTGGTACCAGCGGCAGGAGTAATAACAGCAACAACAGCACGTACAGCAGCAGCATAGCAGAAGTAAGCGCTGTCTTTGGTCATGGCCTCCCCAACGCGTGGTGGTGGCGGCACGGATGGGTCAGGGGAGGCCCGCATTCGCGAGGCGCTCATTGGCGGTGTGGGCAAGGACCTGGTGCAGGAGATCCTGGCCACGGAGGGACCGCGCTCGGGCATACCCTCCGTGCAAGAGGTGAGGCGTGTTGGGCGGTGCACGGACTGAAGGGGCGCGGCATGGTGCATACGGCAGATGGGCGTGCGGGGGCTGCGTTAGGATGCTCCGGTTTGCCCCATGGGCATACCGTACACTCTGTGCGGGAGGTACACACGGTGGGCAAGAGTGACTTGCCGCACTCGGGTGGGGCGGGTCAGGGTGCGGAGGTAGGCACGACTACGCAAGGAGCGCTTGCTGCCACCCTAGGGAGAGCCCCTGTTGGCCTGAAGGTATTGTTTAGACAGAGGCGTGTGCGTGCATAGCACCGGCAAGCTAGGGCTTTGGCACGGGATGGCAGCGGGGGAGGCGACTAGCTGACATGCGTGACGTAGGGAGGTATGCGGTACCAGCCAGCTGCATGGCGAAGTGTTGTGACACAGGTGCGCTTGCCAAAAGAAGGGCAGACGTCGAGCGCGTACGAAGCTGCGATGCTGCTGCAACTCTCGTTGACTGCCGCTCCTTGCTGTCATGCGGCGGCAGCGTTGTGCAAACGCTCCTCTAACACCACTACGCGCTGTATCTGCCCCCAGGTGTGTCTCATGTCGTATCCGCTGGTCAAGCACCTTCTCGGCATGCTGGAAGTTATGGAGATCCCGCGGTTGGAGGTGAGGCTGGGGGGCAGGAGCATGGCGGGCGGGCGGGCGAAGCGCTACGAGGAACAGCCTGCTACGCGCATCCCTACGTGTGCCGGGAAGGCAGCGTGCCACTGGCGGGCCATCCTCACCGTCCCAACTGTTTCACTTTCACACCCAACTTTGGGCCCCGCCCCCGAAGGCCCACCGCGCGGTTCTGCAGCGCGCCAAGGGCCGCGCTTGGCCCTCATGCACACCCACCCCACAATATCTATCCCACCCTGCCGCCCACCGCAGGCCCACCGCGCCGTGCTGCAGCGCGCCAAGGAGCGGCTGCTGGGCCGCGTGGCGGCGCTGGACGCACGGCGGGATAAGGCGCGCCTGGAGCGCCTGCTGGCCGCCAGCTTCCCGTACCTGGGCATGGCGGACATGCGGGAGGTGCGGCAGGGCGGGCGGGCGGGCCGGAGGGCGGGCGGTTTGCTTTGAGTATCTTTTGCTGAAAGACATTCTACGCATATATGTCTTGTCTTGGTGTTAGCTTTATTTGCAGAGACGTTCATATGGGTTCTGGGCGCAGTTGGTGTGGAGTACGTGACCAGCTGTAAATCCTGGTGGGGGGGCTCACCCGGACCGTGGCGCGTGGCTGACATGGCGGCCTCACGTACAGGTGCACGTGGGCGTGTACGGGATGTAGATCACGCTGGTATGACCTGTGAGGCAGAACGTTTGCGGGTTGGCTGGTGCTGCAGGTGCCGCTGGCTGTGATGGAGCGGCTGGAGCGGGTGCCCGCGCAGCACCTCAAGCAGCTGGCCGCGGACACCGAGGTGTTCAAGATCCTGCCGCCGGGGGTGCAGCGGCAGGTGGGGGATTTGGGGGCGCCAGAGTAGTCCATACGCCTGGTGCTGCAACACCTAAATGCTTTACAGGTCTGGCAGCGTGCAGGCGTGCCTGAAGCATGCTGGAACATGGGGGAACTGCCGGTGTCCTCCAGGCTGGCATGTACACAGGGCCGCGGCGGGTTGTTGAGCTCAACGGACCAGAAAGCTGGTGGACGTGTCATGCCGGGTGCCCTCCCGCATTGCCATGCCGTACAGGTGTGGGAGTACGACAAGAACCTGCTGCAGAACGACGCGCTGCCGCTGGTGGGCGCGTTCAAGTACGAGACCGCTACCTACATGCGGGCCCTGGCGGCGGACGAGTTCCTGCCCGCCGTGGTGCTGCAGGGGCAGCAGCTGGCTGCGGCGCTGGTCCCGGCGGCGGCGACGCTTGCGGGGCCGGCAGACGGCGGCGGCGGCGGCGCGGGACGCGGCGGCCCTGGGGCGCGGCGGCCGGGGAGCGGTGGCAGCGCGGGTGCTGGCGGGGGCGCGGGGGCGGCGGGGCCGGGGGCGCCGGGCGCGGGGCAGGGGCAGGTGGTGGTGGGCATCACGAGGAAGATCCTGCGCAAGGGCTCACGCATCCTGCAGGCGCTCAAAGGCATGGTGGGCAGCAGCCCCAAGATCTACAACCAGGTAGGTCAGGTAGTTGGGCGAATACCGGTACATGAGGGGTGGTAGCCGTTTGCTCTGCTTGTTGCCGCACGGCTCCTCGCGCGCACGTGGGTGTAGCTCCTTGCCTGCCAGGGTAACAAGACAAGACACGGACCGCCCGTCCTGTACAGGCTGCAGTTGACCGCGCTCCGTTGATTGCGTCGGCCTGCAGGTTGTGGAGCTGTGCTGCGTCAAGTTCCGTGACGCCGAGGGGCTGTACGTGGGCGTGCGCGAGTGCTCCTACGCCGCGCTGCGCGCACAGCTGCTCATGGCGTTGCACGACGACAACAACCCGGTGGCGCCAAGGGACAGGTGCGGCTTGCTAGGGCTCGCCCGTCCACGCGCCTGCTGCTGCTGCTGCTGGGGTGCTTTCGCCCGTACCCGAAGGCATGCCATATGGGGTGGCAAAGGCGCAGGCGACATGTGCAAATGCGCCCCGGTAACCGTGCACCGCCGCGCGTGGGCATCATTCCCGACTGGTCTCATTTAGTCATCATCCTCATTCAGCAACCATCACCCCTTCTCGCACCGAACGTTCTACCGGGCGCAGGTGCCACGAGCTGGCGTGGACGCTGGACGCGGGCATCCGCAACGGCAGCCTCACCGACAAGCACCTGGAGAAGCTGGGGGCGTTCTTCGAGGGCGTCCTCGAGGTGGGCAGCTGTTGGGCCCGCAGCGTGGGGTACAAGTTTAGGGTCAACCTACTGCAAATGCGCGGGTGCAAATATCTGGGCATCGGTTTGTGCAGTTCAAGAGGCTGTCCAGTTGGATTTGACGCACGAACTAGTATCGTGCAGCTTGTGCAGCAGTAAGCGTCATCCTGCCCAGGCAAGGCTTGGCCATGCTGTTCGTCATTGGGACACTCCTCGCCAACCGGCCCGCAGGCTGCGGAGGAGGCTGACGGCCTAGGCACCGGCGGCGGCAAGCGGCGGCGGGGCGCGATGGGTGTGCTGCCAGGCGGGCGGGTGTCTTCCAGGTGGGTTGCCGAGTTCTTTCATGTACAATGTACGCTGCGTGTCTGATGAGGAGAAGACTGCAGCCGCGAAGCAGTTGCGGGCAACGGACCAAGCACGTGCACTGGAACGGCACGTTTTGTAACCCCCAAGAACCGTCCTCCCCTCCTCCCACCTTCCCTTCTCCACAGCCAGTTGTCCCCCAGCCTGACTCAGCATCCCCCACTGACCCCGCCTTAGCTGCTACCCCTTCCCTCCTCGGCAACAGCCGCCTGCATCAAACCCGCCGTTCCCGCGCGGCGCCACCGGACGAGGTCGCGACATACGTCGCACGCGCCGCGCACACACGTGCTTCTTAACGCTGTATGCCTCAGCTAATCACTTGAACCTGCCCACTGCTGCCCGCAACAAACGATGCATGGCACGTGGCCGCAGGGCCCCGCTGGACGAGGCCGAGAGCGCGGGCGTGGGCGGCCAGGGTGGCGGCGCGGGCGGCGTGGTGGAGCCCCTGCGCGTGCTGGGCGATGCGGGGCTGGTGCTGCGGGACCTGTCCGCCATGCACCTGCTGTCCGCACAGGCGCTGGCGCTGCTGCAGGTGGGTCGGGGGGCAAGGAGCGAAGGCAGGGGCGAGGGGAGGCGGGCAGGGGCACTGCGAGGTATGGGTGAAGCAGGGGGCTTGTGCAAACTCCTGTTCCAGCAAATCAAACGCTTTCGCCGAGGGGACTGGGTGTCCCGCAGCGCGTTGCGGCAGGAGGCAACGCGCTCGCCATTGTCCTGCGCATTTTGATGATTCCACCGTGCGTGTCGTGGCCCGTCGCAGTTAGTGGTGGTGGTGGCGTTTGGGAATGAAATGCCCTGTGCACGGTTTACAAAGCCGCTGTGTGTTTCGTTTTCTGCCGCAGTCGGAGGTGGTGGCGCACGAGCGGCTGCCGCGCGACGTGGAGGAGCTGGTGCTGGTGCTGCGGCTGATGCAGCTGGCGGTGGAGTGCAGGACCATGCTGCGGGACAGGAGCTACAGGTGGGCCGGGGCGGAAGGGAAGGAGAGCTACTGCATGCAGCGGGAGAAGCAGTTGCGTTCGATACTTGCCGTACCATCAAACCGGACAGCGCGGGTTTCCGCGCACCATTCAGGTGAACACGCACTCGAAACTTGCAAAGGAGTCGAGGAGCCAGTAGTAAGGGTCAAGGCACAAGAGTCAAAGCCATTTCAAAAGGTTCGTTGCCACGCACTGTCCTCCATGCCAGGTACCCCGAGCCCGACAAGGCCGTCCTGCACGACCTGATGCCCCTGCTGGCGGGCATGCTGGTGGACCACCACGTGGCACTGGCACGCGCGTCCGCCGCCGCGGCGGCGGCAGGCGCAACGCCCGCCGGCGGCGGCGCGCCGGGCGCGGCGGCGCCCGCCGCGGGGCCGGGGTCGCTGCCGATAGGGGCGCGTGGGCGATCTGGGTCAGCGACGGGAGGGGGCGCAGGGACGGGGGCGGCGGCGCTGCCGCAGGTGGGGCCGGAGCCGAATGCGATCCTGGAGGACGTGGAGTTTGACTTTCCGGATCCGCAGACCAAGGCCAAGGTGTGCCAGGCGCTGCGTGGGAACGAGGTGGCGCGACGCCTGCTGGAGGTGGGGACCGCTCGGCCAGCGTCGCGTGTCTTCAGTGCCGGAGTGCTGACTGGCACCTGCATGTTATAGGGCTTGTCATGCTGTCCGAACATGGGACACCTGGACCGCATCACTGACTCTGACGGCCAGGCAGGGGAGGATGCGGCGTTCCCACGCAACTTGTGATGCGTGCCGGGTGCGGCGTTTCACAAATGCGCCAGGCCTGCCGAGAGAGACAGCGTTCCACGGAGGTCCACGGTTCGCAATGGTCCTTCTTTTTACCGACCTCCGATCCCTTCCGCATCATCTACCCCTGCCACCAGACCTTCGCCCTGGAGCGGCTCAAGAGAGGGGACTACCTGGCAGCAGCGAAGGTGTGCCGTTGCGCATTTTGCCAGCTAGCCGACTTGCACGCATGGAAAGACAACCATGCTATCAGTCAACGGGATCCTCTTTCGTGAGGCGTTGCGCTCCTGAGCAATCACTGTTGCTCGCATGCGCAAAGGGTAACAGCCTATGTACACAACTCACCGCGGGCCCTTCTCCCCGGCCCGCGCACACTGCCGTGGGATTCGCGCCTGCAACTCGGGCCGCCAACCAACTCTTCCGTACACTACCCTGCGCTGCTACCGCTTGTTACGGAATACCGCATGACTCCAGCACCGCACACGCCCCTGTCGCAGTGCCTTGGCCTGCTGGCCCGGCAGCTGGCGCCCGGCTGCCTGGCGGTGGAGGCAGCGGACTTCTGCGCCGCGCTGGCGGGGCTGCTGGCGGACCTGGTCAAAGCGCGGCGTCTGGGGCCGGGCAGCCGGCTGTGGCTGTACGCCGTGGACTGCCTGCTGGTCAAGGCGGTGGATGCACACACGCAGGTGGGAGTGGTACAGAGCCTAAGCGACGGGTTCGCGTTAGGGTACCGCACGGGGATACCGGTCATGGACTGCCATTTGGGTGGGGGTGATGGACGCGCACGCGCAGGTGGGGTGGTACAGGACCGAAGCAACGTCCGGTCAGCACGTTAGGGGTACCGGTAGTGCACGTCCAGACGGGTCGAGGTGGTGGACGCACACACGCAGGTGGCGAGTGGTGGGGGGCCTAAGCCACAGCTTAATTCAGGGGTCCGGATAGTGGACTGCCTGCTGGTCAAGGTGCCTGCACTCTGCCGGCCCTGCCGCTTCTTCCCCTGCACCCATGCTTATGCTACCTTTTAACACGCCCCAGACGCACGAGGAGGTGCTGCGGCTGCTGCTGGCCGCCGCGCTGCCCACCCCGGACGGCAAGCCGCCGCTGCTGACCCCCAACGAGGTGGACGCCTACCTGGGGGTCACGCTGGAGAACAGCAAGAAGAGCAGGAAGAGGTACGGCGCCCATGATGTATCTTTTGGCTGTTGTACCTGGTGGGCTGTACTGGCATAGGGGCACTGCAACCGAGTCTGTGGCCTCCAGAGCCGCAGCGCACGTATCACCTGCGTTGTTGGCTTGCCCCGTTTGCTGTTGATGCCGGGGTTCAGGTTACCCCGGGTTCCACCGGGGTCCACGCATGCTGGGTTGTCGTAACTTGCTGAGGCTGTGGTACCGGTGGCATGCAGGTACAAGAAGTTCAGCGGCGGCGACGCGCTGGCGCAGTTCCCCATGTGCCTGCTGGCGTCCGACATCGGATCGGACATCGGTAGCGACGGCTGGCCCGGCATCCTGCAGCTCAAGGTGGGGGCGGGGGCGGGCCGGGCAGGAGCGAGGCTGTGTTGGCAGGGGCAACGTCACTTACCCATTAATTAGGCCTGGTCTTGTTTCATGACAGGTGGTGTTTTTGGCATGTGCAGCTTTCCAGCAGCTGACTGCACGCCTGCTCATGCGACATGCCTTGCCCAATCTCCTCCTTTTTCGTTGGTTCCTGCTTGCCTGCCTATTCGCGACCATGCACGTCATTCCCTTCCTGCCTGCAACTGTCGGCATGCCCCGCAGCTCAAGGGCGCGGACGGCGTGCGCAGCGTGTACGAGATGTTCCGCCGCGTGCCCGGCATCGACGCGGACAAGGCGCCGGCGCTGTTCGAGTACCTGGGTGGGGAGCAGAAGGGCGCGTAACGCGTGGGCTGTGTACCTGTGCAGTCACAGGGTGTGATGTACTGGTTTCTGGCATAGCGGCGGCAGGCTCGACTGCTGGGTGACTGGCGCGCAAAAGGATACGGCACGGGGCACGGGGTGCTCAGCATGCCGGAGGGGGAAGCCTGGTTGACGCGAGTGCATGAGCGGAGTGCAGGCCAGGTCTGGGGGCAGAAGGGGGCGTGACGCGTGGCGTATGGCATGACGCACACGAAGTACTTCGTGTTGGCAAAGAGGCAGCGGGATCTGGTGGCTGGGCATGGGGAGGTAGATGGGTCGCGGGGGCGGGAGGGCACGGTCGGCAGGTGCTGCCATACGAGAAGTAGCTGCCGCCGACAGTTACCTTCAATCGAGTACTGAGAGGGCGGGGCGGGGAAAACCTGGGTCCACTGGCCATCTGTTGCTGGATGGATGGTCAGTGCAGGATAGAGCATGGCTTGGGTTCGTGGATGCAGTTGTTAATGCCTTGCTGGACTCCCTCACAATAGCGCACGTGGCGCTGTGGTTGTGATGCACCGAAATGTGGACATGCCTCGCCTGTCAATGAGGAAGGTTGATACTGGTACATGCGTATATGCGTTTGAAGGGGAGCCTAGGGGAGCTCTCCTGCGCAGGGGATCGCCCCTGCTCCTGCACGTTTGCCGCCCTAGTTGCAACACAGATCACTGCCTCGAAGTCACAGCAATGTGTTAGGGGCCCCAAGACACGCCGTGATACCTGGGCGCCAACCTTGCGGGGGGAAAGGAAAGGTGGGGACTGGTGCGGATGCAAGGGAGCCCTTTGCGGTTGCGCTGGGATGGACCTGAGTCGGAATCCGCAAAGTGGACATGAGAACAATAACTAAATGCTGTTATTACGGCGTAAGCGTTGCACTGAGAGCCCGCGCGCGCCCGCACCAACACCGCTACCTCCATGTACTGCAACGCTTTTTCTACCTGACTTCCGCGTAACCTGCGAGAGCCCCATAACCGAAACCCACTCGCAATAAAGCATGGTCAATCTTAGTGTAGAGCTGTACCAGTTCACCTTGTCCTCGACATAGATAGAGCCTGCTGAGCGCTGAGGCTGCACCGAAACGATGCCCCACCGTGGGACCCAAATCAATTTTAAAGCATAAGTTATTTGCTAAGTATGGATGCAAAAGATACTCCTGGTCGTCGGCCGGTATCGCGAAGGGCTTCGGGTGGAGGTGCGACACCATCCAGGAGACCGATTGGCCACTGGGGACCGTTTAACGACTGGTGGTGGGTATGGAAGTCTTCTCAAGTCATTCTGTGTTGCAAAGTGATGACTTCCTGGCCTAAGCCCGCTCACTGTGCTACACTGCCGCTTGCGGCTCGCGCAGGCGCGCAGAGCTAAAGCGCCTTAACAAGCGGCCCAGTAGAGCACAGATATTGGAATGGTACAACGCATGTGCATCCTCGGTCTGGCCAGACGAGTGCCGGCCTACTTTCACGGTGAGGGAGTTAGAGGGGCATTGAGTTGGTAATGCTTGGGAGTAGCAGTATGGGCTCCAGTCAACGAACACTGGCAATGTGTGTTATAAATGGCATAGCAGATTGAATTAGGGACGTTGGATTGAGCCGACCCACCCACATCTGCTGTAGCCGTCTGTCCGAGCACAATCACATGTTGTCACAGCACATGTCGCACCTCAGTTGGAACAACATACCACGTCCGCTCCCCAGAACGCTGTGTTATTGATAAGAATGTAACATATACATGTGCGACATCGCAGCATGCCTTACCATCGGCCCCGTTCCGCTTCAGGAAACACGGCTGCACGCCAAGTGCCTTCGGAGCACGGAGGCTGTGAGGGAGTATTTCCGTCGCTACAGGGCTGCTCGCAAGGTGGGGCATGCATAACAGCCACTGCAAGGAAAAGCCGAAGGGGATCTTTACTATGTCGTGGATGTCCCCTGCTGGTGTAAGCGTGCCATGAGCAGGGGAGATAGCAAAGGTTACAGGAGGGCCAGGGTGGAAGCATGCAGAGTCCATGCACACCTAAGACCTTCGGGGCAGAACATCCCCTCCCCTGCGGGGGCCGTACAACAAGTAGCGACACCCCAACCGCGCCGAACTAGGTCACTGGAAGGGCCACAGGGCAATACACTCCCTCACTAGACGGGAAAGGGCAAAACGTGATGAGACAGCACTTAGTGAGCAGGCGAGGCAGGCGGGGAGTCCGTGCCAGGGGAGATAGCAAAGGTTACAGGAGGGCCAGGGTGGAAGCATGCAGAGTCCAT
>VFQN01001500.1_pt1 | contig 38949 bp, 34 predicted proteins | sample 3512371 | NCBI WGS metagenome assembly VFQN01 (sample SAMN10412370, study PRJNA504923) | tailings metagenome | isolation source: Replicate 2 from Balatoc abandoned mine | place: Philippines: Itogon, Benguet | collected 2017-08-28
ATCGGCCTGTTCAACGCCGACGGCGTGTGCATCTACGGCACCAACACCAACATCGAGGAGATGTCGTCGGAGGAGATGGCGGGCGAGGGCGAGGTCCGTTTCGTCATCGAGGAACTCGCGCTCACCGAAGGCACCTACAAGCTGGACCTCGCCGTCCACAAGCTCGATGGGTTCCCCTACGACTATCACCGGCAGCTCTACACCTTCCGGGTGAAGTCGCGCGTCAAGGACGTGGGGTTCTTCCGTCCGAGGCACACGTGGGCCTTCAGCCCCAGCGTGCGACTCCGGCGGCTCGAGGGACCCGAAGGGTGGCGTCCCCACCTGAAGGACGATGACGCGCAGTCCTGACACCGGCCCGCGAGTCGTCTCGCGGCACGCCTGCGTTGAGGCGGTGCGACGCTGGCAGGCCGAGGGCCGCACGGTCGTCTTCACCAACGGGGTGTTCGACCTGCTGCACGCCGGGCACGTGCGGTACCTGGCGGCCGCGCGCGCCGAAGGCGATGCACTGGTCGTCGGGGTGAATGCCGACGAAACGGTGCGCGCCGCCAAGGGGCCCGACCGTCCGGTGCACCCTGCTGCCGAAAGGGCTGAACTGATCGCGGCGCTGAAGGCGGTGGACCTCGTCACGATCTTCGACGAACCCACGCCAGCGGCTCTCATCGACGCCCTGCAACCCGATGTCCTGGTGAAGGGCGCCGACTGGCCCCTCGATCAGATCGTCGGACGCGAGACCGTCTGGGCCCGAGGTGGCCGTGTGGTGCGTGTGCCGACCGAGGTCGGTCACTCCACGACCGGCTTGATTGCCCGGATCCGGGGCTGACCGACACACGGGGACCGGACCCGCGTGCCGCCAGGGCAGGCCGTCCCGGCCCGCCGGTCTGCAATCGGTTGCTGGGAACCCAGTTCCCAGTGGATGCGGCCTGGGTACCCAGTTCGCAGCGGGACGGGTCCCGCAGGGACCGGCGCACCGCCATTCGGCGGTGTGGGGGTCGGCCCCGCGCCTGCAGGTCGATCGGGCATGCTCGTCTGGCTCGACTCCATGCACATGATCGCGTCGGCAGCGCCGACGCCCGACACCCACCCCCGACCGTCGACGACGAACGACGGCGAGCCGCCCCGCACCGCGGCAGGTGCGCGCCCGCACCAGGCGGGCGCCCCCTCGACGGACGTCAGGCGGGTGCGGTGTGCGCCGGCAGCGCGCGCAAGGCGTTGTCCAGATACACCTTCTTGAGGATCGACTCGGGCAGGCCCAGACCGTAGATCTGCCAGCGGCCCTGTGGCGGCACGGGCGCCGGCGCGTAGTCGAAGTACTCGTCCTCGGTCTCGAGGAAGCGGTAGTAGATCTGGTACAGGTCCATCCCGAAGATCTGCTGCGGCGTCTCGGTGCCGTTGGGCACGGCATCGGTGCCGAACATGATCCGATCCTGGTACTTGTCGAAGAACTTGCGCGACTGCCGCGGCTGCCGGCCGAGCTCACCGATGCGTGCGCCAATCTCGATGTGCACGTTCGGGAACTTGTCGAGCATCTCGCCAACCGCCGGCAGGTTCTCGGCCCAGTGGCCCACGTGCAGCGCCACGAACGTCGTCTTGGGATGGCGTGCGAACACACGATCGCGCGCCTCGAGGATCTCCTTGAACGACGGGAAGTCGCGACCGTGGAACGACCAGTCCGGATGGTTGGCCAGTTCCTCGTAACGCTCGTTGAAGCGATCGGTGGGGAGGAAGAACGCCTCGGGATCGCCGACGTGGATGCCGATCGGCAACCCGAGCGCGCCGGCCTGCTCCCACATCGGATCGAAGCGCGGATCGTCCACCTTCACCAGGGCGCCGTCCTTGCCCGAGGCGTCCTTGTCGCGAAGGAACAGGCCGAGCATCTTGAGGACCTTGATGCCCATGGCGCCTGCGGCTTTCGACCGCGCCAGTTCATCGGCCTGCCAGTTGGCGTAGTCGGGCCGCTGGGTCTCGGCCCACGCCGGCTCGGTGAACGTGAGGAAGCGGCCGGGGTGCGCCCGGTCGAGGCCCGCGACGTTGTTGGCCAGTCGCTCGCCGTACCCGCCCGTCAGGTTGACCATCGTGCGGACGTTGCGCGCGTCCATGACCTTCAGCAGGTCGGCCGGCGGCACCGCGCGCCGCGACTGTCGCTGGTTCCCCTGCGTGTTGCTGGCCACCGCCAGGTGCGTGTGCATGTCGATCACGGGGAACGCCGAGCGTTCGATCTTCGTGACCGGCACGTGCAGCATGCTCTTGGGCTGGTAGTCCACCAGCTTCAGCGACGCGTCGGGCCCTGCTGGTTCTGCGGCCGGAGCCTGAGGCTGGTCGGCCGCCCTGGTGCAACCCTGAGTCGTCATCGCAGCGCCCATCACGGCGCCTGTCGTTTGCAACCACTGTCGTCGGTTCATCGGGAGGGCTCCAAGGGAATTGCAGAGTTTCAACTTCAGAATTGTAGGGTCTCGGGCATCTAGAAGACCCTCCGTGTCAGCCTGTCGATCGTGAACCGCGCCGTGTCGGCGATGGCCATCACGGCCATCACGCCCGCCTGCACGGGATCGGTCACGACCAGATCGCTGGCGTCGGGAACGCTGCCGGCCATGTTGAGGCTGATGACGAGCAGACCGAGCCCGCGCACCTCGCGCACGGCCTTCTCGATCTCGCCGCCCATCAGCGATCCGGCCAGCACCAGCACCTTCGCCCGCGGGAGGCGCGACACCGCACGCACCGCCTCGGCCAGCGCCTGCTCGCCGACGAGCGGAATGGTGTCGACGGAGATCTTCTCGCCCCGGATGTTGTGGCGATCGGCTTCGGAGATGGCGCCGATGGCCACCTGGCCCACCTGGGCGCCCCCGCCCATGATGATCACGCGCTTGCCGAAGACGTGCTGGAACGAGGCGACGCGCTCGACGCCCTGCACCACCTCGGCCGCCTCCAGCGCCGCCAGCAGCGCCGATGGATCGGGCACGGTCACCTCGAGCAACAGCCGTGTGATGTCGGGCGTGTGCTCGACAATCGTCACGGTGGTGATGTCTCCCTGATGCGCGGCGATCACCCCACTCACCGCGTGCAGGACCCCGGGCCCGCTCCGGGTGGTGAGCACGAGCGCCAGTTGCGATGCACGTTCGGACACGCGGGCATGGTATTGGAAGTTGACGGGTACCGGGTACGGGGTACCGGGTGTCGGGTACCGGGGGCCGGGTACGGGGTACCAAGTACGGGCGCCGGGTACGGGGTGCCGGGGACCGGGAGCGGGGAGCAGGCAAGGGGAGGAGGAGATGGACGATGACCTCGATCGCCTGAGGGGGCGAGACGATGCGAGGGATCCGCTCGAGGATCCGTTGATTGCGTACCAACCCTCCAATCGCGTGCCCTGGGTTGGCTTCCTGGTGCTGCTCGTGCTCGTCGCCCTCGGGGTGTGGTACTGGGCGCCCCGAACGGCGAGGTCACCGGCCGAGGCCGTGGGGCGGTTGCCCACCGAGGAAGTGGTCACGCCAGACTCGTCGGGGGCCGATCTGGCGGCCGGCATGGCCGATCCCAACCTGCCGCCACTCGGCGGGGAACTCGACGCGTACGTGCGTCCGCTGCTCTCGGCCCTGTCCAGTCGGCCGGAGCTCGCGGCGTTGCTGGCCTCCGACGACCTCGTTCGGCGCTTCGTGGTGTCGGTCGATGCCGTCGGCAGGGGAGAATCGCCGGCCCGCCAGGTGCGCGCGCTCTCGCCTCGCACACCGTTCCAGGTGCGACCGGAGGGCGCAACCCTCGTGGTCGATCCCGCCAGTTACGAGCGCTACTCCGGCCTGATCACGCTCGTCGACCAGCTCGACCCGGCGGCGCTGGCCCGGGTGTACGGGCGCCTGAAGCCCCGCCTGGAGGAGGCGTACGGCGAGCTCGGCACGGGCACGACCCTCGACGAGGCGATCACGCGAGCCATCGGCCACCTGCTGCAGACGCCCGTCCCGCCGGCCAGGCCACACGTGAAGCCTGGACGCGGCACCAACTACGTGTTCGCCGACCCCGCCTTCGAGGGGCTCTCCGCGGCACAGAAGCAACTGCTGCGCACCGGGCCAGCCGGGGTGACACGCATCCAGGCCCGCCTGCGCGCCTTCGCCTCTGCGCTGGGCAGGTAGGTGTCGTTTACAAGTACGTTGTTCATCACGCGGCGCACGTGAGTCGAGTGATGGGCGGTTGGTAGTTCAGGCTGGCGTGCGGCCGGCCCTGGTTGTAGTACCGCAGCCAGGGCCCCAGCGCCCGCCGCCGCGCGTGTGACGTCGTGTAGCGCCGGGCATAGGCCCACTCCCGGAGCAGCGTCTGGATGAAGCGTTCGGCCTTGCCGTTGGTGCGTGGCGTGTAGGGACGCGTCCGTCGATGGCGCAGCGCGAGCGCGTGGCACTGATCCCGGTACTGCTGCGAGACATACCCCCCGCCGTTGTCGGTCATCACCCGCTGACAGGTTACGCCCTGGGCGGCCAACCAGCCGACCGCGCGCGCCAGAAACGCGGCGCTCTGGGCGGCCGTCTGCGCCGGGAGGACTTCCACATAGGCCAGCCGCGTGTGATCGTCGATCGCCACGTGCGCATACTCCCAGCCACTGCCCGTCGAGCCGCGATGCGCATCGCCATGCCCCCGATGCCCGGGCTGCCGAAAGCGGCCCAACGGCTTGATGTCGATGTGGAGCAGCTCGCCCGCCGTGGGCCGTTCGTACCGCTGCGCCGGCGGCCGTGGGACACGCGGTGGCCGCCCCAGGTCCAGGCGCTGCAGCCAGCGGCTCACCGTCGAGCGCGGGCAGCCCACCGCACGGCTGATGCGCCACGCCGGCCACCGCTTGGCCTCGCGCAAGCGCCGGATCCGGGCGACCACCGCCGCGGCGGTCTGATGCGGCGGCCGTCCCGGGCGCGACGACCGGTCCTCAAGGGCGGCCAGGCCGCCCTGCCGATACCGCCCGACCCATTTGGCACCGTCCGCACGCTGATGCCGCACCCCTCGGCCACCTCGGCATACGTCCAGTGTTCGTGGACCACGCGCTGGACCAACACCACGCGCGCGGCGGGCGTGGTCCGCGCATTACGATGGAGCTTCATCCGGGGCCTCCGCTGAGCTGAACGGTTGTCTCGCAACACCATTCTTCCCAGTGCGCTCCGGATGAACAACGTACTTAGCAGAAACAGGTAGGGACGCCTCGCTGAGGCGTCCGTCAGCGCAGCTGCGGCGGTTGTGACGGCCGGCTGGGCCAGCCGGCCCTACCAGCCCTGGCTGCCGGTTGCCCGTTGCCGGTTGGCCGTGTGCCGTGTGCCGGTTGCCGTTCCGGCTATTCTGTGAAGTCGCCACCGATGTCGGGCACCTCAGCTTCCTCCCTCTCGCTTCGCTTTCTGCTCAAGGACGCCGCCGCGACCACGGGGCTGGCGGCGCCTGCCGGAACCTTGTCGGGCCTCACCCCTGCGGGCAAGGCGTTCGCGGCGGCGGCGGTGGCGCACTCCGGCCCTTGCGTCGTGCTGGTGCCTGCCGACCGCGACATCGAGCCGTTCGTGAGTGACGCGCGGTTCTTCCTGGGGAGCCTCGAAGGGCTCGGCGAGGCCGATCTCGACCGGGGCGTGCTCCCGCTGCCGTCCCTCGAGGTCGACCCCTACCGCGGACTGCTCCCGCACTTCGACGTCGCGTCCGCTCGCGCGCGGGCGCTGCACGCCCTCGCCACCGGGCACGCGCGTCTCGTGGTGGCCTCCGCCGCGGCCCTGCTGCCCCGACTGCCCGAGCCCGACACCCTGGTGGCGGCCTCGCTGGACCTGGCGCCGGGCGCCGAGATCGATCCGATGGATCTGGCCGAGATCCTCGTGCGCGCGGGGTTCTCGCGCGAAGACCCGGTCGATCAGCACGGCGAGTTCTCCGTGCGCGGCGGCGTGGCCGACATCTTTCCGGCCGGCGAGCGGCTGCCCGTGCGCATCGAGTTCATCGGCGACACGATCGAGTCCATCAGGCGGTTCGACCCGGCCACGCAGCGGTCGGTGGCGGCCATGGACCGGGTCACGGTTGCCCCGGTGCGCGAGATCGCCGACACGCTCGAAGCCCGGGAGGCCGATCGACCCGCCACGGTCTTCAGCTATCTCGCGCGCACTCCCCGGCTTCGGCTTCTCGTGTCGGAATACGACAAGGTGCGCGAGGCCGGCGACCGTCGGTTCACGACGCTGCTCGACAGCTACCAGGAAGCCCTCGCCCGCGACGAGCGGCCGATCCCGCCGGGCCGGCTGATGCTGCCGTGGCCCGACGTCCTGTCGCTGCTGCGTCAGGCGACGCGCCTCGAGACCTTCGCGGCCGATCCGCACCTGGCCGACGACGCGATGCCGGAAGTGCCGACCGCGCGTATGGCGGCCACCGCGGAGCGTTACGTGTCGTGCCAGGTCTCGCCCACGTTCCATGGACGCGTGCCCGAGTGGGTGGCCGAGCTGCGCAAGGCACGCGAGCAGGGCGAGACCGCCGTGCTGGTGGCCGAGACGTCGGGTCGGGCCGAACGGGTCATCGAGATCCTGCGCGACTACGGCGTGCTCGCCTCGGACATCAGCCGCGCAGAAGTGTCGGGCAGTGCGTTGCTGGTGACCACGGGGCAGCTCACGCAAGGGTTCCGGCTGCCGGCCGCGCGGCTCCGCCTATACGCCGAGACCGACATCTTCGACGAGGAGCGCGTCGGCCATCAGCGCCGCGCCTCGGCCGCGCGCGCGTTCCTCTCCGACTTCCGCGACCTCAAGGTCGGCGACCACGTCGTGCACGTGGACAACGGCATCGGGGTGTTCGTCGGCCTGAAGCAGATTGCCGTCGGCCAGGAGATGCGCGAGTTCATGGAACTCCGCTATCACGGCGACGACAAGCTCTTCGTCCCCGTCGATCGGCTCGATCTCGTCCAGAAGTACTCCGGCAGCGGACGCCCGACCCTCGACCGACTCGGTGGCGCCACGTGGGAGAAGGCCAAGGCCCGCGTGAAGAAGGCCATGCGCGACATGGCCGACGAACTGCTGAAGCTCTACGCGGCACGCAAGGCCGTCCAGGGCCATGCGTTCTCGCCGGACACGCACTGGCAGGAGGAGTTCGAGAGCGCGTTTCCCTACGAGCTGACGCCCGATCAGGCCACCGCGGTCGCCGACATCAAGCGCGACATGGAGTCGCCGACGCCGATGGATCGCCTGCTCTGTGGCGACGTGGGCTTCGGCAAGACCGAGGTGGCGATGCGGGCCGCGTTCAAGGCCGTGATGGACGGCAAGCAGGTCGCAGTCCTCGCGCCGACGACGGTGCTCGCGTTGCAGCACGTGAAGACGCTGCGCACCCGCTTTGCCGCGTTTCCCGTGCGCATCGACATGGTCAGCCGGTTCCGCACGAAGGCCGAACAGGCCGAGACGCTGAAGAACCTGCGCGAAGGCCGCCTCGACGTCATCGTCGGCACGCACCGCCTGCTGGCCAAGGACGTCGAGTTCCGTGACCTCGGCCTGCTCGTGGTGGACGAGGAGCAGCGATTCGGCGTGACGCACAAGGAGCGGATCAAGCAGATGCGCAAGCGCGTGGACGTGCTCACGATGAGTGCCACGCCCATTCCGCGCACGCTGAACATGTCGCTCGTGGGCATCCGCGACATGTCGGTCATCGAGACCGCGCCGCACGATCGCCAGGCCGTGCAGACGTCGGTGCTGGCCTTCGACCCGAAGATCATCGGATCGGCCATCCAGAAGGAACTCGAGCGCGGCGGGCAGGTGTACTTCGTGCACAACCGCGTCGAGTCCATTCACTCGATGGCGGGCCTGCTGCAGCGCGTCGCGCCCGACGCGAGGATCGGCATCGGGCACGGGCAGATGGGCGAGGAGTCGCTCGAGAAGGTGATGGTGGACTTCATCGAGCGCCGTTACGACGTGCTGCTCGCGACCACCATCATCGAGAACGGCCTCGACATCCCCAACGCGAACACGATGATCATCAACCGCGCCGACAGGTACGGGCTCGGCCAGCTGTATCAGCTGCGCGGCCGTGTCGGGCGGTCGGATCGCCGCGCGTACGCCTACCTGCTGATCCCGCCCGTGGACTCGCTGTCGGAGGTCGCGCGCAAGCGACTCGCCGCCATCAAGGAGTTCAGCGCGCTCGGCAGCGGCTTCCGCATCGCGGCGCTCGATCTCGAGATTCGTGGCGCGGGCAACCTGCTCGGCGGCCAGCAGAGCGGACACATCGAGGCCATCGGCTTCGAGATGTACACCAAGCTCCTCGAGGAGACGATCCGCGAGCTGAAGGGCGAGGACCTCGAGGACGACCGGCGCGCCACCGTCAACCTGGGCGTGGAGTTCCGCATCGAGGAGTCCTACATCCCCGACACGAACCAGCGGCTCGGCATCTACCGGCAGGTCGCACAGGCGCGCACCCAGGCCGAGATCGACCGCGTGCTCGAGGAGGTGCGCGACCGGTACGGGCCGGTGCCCGAGTCGGTCCTCAGCCTCGCCGACCACGCGCGCATCCGCGTGATGGCCGACCACCTGAAGATCGATGCCATCGAGCGCGAGGGCAAGACGATCGTGTTCAAGTTCCGCGACACCGCCCGCGTCGATCCCCAGCGAGTGCTGTCGGTCGTGGACCGACGAGCCGACCTGCGCCTCGTGCCCCCGGCCCACCTGAAGCTCGATCTCGCCCCGCCGCCAGTCGCTCCCGTCATTGGTAGGGACGGCTCTCCGAGCCGTCCGTCACCCTCCCGCAGCGGCCAGTTCCCGACCCGGCCGTCGGCGTCTCCGACCCGGCTGTCGCCCACCTCCCCGACGCGCCCCCTCACCCCCCGCTCCGGCCCGACCACGCACAGGCCAGTCGCGCAGGGCGGAGCGCGCGGACCGTCGTGGTGGACGGTCCGGGCCACCGCCGGCGAGGTCGCGCCAGGGTTCACCAAGGCCGAGGTGCTCAAGCCCATGCCGGAAGACCCGCGCGCCCCCGACGGGCTGTTTGCCAGGGTTTCGGGCGTGATGCGGGAGCTGAGTGACGATCTCTAGGGTCGGCGGGGAGGTCTCCCATAGCGCGACGTTCGCGGCGGGGTGGGACAGCCCGCCCTACCTCTGAGCCTGTCTAAGTCTGCCGCACCCGTCAGGACGTCCAATCTCCCTGAGGCCTGAGGTAGGGCGCGGTCTCCTTGGGCACCGAAGCGCATGGCGCGAAGGTGGCCGACCGCGCCGTCGCCGAGGGGGTTACCATAGGTAAAGCGATGAATCGTATGACATTACGGACGTTCGTGGCCCTCGGCCTCACGGTGGGCCTCACGGTGGCCGGCCTGCGCGCCGACGTCGTCGAGCAGGTGCTCGTGAAGGTCAATGGCGAGATCCTGACCAAGACCGACGTCGAGCAGTTGCAGGTCACGGCGCTTCGGGCGCAGAACCCGAACATCAGCGCGGCCGACCTGCAGAACGATCAGGCGCTCCGCAAGATGCTCGACGAGGTGACGCCACGGGTCATCGTCAACGCGATCGACGAGATGCTCCTCGTGCAGCGCGGACGGGAGCTCGGCCTCAAGATGAGCGACGAGCAGTTCAACCAGATCCTCGGCAACATCCGCAAGGAGAACAAGCTCGACACCGAGGAGAAGTTCCAGGCGGCGCTCAAGCAGGAGGGGCTCTCGATTCCGGGTCTGCGCAAGGCGTTCGAGAAGCAGATGCTGATCAACCGCGTGCAGCAGCAGGACGTGTTCTCCCGCATCAGCATCTCGGAGGAGGAGTCGCGCGCCTATTACAACGCGCACCAGGCCGAGTTCCTCACGACGGAGTCGGTGACGCTGCGTGAACTGTTCATCAAGGCCGCCACGACCTCGCCAGCCGAGGGGCCGTCGGCCGCCCAGGCCGCCATGGAGGCGGCTCGCGCCAAGGCGCTCCAGGTTCGCCAGCGTGTGCTCAAGGAAGACTTCGCCGCCGTCGCCGGCGAGGTGTCCGATGCCGCGTCCAAGGCCAACGGCGGTCTCATCGGGCCGCTGGGTGTCGACGAACTGAACCCCGACATCCAGAAGGTGCTGTCGACGATGAAGGTCGGGCAGGTGTCGGAGCCGCTCGACGCCGGCAACGGTTATCGATTGCTCAAGCTCGAGGTGCGCGTACCGCGCAAGCAGGCCACGTTCGAGGAGGCGCGCGACCAGATTGCCGACCGCGTGTTCCAGCAGCGCCGCGCAGGCGAAGTGCTGAAGTACCTCGAGCGGTTGCGCTCGCAGGCCATCATCGAGTGGAAGAGCGCCTCGCTCAAGGCGGCCTTCGACGCCGGCATCCTCGAGGCCGCCAAGGCCGTGGAGGCCGCCGCGAAGGAACAGGCCGAGGCCAGCAACCGGCCCGCTGCGGCGCCGGTGCCATGAGCGAGCTCACTCTCCCGTCGCTCGCACCCCGCATCGGACAGATTACCCTCGACGCTCCGGTCGGCGTCGCGCCGATGGCGGGCATGACCGACACGGCATTCCGTCGCCTCGTGAAGCGGCAGGGAGGCTGCGGGCTCGTCGTCACCGAGATGGTGAGCTCCGAGGGGCTCGTCCGGGGCATCGACCGGACGCTCGAGTACGCGGAGTACACCGAAGAGGAACGCCCCGTGTCCATCCAGATCTTCGGTGGCGATCCGGCGAAGATGGCCGATGCCGCCCAGATCGTCGAGGGCATGGGCGCCGACATCGTCGACATCAACATGGGCTGCCCCGTGCCCAAGATCTCGAAGCACAACGCGGGCTGCTCGCTCATGCGCGACCCGCGGCACGCGGCGTCGATCGTCCAAGCGATGGCGAAGGCCGTGCGCATTCCCGTCACCGTCAAGATGCGAGCCGGCTGGACGGAGCAGGAGATCAACGCGCCGGTGCTGGCCCGCATGGTGGAAGACGCCGGGGCGGCGGCGGTGACCGTGCACGGTCGCACGGCAAAGCAGGCGTACACGGGAAGTTCGGACTGGTCGTTGATTGCGCGGGTGGCAGAGGAGATCTCCATCCCGGTCTTCGGCAGCGGCGACTGCGTGGAACCCGAGCACGTCGTCGATCGGTTGCGCACGGGCCCGGAGGGGGTGCTCGTCGGGCGCGGCGTGCTGCGCAACCCGTGGATCCTCGCGCAGGCGGCCGACCTTGCAGCGGGACGCAACCCCAGGGTCGTCACGATGCGCGACCGCGGCCAGTTCCTGCTCGACTACATCGAGCTCCTGATGAACGAACGGGTCGGCGAGGCGGAGGGCTTCAGGCACGTGGCGCCCTCGTCGGCAGGCGACGCACCGGTCCCGTCGGAGGCCCTGGGCCTGCGGGCACCCGCGCGGGGCCGCGAGCGCTGGGTGGTCAACAAGCTGCGCGCCCTCAACGCCTGGTACACCAAGGGCATCGAGGGCGGCTCGCAGTTCCGCACGTCGATCAACCACGCCGAGTCGATCGCGCACGTTCGCGAGCTCGTCCAGCAGTACTTCTTCAAGTAGTCCCGGGTCCCCAACGTGTAGCGGGAAGCGGGAATCGGGTCGGTATCGTGGGGCGATGTCGCAGGACCTACCGCATGGTCTCGGCCACCGTGTAGTCGTAGATCAGCGCGGCGTCGGCGGCCGCGTTGAAGCGGACGCCCAGCTCCACGTGCAGCGGGTGTCCGAGGTATGTCCGTAGTCCCGCCTCGTCGTCGAACTCGATGACCGCAATCCACGGGAAGGCCGGGAACCCTCCCAGCCTGTAGTTCACGGGCGGGTCGACGTGCTGGCCGATGCGGAACCCGCGCACCGACGGGATATCCCGGGCAGCCACGCGCATGGCGTCGAGGAGTCCTTCGGCTTCGCCATCGGCGAGATCGGTCCGCGGCCTGAACAAGACGACGTGGACGACCACTGCTTACTCGTCGTCCTTCCGACGCTTCCTGTCGGCCGGCGGCAACTCGCCCACACGCCAGGTCTTGCCCCGCTTGGGCGCCGGTGCCGCTGATGCCTTGACCGGGGCGCCCCCCGTCCGGGGCATCGCGTCGCGTGGCGTCTTGCGATCGCCGCGCCAGTCTCGTTGCGCGCCGGCCCTGAATCCTGGGCCGGCGCCCTTCGGCCGTTGTCCGCCTCCGCCTCCCGGCTTGGCCGAGTCAGGCCTCCTCCGGTCACCACGTGCGGGGCCGGTTGCCGATTGCTGATCCCCCTTGGGCTTCCACGCAGGCTTGCGTTCTGCGCCCGGCGTTCGGCGTTCGGCGTTCTCAGGCCTGTCCCCCTTGGGCTTCCACGCGGGCTTGCGTTCGGCGCTCGGCGTTCGGCGTTCGGCGTTCTCAGGCCTGTCGCCCTTGGGTTTCCACGCCGGCTTGAACGAATCCCCGTGCTCCCGGCGCGTCTCACGCGTCCGCTGCCAGCCTCCACCTGTCGGCTTCGGTCCACCCTCGCCTCTCGGCTTCGGCGAGACAGGCGTTCTGCGCTCGGCACCTGCTGACCCGGCTCCGCTGCCCGTTGGCGGTCGCCGTTCTGCGCTCGGCGTTCTGCCAGCCTCCGCCTGTCGGCGTGGGCGAGGCCCACGCTCTGCGTTCTGCGCTCGACGTTCTGCGTTGCCTGAGTCCTTGACCCACGGCCCCCGCCCCTCGGCAGCCTGCGCGGCCCAGCGGGCCCGCTTCACGTCGCGTGGCACCTTGTATTGGGCACGCGGATCCTTGTGCGCGCCGCCGGGCCGCCAATCGGATCCCCGACGCGGTGGCTTGGCCGCGTCCATGGCCTCGCCGGGCGTCTCCCACAATCGACCGCGCTGGAACCACTTGATGACGGCGCCCGGATGCTGGCGCTGCAGCTGCTTGAGGGTGGGTAACAGATCCTCGCGCACGGCCGCGCGAAAGGCCGTCGGTTGATCGTCGACGATGATGGTCCAGAATGCGCCGCGCGCCATATGTCACCTGTTCTGCTCTGTACGAGCGGCTTCTCGATGGGTGAGGGCGGGTCCCGGTTGCCCGTGCCGCAACCCGCTACCCGCCACCCGGCCCCCGGTACCCGGTACCCGGTACCCGGCCCTTACTGTAGCCCCTCGCCGAGGCCGAGGCGCTCCAGGCGCTTGATCTTCTCGACCAGCGTCGTCCGCTTGACCCCCAGCAGGTCTGCGGCTCGGCTGCGGTTGTTCTCGGTGCGAACCAGCGCCTGCGCGATGTAGACCCGCTCCAGGGCGGCCAGTTCTCGTTCGAGGTCGAGCCCCTGCTCGGGCAGGGCGAGGGTCGAGCCCCGTTCCCCGGGTCGGTCGCCGCGGACCTCTGGCGGCAGCACGCTGACGTCGATCTGCGAGCGTCCGGGGCTCAAGGCGAGTGCCCGCTCCACCGTGTTCTCGAGCTGCCGGATGTTGCCCGGCCAGTCATAGGCCATCAGGCGCCGCATCGCCTCCTGCGAGAACGTCACGTCCGTGCGCGGGGGCACGGCCTGTGCGCCGAGCCGCGACAGCATGTCACGGACCAGCAGGGGCACGTCGTCTCGGCGGTCACGCAGCGGCGGGAGCTGCACGGGGATCACGTTGAGCCGGTAGAACAGGTCCTCACGAAAGGTGCCCTGCTTCACCATCTGCTCGAGGTCGGCATTGGTGGCGGCCAGCACCCGGACGTCCACCCGGATCGGCCGCGCCTCGCCGATGCGTTCGACCTCACGTTCCTGCAGCGCCCGCAACAGCTTGGCCTGCAGTGGCATCGGCATCGTCCCGATCTCGTCGAGGAAGAGTGTCCCGCGGTGTGCCAGCTCGAAGCGGCCGGGTCGGCTCGCGACGGCGCCCGTGAACGCGCCCTTCACGTGACCGAACAGCTCGGCCTCGAGCAGGCTCTCGGGAATCGCGCTGCAGTTGAGCGCCACGAATCGCTCACCAGCCCTGGGACTCAACTGATGAATCGCCCGTGCCACGAGCTCCTTGCCGGTGCCGGTCTCGCCGAGGATCAGGATCGTGCTGTTGGTCGGCGCCACCGTCTCGACGGTCGCGAACACCTCCTGCATCGCCGCGCTGCGACCGACCAGCTGGTCGAGCCGGTAGCGTTCGCGGAGCTGCTCGCGCAGGTAGGTGTTCTCGGACTTCAGGCGCTGCCGCTCGAGGGCTCGCTCGAGCGCGAGGTCCAGCTCGGCGAACTGGAACGGCTTGGTCACGAAGTCGGCCGCGCCGTGGCGGATGGCATCGACGGCAGCGCGAATCGAGCCGTGGCCGGTCACCACGAGGACGACGATCTCGGGGTAGCGGGTCCGGGCCGCCTCGAGGACCATCGTTCCCTCGCCGTCCGGGAGGCGGAGGTCCGTGAGCACGATGTCGAACGCAAAGCGCTCGAGATGCTCGAGGGCCTCGGCCACGCTGCCGGCCTCGGTGACCTCGAAGCCCGCGCCGGCCAGGTAGTCCGCAACGGCTCGGCGGAACGCACCTTCGTCATCGACGAGCAGCAGGGGGCGGGCAGCTGGAGACACGAGCGTCAAAGGATTGACACATAGGGTATCAGAATCCCCGATTCTCGATCCCGTACGGGGAAGTCGCCTCTACAGGGCCGTCGGGGAGGGTCCGATACCACCATTCGGATTGCCTGCATGACCTCCCTCGGGCCGCTGGCCGACCTCTTCCATCGCCTCAACAATCATCTCGGGATCGTTCTCGTGAACGCCGAGCTGATCGAAGCCCGCTGCCCCGACGCGGGAACACGCACCCGCGCCGCCGACGTGGTCTCCGCGGCCGTCAGCGCGCTCGATGCCGTCAAGGAAATCCGGCATCTCCTGCCAGACGAGCTCCTCGAGGGCGACAAGTCGTCAAAATAATGACGATCAGCCATCCGATCGTCAACAGACCGTCGATCTGACAGGTAAGCCGCCCAGGCGAGCGTCCGTCTCGCCGACAGCTCAGACGCTGTAAGTCCTTTCAATTCTTGATTTTGACCTGATAACTGCTGCCTTCTTCTCCCGCGGCAGCCGTGTGGCATCCGGGTTGCTCTCTACATCCGCAGGACGGGGCATGCCTCGTCCGGCCGCCTCCCAGCCGGCCTGCGAGTGACAGGAGATCAACGTGTTGCAGCCGCTTCGTGAAGACCAGCAGGGACGGGTGATTGCCAGCCGGGCGTTCGTGGAGGCCCTTGCGCGCCGGATGGCGGCGTCGATGCCGTCGGGCGTTGACGTGGGCGACCTCGTGCAGGACGGGATGATTGGACTCATCGACGCGGTGCATCGCTACGACGAGGCCCGAGGCATCCGGTTCGAGACGTTTGCCGAGCGCCGGGTGCGGGGCGCGATGATCGACGCGCTGCGCCGCGACGCGTGGCCGCGCGGCGTGCGTCGTGTTCGCCGCGAGCTCGAGGCGGCGCGCGAGTCGTTGCGGACGTCGCTCGGCGCCGAGCCGTCGCTCGCCGATCTGGCCGGCCACCTGGGCATCGACGAGGAGCGACTCGGACGGACCATCGTTCGCATCAACACGATCGAGGCCACCTCGGCGGCTGCCGGTGGCGACAGCGAGGATGCCCACCTGCCACCCGGGTGCGTGCCGACGGCCCCGCCCTCGCCAGACGAGCGCTACGTGTCGGTGGAACGACGGGCGCGGCTGCGCGACGCCATGCGCCGGCTCGAGGTGCGCGATCGGCGGCTGTTGACCCTCTACTACTTCCGCGACGCCACCATGAAGCAGATCGGCCAGGCGCTCGGCGTCAACGAGTCGCGCATCTCGCAACTCCACGCGCGCGCCCTGTCGCGCCTCAAGGACGCCCTGCTCGCCACCGGCTACGGCGACGGCGGCACCCGGATGCTCGCGGCGCTCGTGGACCTGCGGCAGGCCCGCTCCCGTCACCAGGCGGAACGCCACGACGCGGTGCTCGACGCGGCCTCCCCCAAAGGGAAACTGCTCGCTTACCCGACGATGTCGCGGACGACGCGGAGGAGCTCGGCGAGCCGGAAGGGCTTGGCGAGCCAGCGGCAGCCGCTCTCGTCGAGGAACCTGGCGGCCTCGGTCCCCGTCACGTCGCCCGTCACGAAAATCACGCGTCGCGCCTGAGGCGGCGAGATCGCCGCGATGGCCCGGTAGAACGTCGGGCCATCCACGCGTGGCATCCGCAGGTCACAGATCACCGCATCGAACGTCTGGGCGCGCGCGCGGGCGAGGGCCTCCTCTCCGTCGCGTGCGACCGTCACCTCGAACCCTGCATCGCGCAGCGTGTCGGCCACCGCGTCGGCCAGGGCGGCCTCGTCGTCGGCCAGCAGCACGCGGAGGCCGGCGCCGAAGGCCTCGGGCGGCGAGGGTGCGGGCCGGGCCGCAGCGCGCGGCGCCTGCATCGTGGCTCCGGCGGCAGGCAGCACGATGGCGAACGTCGCCCCCTGACCAGGGGAGGATTCGGCGAGGATGCGCCCGCCGTGCTCGGCCACGATGGCCTGCGCCACGGCCAGACCCAGGCCGGTCCCTTCGCCCACGTCCTTGGTGGTGAAGAAGGGGTCGAACACCTTCCCGAGCACCTCCGCGCTCATCCCGGGGCCATCGTCGCGCACGACGATGCGAACGCTGTCGGTCTCTTCGAGCGTGGTCTCCAGCCTGATGGCGCGGCCCGTTCCCGATCGGACCATCGCGTGTTCGGCGTTGATCAGCAGGTTCAGGATCACCTGCTGCAGTTGATGGGGATCGGCGAAGACGTCGGGCAGGTCGGGCGCCAGGGCGAGGTCGAGGCGAATGCCGGCCTGGTGGAGTTCGGCTTCGCGCAGGCGGGCGGTCTCGGCCACCACCTCGTTGATCGGCACCATCAGCCGCGTGGTCTGTCGCTTGCGCGCGGCGGTCAGCAGCTGGCGGGCGATGCGCGCGGCGCGCTCGGCCTCCTTGTGGAGGGTCTGCAGCCCGGCCGCCAGCGGCGTGCGCGCGCCCTGGAGGCGGAGGCGTTCGGCGAGGGCGAGGATGGCGCCGAGGGGATTGTTCAGCTCGTGCGCCACTCCCGACATCGTCTGGCCCAGGGCCGCCATCTTCTCGGCCTGCAGCAGCTGCTGGTACAGGTCGCGCGACTGCTCCTCCCGCCGCCGCCGCTCGCCGACGTCGCGCACCAGCAGCGCCACCGTCGTCGCGTCCGCCCCCACCGACGCTGGTCCCGAGGTGATCTCGACGTGGGCGACCGTGCCGTCGGCCCGCCGGAGGCGGGCGGGCATGTCGACGACGGCGCGCGACTCACGAACGGCGTCGAGCAGCCGATTGCGCTCCTCGAGGTCTACCCAGCTGGCGTCGGCGAGCAGGTCCGGCGTGGCGTCGGCCGCCCCGTGGAGCAGCGCCCGCAGGGACGGATTGGCGACGAGCGTGCGGCCTGCGCCGCCGGCGTCGACCGACGCCACGGCCAGACCGACCGGCAGGGTGGCGGCCAGCGCGCGCCATGGCTGTTCGTCCGGCGGGTGACCGTCCGTTTCGATCAGTGCGGCCATTGAACGCGGCGTCACGATAGCACGTGGCTCGGGCCGTCCGGGGGCGAGACTCCCCGCGTCGGCGGGTTCCGGAACCATCCGGAAGTGGCCGAAACAGGTCGAGACAGAGTCATGGAGAGCTACATGCGTACTTTGCTTCGTTCGATGGTGACCGCTGGCGCGGTGGCCCTGGCCGTCACGGCGGCGCCCCTGTCGGCGGACGCGCAATCGTCACGTCCCACCGTTGCGGTGCTCGATCTGGACTACGGCACGGTGCAGCAGTGGTGGTCGGGCAACTGGGACATCGGCAAGGGTGTCGCCGACATGATCGTGGACGAACTGGTGAACGACGGGTCGTTCCGGGTCATCGAGCGCAAGCGTCTCGACGCGATTCTCGCCGAGCAGAACTTCTCCAACAGCGACCGGGCCGATCCGAGCGCCGCGTCGGTGGCCAAGATCGGCAAGGCGCTCGGCGTGAAGTATCTCGTCGTCGGGTCGATCACCAAGTTCGGCACCGAGAACCGGAACGTCGGCGTCGGTGGCGGCGCCTTCGGCGGCGGGAAGTTCGGCCTCGGCAAGGTCGGCACCTCCAAGGGCAAGGCCATGGTCGCACTCACGGTCCGCATGGTGGACACGTCGACGGGCGAGATCATGCTCAGTGCGAAGGGCCAGGCCGAGTCGTCGCGGAGCGGGCTGCTGCTCGGTGGCGCGGGTGGCGGCGGTGCGGGCGGTGGCGGCACCGTCGAGCTAGGCTCGTCGGACTTCCGCGAGACGATTCTCGGCGAGGCCACCGAGAAGGCCGTGACGCAGGTGACCACGAACCTCGTGGCCAAGAAGGATCGGCTGTAGCGTACAGAGGTAGGGCGCGGTGTCCCACCGCGCCGTCATGGACAGCGGCCGCGTGGGACACGCGGCCCTACCTACTTCACTCCGTTCGCGCTTCGTTGCGAGGGCCCAGGGCAAACGTCATGGTGCCCTCGGCGACGATGTGGTCGCCGACCCTGGCGACGCCCTTCAGCACCCCCATGCGGCTCCGGAGCCGTCCCACGCGCGCCTCGATGACGACCGTGTCGCCGGGGTGGACGGGCCGCCTGTACCGCACGCGCTCGATCCCCATGAAATAGATGAGCTTCTCGCGGTTCTCGGGCTTGGCGAGGATCAGGATGGCGCCGACCTGCGCCACCGCCTCCGTCAGGATCGTGGGCGGAAGCACCGGCGGCTGGCCGTGTACCCGCGACAGGTAGGCCTCGTCGCCGGTCACGTTCTTGACCCCGACCACGCGCGTGTCCACCTCGAACTCGGTGATCCGGTCCACGAGGAGGAAGGGGTAGCGATGCGGGAGGATCCGCTCGATGGCCTGGTAGTCGAAGGGGACGGTGAGTTCCATGGCGCTCAGGCAGTATAATCCCCGCCTCCCCCGCGGCCCGCGTCCGTCCGGCGCGCGCCTGCGCGGCCGGACCTCCCGTTGACGCAGACCCCCGTGACCAACGACCTTGCGCCCGCCGCGAGGGCGATCAGCGATCAGGAGACGCTCAGGACCCTGTTCGACCTGGGCCGCCGGGTCATGTCGGTGCTGTCGCTCGAGGAGTTGCTGCACACGATCCCGCGGCTGATCGAGCGGCTCATCCAGTTCGACGCCTTCGCCATCTACATGCTCGACCCGTCGGCGACGACGGTCCACATCGACTACTCGATCGGCTACCCGGCCGGGGTGGCCGAAGGGATACGCTTGCCGATCGGCGAGGGCCTCGTCGGCATGGCCGTGCAGGACCGGCGCGCCGTGCTGGTCAACGACCTGGAGCACGACCCCCACTACAAGGGCTACGTGCCGGGCATGCGGTCGTCGATCGTCGTGCCCCTCGTGTACCGCACGCGCACCATCGGCGCGCTGAACATCCTCAGCGGGCGTCGGCACGCGTTCACCGAGAAGGACCTGGCGATCGTGCGCCAGTTCGGCGTGCACGCGGCCACGGCCCTCGAGAACGCGCGCCTCTATTCGCAGGCGGCGCGCAGCGCACAGGTGTTCGAGACGCTGCTCGAGATCAGCCGCGAGGTCTCGTCCATCCTCGACATCGACCTCCTCTTCGAGCGCATCGCCGCCGCCACGCGCAAGGTGATCGACTACAAGGCGTTCGCGATCATGCTGCTGAACGCCCAGACGCAGCGGCTCGAGGTGAAGCACCTGGCCTCGCCCTATGGCGTCAACGAGAAGGTCACCTCGATTGCGGTCGGCGATGGCCTCACCGGCCATGCGGCGCTGCACCGCGAGGTCGTCGTGTCGGGCGACGTGCGCCAGGATGCGCGCTACATCGAGCTCTTCGAGTCGATCACCTCGGAGATGGCGGTGCCGCTGCTCTACCAGGGCGACTGCATCGGCGTGCTCGACCTCAGCACCGAGGAGCGCGACGCCTTCGACGCCGGTGAGGTGGAGTTCGCCACGCTGCTGGCCGGCCAGTTCGCCATCGCCATCCAGAACGCCCGCCTGTACAAGGAGCTCACCAGCAACCAGGCGCGCCTCGAACGCGAGCTGCGATTCGCGCAGCGCGTGCAGGCGGCCCTGCTCCCGCAGGAGGTGCCCGCGCGCATCCGGGGGCTCGACGTCGCGGCCCGCTTCGACGCGGCGCGCGAACTGGGCGGCGACTTCCACGACTACCTCGACCCGCTCGCCAACCAGCTCGTGGTCGCCCTCGGCGACGTGTCGGGCAAGGGTGTGCCGGCTGCGCTCTACAGTGCGTTCGCCTCGGAGCTGGTGCGGTCGCGCACCTACCGGAAGCGCTACATGCCGACCGCCGTCACGCCGGCAACCGTGCTGCAGGTGATGAACACCATCCTCCACGAGCGGCAACTGGAGGAGATGTACTGCACGCTCTGCTACGGTCTCTTCGACGTGAAGCGGCGCCTCGTGACGATCGCCAACTCGGGCGTGCCCTACCCGCTGCACCTCTCGGCCGCCGGGGCCGTGTCGTGGGTGGACGTGGCGGGTGTCCCGCTCGGTTCGTTCCCCGGCATCGAGTACGAGGAGCGTGTCGTGCCGTACACGAAGGGCGACCTGTTCGTCTTCTACTCCGACGGCGTCTCCGAGGCGATGAACGCCAGCGGCGACGAGTTCGGCCTCGAGCGGCTGGCCGAAGTCGTGACCTCGCGTCGCGGGCGCACGGCCCGGGAGGTCGCCGACGCCGTGCTCGAGGCCATCGAGGCCTTCAGGGGCGACGCACCTCAGAACGACGACATCACGGTCGTCGCCGTGCGCGCGGTGTGATGGCCCGTCCTGCCGTTGCCTCACTGCTGATCGCCGCGGCACTCGTCGCGGGCGCCGCCGCCGTCTCGGGTGGGCAGCCACCCCCGTCAGGGCCGGCGACGTCACCGAACAAGAGTGAGGAACTGGCGGAGCGCTTCGGCACGTCCCTCGAGCGGCTTGCAGGAGAGGTCGACGGCAGCGTGTCGTATCTCGTGGTGGATCTCACCACGGGTCGCCGGTTCGCACGCCGGGCCGACGAGCCGTTCCCGACGGCATCGGCCATCAAGATCGGCATCCTGTACGAACTCTTCGTACAGGCTGATGCGGGAATCGTCGCGCTCGATCGACCGCAGCCACTGCCCGACGCGAGCCGGGCTGGCGGGGCGGGCATCCTGCAGCGCCTGAAGTCCCCCGTCCTGTCGCTGCGCGATCACGCCATGCTGATGATCCTCCTCAGCGACAACACCGCGACCAACGTGCTCATCGACACCCTCGGGCGAGAGGCCATCACCGCGCGCATGCACGCGCTCGGCGCGCGCGGATACCAGCTCAGGCGCCGCATGATGGACGGGGCCGCGGCAGCCCGGGGCGACGAGAACGTCGCCAGCGCCGGCGATCTGGTGGTCGTGATGGACGCCCTGCGCACGGGCCGCGGGCTTCGGCCGGAGAGCCGGGAGGCAGCCGTCGCCATCCTGCAGGAGCCGGGCCCGACGTCGATTCGTGCCGGGGTGCCTCCCGGGGTGCCCGTCGCCGCAAAGCCCGGGGGGCTGGCCGGCGCACGGACGGAGGTGGCCTGGGTCGATCTGAAAGATCGCCCTTACCTGCTGTGCGTGATGACCAGCTTCCTGGCCGACGACGCGGCGGGCGACAAGGCCATCACCGAGATCTCGCGCACCGCCTATCGCTACTTTTCGCGACTGGCCCGGGCCGGCGTCGAGGGGCGGCTGCTCGATCGCTGACGCCGCCCGCCGCGCGCCGGCACCGGGAGTGCTCAGCGTCGGACCAGATTGCGGTCGCGCTCCTGGATGTGGAGTCCGACCGAACTCGCGCCGAAGTTGGCGACCTCACGCACGTGGCCGCGCACCCGCACGAGCGCGCCGCGCGACGGCGTTCCCCGTCGGTCCGACAGGACCGTGATCTCGGCGCTACCGTCATCGATCTTGTAGAGCCCGTACGGCACGAGCGGCAGGCTCCACGCGCTGGTCACGCGGCCCGTCACCTCGACCTGGCGGTTGTCGTAGCGGCCCGGGTCGTCGCGGATGTCGGCGATGGAGCGCGCGCGCGCTGCGCAGCCGGAGACGATCACGGCCAGCAGCACGGCAAGGATGGGACGCAGGAAATGTCGCATGGCGGCCTCCGCCCGTCCGGGACGTGCCCCGGGACGAAACGGGGGAAAGCCTCCGACCGCGCCCCCTGCGCGGATCGACGACCTTCCCCCGGGTGACACTGAGGCTGCACACGAGCCGCCCACGAACGACACGGAGTGCGGCGATGCCAGCGCCTGCCTGAACGGTTTTCGCACCCCGTTGACCCGGCGCAACCTCGCCCGCCATGGTTTCAAGGCTCGTGCCAGCCGCCCGGGCCGCGGATCGTCCTGCCCGGGGGACGACACGACGCGTCCAGCTGCACACAATCGAGGACTCTGCGGTCGGTTCACAGTTCAGAATTCAGGATGAAGGGCGAGGCGGGCCAGGCATCGCCGGCCGGCCAGACGGCGTCATTCATGAGGCCGGCCTTGCGACACCGAGGCGCCCCCGTGCCTTCATTGTGAACGTTGCATGTCTCTGAACTCGCCTGAATTGCTCGCTATCCCGCCCGCGCGTGTCCGTGTCCTTCGCGACGCGCCGCCGAGCCACGGGGCCCGCTACGTCCTCTACTGGATGATCGCCGCCCGGCGTCTCGAAGACAGTTTCGCGCTGCAGCACGCCTGCTGGTGGGCCCGTGAGCTGGCCCTCCCCCTGCTGGTGTTCGAGCCGCTGCGTGTCGGCTATCCCTGGGCGAGCGACCGCCTGCACGCGTTCGTCATCGAGGGGATGGCGGAGCACGCCGCGACGGCAGAGGCGGCCGGCGTCACCTACTACCCCTACGTCGAGCCGATGGCCGGGGCAGGCAAGGGCCTGCTCGCGGCCCTGGCGAAAGACGCCGCCGTGGTGGTCACCGACGACTACCCCACGTTCTTCCTGCCGTCGATGGTCGCCGCGGCCGCCCGCACGATCGATTGCCGGCTGGAGGCGGTAGACGGCAACGGCCTGCTGCCCATGCGGGCCACCGACGTCGTGTTCCCCACGGCGTTCGCGTTCCGGCGCTACCTGCAGGCCTCGCTGCCGTCCCGACTCGCCGAGGTGCCCGAGCCCCGCCCGCTGGAGCACCTGGCTGGCGTCGCAGCCACGGTGGCGGACGCCGTGCTCGAGCGATGGCCTGCGGCGACCTCGGCGCTCCTGACCGCCGGTCGAGACGCCCTCTCCGCGCTCCCGATCGACCACGAGGTGCCGCCGTCCCCCGTGCTTCGCGGGGGAGCGGGCGCGGCCAGGGACCGGCTGGCGCACTTCATCGCGCACGGCCTGCCGCGCTACCACGAAGAGCGCAGTCACCCCGACAGCGACGCCGCGTCCGGCCTGTCGCCATGGCTGCACTTCGGTCATCTGGCATCGCACCGGGTCTTTGCCGACGTCGCGACGTCGTGCGGGTGGACGAGCCGCTCGCTCGGCAGCAAGGCGACGGGCAAGCGCGAGGGTTGGTGGGGGGCGCCCGCCGCCGTCGAGGCGTTCTTCGACGAGCTGATCACCTGGCGCGAGGTGGGGTTCAACTTCGCGGCGCTCCGTTCGGACCACACCGACTACGAGTCCCTGCCGGCGTGGGCCCGGGAATCCCTCGAGGCACACGCCACCGACCGGCGCACGCACGTCTACACGCTCGACGAGTTCGCGCGCGCGGCGACGCACGACGAGGTGTGGAACGCCGCGCAACGCCAGCTCGTGCGCGAGGGGCGGATGCACAACTACCTGCGGATGCTGTGGGGGAAGAAGATCCTGGAGTGGACGCGTACGCCGCGCGAGGCGCTCGCCGTGATGATCGAGTTGAACAACAAGTACGCGCTCGACGGGCGCGATCCCAACTCCTACAGCGGCATCTTCTGGGTACTTGGCCGCTACGATCGGCCGTGGGCGCCGCGCCGGGAGATCTTCGGCGTCATCCGCTACATGAGCAGCGACAACACGCGGCGAAAGCTGCAGTTGAAGGACTACCTGCGCCGGTATGGGCCCGACGCAGACGAGGCGGTCGAGCGGGGGAGCCGCGCTCGCCTCTTCTGACGCAGGTTGCTGAAAATGCCAGCAACCTGAATGCAGAACTCAAGATGCAGAATGCAGGCCCGACAAGTCTCTCGAAGAAGGGCACGGCTCTCATCCTGAATTTCGCAGCCTGACTTGCAGGGCGGAGTCGTTCAGCGCCCTGCTAGTGCACCCGCGTGTCGGCCTGTGCCAGGACGCCCGTCGTGGGCGTGACGGGCACGGCGAGTCCCTCGATGACGCTCTGCGACACGCGCACGAGCGTGGTGACCTGCGCGGCATAGGCCTGCACGGCGTGCGCGAGGTAGGGGTCGTACTCGTAGCACCGAGACAGGGGCACCTTGTCGACGACCGTGTTCTTGTAGGTGAGCGGCTCGGCCAGGCGCAGGTTGCCCTCGCCATCCGGGTCGCGCGACAGCACCTCCACAGGCACCAGCACGGGCACCTCGTTGTCGTGTTGGACGTAGAACAGCACCGTATGCACGGACGTGCCTCTCCTTTGCCCGGGCGTCGGGCCGGATACCCGGAGACCCTCCGGGGTGACAGCCAGTGAATCGGCGGCAGCCCGGAAAAGCTCAGAGGGGTGGCTGGTCCTACTCCCGGCGGGGCGGCACGATGACGCTGGCGACCAGAAGGCCCCCGGCAAGTGCGACGGCCGTGAGAATCATGGTGAACCCGGCCGTCACGCCGAGCACGACGTTCTGGTCCAGCAGCGAGGCGAGAGAGCGGTAACCGATGCTCCCGGGCACCAGCAGCAGCACGCCGGGCACGAGTGGGACCGCCGCGGGGCCCCACCCGCGCCGGTCGTACAGGTTGGCCAGCAGGCCCACGACCAGGGATCCGACCGACGCGGCCAGGGCCGGGTCGAACGACAGTGCGGCGAGTCGCACCGCCGAGTAGCCGACGGTGCTCGCCATCCAGAGCGCCGGCACGTCACGGAATCGTGCCCGGAGGACCAGCGCGAAGGACAGCGGCGCCACGCCGAGCGCCAGCGTCAGGGTCCATTGAGGCAGGCGCCTCGGCACGAACGACCGCACGTCTCCCATCAACGCCTCAGCCACCTGGTTGCCGACCGCCACGCCGAAGGCGATCGCGACGAAGACCAGGAGGGCGCCGCTGAGCCGAGCCGTGCCGGCGGCCAGGTGACGACGGGCAAGTTCGGTCATGGCCAGCGTGACGGTGAGCCCCGGGAGCAGCACGACAACGCCACCGAGCGTGGCCGTCGGCACCGACAACCGCACGCCCGACGCAGCCAGGCAGGTCACCAGTGCGGAGACGGCCAGCGCCGCCACGAGCTCGAACACGTGCGTTCCGTGCGGCAGCCGCCTCGTCGCCAGCGAGAGCAGGCCGGCCACCAGGCCCGCCCCACCGGCGACGACGACCTCGGTGGCGCCGCCGGCCAGGATCCGGCACACGGCAGCCGACGCCATTCCGTACCCGAGCACCCGCAAGAGTGCCCCCCTCGTCGGCGGCGCCGCGATGATGGCGTCCACGCGTCGGGACCCCTCCTGCACCGACACGCGCCCGTGCTCGACGTCTCGCGCGACGGCATCGAGCTGTGCGAGCTTGCCGAGGTCCACGTCGCCGGGATACACGCGAATGAGGTGCGTGTGCTGCCGCTCGGGCGCGCCGAATGCCGCGAAGATCGACGTCGGCGTCGTGAAGAACTGCGCCTCGAGTCCGAGCCGCTCCGACATCGTCTGAAGGACCGTCTCCAGTACGTCGGCCGACAGCCCGTAGGCATGGAGGGCGCGCCCGAGGCGGAGCACGAAGCCAACCGCGGCTGTCTCCGGTGCGGCCGGGTCGGGCCACTCAGGCGGTTGCAGGCGAGGGCCCGTCATCGTCTCGGCAGTTCCAGCGTGGCCCTCTCGATCGCCTCACCTTCGAGGATGTCGTCGAGCACGGCGTGGTCGCTCGTGATCGAGCCGATGATCGTGTAGGCGTAGTCGAGTCTGGCGTTGTCGACGAGGTTGACGAAGATCTGGCCGTCGCCCGTGTCCGGTCCACGCGTCGAGATGCCCACCGTGCCGCGGACGTGCGCCAGGGACGAGAACTCGTCGCGCGCGAACGCCGCCGCGCCCGCATACTCGTTGGCCGCGGGACTGCCGCCCTGGACGACGAAACCGGGTTCCACGCGATGAAACGTGCGTCCGTTCCACTCGCCCGCACGGACCTGCGCCACGAGCCGCGCCACGGCCGTGGGTGCGATCTGCGCGAAGAGCCGGATCACCAGCCGTCGCCCCCCGTCGAGTGCGAGCGTGAGCACGGCCCCGTCGAGCGTGGCAATCTCCGCCGCACTCGGTGCACGGACCACGTCGAGACCCCGGCGATCGGGTGCTGCGGCAACACGCGGGGTGTCGCGGGAGAGGCGGGCGTTGATGGCCGTGGCGGCTCGTTCGGCGACCAGCGGATCGAAGTCCGGCAGGTACGCGCGAAGGGTCTCGACGCGGTCGGGATCGAGCTCGTCGATCCGTGCCAGGAGTGCGAGCCGAGGGTCGCGCGACGTCTCACGGCGTTGGGCGGTGAGACGCCGCAACGCCTCGCGCAAGGCGAGGACCGTCGCCCGGTCGCCTGCGCTGCCCTTCAGCGTGGTTGCCGCCTCCAGCACCAGTTGCCCATCGTCGCTGGACAAGGCGCTGCGGGCGGCGTCGAGCAGGTCGGGGAGGCCGGCCTCGCGCCAGGCGACCAGGGCGGCGTGGCGCACGTTCACGTGCGCGTCGGCGGCCAGACGTGCGAGCTGGTCGGCCTGACCGGTGAGGCCGGCTGCGCGGGCTGCGTACATGCGCACCTGCCAGATGGTCGACCCCGAGGCGCGCACCACGTGCGGCCTCGCCGTGGCCGCGTCGGTCCGTGCCAGCGCCACCAGCGCGTGCGCGGCCTCGTGCCAGTCGGAGGGTTCGACCACGCCGGGCCGATCGAGGCGCGCCATGCAGGCGTCGCGACAGGCCTTCGCTTCGCCAAGCGCATCGAGCGCCGCGAGACGGACGTTGACCTGCGCGTCGCTCAGCGCGGCCTCGGCCAGGGCGGGCCATCGCGGCCCGAGACGTGACACCGCCGCGTGCCTGACGAGGAACGCCTGATCCGACACCCACGTCCGGGCCATCGCCTCGGTCAGCGTCGGCCGCTGACTGAGCGCGATGACCGCGAGCCGGCGCACCTGCGGGTCCGGATCCTGCGCGGCCTCGTCGAACACCTGGGGCGACGGACGCTCACGCGTCATGATTGCGGCAAGCGACAGGCGGCGGATGCGCGCGCGCAGCGGATCGGGCGGTCGCGGCGTGGCCTGCGGTGCTCGCATGCTCACTGCCGCAGGCTGGTTGTGCTGGAACAGCTGGCTCGCGAGGCCGAGCACCGGAGCGGCGTCGACGTTCAGCCGCGCAGCCCGTCGGGCGAGCGCCTCCACGCCGCGGGCGATCCCGAGCGCGGCAATCGGCGGCACCCCGGAGCCCTGACGACCCAGCCGCTGGTAGACGGCCTGAAGGGCCTGGGCGGTCTCGCCAATGGCATCGGCCGACGTCAGCGGGAGGCGTCCGAGTTCCTCGGCAAGCGACGCCACCACGAGTGCGTCTTCCTCGCGGGCGAGTGCGGCGCGCAGGGCGTCGCCGGCGGAAGCCACGACTCCGGGCCCACCCGACCCGATGTGCGCCACGGCAAATGCGGCCTCGCGCCTCACGTCGAGGGAGGGATGCGACAGCGCGTCGATCGCGGCCGCGAGGAACTCGGGACGCTGCGTGCGGCCGATCGCGCGCAGGGCCGGCACGCGTATCTCTGGTGACTCATGGCGCAGTGCCGCCGCCACCGCATCGCGATGCGGCTGCGACTGCACGCGCGCATCGTCGGCCTCGAGGATTGCCGTGCGGACGTCCGCAACCGGCCCCTGCGCCGCGGCTGTTGCCGCGAACAGCACGAGCATCAGAGGCAGGGCGCGGCCTCCCCCTCGACTGCGCTCGGGGCGAGCGACCGCGCCGTTGCCCCGCGGCTCACGTGAGGATAGCGGCCGCGCGGGTCCCGCCGTCGCCTGTCGGCTTCGGCGCGCCAGTCCCGCGACCCTACCTGTGTGCAAGAACCTGCCGATCCTCGTCGGCCAGGGCATAGTGCGCGGAGTACTCGAGCATCTGCGTGGCGAGATCCAGGGGATACGACACCTCCACATCCACGATGGCGCCCTCCGCATCCCGCACCGGCGTGAGGCGCGGCATGACGAAGCCGGTGTAGGACGGCAGGTCGAGCCGGTCCACGCGTGCGACCACCTCGTCGCGCAGGGCGGAATCGAAGTGGATGCCGTACGCCTCGAACAGGGCTGCCGCCTCGTCGTAGAGCCCCTCCGACTTGATGCGCTGCACCAGCCGGAGCATGCGTGCGACGCCTTCACGGAACGCTGCGACGTCGACCACGACGTTGAACGTCCGCCCGTCCCGCTGTCGGCGCTCGATTGCCGACGTGTGCGCCATCAGCCAGTGGACGATCGCCTGGCGGTTGCGCATGTGGTCCTCTTCGAGGTGCGTGCCCTGGCGCACGCGGCGCAACTGGACGATGGCGTTGCGTGCATAGCCTTCGTACTCGGCGCGCACGATCTCGTCGTGCACCGCGGCGTCGATCAGCCCGAGATCGACCATCACCGGGTCGGCGATGAAGTACAGGGCGACGAGATCCGAGCGCGTCTCCTCGAGTGTCGAGTACTGCTCGCGCAGTGCCGCCTGCGGCGGGCCCACCTGCGGCGCCATCCGGCCGGAGCCGTGGCCGATCACCTCGTGCAGGCTGGTGGTCAACTCACCGGCGAGTGCCTGCCAGCGCTTCGACCGATCGCGCTCCTCTGCCGACCAGCAGAACTCTTCGCGCAGGCTCTCCGGCTGCGACTGCTCGTAGGCCTCGACCACGTTGGCCAGCGACACCGACTTGCTGCCGTGGACCTCGCGGATCGCCTCGTCGTTGGGCAGGTTGATGCCGATGGCCGTCATCGGCCCTGCGTCGCCGCACTCGACCAGGACGTCGATCGCTCGGGCCGAGACGCCCACGACGTCGGCCCGCTTGTACGCCTCGTCGTAGGGCATGTGGCGCTCGAACCACGCGGCGTGCGCAGCGATGGCCCGGATGTGAGCCGTCTTGTCCGGGTTCTCGTGGAAGACGATGCCCTCGAAGGCCCCCTTGCGTCCCCGGGGGTCCATGTAGACCTCGATGAACCCGTTGATCGTGTCCACCGGCGGGTTCGCGTCGGCGACCCACGCGATGTCGTAGGCCCGGCGGTCGGCGTCCTCCCCCGTGCGGTAGAACCGGATCAGTGCGGCCAGCGCGTGCGCCGTCGGCTCCGGGGCGACGGCGATGGCGGCCTCGAGGTGTGCGACGATGCGCGACAGCGTGGCGCCATACCGGCCGCCGACGCGATAGACCTCCTCGCGCACGTGGCCGTTGCCGTCCTTCACCACGCGCGAGTTCAGCGCGTGACGTTCCTCGAACGCGTTCAGGTCGGCACTCGAGACGTCGACGTACAGGTTGCTGGCACTCGCGTGGAGGATGTCCTGGCCGGGCCCGGGCGTCTTGCTCGTGACCATCGGCCGCCACGACTCGTCGAAGAAGTCCCGCCCGTACGCGTCGAGGAACGCGTCGACCGTCGCGCAGGGGCCGAGCGGGACGGCGACACCGGCAGACTGGACGGTCAGTATGGCGTCGCGCAGATCATCGCGCGTCAGGTCGAGCGTGAACTTGCGGGCCGTGATGTGCTCGTAGGGACCCGAGTTGATCCAGAACAGCTTCGTGTAGCGCTCGATCGCGTGTGCCGTCGCGGCCGGCAGGTGCGATCGCCCGACGAACAGCGCCTCGATGCAGTCGCGCATCACGAGGCCATGCTCGTAGCGCTGGTCGTAGTAGATGTCCCGCCCGGCAAGGGCCGCCTCGTAGAGGTGCCAGGCCAGGCGACGCTCCGAAGGCGCCAGCGTGGCGAAGGCGTCGGCGTAGAGCTGCACCACCGCCGCGGGGCCCACGCGTTCGAGCACCCAGGTCTTCTCGCGCATGGTCATGCTGGCGCGTCGAGCGTCACGCGCTCGCCGTGCGCGGGCATGTGCACCGTCCATCCGAGGTCGTGGTGGATGGCGGTGGCCAGCACCCCCATGGCATCGGGTTCGCCGTGCACGAGAAAGGTCTGCGACGGCGGACGGCGGAAGCCACGGAGCCACCGGAGGATCTCGGTGCGGTCGGCGTGCGCCGACATCTGGTCGTTGCGCACGATGCGTGCCGCGACGGGCACCACCTCGCCATGAATCTTGACGGTATCGGCGCCGTCCACGAGCGACCGCCCGCGGGTGCCCGCGGCCTGGTAGCCCACGAACATGACGGTGTTGCGGGGATCGGGGAGGAGCTTCTTCAGGTGGTGCAGCACGCGGCCACCCGTGGCCATGCCGCTCGACGAGATGATGATTGCCGGCCCCGTCGAGCGCGTGAGGGCCTTGGATTCCTCGGTGTCCTTGATCACGTGCAGCCGTCGCGTGTCGAACATGGGACCGCGGTGGGCAGGCCGCATCTCCGGGTCGAGCTCGTCGGGCCGCGAACTGTAGAACGCGAGCGCTTCGGCCGCCATCGGGCTGTCCACGTACGTCGGCATCGAGGGGATGCGGGCTTCCTTCTCCAGTCGCTGGAGCCAGTAGAGCAGCTCGCTCACCCGTCCGATGGCGAACGACGGGATCACGAGGCGTCCACCCCGCGCGTGCGTCGCGATCACGACCTCGGCAATCATCGCCCCGTTGTCGTCGGGAGCGTGGGTGCGATTGCCGTACGTCGACTCGAGCAGCAGGACGTCGGCCTCCTCGACCGGCATCGGATCGGGCAGGACGGGTCGGTCGTAGCGACCGAGGTCGCCACCGAAGAGGATCGTGCGCCCCTCGTCTTCCTGCTCGATCCGGACGAAGGCCGACCCCAGCAGATGCCCGGCCCGGATGAACTCCGCGGTCGCTCCGGGCACGATCTCGATGGGCACACCGAACGAGACCGGCTGCAGCAGTGTGAGCGCCCGCCGTGCGTCGTCTTCGGTGAAGAGCGGCCTGGCGGGGTGGTGCTTCGAGTAGCCGTGCTTGTTGGCCTGCCGCGCATCCTCTTCCTGGATGCGTCCTGCGTCGGGCAGCACGAGGGTGCAGAGGTCGCGCGTGCCGGGCGTGCAGTAGACGCGGCCGCGATAGCCGGCCGAGACGAGCCGCGGGAGCCAGCCGCTGTGATCGAGGTGGGCGTGCGTGAGCACGACGGCGTCGATCTCCGACGGCGCGACGCCGAGACCCTGCCAGTTTCGCTCGCGCAGGGCCTTCAGGCCCTGGAAGAGTCCGCAGTCCACCAGGACGAGGTGGCCGGCCTTCGTGCGCAGCAGGTGTCGGGAGCCGGTGACCGTCTGGGCGGCCCCGAGGAAAGTGAGGGAGCTCATGTCTGGGGTCCGGGCGTGCAGGCTCCGTATTCTATACTTCGAGTGCCTGCGTCTTGGGACCAACGGGGGCGCGTGCGCCCAGCTTCCCCGGCTCGTTGGTCTTCCACATGGAGGGAGTACGCACGATGCACGTTCGGATTGCGGTACTGACGGCGAGCCTGCTCGCCTGCGCGGCCTCGGCGTCGGCCGATGTGAAGCTGGTCGCGCAGATGAGCGGCAAGATGATGGGGATGAACCCCTCGGGTGAGACCGTCACCTACATCAAGGGCAACAAGATGCGCACGGACCAGACGATGGGCGGCAACCAGTTGTCGACCATCATGGACGTGGACACTGGCGAGCTGATCAGCATCAACCACAAGAAGAAGGAAGTCGAGATCTGGAGCGTGGCCGATCTGGCCAAGACCATGCAGGACGCCGGGGTCGCGGCCAGCGGCGTGGACGTGAAGATCACGCCGACGGGCGACACGAAGGACATCGCCGGGCACAAGGCCACCGCCCACGACATGAGCGTGTCGGTGAAGTCCACGATGGGCGGCCCGGGTGGCATGGCGATGACGGTCACGATCAGCGGCCCGGCGTATCTTTCGACTTCGGCGCCGGGCGCGGCCGATTACGCGGCGTTCTACGCGGCGGCCGCCGAGAAGGGCTTCTTCTTCGGCGACCCGCGTGCGGCCAAGGCACAGCCCGGCAACGCCAAGGGCATGATGGCGCTCTACAAGACCATGGCCGAGAAGGGCATTCCGCTCGAGTCGAAGCAGACCATCAAGCTCTCGGGCGACGGTCCGATGGCCGGCGTCTTCGCCAAGATGGGCGGTGGCGAGATCAGCAGCACCGTCACCAGCGTCTCGGCCGACCCGCTCGCGGCAGATCTCTTCACCGCGCCGGCCGGATACACCGTGAAGCGGCAGAAGGTCGACTGAGTGCAGTTCAACATTCAGGATTCACGATGAAGGGCGGTCCAAGGCCGGCGTTCTTGGTGGTTCCCTTCATCGTGACTCTTGAATTCTGAACTTCGGAGTCCCTGAGTTTCAGAGTTCCTGTCCCCGCCCTTGTCTTCCCTGATCGATGCCCTCCGAGGGTCGTCCTCCGTCTACGCCGTCGAGCTCCGTCCGCCACGCGCGGAGCTCAGTGCGTCTGCCGGCATGGACGCGTGGATCGACACCTACCACGCCGTTCGCCGGCTCGTGCGACATGGCCACCACGTGTGCCTCACCGACAGCGCCGTGGGCGCGCAGGAGGAGGACAACCTCCGTCATCTCGTCCTGAATCTCGGCGAGGACGTGCCGCGCGATCACGTGGTGCCGTTCCTCACGTCGAAGCACACGCTGCAGTACTGCCTGACGTACGCCGACCGCGCGCACCTGCACGGGTTTCCTTCCCTCGTCGTCCTGGGGGGCGACAAGGAAGTGGGCACGCCGCGCTGCGTCGAGCATGCCTGGCAGCTTCGGGCCGCCATCCGCGCGCGACAGCCCGGCCTCGTGCTCGGCGGCTGGGCCAACCCGCACCGCTCTCCTGAACGACAGGTCGAGTTCCTGCTGTCGGACACCTTCACCGGCGAGTACTACCTCACCCAGGTGGCCACGCACCACCAGGTGCGCGACGTCGAGCGTTTCCTCGGCGAAGCCAGCCGCCGCGGCGTGTCGGCGCCGGGGGTGTTCGGGGTGTTCTACTACCGCAGCGCCCGCCGGCGGACGCTCGACATGCTGGCCGAGTTCATGCCCGTGCCCGTCGACGCGCTCGTCGAGGAGTTCGGGGCCGGCGCCACGCCGGAGACCATCTGTGCGCGCACCATCCGGACGCTGCGAGCCGCCGGAGTCCGGCACTTCTACATCAGCAACCTTCCGCTGACCAACACCGACGCAGTGCTGCACAGGATTCTGGACGAGGCTCAATAATTCAGAATTCAACGTTCACAATGGACGGCACGTCGGGCGCCACGGAGCGGCCGGCAACGGCAGCCAACCCGGAACTGCCCGTACCCTTCATTCTGAACTCCGAACCTTGAATTGAAATGTTCCGCCCCCCTCCGTCGTCGGATCACCCTGGAGGACTCCGTCCATGCTGACTCGCCGTGAATGGCTGACGCTGACCGCCGGGGCTGGTGCCGCCCTGGCCTTCGATCCGACGCGACTGCACGCCCAGTCGTCCATCATGAGGGCCATCCCCTCGTCCGGGGAGCAGCTGCCCATCATCGGCCTGGGCAGTTCCGCGACGTTCTCGCAGGTGGCGCGCAGCGAGGACGTGACGGCCCTGCGTCAGGTGCTCCAGGCGTTCACGAGCGGGGGCGGCACGGTGTTCGACACCGCGCCGAGCTATGGGGCCTCGGAGGAAGTGGCCGGCCGGCTGGCCGCCGAGCTCGGGATCACCGACAAGGTGTTCTGGGCGACGAAGGTCAACGTGGCGGGCCGGGGTGGTGGCGCAGCCGACCCGGCTGCAGCGAAGGCACAGATCGAGGCCTCGTTCACGAAGCTGAAGAAGGCGAAGATCGACCTCATCCAGGTGCACAACCTCGGCGACGTCCCGACGCAGTTGGGCATCCTGAAAACCCTCAAGAAAGAGGGACGGGTCCGCTACATCGGCGTGACGACCACCAGCAAGGGTCAGTACGCCGAGTTGCAGACCGTCATGCGGAACGAGCCGCTGGACTTCATCGGCATCGACTACGCCATCGACAACCGCGACGTCGAACAGGCGATCCTGCCGCTCGCCCAGGAGCGGAAGATCGGGGTGCTGGTGTACGTCCCGTTCGGCCGCACCCGGCTGTTTGCCCGCGTCGGCGACCGACCCGTGCCCGACTGGGCAAAGCAGTTCGGGGCGGTCACGTGGGGCCAGTTCTTCCTGAAGTACGTGGCGGCCCATCCCGCGGTCACGTGCGTGACGCCGGCGACCAGTCAGGCCAAGAACGTCATCGACAACCTCGGCGCCAGCCGAGGGTCGCTGCCCGACGAGGCCACGCGGAAGAAGATGATCGAGTTCATCGACGCGCTGCCCCCGGCGCCAGGACGCTAGCGCTGCGGAATTGCAGGATTGCAGGAATTTCAGGATTTCGTCAGCTTCGGGTGCGCATCGAAGGCTGACGGTGGCGATGAAATCGTGAAATTCTGAAATTCTGCAATTCCTACGCGAGGTGCCGCCCGCCGTCCACGCGGACGACCTGTCCCGTGATCCAGTCCTGCGCCAGCAGGGCCGCCACCGCGTGGGCCACGACCTCGGCGCCTCCCCAGCGCCCGAGTGGTGTGGCCTGCAGCACCGCCTGCTGCATCTCCTCCGTTGCGCCCGCGGCCGGTACGATGGGCCCGGGCGCGACGGCGTTCACCTGGATGCGATCCGGAGCCAGTTCGAGAGCCAGTGCTTCGGTCAGGGCCACCAGCCCGGCCTTGGCGACGTAGTAGGGCACGTAGCCGAGATAGCGAGGTCGACTGCTCGCCGCGACCCAGTCAGCGCTGAAGACGATGTGGCCACGGCGCTGCGGGCGCATGTGGCGAGCCGCGGCGCGGGCGCAGTGGAAGGAGGCGTCGAGATCGACGGCGAGCTGTCGCCGCCACTCGTCGGGAGTCACCAGGTCGAGAGGAACCCGGTCGAACGTGGACGCGAGTGCGACGAGCGCGTCGAGGCGTCCACCCCAGGCCACCACCTCGTCGACCAACCGCGCGCACGCGGATGGATCTCGCAGGTCAGCCTGCACGGTCGTCGCGTGCCTGCCGAGTCCCGTGACGCGTACCGCGGCGTCGGCTGCGGCCTGCGCCGACGTGGACCAGGCCAGCGCGACGTCGAACCCTGCCCTCGCGCACGCCTCGGCCAGCGCCGCGCCCATGCGCGCGCCGCCGGTGATCAGCGCCACAGAACAGGTGGGGGATTCAGAGTTCACGATGAAGGGCAGGTCGAAGCGAGGGCGTTCGCCTGCCCTTCATTCTGAACGGTGAACTCTGAATGACCAGAATTCAGAAGCTGAACGTGCCGACGAACGCCGAGCGCTTGTCGACCTGCGACCACCGCGTGCCGAGCGCCTGACCCGAGAACGCCTGGTTCCTGGTGAGCCCGACTTCCGCCTGGGCGCCCTTCGAGAGCGGATGGAACCACTGCATCGCACCGCATGACGGGTCGTGGTGGATGTGCGCCTCGACCTGCAGTTGCGCGTCGCCGGCCCGCACCGCGGCCGCGTGATGCGTCCGCTCGAAGGCGATCGGCACCGCCTGCACCTCCACCACCTGGAAGGCGAGGTCTCCAATGGCCGCCTTCGCCATGGCGACCAGTGCGTCGCGCTGCGGCGCGCTGGCCCGCTCGTCCACGTACAGGAGCGTCTTGACGAGCGTGGGCGCCTCGCCACCCATCTCACGCATCCCGAGGTTGTGCGTGCCAGACAGCGCCGCGACGACCGAGAGGCCGTCGAGCGACACGCCACCGATCCGGCCCTCGTCCACGCGCCAGGCCAGCACTGCCTGCCGGCCCATGGTCTCGGCCTCGCTGTTCATGATGCAGCCACCCGCGAATACCTCCGCGGTGCGGGCCTCGACGTAGGTGCCCGTGACGGACGGGGCGTCGGCCGCGAAGGCGGGCGCCGCCAGGAGTAGGGTCGCAAGCGTGAGCGCGGCTCGGGTCATGGGAGAGTCCTCGGGAATGGGCCCGCACACCTGCGGCCTGCGGCCTGCCCAAAGGGACAGGTAGCCTGCAGTCCGTGGCCTCGAGCCGACATCCTCAGTCTAGCGAACGCCCTACGCGGGCTCAACCTCGGCCAGACCCGGTTCCGTCTCCCGTGCCGACGCACGCGACGGCCGCGGCCCCCTCGACACGATCGCGGAACCGGCAAGGATCACGGCAACCGCGACGCCGATGCGCCAGGTGAGCGGTTCGTGCAGGATCCACGTGCCGAGCACGACGGCCACCACCGGGTTGACGTACGGATAGAGCGACACGATCGACATCGGCAGGTGCGCCAGTGCGTAGGTATACGCGACGAATCCGACGAGGCTGCCGGCAAAGAACAGGTAGATCACCGCCCCGAGGCTTCGCGGCGACCAGGCCAGCCGCGCGAACTCGCCGGTGAGCCCAGCAACCGCCATGAGGATCAGGCCTCCCGCCAGCATCTGGTACGCCGCCGACACCAGCGGGTCGGTGTCCTTCAGGCGCTTCTTCGACACGGTCGAGCCGATCGACCATCCGATGCAGGCCAACTGCGTGGCGATCAGTCCGCCCACCCAGGTCCAGCCGGCCGTCGCGGAGAGTGCGTGCACCAGATCCGGCCAGACCAGCAGGAGGATGCCCGAAAACCCGATCAGCAGGCCGACGATCGTCCGCCGCGTCAGGCGCTCGCCCCCCGCGAGCGACTCGATGCCGACCATCCAGAAGGGGGTGGACGCCACGAGCACCGCGACCAGGCCGCTCGCCATGAACTGCTCGGCCCACACCACGCCGCCGTTCCCGAACCCGAGCATCGTGAATCCGATGAACAGGTAGACCGGTGCCCGCCGCCAGTCGGGCCAGGGATGCCCGAGGAGACGCAGGGCAATCGCGAGGATCGAACCGGCGAGCGTGAAGCGCATGCCGCCGAGGAGGAACGGCGGCACCGTCTCGAGCGCGACCTTGATGCCGAGATAGGTCGTACCCCAGAAGAAACACACTGCGGCGAATGCCGCCCAGGCCAGCCGAGGGGCGTGCACACTCACGATGCGGCCTCCTCGGGGACCGACGTCGCCCCGACCTGTTCTCGCGAGCCGCGCTCGAGGCCGAGCGGCAGGCGGGGCGTCTCCTTGACGGTCTCGAGCACCACGGTCGTGCGAGTAGAGACCACCCCGGGAATGCGCCCCAGCCGCTGACGGAGCAGCGTGCCGAGGTGCTGGGCGTCGCGGGTGCGCACCTTGAGGAGGTAGCAGTCCTCCCCGGCGACGTGATGCACCTCGAGCACTTCGGGGACAGCCGCCAGGCGCGCGCCAGCCTGCTCCTCCTGCGGTCCCGTACCAGAGACTCGCACCGCCACGAAGGCCAGTTGCCCTAAGTTCACGGATCTCGGCTCGAGCAGTGCCGCGTATCCGGCGACCACGCCGCGCGCCTCGAGCTTCCGCAGCCGTTCGAGCACGGCCGATGGCGCCAGCCCGATGGACCGGGCCATGTCGGCCTGCGACGTGCGCGCGTTGACCTGCAACATGCGCAGCAGTTCCAGGTCGATGGCGTCTATGGAGCGGTCGTGCGTCGTCATGGCCGAATACTAGTCGGCATAGACGAATGAGGTCAAAGAAAGTTCAGTTCAAGCCGAGATTAGCCGAACTTACTTCTGAGTCGTCATCGACCGATTCTGCCGAGGTGCGTGTCCTGGAAGGCCGACGGATACTTCAGGCCGTAGCCGAGCGCACGGTCGAAGCCGATGTGTGCGAACCACACGGCAGCCACGAGGCTGGCGGTGACGCTGAAGGCGCTCTCGCGAGGGGATCTCGCTGCGACCAGCGCGGCGACGCCGAGCATGGCAGGCGACAGATAGGCGTGGGCGACGTTGTACACGACCGCGCCGACGCGCGGCCCCGCCAGGTATCCCAGGAACGAGAGGTCGGGCGCGAAGAAGAGCAACGCAAAGAGCGGCCACGGACCGCCGCTCAGCCAGAAGTACGTCGCGGCCAGCGCGAGCACCGCGACGCCCTCGAGGCGCAGCCATAGACGAACTGGTGATTGAACGAACACGATTCACCGGCGCTGAGAGGTCGGGCATCCGCTTCGACGTCGTGAACCGTGGGTGACGGACGGCTGGGAGAGCCGTCCCTACCCACGAATGGCGCGATGCCGAGAATGCCGGACGCTGTCCCGCCTACCCCAGTTCTGAATTCTGAACGTTGAACCGTTCGCTCGTCCACTCGCTCGATCTCGCCATTCTCGTCGGGGAGGAAGCGCACGACCGGTACGAGGAACTCGCCCACGACCATGCGGGGACCACCTGCGGGTGCCCGCGGACGATCTCACTGCCTGGTCGTGCTCAGGCTGAACGAGGCCGACACCAGCCCACAGTTCACGGCCTTGCCCTTGGGACCTGGTACCTGCAGCATGGCAAGGTGATCGCCTGTTGTGTTCACCTCCCAGCTGTTGGTACCAACGCTCGCCACCTCGACGGCGTCGCTTCCGGTGTGCGACCCCCACCAGAGGGTGTAGAGCGCGCCGACGGCTGCTCCGTCCACGAGTTCCCGCACCTGGGCCCTGGCCGGCCGCATGGCGGGCGGGCCGCCCCCCACGGTCTGCACCGCATCCACGACCAGGGACAGCCGGGCCTGTGCGAGGTAGAGGACGCCGCAGTTGGAGCCTTCCGCGGGCATCAGGTTCACCGTGAAGGAGCGGCCGCACGGACCGGTACTGGTGCAGCTCATGGTCATCCGATAGTCGCCATCGACGACGATCGTGATGCCCGGGTCACCGTTCGCGTAGGGTCCGCCGTCGTCGGGGTTGACGTAGCCGACACCGCCGCCGTCGGAGTGGGAGGAGACCATGGGAATCGCGGACCCTCCCCCTTTCTTGCCCTGAGCGGCGCTCGTCGCGGGCATGCCCAGCGACGCAATCCACACCGAGATGACGGCAATCCGTCCGATGGTCTTCATGTAACGCTCCCCCTGTGCGCTGCCCCGTCCAGCCTCGAGCGCGCGGCACGCGCGCCCGGCCCTCCGCCCTGGAGAGGTGGAGGCGCCCTGTGCTCATGGTCCTGCGCATGGGGAAACACCGCCGCCTCGCGAAGCGAACAGGGTACGACCGCTCCACGTCGCGTC
>VFQN01001501.1_pt1 | contig 38929 bp, 36 predicted proteins | sample 3512371 | NCBI WGS metagenome assembly VFQN01 (sample SAMN10412370, study PRJNA504923) | tailings metagenome | isolation source: Replicate 2 from Balatoc abandoned mine | place: Philippines: Itogon, Benguet | collected 2017-08-28
GCTCGGCCGCGTGGTCGACGGTCTCGGCAACCCGATCGACGGCAAGGGCCCGATCAAGGGTGCCGAAATGCGCCGCGTCGAATTGAAGGCGCCCGGCATCATCGCGCGCAAGTCGGTGCACGAGCCGATGCAGACCGGTCTCAAGGCCATCGACGCGCTCGTGCCCGTCGGCCGCGGCCAGCGCGAGTTGATCATCGGCGACCGTCAGACCGGCAAGACCGCCGTCGCGATCGACACCTTCTTGAACCAGAAGGCGATCAACGCGGGCAGCGACGAGTCGAAGAAGCTTTACTGCATCTATGTCTGCGTCGGTCAGAAGCGTTCGACCGTCGCGCGCATCGTCAAGACGCTCGAAGATTTCGGCGCTATGGAATACACGATCGTCGTCGCCGCGACGGCTTCGGAACCCGCGCCCTTGCAGTTCCTGGCGCCCTACACCGGCTGCGCGATGGGCGAGTATTTCCGCGACAACGGCATGCACGCCGTGATCGTGTACGACGATCTTTCCAAGCAGGCCGTGTCGTACCGCCAGATGTCGCTGCTGCTGCGCCGTCCGCCGGGCCGCGAAGCCTATCCGGGCGACGTGTTCTATCTGCACTCGCGCCTGCTGGAGCGCGCGGCCAAGATGTCCGACGCCATGAAGGCGGGTTCGCTGACGGCGCTGCCGGTCATCGAAACCCAGGCGGGCGACGTGTCGGCCTATATTCCGACCAACGTGATTTCGATCACCGACGGTCAGATCTTCCTCGAAACCGACCTGTTCTATAAGGGCATCCGTCCGGCCATCAACGTCGGTCTGTCGGTGTCGCGCGTCGGTTCGGCCGCGCAGATCAAGGCGATGAAGCAGGTCGCGGGCAAGATTAAGCTCGAGCTCGCCCAGTACCGCGAAATGGCCGCCTTCGCGCAGTTCGCCTCGGATCTCGATCCGGCGACGCAGAAGCTGCTGGCGCGCGGTGCGCGTCTGACGGAACTGCTGAAGCAGCCGCAATACTCGCCGCTGCCGGTCGAAGAGCAGGTCGTCTCGATCTTCGCGGGCGTCAACGGCTACCTGGACAACGTCCAGGTCAAGGACATCAACCGCTTCGAAGCGGCCTTCATGTCCGAAGTTCGCGCCAAGCATCAGGACATCCTGACCGCCATCCGCAACGATCGCGAGATCAAGCCGGAGACGGACAAGAAACTGCGCGGCGTGCTCGAAGCCTTCGTCAAGACCTTCGCCTAAGCTAACCAACAGCCGGGAAGGCCATGCCGAGTCTCAAATCACTCCGGATGCGGATCGCGTCGGTCAAGTCGACGCAGAAGATCACGTCCGCCATGAAGATGGTCGCCGCCGCCAAGCTGCGCCGCGCGCAGGAACAGGCGGAAGCCGCCCGTCCCTACGCCGAGCGTATGGGCAAGGTGCTGGGCTCGCTCGCGGGTGCCGCGACGGCCGGGGCGGGCGCGCCCAAGCTTCTGGCGGGAACGGGATCGGACAAGGTCCATCTGCTGGTCGTCTGCACGTCCGATCGCGGCCTGTGCGGCGCCTTCAACTCGTCGATCGTGCGTCTCGCGCGCACCGACGTGCGCAAGCTTCAGGCCGAAGGCAAGCAGGTGAAAATCCTGGCCGTCGGCCGCAAGGGCCGCGACGCGCTGCGCCGCGACTTCGCCGACCTGATCGTCGGTTCGGTCGATCTGCCGAAGAAGAAGCTGGGCTTCGCCGACGCGCAAGCGGTCGCCACGAAGATCCTGGCGATGTTCGACGCGGGCGATTTCGATGTGGCGGCGCTCTATTACGCGCGCTTCAAGTCGGCGATCTCGCAGATCCCGACGCGCCTGCAGGTCGTTCCCTTCGCCGCCGAAGCGGGGGCCGCACCGGCCGCCGCCCCGTCGGGCGCCGTCTATGATTACGAGCCGGAAGAAGGCGAGATCCTCGCCGCCCTGCTGCCGCGCAATCTGTCGGTCCAGGTCTACCGCTCGCTGCTGGAAAACGCCGCGTCCGAGCAAGGTGCGCGCATGTCCGCGATGGACAGCGCCACGCGCAACGCCGGCGACATGATCAAACGTCTCACCCTGAACTACAACCGCTCGCGCCAGGCCTCGATCACCAAGGAATTGATCGAGATCATCTCCGGCGCCGAAGCCGTCTGATATCGCACGAGGAGCCCGCATCATGGCGAACAACAAGGTCGGCCGCATCACCCAGATCCTGGGCGCCGTCGTCGACGTCCATTTCGACGGCGAATTGCCGGCGATTTTGAACGCGCTGCACGTCCAGAACCAGGGCAAGACCCTGGTCCTCGAAGTGGCGCAGCATCTGGGCGAAAGCACCGTGCGCACCATCGCGATGGACACGACCGACGGTCTGGTCCGCGGCGCCGAAGCGGTCGACACGGGCGCGCCCATCTCGATGCCGGTCGGTCCCGAAACGCTGGGCCGCATCATCAACGTCATCGGCGAGCCGATCGACGAGCGCGGCGCGGTCGGCGCGAAGCTCACTTCGCCCATCCATCGTTCGGCGCCCGAGTTCATCGAGCAGTCGACCGAAGCCGAAATTCTCGTCACGGGCATCAAGGTCATCGACCTTCTCGCCCCCTACGCCAAGGGCGGCAAGATCGGCCTGTTCGGTGGTGCGGGCGTGGGCAAGACCGTGACGATCATGGAACTGATCAACAACGTCGCGAAGGCGCATGGCGGCGTGTCGGTGTTCGCGGGCGTCGGTGAACGCACCCGCGAAGGCAACGACCTCTATCACGAAATGATCGAATCGGGCGTCATCAAGACCGACGGCCCGGGCTCGAAGGTGGCGCTGGTCTACGGCCAGATGAACGAGCCGCCGGGTGCTCGCGCGCGCGTCGCGCTGTCGGGCCTGACGGTCGCCGAATATTTCCGCGACGCGGAAGGCCAGGACGTTCTCTTCTTCGTCGACAACATCTTCCGCTTCACCCAGGCGGGTGCGGAAGTGTCGGCGCTGCTCGGCCGTATCCCGTCGGCGGTGGGTTATCAGCCCACGCTATCGACCGACATGGGCGCCTTGCAGGAACGCATCACCTCGACCAAGAAGGGCTCGATCACCTCGGTGCAGGCCATCTACGTGCCCGCCGACGACTTGACCGACCCCGCCCCGGCGACGTCGTTCTCGCACTTGGACGCGACGACCGTGTTGTCGCGCCAGATCGCCGAGCTCGGCATCTTCCCGGCGGTCGACCCGCTCGACTCCACCTCGCGTATGCTCGACCCGCGGGTCATCGGCGACGAGCACTACCAGGTCGCCCGCGACGTCCAGAAGGTGCTGCAGACCTACAAGTCGCTGCAGGACATCATCGCCATTCTGGGCATGGACGAGCTGTCGGAAGAAGACAAGCTGGTCGTCGCCCGCGCGCGCAAGATCCAGCGCTTCCTGTCGCAGCCCTTCCACGTCGCCGAAGTTTTCACCGGCACGCCGGGCGTGCTCGTGAAACTCGAAGACACGATCAAGGGCTTCAAGGAAATCGTTCAGGGCAAGTGCGACGACATGCCCGAAGCCGCCTTCTACATGGTCGGCACGATCGACGAAGCGCGCGCCAAGGCGCGTAAGATGGCCGCGGAAGCCGCCTGATCATGACCGGCAAGACCAAGTTCGAGCTAGTTTCACCCGAGCGCCTCGTGCTGTCCGAGGACGTCGACATGGTTGTCGTTCCGGGCAGCGAAGGCGATTTCGGCGTGCTCGCCGGCCACTCGCCGGTCGTCTCGACCTTGCGTTTCGGCACGATCGACGTGCATGACGCCGGTGCGGTCAAGGACCGCATCTTCGTCGCCGGCGGTTTCGCGGAAGTGACGCCGGACGGCGTCACGGTTCTGGCGGAAGACGCGGCGCGTTTGACCGAGATCGACAAGGCCGCCGTGTCGTCGGAAATCGAAAGCTTGCGCGCCCGGCTGGGTGCCGCGACAACCGACGACGAACGCCAGCCGATCGCGGCAAAGCTCGACATCGCCACCGCGAAGCTGGCGGCGGTCGCCTAAGCTTTCTCCGACGATGAAGAAGATCCGGACGCCCGCCCGCAAGGCGGGCGTTCGCGTTTCGGCGCCCCGGCAAATTGACGCGGGCTTTCCGCCCATTTTGGGTGCCGCACCGCGCTTTCTGATTCTGGGCTCATTGCCCAGCCAAGCCTCGCTCGCCGCCGCGCAATACTACGCCCATCCGCGCAACGCCTTCTGGCCGGTGATGGGGGCGATCCTGGGCTTCGACGCGACGCTGCCTTACGAAGCGCGCGTCGAGAAACTCAAGGAATCGCGTATCGCCGTGTGGGATGTTTGCGCGGCTGCCCATCGCCCCGGCTCGCTCGACAGCGATATTGCGCCCGAGACGGTGACGCCCAACGACTTCGCGGCGCTGTTCGCCCGCCATCTGTCGATCGGCGCCGTGCTGCTCAATGGCGGCACGGCGGCCGATCTGTTCAAGTCGCGGGTATTGCCCACGCTGAAGCGCTGTCCCGACCGGCATCGCTTGCCGTCGACCAGCCCGGTCCATGCGGGGATGAGCTTCGACGACAAACGCGCGCATTGGGCGGCCGCGTTGGGGCGTTAGGACAGTTCCTGGGCGATCTTGTTGGCGATGGCGGGGCCGAAATCGGCGAAACGGCGTGCGGGCATCACAAAGGCGCCGGGCCCGCCGATCACCTCGGCGCGGAAATAGCGGTCGAGCGTGGCGTGATCGGTCAGGATCGCCAGACCGTTGATGCCGATTCCCGCCGCGACCGCCGCGTCGCGCGCGTAGCTCGGGAATCGGCCCTGGTTGTTCATACCGTCGCCCGAAACGTCGATCACCTGCCGCTCGGGCCGAAAAGGCACCCGGTCGAACAGCCCCCGCGCATGGTCGATCGCCGCCCCGATCGCGGTCGCGTCGTCCGCCACCTCGCGGGGCATGCCGGCCAACAGATCCGCGAAACGGAGCATCGCCGCCGGGCTGTCGAGCAGGGTCCAGTCCGCCACGACTTGCTGGGCGATCTGTCCGCCCCAATGGGTCATCGCGACGGCGATCGCCCGATGCCGGCCGCCCAGCACGGCGCGTTGCACGCGTTCGGAGCGGAAAGCCTCCGCATAACCTTGCGATTGAAGCCGGAATTCGCCCGCGTCGATCGAGCTCGAGCAATCGACCGCCAGAACCAGGGCGACATCGACAGGGCGCGAAGTGCCGGTCGCGGTGGTGGCGGGGAACGGCGCAGCGGCCGCGCTCAGGGCCATACCCCGGACGACGTGGCGGCGCGAGAAGCGTTGCGGGGCCGTTTCCAGCGGGCGAGCCTTTCCGTCCGTCGATGATGGGGCCGGGACCGGCCTTCCTGTCAAGGCGGCCCCGGCGCATTTGCCCCGGCGGCTGGAATTTGCGAAGAACACCGGACGTTTAAGCTAGGTTCGCCTCGTCGGGGTCCGTTCCATTCGTATCGTTCACGTCATCGCATCGATCGCCTCGCGCACCGGCGGCCCCGCCAAGGCCGTGCTGGATATGGCGCGTGCCGTCGCGGCGCGTGGGCATACGGTCGAAATCCAGACGACCGATCGCGCGATGAGCGACGCGGAAAAAGCGCGTTACGCCACTCCCGTCGTCGATCGCGGCGTGACGATCCATGTCCACAAGCAAGGCGTGCCCGCCATGCTCGCCGTCTCGTGGCCGCTGGCGCGCGCGCTCGATAAGGCGATCCCGGCGGCGGATGTGGTGCATATCCACTCGCTGTATCTTTTTCATGTCTGGTACGCCGCGCGCGTCGCGCGCAAAGCGGGCAAGCCTTATCTCTTGCGCCCGCACGGCACGCTCGATCCGTTTTTGTGGAAGCGCCATCGTTTGCGAAAAGCGTTCATCGAAACCCTCTTCCAGGATCGCGTGATCGACCACGCCGCCGCGCTGCATTGGACGGCCGCCGAAGAAATGGAACTCGCCGCCCCCTATTCGCGCGGGGCCAAAGGCGTGGTTGTGCCCAACGGCATCGATATCGGCGACTATGCCGATCTGCCGCCGCCCGGCGCGTTCTTCGCCAAGCACCCGGAACTTGCGGGCACGAAGCCCGTGCTGTTCCTGTCGCGACTCAATTTCAAAAAGGGTCTCGACGTTTTGATCCCGGCTTTCCGCAAGGCGCTGGATGCCGATCCCGCGTTGCGCTTGGTCATCGCCGGGCCCGACGACGGCTACGAAGCGGCGGCGCGCGCGCTGGTTTCGCAACACAAGCTCGACGATGCGACGGTCTGGCTCGGCATGCTCACGGGCCGCGACAAGCTCGCCGCTTTCGTCGATTGCGCGTTGTTCGCCTTGCCGTCCTGGTCGGAGAATTTCGGCATCGCCATCGTCGAGGCAATGGCCTGCGGCGCCCCCGTGGTCATTTCCGATCGCGTCAATATTTGGCGCGAAATCGAGGGTGCAGGGGCGGGGCTCGTCTCGCCGCCCGAAATCGACTCCGTCGCCGCGCATCTCCTGCTGCTCGCCAACGACCCCGCGCGCGCCAAGCGCATGGGCGCGGCGGGCCGCAAACTCGCGACCGACCGCTACGATTGGGCGAAGATCGGCGCGCAACTCGAAACCATCTATCGGGAGATCGCGGGCGCATGACCCCCGTCTCGGTCGTCATCCTCACCTTCAATTCCGAAGCCACGATCGGCGCGACGTTGCAGTCGCTCGCGGGGCTCACCAACGACGTGCATGTCGTCGATTCGGGCTCGACCGACAACACGCACGACATCGTCGCCGCGTCGGGCGCGCAGCTCGTCCATCACCCGTTCGAGAATTACGGCTCGCAGCGTAACTGGGCGATCGCCAACCTGCCCTTGCGCCACGAATGGCAATTGCATCTCGACGCCGACGAGCGTTTGACGCCGGAATTGAAGGCGGAGATCGCCGCGCTGCTCGCGGCACCGGTCGATCCCGCGATTTCGGGTTTCTACGTGCCGCGCCTCGTGCATTTCCACGAAAAGCCGTTGCGCCATGGCGGCATGTACCCGATCTATCACATGCGCTTGTTCCGCACCGGCAAGGGGCGCTGTGAAGATCGAAAATACGATCAGCATTTCTTCGTCGACGGGGCGACGCGCAATCTCGCACACCCGATGATCGACGATATCCGCCTGTCGCTGACCGAATGGACCGCGCGCCATAATCGCTGGGCGGATGCCGAGGTCGACGAAATTCTCAATCCCGGCGGCGACGGCGTGATCCAGGCGGGCTCCGGCGATCCGGTCGCGGAAAAGCGCCGCGCGCGCGGCTGGTATTATCGCGCACCCTTGTTCCTGCGCGCCTTCCTGCTGTTCTTCTATCGCTACGTGGTGAAGCGCGGCTTCCTCGACGGCAAGGAGGGGCTGATTTTCTACGTGCTGCAAACCCTGTGGTTCCGCTTCCTGATCGACGCGAAGCTTTACGAGCGGCGCAAAGCGATGAGCCGCAAATGACCGAACCTTGCCTGTTCTGCGGCGCCGCGACGCGGCCTTATCTCGACGACGTAGTCGATAACCGCTTCGGCGCGCCGGGCGTGTGGCATATCCGCGCCTGCGATGCTTGCGGCGGGCGGCAGACAAGCCCGCGCCCCGACGGGGCCACGCTGAAGCGGCTTTACGAAGCGCACTACAATTACGGCGGCAAAACCGACGGCAACTACGCGTCGGCGCGCGAGAAATTCTTGTTTTCGCCGTTCTACAAATTGTTGCTCGCGATCGACGGCGACATCTCGTTCCATGGACGCATGGGAACGGGCCGACTTCTCGATATCGGCTGCAACGAAGGGCGGGGCTTGGCGCTCTACACGCGCAACGGTTTCGCCGCGGAAGGGTTGGAGCTCAATTCCAACGCCGCCGCGACGGCGCGCGCGCGCGGCTTCGCGGTCCACGAAAAGCTGGTCGAAGATTTCGAACCGGCCGAGAAATACGACGTTGCCGTGCTGTCGAACGTGCTCGAGCACACGCTCGACCCGCGCGACGCGCTCAAACACGTGAAGCGCATCCTGAAGCCGGGCGGGCAGGTCTGGATCAGCCTGCCGAACGTCGATTCCGCCCTCGCCAAGCGCTATGGCCGCGATTGGGTGAATTGGCACGTGCCCTTCCATATCGTGCATTTCTCCGAAAGCCGGTTGCGCCGCCTGCTGACCGAAACGGGATTCGAGATCGTCGAGAGTAAGGCGATCACGCCCGCTTTGTGGGTGGCGCAAAGCTGGATCGCGCATCGCTGGCGTAAGAACATGGCCGATGTCGTGCGCTTGCAGCGCAAGACGCCGTTGGTCGCGGGCGCCATGCTGATCGCGCGTTTCGTGCTGTTCCCGCTGCTGTGGCATTGGAACCGCACCGGGCGCGGCGATTGCCTGATCTTCCGCGCGAAGGCCGTTTGATGCGCGTCTATGTCTACGATTATCCCGGCCACGCGTTTCCCGTGCAGTTGTCGCGCGCACTGGCCGCGCGCGGGCATGACGTGCGCCATGTCTGCTTCAAGGCGTTCCAGGCCCCCAAGGGTCCGCTGGAACGGCGCGAAGACGATCCGGTGAATTTCGAGCTCGGCTTCACCGAGCTGGACGAACCGTTCGCGAAGCATTCCTTCGTCAAGCGCTGGTCGCAAGAACGCCGGCTTGGCGCGTTGGTGCGCGAAGATATTCAGCGCTGGAAGCCCGACGCCGTGCTGGCGGGCAATGCGCCGCTCGATCCGCAGGCCGGTGCTTTCGCCGGCGCGCGCGACGTGGGGGCGGGCTTCGTCTATTGGTTGCAGGATCTTGTCGGCATCGCGATCCGCAAAATTCTCAGCCGCAAGATTCCGATCGCGGGCGATGCGATCGGAATTTATTACGAAGCGATGGAAGCGCGCCTGCTGCGCCGCGCCGATGCGGTCGTCGCGATCACGGCGGATTTCGAGCCGCTGCTGAAATCCTGGCACGTGCAGAAAATCCACACGATCGAGAATTGGGCCGCGCGCGAGGACATCAAAATCGCGCCGCGCGACAACGCGTTCGCGCGCGAACAGGGTTTGGTCGGTAGACCCGTGTTCCTCTATTCCGGCACGCTGGGCATGAAGCACGATCCCAGCCTGCTGCGCGATCTGGCGCTGCACTTGCCCGATGCGATCATGCTGGTGATTTCCGAAGGGCCGGGGGCGGATTGGTTGAAGGCGCAAAGCCTTTCCAATCTGCGCGTCCTGCCGTTCCAGAATTTCGCGCGTTTGGGCGAAACGCTCGCCAGCGCCGACGTGCTGGTTGCCGTGCTGGAACCCGATGCGGGCATTTTCTCCGTGCCGTCGAAGGTGCTGACCTATCTTTGCGCCGGGCGGCCCATCCTGGCGGCGATTCCGCCCGAGAACCTGTCGGCGCGCATCCTGGCGCGCGAAGGGGCGGGGCTGGTCGCCAATCCGGCCGATCGGGCTTCGTTCCTGGATGGCGCCAAGTCCTTGGCCGCGAACCCGGAAACGCGGGCGGCGATGGGCGCCAAAGCGCTGGACTACGCGCGGCGAACCTTCGATATTGCGACGATATCCGCCCGATTCGAGGCGATTTTGAAGGGTGTGGTTCGCGCCAAGCCATGACCGGTTTCGATCCCAAAAGCTTCTATCAATCGGAATTCGTCGAGCATCGCGCCGTCGCGGAAGCGACGCATCGCGCGCTGGAGGAATCCTTCGGCCGCCTGCTCGCGCAATCGGTCGCGACGATCCGCAACGGCGGCAAAATCCTGTTCTGCGGCAATGGCGGCTCGGCGTCGGATGCGCAGCATCTGGCGACCGAGCTGACCGTCCGCTACATCAAGAATCGCCCGGCGATCGCGGCGATCGCGTTGACGACCGATACCTCGGCGTTGACCGCGATCGGCAACGATATCGGGTTCGAATATCTGTTCTCGCGCCAGATCGAAGCGATCGGCAAGCAGGGCGATCTGCTGATCGGGATTTCGACGTCGGGCAATTCCCCCAACGTGATCGAAGCGTTCAAGATCGCGCGAAAGATGGGCATCACCGCGGTGCTGTTCGGCGGCAAGGGCGGCGGCCCGGCGCTGGAACATGCCGATATCGCGCTGGTCGTGCCGTCGAACACCACGGGGCGCATCCAGGAAATGCACATCACGCTCGGCCAGATGCTGTGCGGCGGTTTGGAATTGGCGCTGGGCATCGCCGACGGCCCCGCCACGCATCAGACGCATTCGTCGTGACCGCGAACGCCGATCTCGCCGCCCTTGTGCCCAAGCTGAAGGGGGCGCGCGTCGTTTGCGTGGGCGACGTGATGCTCGACCGTTTCGTCTACGGTTCGGCCGAGCGCATTTCGCCCGAAGCGCCGATCCCGGTCTTACGCATCGAACGCGAAGTCGCGATGCTGGGCGGGGCGGGCAATGTCGTGCGCAATATCGCGGGGTTGGGCGGCGTGCCCGAATTCGTCTCGGTCGTGGGCCAAGACCCCGCCGGGCGCGAGATCATGTCGCTGGTCGGCGGGATCGAGGGTGTGGAGCCCCATCTGCTGAACGAGCGCGGCCGTGTTACGACGATCAAAACGCGTTTCGTCGCCGGGCATCAGCAGATGTTGCGCGCCGACCAGGAAACCGCGGCCCCGATCAACGATTCGACGGCCGAGGATGCGGCGCGTTTGGTTTGTCAGGCGCTGAAGGAATGTTCCGTCGTCGCGATTTCCGACTATGCCAAGGGCGTGCTCGTCCCGCGCGCGGTGCAGACGATCATCATGGCGGCGCGCAAAGCCAAGCGCGTGTCGATCGTCGATCCCAAGGGCCGCGACTATACGCGCTACAAGGGCGCCACGATCCTGACCCCCAATCGGCGCGAACTTGCCGACGCGACGGGCATGCCCTGCGACGACGACGGCCAAGTCGAGCGCGCGGCCAAGAAGATCATCAAGACCGTCGAATGCGACTACGTGCTCGTCACGCGCGGTGCGGAGGGCATGAGCCTGATCCCCGCGCGCGGCAAGGTGCATCATCTGCCGGCCTTGGCGCGCGAGGTCTACGACGTTTCGGGGGCGGGCGATACGGTCGTCGCCACACTCGCGACCGGCATCGCCGCGGGCCTTACGCCGCTCGAAGCGGCGCGTTTGGCTTCCGTCGCCGCCTCGGTCGTGGTCGCGAAAGTGGGCACGGCCGTCGCTTATGGCGCCGATCTTGTGCGCGTATTGCGCCATGACGATCTCGCGACCGGCGAAAACAAACTCGCCACGTTGGATCAAGCGCAGGATCAGGCCGAACGCTGGCGCCGCCAAGGCTTGAAGGTCGGCTTCACCAACGGGTGTTTCGATCTGCTGCATCCCGGCCACGTGTCGCTGATCGGCCAGGCGCGCGCCGCTTGCGACAAGTTGATCGTCGGTCTCAACGCGGACTCGTCCGTGAAGCGCCTCAAAGGCCCGGCGCGGCCCGTGCAGACCGAAGCCGCGCGCGCCGCCGTTCTCGCCTCGCTCGGCAATGTCGATTTGGTCGCGATCTTCGCCGAGGACACGCCGATCGAGTTGATCAAGGCGATCCGCCCGGATGTGCTGGTGAAAGGTGCCGACTACACCAAGGACAAGGTGGTCGGTGCCGCCGAGGTCGAAAGCTGGGGCGGGCGCGTCGTGCTCGCGCGGCTGATCGAAGGCCAAAGCACGACCAACACGCTGAAGAAAATTTCGCGCTAAACGCCGGGATCGAGGGTGCGCCGCAAACGGTCGGCGGCGAGGCGCGCGAAGCGCAAGGTCAGCGCCTTGCGGCGCGCGGGTGCAAGCTTCGGCGTTTCCTGCAGCGGCCGGCGCAAGGCGGCGTCGTAGGCATCGGCGACGTAAAGTCCCGGTTCGGGCGGCAGCAGATCGAACGGAAAATCCTCGGCGACCGCGAAGGCGAACAGGTCGCACCATTCGAGATACTCGGGCCATTTGCGGTCGGTGCGGAAATCCTGCGCCGAGGATTTGATCTCGATCAGCAGGAAGCGCCCGTCGTCGGACAGTGCCATCAGATCGGCGCGCCGGCCGCTGGCCAGCGGAAATTCGGCGAGGCTGGTCCAGCCTTCGCGGCCCAGCGCGCGGGCCAGGCCGCGCGCGATGCGCCGGGCGAGGAGTTCGTCTTCGGTCGGCGGAACTTCCGGGCCGCTCACATGAACCCGGCTTGGCGCATCAGCAGGAAGATGTCGCGCTGGGCCTTCGCCTTCTCGTTCGGATCGGAGATGTCGGCGACGACTTCGCCTTCGAAATTCGGGCGTTTCAGCTTGTCGATGATGATGCCGCGCGCGAGTTCCGACGCCTTGCCCGGCGGCAGCGACGTGGGCAGGCACAGCTTCATCAGCATCATCGTGCGCAAACGCAAGGGGCGCGAGGGATCGTCGATCTTCTCGAGGATGCGCTCGCTCTTGATGTAGTGCAGCAGCAAATCGTCGAGCCGCGCGCAAACGCGCTCGGCGTATTCCAGCGGAATGGGGGCGGCGCGGAACTCGTTCCACACCTGCGTGATCGCGGCCATGCGCTCGTTCGGGGGAACGCGCGCCTTGGCGATATCGGCGATCGATTCGACCTTCACGAACATGTCGTCGATCAGGCCGAAAGATTCGTTCGGATACTGCTTGCCCGTCGGCGTTTGCGTCAACGCGATGCAGAAGCGCGCCTTGCGCGCCGGGTTCAGCATGATCATCGCGATCCAGCCGGCCGCCGCGCGGAACCCGGCGCTGCCGCCGCGATTCAAAATCCGCGATTTGCGCTGGACCAGCGCCTCGATCATGTCGGTGCCGCCGACGATCTTGCCGTTCTCCGGCACCAGCCGGTCGAGCAATTGGCGGAAGCAGGGCACTTCCTGTTCCGGATCGCTGCGCATCAGCGGGTTGGTCCCCTGCAATTGCAGGCGCACGCGTTCCATCAGCACGCGGCCGGTATTGGGCAATTTGCCGTTGACGATCAAGCGGCCGATCTTGACGGCGCGATCCTCCTCGGCGGCGTCGGCCTCGGCCGCCGCTGCGGCTTTGGGGCCGTCGACGCTGGCGACGGCCGCACCGGGCGGGGGCGCATCCCATTTGCCTTCGGCCAGATCGAGCAGACGCGTCAAGGCGGCGAAAAGATTGGGCTGATCGCCGAGCAATTCTTGAACGACTTCGGCCGCCCCCAGCACGTCGCAGACGAAATCGTCGAGCAGCTGGGCGGCTTCCTCGTCCTGGCTGTCGTCGGCCCACATCAGCGCGCGGTCGAGCTTGCCGATGAAGCTGCGGATGTCGATCAAGTCGCGGCTGACGGCGGCGCGGAACAGGAACTCGGCGTTGCCTTTGTCCTCGCCCGCCTTGGGCGCGATCTTCTTCATCACCTCGTCGACGCCGAGCAGCTTGATCGACGGCAGCGGCGACGATTCGATATCGCGCACGCGGTCCGACATTTCCTTGAGGAATTTATAGAGCGTGTCGCGCCGCTGGGTTGCGTTCATGCCGCCGGCCTGGGCCTGCAGCGTCGCCAGCATGCCGATAGCGCTGGTCATCAGCGTGTCGGAATCCTGCAGGCGTTTGAACTCGCGATAGTTGTGCATCACCTCCATCGGGGTGATGTTTTGCTTGTCGAAGTACTGGCGAAACAGCCGATTCAGCACCATGCGCGAGGCGATGCCGTAGCAGTCTTCGGCTTCCTCGCACATCGGCGCGGCGTCCACCGGCACGATCTGGACTTTCTCCTCGCGCTTTTCCTTGGTCTTGGAAAAGACGACCGATTCGGAGGTGTTGCCGGACGAGCCCTTGCGTTCCCGGACGACCTTGACGCCGAAAACGTCCTTTTTCTCCAGCATCTTCCGCGCGAAGGCTTCGGCCTCCGACTGGGAGCCGATACTGGTCTCAATCATCCAGCGGTTGTCGCGCAGGCAGTGGATTTCGAAGCTTTCGGATTTGAACATCGTTACGCGGTCCCGGAACGCCGAAAGGGATATTACCGGCCCGGCATCCGGCAGTAAAATGTTGGGGTTGGAAATTCATAGAACGGGAAAATTTGCGGAGAATGCTCGAGATAATCCGGATCCCGGTTTTGAAGGATAACTATGTTTGGCTGCTGCACAGCGGCATGACGGTCGCCGTGGTCGATCCGGCCGTCGAGGGGCCGGTCGTCGCGGAACTGGACCGTACCGGGCGGCGGCTCACCCATATCCTCAACACCCATCACCATAACGACCATGTCGGCGCGAATTTGGCTTTGAAAGCGCGCTATGGCTGCAAGATCGTCGGGCCGCTGGCCGATCGCAACCGGATTCCGGGCATCGATCTGGCGCTGGCGGAAGGCGATGCGATCACCTTGGGCGATGCGACGGCGAAGGTCTTCGATGTGCCGGGACATACCCGGGGCCATATCGCCTTCTGGTTCGCGGACGAAAAGGCGTTGTTTTGCGGCGACACGCTGTTCGCCTTGGGCTGCGGCCGGCTGTTCGAAGGAACGCCAGATCAGATGTGGAATTCGTTGCTGAAACTCAGGGCCATGCCGGACGAGACGCTGGTCTGCTGCGCGCACGAATACACCCAGTCCAACGCGCGCTTCGCCGTGACCGCCGATCCGGGGAATGCCAGGCTCGCGGCTCGGGCGGCGGAGATCGACGCGATGCGCGCCAAGGGCGAGGCCACCGTGCCCTCGCTGCTGGGTGTCGAGAAAGCCACGAATCCCTTCTTGCGAGCCGACGATCCGGCCTTGGCGGCGGCTTATGGTCTCGCAGGCCGCGATCCAGTCACGGTTTTCGCGGCCATTCGTGCCGCCAAGGATCGATTCTAAACCGAAGATGGCGTATCTTCGGCCCGTTTGCGGCGTTCGTATTAGGGTTCGTTTTTAACGTGAGCAGCGAGTATCGCATCGTCTTCTTCGAGGACCGGGAGATTGTCCTGGCGCTGATCGAACATGCGCGCACCCAAGGCATGAAATTGCCGCCGGGGCGTGTGATTAAAATGGCCGTCGACCGCGAAACTTTCGCGGTGAAGCTCGTCTACGCCAAAAAGGGCGAAGCGCCCAAGCATGTCGAGTTCGACGCGTCGGCGCTGTCGCAGGCGATGATCCGCCATTGCAAGGGCACGGGCATTCCCTTGCCGATGCGCGCACGCAAGGAGCTGCGCTTCGTCGAAGGGCGGATCGCCTTCGTCGTGCAGCTCGAACGCCCGGCGACCGACGCGCTGATCCCGCTCGAATACGTCAACAAGGCGTCGGCATAACTACGCCGCTTCGAACACGATGACGCCGCCCAAGGCAAGCGAGGGCACGACAATGCGTCCGCGCGCGGTTTCGCGTCCGGCGGGCGTTTGCGTCAAATCGCGGCAGGACAGCGTATAACCCGCGATCCAAGGCAAAGCCGGCGGATCGATGCCGAACGCGGCCTTCGTAGCGGCGACGTCGCGGAAAACCATATCGCCGCGCGCGCTGGCGATGCCGGGCACGCCTTCAATTGTTGTCGCGGAAAGACCGGTATAGCGCGCGAAACGCGCGACCGCCTCGGTCGGATCGGCGACGCATAGATGGACGCGTTTCAGCGCGAACGCCGTGTTCGGATGCGAAATCCAGCGCGACTGCCACAAAAGCTCGGGCGTCTTGTGCTCGACGAATTGCACCCGGCCTTCCGGCATCGTTCCGGCCGCCGTGCGCACGACGGTAAACCGCGCGGTGCGCATGCCATCCGGCGTCTCGATCGCGCGCTGCAGGGCGACGGGATCGAGCGGCGCAAAACCCTCGTGCGCGAGACGCGCATGCTGCGCCTCGGGTTCGACCGTGCCGAAGGCGATCAGATGCACGCCGGTATAGCGCGCGATACCGGCGCGCAAGGTCGCGGCGTTCGGCGTGTCGGCGATGGGGGCGAGGAACTCGAGATAGCCGCGTTCCAGCATCGCGCAATGATTGCCCGTGCCGGCCGAAACGGGCGGCGCGTCGGGATTGGTGCGGGTGAACTGCTCGGAAAACGGCGTGGGCGCGAAGCCCAGCCGCGTCAATTCGTCGAAGGCCGCCGCGCGATCGGGCACCCAATGCGCGATGTGATCGACCGCGAGCGTGCCCGGTTCGGGGCGCTGAAATCCGCCGGAATCCATGCTCAAAACCCGATCAATCCGCCGCGATGGAACAGACGTCTGGCCGCGATGTCGTAGCGCATCAGATCTTCGCCGACGACCGCGGGACCCTTATAGGCTTGGCGCACCGAATCCAGGGCCGCATTCCGGTCGAAACGCACCGGCACGAAATGGTTGAGCAGCAGGCATGCGACGTCCGCTTCCTTGGCAACGCGGCCGACATCTTCGGGCGGCGTGTGATAGGAGCGCACCGCGTCGATCGTCGCGGCCGAGCGCACGCCGGGAATGGGCTTCATCTCCGCGTGCAGGAAGCATTCGTGGACCAGAACATCCGCCCCTTTCGCCGCGGCGATCAATGCCGGGCAATAGGCGGTGTCGCCGCTGAAGGCGGCTCTCTGGTCGTCCGCTTCGATCACGAAGCCGAAGGCGTGCTTCACGGGTTGATGCGCGACGGGCACGACGCGCACGCGCGCGTCCCCGATCGCGATAACGTCGCCCGCGACCAGCTCGGTCGTTTCGATCTTGAAGGCCTCGGTCGAGGCGCGCTTCTCGTGCGCCACGCGCTGCGCGCGCTCCGCCGCCCACAACGCCATCGTGCCGTCGACGAAGTCGCGCGTGCCCGGCGGCCCGAACACGCGTTGCGGCCGGTCGCGGCCTTGATGCCAGCTGGAAATCACCAGCTGATAGAAATCGACCAGATGGTCGCTGTGTAGATGGGTCAAAAACAGCGCGTCGATGGCCGCACCCGATGTGCCCGCTTCGACCAAACGCTGCGTCACCCCCGATCCGCAGTCGATCAGGATGCGCGCGCCGCCGCCGATCGCGAGACTCGCAGGCCCCCGGCGATCAGGGTCGCATTGCGGGCAGCCCGTGCCCAGAAGGACGATCTCCAAAGCTACTTCCCCAAAGCGCGCAAGGCCGCGATGTCGGCCGCGACGCCGTCGAGCCGATTCTCGGCGAAAGCGCGTTCCAGGCGATAGGCGATCGTACTCGCTTCTTCCATGCCGAACGTGCCGCCCGCCCCTTTCAGACGGTGGGCAGCGGTTTCGGCGGCGGCGTAGTCGCCGGCTTTCCACGCGGCCTCGATCTCGTCGATACGCGCGGGATAACGCTGGTGGAAACGCGCGATCGCCGCGGCGACGGGATCGCCCGAATCGAATCCCGAGTCAGACATCGAGCTTCCCCCAAACCGTGCGCAGCCGGTTGGCGAGCGCCAGCGGATCGAATGGTTTGGCGATCACGTCGGCCGCGCCCAACGCGCGCCAGCGTTCGATCTCCTCGGGCTGGACCTTCGCGGTCATGAACACGATCGGCATTTTCGCGGTGGCGGGGCGGGCGCGCAAACTCGCGAACAGCGTGGGTCCGTCCATCGCGGGCATCATCACGTCGATAACGGCGAGCTGCGGCGCGAAGGCGTCGACCCGGCGCAAGGCTTCGCCGCCCGACGCGCAGGCCATCACGTCGAAACCGCCGACCGTGCCCAGCGCCATCTCGGCGATCTCGCGGATGTCGGGATCGTCCTCGACCAGCATGACCTTATTCAGCGGCGTCTTGTTCATGCCGATCTCTCCGGTTCGGCGGCCGAAATTTCGATCGTGAACGTGGTGCCGGTTCCCATCTCGGTTTCGAACGAGATGCGCCCGCCCAATTTATCGACGATCGCTTTGGCGATGGATAGGCCCAGCCCCGTGCCGCCGCGCGCGCGCGTGTCGCCGCTATCGGCCTGGGCGAAGCGCTGGAAAACCTGCGACCGGAATGCGGGCGGGATGCCGGGGCCGCGATCGGAAACGGCGATGCGCCAATGGTCGCTGCCGCGCCGCGCGGCGAGTTCCACGCGCTCGCCCGCCGGCGAGAATTTGACCGCGTTGGAAAGAAGATTATGCAGCACTTGGATCAGGCGATGTTCGTCGCCCCACACCAGCGCGTCGCCCGGCACCTGGCCCGTGCGCGCCACATGCACGCCGCGCTTCAACGCCATCGGCCCGATCTCGCGTGCTGCGCGCTCGAGCAGCGCGTCGAGCGGCACGGGCACGAGCTTGAGATCGTCGATCGGCGCTTCCAGACGCTGGACCTGGAGCAGATCGTCGACGAGACGCGCGAGCCGTTCGGCATTGCGGTTGGCGATGTCGACCAGCTGGCGCGCTTTGGGCGGCATGTCGCCAGCCGCCCCGGCGCCGACCAGCGCCAGCGCACCCGAGATCGAGGTGAGGGGCGTGCGCAACTCGTGGCTGACGGTCGACACGAAATCGGCTTTCGCGCGGTCGGCGGATTTTTCGGCCGTCACGTCCGACAGCACCAGAAGGCGCCCGCCGTCGGAGGTGTTCGCCTCGCGGATCAGGATCGTGCGCCCGTCGGTCAGCGCCAGTTCGCGGCGCTGGACGGGGGTTTGCCGTTCCTTCACGCGGCGCTCGATATGCGCTTCGATGCCGGCCGGGTCGGTCAAGATACCCACCGCATTCGCGCGGCGCAGGACCGCGGCGAAATGCGTGCCGGGCACGAAAATATCGGCGATCTGCGGAAACATCGTGTGGACGCGCGGATTGGACATCGCAAGCAGCCCATCCGCGTCGTAGTACAACAATCCGTCCGACATCGAGTCGAGCGCCAGCCGCCAGCGTTGGGACTCCGCCGCGCGCTTCGCGGCGTCGCGCGCGTTCATTCGCAAGGCGAGAACGAGAAGCCCCGCCAGCGCGGTGCCCGAAACCGCCAGCACCGCAAGCAGCCGATCGATATTGGACTCGTGCGCATTCTGACGGGCGATGGCCGCCGCGCGCTCGTCCGCGATCAATTGCCGGACCGCTGCCACGACCCGCGCGCCGTTGGCGCGATAATCGCTTTGGGCCATCCGGTCCAGCGCTTCCTGCGTGCGGTCCAGCCGGTCGAGTTCGCGAAACTCGCGCCAGATTTCGATACCGCGCACGATCATCTGCGCCAGCGGCTGGATCGACGTGTCGCCCGGCGGGGTCAGATCGCGCAGGTCTTGCAGCGCCACTTGCAGCCGCGCGATGGCTTCGTCGAAGCGGTCCCAGGCGCGCGGGCCTGGATCGCTCAAACCGTCGCGCAAGGCCAGCGCGGCGGCTTGTGTGCGGCCTTGCAGGTCCTCGGCCGCCATCAGGCGGGCGAAGCCCGCGCGCGCCGACTCTGCCGCCGCGCGCGTTTCGTGATGGATCTGGATCCCGATCCACAACGCCGCCAGACCGGGCAGGGCCAGGGCCGCCAGGGTCAAGGCGGCGCTGCGGTCGCCGAGCCATTTGCGCGGATTGAACATTCCGGCGGCAAGCCTAGAGCGTTTCCGCGCCGGTTGGAACCGCCGGACGGCCCATTTCGGGCCCAAAGCCCGATAAACATTACGCGAATCGTGATATATAATCGGCCGTTATGCGCATCCTGATTATCGACGACGACGAAGACGTAGCCGAACTGGCCCGCGCGCAACTCCGCCGGGCGGGGTATGCCGCCGATACGGCGGGCGACGTGGAAGCCGCGCGCTCGGCGCTCGCGGGCGTCTCTTACGACGCGCTCGTGCTCGATTTGAGCCTGCCCGACGGCGACGGTCTGAATTTCCTTTCCGAACTGCGCCGCGCCAAACGCCAGTTTCCGGTGCTGATTCTGTCGGCGCGCGGCCGTGCCGATCAGCGCGTCGCCGGATTGAAGGCGGGCGCGGACGACTACCTCGCCAAGCCGTTTGACGTGGAGGAGCTGGTGGCGCGCGTGCAGGCGCTGCTGCGCCGGCCCGCGGCCATGGCCGGTGCCACGCTCGGCCTTGGCAATCTGAAGGTCGAAATCGAAGGTCAGGTGGCTAAGGTCGACGGCAAGGATCTCAAACTCACCCGGCGCGAATTGGGTGTGCTGGGGGCGCTCGCCCGCCGGCCCGGCCAGATCGTCAGCCGCGCCCAGCTCGAAGACGCGCTTTACGGCTTCGGCGACGAAATCGCGTCCAACGCGATCGAAGTCTACGTTTCGGCGCTGCGCAAACGCTTGGCCGAAGCCGGTGCGGATTGCGGCATCGAAACGCAGCGCGGTCTCGGCTACAAGCTGGCGCCCAAAGCGGCGAAGTAACGTCCGGGCCCTTAGCGGTAGAAGTAGTTGGGCAGGAACAGCACCATTTCCGGCCAATAGGTCACGACCAGCAGCGAAATCACCAGCGGGATCAGGAACGGCGCGCAGGCCTTGGTCGTGCGCTCGAAGCTGATATTCGCCACGCGCGCCAGGATGTAGAGCACCATGCCGACGGGCGGCGTCAGCAATCCGATCATCAGGTTCAACACCATGATGATGCCGAAATGCACGGGATCGACGCCGATCTTCTCCATCAACGGCAACAGCACCGGCACCAGAATGGTGATCGCGGCGATCGTTTCCATGAAGCAGCCGACGATCAGCAGGAAGATGTTGACCAGCATCAAAACCGCCCAAGGCTCGCTGGTCACCGACAGCACCAGCGTGGCGATCTCGTCGGTCACGCGCGTCGTGGTGATGATGTAGCCGAAGATCGACGCGCCCGCGACGATCAGCAGCACGATCGCCGTCGTCTCGATGGTTTCCATCGAAACGCGGATCAAGCCGCGCCACGTCAGCGTGCGATAGACGACCATGCCCAGGAACAGCGCATAGGCGGTGGCGGCGATCGCCGCTTCGGTCGGCGTGAACACGCCGGTCGTCATGCCGCCGATCAGCAGCACGGGCGTCATCAGCGGCAGGAAGGCGCGCTTGGAGGTGTGGGCAAGCACCGCCCACGAGAACACCGCGTCGGCGTTGAAACCGCGCACATGCGCGTACCACGCGACCATCGCCATCATCGTCGCGGCCATGAACAGGCCCGGCAGCAATCCGGCGGCGAACAGCTGGCCGATCGACGCGTTGGCCATGACGCCATAGATGACCAGCGGCAACGACGGGGGAATGATCGGCCCGACGGTCGACGACGCGCCGGTGATGCCGACGGCGAAATCGACGTCGTAGCCGTGATCGCGCATCGCGCGGATCTCGATATTGCCAAGCCCGCCCGCATCGGCGACCGCCGTGCCCGACATGCCCGCGAAGATGACCGAGCCCACGACGTTGACGTGGCCCAAGCCGCCCTTCAGCCAGCCGACCAGCGCCATCGCGAAGTCGTAGATACGCTCGGTGATGCCCGCCGAGTTCATCAGCGATCCCGCCATGATGAAGAACGGAATCGCCAGCAGCGGGAAGGAATCGACACCCGCCATCATGCGGTAGATGACCACCAGATGCGGGGTCGTGCCCTCGAGCACGATATAGAGCAGCGACGCGCCGCCCAACGCGATCGCGACGGGCACGCCCACGCACAGCAGGACGGCGAAGGAAAGGAGCAGGGCTGCGATCATTGGTGGCGGCCCTCGATGCTGACGCGGGTGAGCGGGCTGTCGCCTTCGCGCCAATGGCGCAAGGCGACTTGAACGGAACGCAAGGTCATGATGCCGATGCCGATCATGCAGGGCGCGTAGATCCAGGCCATCGGCAGGTCGATGACCACCATGCGCTGGTTCATCATGATTTCGGTCACGAACCACGAAAGATAGGTGGCGTAGGCGAAGAAGCCGAAACGGATCAGGTCGACCATGACCGATGCGGCGCGGGCGACGTTTCGCGGCATGTAGACGTAAAGGAACTCGACATGGATATGCGTCATCTTGCGAACGGCCATGCCGCCGCCCACGAAGGTCACGGTCATCAGCAGATAGCGCGCGATTTCCTCGGTCCAGGCGACGGAATCGTTCAGGACGTAGCGCGAGAAGAATTGCAGGAAGACGACAAAGGCGAGAGCCCAGAACAGCGCGAAAGCCGCCCAATCCTCGGGGCCGTAGTCGCGCAGGTCGACGGGAACATCGTCCGAATGGCCGATCGTAGGATCGCCCAGATCGGGTCCGTTATTGGCTTGGCTCACGTGTGAAATGCTCCCGGCGATACGTCTAAAACGAAACGGGGGCCCGCAACGGCCGGGCCCCCGCCCTCGATCGTGTCGAAACTTCAGCTCCCGCGGCGGCCAAGCGCCTGCAGGCGGTCGTAGTGGTCCTTCGTCCAGCCCGCACCGGCCGACGCGTCGTTATGCAGCGGCTTGGCGGCTTCGATGAAGGCGGCGGTGTTGGGCGTCACGACCGTCTTGCCCTGCTGCTTGAACCACTCGGGCAGCTGCAATTCGGCCGTGCGGATCGCCGTCGTCGCGCGGGCGGCGGCTTCCTTCAGCACCGTTTCGAACGTCTTCTTGTCGTCGGCCGACAGTCGGCCCCAGGTCGACGGCCCGATCACCGTGACGAGCGATTCGAAGATATGGCTCGTCAGGTTGATATGGGTCTGCACTTCGTAGAACTTCTTCGCCTGGATCGTCGGCAGCGGATTTTCCTGGCCGTCGACCGTCTTGTTCTGCAGGGCGAGATACACCTCCGCGAACGCGATCGGCGTGGCGTTGGCGCCCACGGCCTTGGCGTACATCAGGTAAAGCGGCGCTTGGGGCACGCGCAGCTTCATCGCGCGCATATCGGCGGGCGTATTGATCGCCTTGTTGGCGGTCGTGTGACGCGCGCCGTAATAGGTGAAGGCGACGATCTGATTGCGCGTCTTGTCGTTGTAGCCCTTCGACAATTCCTGGAACAGCGGCGATTCCGAATACGCCTTCCAGTGGTCGAAGTCGCGGAACATGTAGGGCGCGTTGGAAATCGCGATCGGCGGGAACGAAGCGCCGGCGAAGGCGGCACCCGTATAGATGATGTCGATCGTGCCCAGCGGCAGCGCCTGATTGATCTGCTGTTCGTTGCCCAGCGCCGACGCGGCGTGAACGTCGATCGCGTAACGGTTATTGGTCCGGCGCTGAATTTCCTGCGCTGCCCACACCGCTTCGGTGTGATAGGGCTCGTTCGTCTCATAGACATGGGCCCATTTCAGGCGCTGCTGCGCATCCGCCGAGCCGGGACCGAAGAGCAGCGCCGCCAGCGCCAAAGCGCCCGCCACGCGGGAAAATTTCGCGACGTTCATATGCGTAACCCCCTGTTTTTGCGCGGTCAGGCGTTCCCGATCCGCAATTGTGCGGTTAATGTAACCGGAAATTCGGGGGGAATGAAATGGCCAAAATCGTGCGCGTGGAGATACGTCAGGTCGATCTCATGCCGCCCGTCGTGCGCACCGACGCCATCCAAAGCTTCGTGCGTCAGGAAACGCCGATCGTGCGTATCTGGGACGCCGATGGCGCGGTCGGTACGGGCTACAGCTACACGATCGGCACCGGCGGCTCGTCGGTCGTCGCATTGCTGCGCGATCATCTGGGGCCGTTTCTGCTGGGCAAGGACGCGGCGTTCGTCGAGCGGTTGTGGAACGGCATGTTGTTCCACACCCATGCGACGACGGTGGGGGCGATCACGGCGCTGGCGATGGCCGCGATCGACACCGCGCTGTGGGATCTGCGCTGCCGCAAGGCCGGGCGGCCTTTACACGTCGAAGCGGGCGGGGCGAAGGACGCAATCCCCGTCTATACGACCGAAGGCGGCTGGCTCCATCATTCGACCGAATTGCTGGTCGCCGAAGTGGTCAAAGCGAAGGAAGAAGGCTTCAAGGGCGCCAAGGTCAAAGTCGGCAAGCCGACCGGCGGCGAGGACCTCGAACGCCTACAGGCGGTGCGCCAGGCCACGGGGCGTGGCTTCGCGCTGATGGTCGACGCCAATCAGCGCTTCACCGCGGCCGAGGCGCTGCGTCGCGCGAAACTCTACGAGCGCGTCGATCTCGACTGGTTCGAGGAGCCGCTGCCCGCCGACGATATCGACGGACATGTCCGCCTGCAGGCCGGGACCAGCCTGCCGATCGCGGTGGGCGAATCACTGTATTCACCCGGCCATTTTGCCGAGTACCTGAAGCGCAACGCTTGCGGTCTGGTGCAGGTCGATGTGGCGCGCATCGGCGGGATCACGCCGTGGCTCAAAGTCGCCCATATGGCCGAATGCGCGAATGTGAACGTGGCGCCGCATTTCCTGATGGAGCTGCACCTCGCCTTGTGCTGCGCGGTGCCCAATTCGCTGTGGCTTGAATACATTCCCCAGCTCGATCAAATCGCCGCCAGCCGGGTCAAAATCACCGGCGGCATGGCCCAGGCGTCGGCTTTGCCGGGTCTGGGTATCGAATGGGATTGGGCTTCGGTCGAAGCGCGCACGATTCTGGGGTCTTTGGCTGTATTGGCATAGCGATTGCTGTAAAAGGCGTTCGTCGAGGTTTGCCGAATGCCGTTTCTGGAAATCGCCAATGTTTGCGCCCAATACGGGAAAACGCCGGTCGTCAACGATCTGACGCTGACCGCCGGGAAGGGCGAATTGCTGTCCATCCTGGGCCCCTCGGGCTGCGGGAAAACCACCACGCTGCGCATGATCGCGGGGTTCGTGACGCCCGTGTCCGGCGCCATCCGCGTCGGCGGCCGGGAAATCCAGAACGCCGCCCCCCATCGGCGCAATATCGGCTACGTCTTCCAGAATTACGCGCTGTTCCCGCATCTGACGGTCGCGGACAATGTCGGCTTCGGCCTGCGCATGCGCTTCGTGAACAAGCCCGATCGCGGAGCCCGAGTGAAAGCGGCGCTGGAACTCGTCGGTCTCGCGCATTTGGCCGAACGCTACCCCGCACAGCTTTCCGGCGGCCAGCAGCAGCGCGTGGCGTTGGCGCGCGCGTTGGTGATCGAGCCCGACGTGCTGCTGCTCGACGAGCCCTTGTCGAATCTCGACGCCGCCTTGCGCGCCGAGATGCGCAACGAGATCCGCGCGCTGCAGCGCCGCTTGTCGATCACCACGGTATTCGTGACCCATGATCAGGCCGAAGCGCTGGCCATGTCTGATCGCATCGCCGTGATGGATCACGGCCGCTTGGTCGAAGTCGCCGATCCGCAAGCCTTGTGCGACGCGCCCCGGCATCGCTTCACCGCCGAATTTCTGGGGGCGCGCACCGTCATCAAGGGCGCGCGCGCGGGCGGCTTGTTCGCGTTGCCCGACGGCGCGCGCTGCGCGGTCGGGCCCGACACACCCGAAGACGCCGAGTTGATCGTGCTGCGCGCCGCAAGGCTGCGCGTGAGCCGCGCTTTGGGCGCGGGGCGTTTCCTCGCGCGCGGGATCGTGCGCGACGTCGCCTATCTCGGCGATTTCCACGATCTGGCGATCGACGCCGCCGGTGCTTCGATCCGTGTAATCCGTCCCTCGAGCGAGGCGATCCCCGCTTTGGGCGAAGAATGTTTCCTCGCCGGCGACGACGATGCGATCGCCTGGATTTCCCGTTCCACCGACCTCAACCAAGGAGCTTCCGCATGATTTCCCGCCGCCGCCTGTTGGCCGCCACCGCCGGCGCCACGCTCGCTTCGCCCGCGATCTTCGGGCTCAACGCCGTCGCGCAGATCCGCCGCGGCGACGAACTGGTCGTCGGCATTTGGGGCGGCGCGCAAGAACGCATCACCCGCCAGCACATCGTGCGGCCGCTGGAGGAGAAATACGGCGTCAAGATCAACTACGTTCTCGGCGGCACGCCGGAACGGCGCGCGCGCGCCTATCAGGAACGCGGCCGCCCATCCTTCGATCTCATCTATCTGAACATCTTCGAGAGCCGTCAGGCGGTGCGCGACGGCGTGACGCAAGCCCCGGCGATCGATCGCGTGCCCAACGCCAAGAATCTCTACGAATCCGCCAAGCTCGGCGGCTATGGCGTCGCGTTCAATCCGGTCACGGTCGTCTACGACAAGCGCAAGGGCGAAGTGACGTCGTGGAAGGATTTGTGGAAGCCGGAATGGAAGGGCCGCATCGCGTGGCCGTCCTATCCGGGCGCCCAGGGCACGGCGGCGCTGTTGATGGTCGCCAAGCTGTTCGGCGGCTCCGAACGCGCGATCGATCCGGGCTTCGCGAAAATCCGCGAGCTCAAGCCCTTCGCCGCGATCCAGGGCAGCCAGGACCAGCTCTATACGATGTTCGACCAAGGTGTGGCCGATATCTCGATCGAGTTCGGTTCCTTCACGCGCTCCTACGCCGAAAGCCGCAACCCGAACATCGCCATCGCCAATCCGGTCGAAGGTCAGGTCATCGCGACCAACGTCGCCTGCCCGACGGTCGGCACCAAGAATCAGGCGCTGGTCGAAGCCTTCATCGACCTGCATCTGTCGGAAGCCTGCCAGATGCAATACGCGCGCGACATCTATTATTCGCCGACCGTATCGGGCTTGAACATCCCGGCCGATCTGGCGCCCAAGCTGGTGCTGGGGGCCGACGTGAACAAGCTGGTCGACTTCGATTGGGACCACGTGATCGCGCAGCAGGCGGCGTGGACGTCGCGCTTCAACCGCGAAATCGCGGGCTGATTCGACCCGCACGACGTGAACACGGTTCGTCAAACACTGGCCGGGATGGCGCTCGCCGTCCCGGCCACTTTGTGGTTGCTGGTCGCTTTCGCCGCGCCGATGGCGATCGTGCTGCTGCTGGCGGTACAGGAATCGCCCGATCCGTTCGCACCCATTTCGTTGATGCCCAGCCTCGCGCAGTTCGCGACAATCCTGGGCGACAGCTACTATATCGAGACGATCGCGAGCACGATCCTGCTGGGCTTGTGCGTGACGCTCGCCGCCGCCACGCTCGGCTATCCGCTCGCTTTGTGGCTCGCGCGCCTGCCCGCCCAATGGCGGCCTTACGCCTTTGCTATCGTGTTGATCCCGCTGCTGACCAACGTGGTCGTGCGTTCGCTCGGCATCGTGCTGCTGCTCGCCCCCGACGGGTTGGTGAACGGGCTGCTGTTGCCGCTCGGCCTCGGCCGCCCGCAAGGCTGGCTGTTCACGCATTTTGCGGTGGGCTTGGCACTCACGCAGGTCTTTCTGCCGTTCATGGTGCTGGCGCTGTACGACTCCCTCGTGCAGGCCGACAAGCGCTTGGACGAAGCGGCCGCGTCGTTGGGCGCTTCGCGCATCCGGCGCTTCTTCGCGGTCACGCTGCCCTTGTCGCTGCCGGGTTTGCGCGCCGGGCTCACCATCGTCTTCCTGCTCGCCTCGACGGCCTATGTTTCGGCGACCATTCTGGGCGGCAAGAAGGTTTGGGTCGCCGGCATGATCGTGTGGCAGGAAGCGCTGACCAATCTCAACGCGCCGACCGCCGCCGCGATGGCGGTCATCATGCTGGTCTGGGGCATTGCCTTCGCGGTGCTGGCCGAACGCGTGGTGCGCGCGCTGACGCCGTGGCTGCAAAAGGCGGGGGCGAAGCCGCTCGCTTTCGAATTGCCGCCGGAACTTGCGCGCAGGCTGGTGGCGCTGGGCGATGCGGCGGGCGGGATCGTCGCGCGCGTATTGCTCGGCCTCGCGATCTTCCTGCTGATCTTCCCGCTGACGCTGGTGGTCGTGCAGTCGTTCAACGACGTGCCGCAAGCGAGCGTCGCGGGGTTCCGCGCCTTCACGTTCAAATGGTACGCGGCGGCGTTCGACGCCTCGACCTATCTGCGCGATGCGCGGAATTCGCTGGAACTCGCTCTGATCTCGATGCTGATCGCGCTGGCGCTCGCCTTGCCCGCCGCGTTCGCGCTGGTGCGCGCGGAGTTTCCGGGCAAAAGCACCGTCGCCGCGTTTTGGATGCTGCCTTTGGCCTTGCCGCATGTCGCCATCGCGGTGGGCATGCTGCGCCTGCTGCAATGGTTCATCGCCATCCCGCCCTTTTGGGGCTTGGTGATGGTGCATGTCGTCGTCATCTTGCCGTTCTGCATTTCGATGCTGCGCACGTCGGTCCTGCAACTCGACCGCAGCTTGGAAGAAGCGGCTTCGTCGCTGGGTGCCACGCGCGGCCTCGTCTTCGTGACGACGATTCTGCCCAATCTCGCGCCGGGCCTGGCGGTCGCGGGCATTCTCGCCTTCCTGATTTCGTTCGGCGAGGTGACGGTGACGTCGTTCCTGACGACCGCGCGCATGCAAACGCTGCCGGTGCGCATCTACGCCGAGGCGTCGTTCAGCCTGGAGCCGACGGTGCATGCGATCTCGGCGCTCACCATCGTCGGCACAGTGGCGTTGCTGGCGATCGTCAATCGCTTCGTCAAGCTCGACCGCGTCTGGGCGCGCTAGCGCGACCGGCGAGATAGCAGCCAGCCGCGACCAGATAGATCGCGATGGCGCCGGCGAACACGCGCCAATCGCCGCCCATCTCGCGCAGCAAGCCGAAGGCGAAAGGCGCGAACGCATAAGTGCCCTGGCCAATGGCGACCGATAACGCCACGGCCTTCGCGACATCGGCTTTGGCGAATTCGATCTGTGCGATCAACGGCGGCAACGACGTGGTGTTGCCGATACCGAATCCGACCAGCATCACGCCCGCGAACAGCCAGACGACGCTGTCGCCTTGCGCCACTAGGAACGCGCCGCAGCCCAAGCACTGCATCGCGTAATTCGCGGCGGCGGCCGCGCGCCGGTCGGTGCCGGGCGTCATCAACCAGCCCATCGCCGTGCGGCCCAGAATGGCGCAAACGGTCGACAGTGCCGCCGCGTAGGCCGCCATCTGCGCGCCCAAGGCGGGGACGAGCAGCGAGTAGAGATGCGCAATCAAGCCGATCTGCACGAACAGGCCCAGCGCCATTCCGGCGGCGAGGGTGACGAAAGCGCGGTCGTGGCGGAAGCTTACGACGCGCGCGGGCTCGGTCCGCTTGGCGGCTTGTGCCGCCTGCGCCGCGTCGTCGCCGTCCGGGCGCAACCCCATCGCCGCGGGTGTCGCGCGCAGCACCGTTGCGGCCAGAGCCGCGATGATCGCGACCATCGCGATGCCGATCCCGATCGACGCGGCGGCGAAGCCGAAGGCGGCGATGGCGGCGACCCAAAGCGGCGTGAATAACGTGCCGCCGACGCTGGCCCCGTTATAGGCGGTGGACAAAGCCGCCGGCCGGCGCCGTTCGAACCACGGCGACACGATGGCGTTGACGCCCGCCGCCCCCATCGCGACCCAGCCAATACCCGATGGAATCGCGGCGGCGAACACATGCCATGGTGCGGCGGCGTGCGCCCAGCCGATTACGCCGACGGCGAGCGACACGGCACCCGCCAGCGTCACGCGCGCGACGCCGAAGCGCTTGTGCAGGCGCGGCAGCTGCGCGACCGCAAAAGCGCCCAAAGCGAAATGAAACGTGATGGCGGCGGAGACGAGGCCGATCGGCCAGCCATGCTTGTCGATCGTCGCCTGCAGATAGACCGACGGCGCGTAGAAGCCGATGCCCCAGCCGAACATCGCGACGACGAACGCGCCAGCGACGACGCGCCAGCCATAGAAGATCGTTTTCATGGGGGCCACCATCGCCGCGTTCGGGCGGGGAACGTTACGGCCGCCGCCGAACTATCGCGCCCGTCCGCGTGCTAGATTGGGCGCATGGTGACCATCGCTTCCGTTGCCGAAATCGCGTCGCTCGCCGGCGATCCCGCGCGCGCGTCGATGCTGCTCGAATTGATGGATGGGCGCGCGCTGACGTCGGGCGAATTGGCGCGCGCCGCCAACGTGGCGCCACAGACCGCCAGCGGGCATTTGGCCAAGCTCGCCAAGGCGGGGCTGGTGACGATCCGCGCGCAAGGGCGGCACCGCTATCATCGCCTCGCCTCGGCGCGGATCGCCGAGATGCTCGAAAGCCTGATGAAGGTCGCGGCGGAATCGCGCGGCGCGTCTGCTTTGCGCACCGGCCCGCGCGATGCGAATTTGCGCGCGGCGCGCACCTGCTACGACCATATCGCCGGGCGTTTGGGCGTGGCGCTGGCGGATTCGCTGGTCGAACGCGGCCATGTCGTGCTCGACGACGAATCCGCGGCGCTGACGAAATCGGGCGCCGCGTTCTTCGCGCGATTGGGCCTTAACGCACCGGACGAGACTCCGCTCACTTGCCGGCCGTGCCTGGATTGGAGCGAGCGCCGCTCCCATCTCGCCGGGCGCTTGGGGGCGGCACTCTGCCGTCATTGCCTGAATCAAGGCTGGGTGCGCCGGTCGCGCGACAGCCGCGCGCTGAGCGTGACGCCATCGGGCATGGCCGCATTCGACAAGCTGTTCGGCGTGGTGCGCGGAACCGAGTCGCGCCCCTGGCGTTTGAAGGCTTAGGCCTTACTTCTCCGCCATCGCGAAGATGTCGCCGTTCTCGCCCTCGCGCAGCCGTTCGACATGGTATTGCGCGAGGCTGTCCTCGGGGAATTCGGCGCAATGCTTCTCGAACGCGGCCAGCGCGTCAGGGCTTTTGTCGCGCATCAACGCATAGGCGGCGTTGTAGCTTTGCGTCTGCGCGTCGTTGGCGCGTTCGGCGCTGAGCGGCTCGTACACGTGAATGGGCTCGGTCTTGCCCTTCACGATCACGCCGCCGACTTTGCGGAACGGAATGTCGGAACAGAAATCCTTGGTCTGCTGGGTGACCAGGATGCGCGTGCCGAAATACTTGTTGAGGCCTTCCAGGCGCGAGGCGGTGTTGACCGCGTCGCCCAGCGCCTTGAATTCGAAACGCTCGGTCGAACCGAAGTTGCCCACGTTCGCCTCGGCCGTGTGCACGCCGATGCGCGTCACGCCGAAATCCACACCCTTGGCGCGCTCCTCGGCGCGGAAGCGTTCGGAGAACGCGTCGATGTCGAGCGCGGACAGCAGCGCCATCCGCGGATGGTCGGGCTGCTCGCGCGGCGCGTTATACATCGCGTAGATCGCGTCGCCGGTGAACTGGTTGACCGTGCCGCCGTATTTCCACAGCTCCTTGCACGCGCCGTCGAGATAGCGGTTGAGCAGATCGGCGAGGTGCTGGGGCGTGATCTTCTCCGACAGCGTGGTGAAACCCGCGACGTCGGTGAACAGCAGCGACATGGGCCGCCGGCTGGCGGTGAGTTCGAGCTTGCTCGGGTCCTTGACGATTTCCTTCAGCAATTCGCCCGACACGTATTTGCTGAACACGCCTTCGACGAATTTCTTCTGCTGGCGTTCCGCGCGCCCCGACCACGCGTCGTTGAGCCACATGGCGAGGCCCAGCGCCACGATCGGCTCGGTCAGCGGAATGATGATCGACTTGCCGCCGATCCACGCTTCGACCCAATCGGCGAGCGGATAATTGCCAATGAACAGCGTCCAGCCCACGGCCCACAATGCGACGACGGCGCCGGCGCCGCCGACAAGACGGGCCCAGATCGGCACGCCGGTATTGCCAAGGCCGGCGCCGATCAAGGCGAGGACCGACAAGGTGATCACCAGCGGCCAGAACAACCGGTCTTCGGCCGACACGCGGCCTTCCAGCATCTGGGCCAGGATATGCGCCTGGATGATGACCCCCGCCATGCGGTTGTCGCCGCGATCGCGGCCGATGGAGAACGGCGTGCGATAGCGGTCGGTCAGCGACAAATCGGCACCCACCAGCACGATTTTGTCCTTGAACCAGGCGTCCGGCAGCACCGCCGCCGCATGGCTGGGGAAGGAGCGGAACGACGGCGTTTCCATATCCGGCTCGCCGCGCCAGGCGATCCGGCGCTGATCGCGCGGAATGGTGACGCCCAAGCGTTCGGCGACGCGCGCGGCGACGTTGGGAACGTTGATCCCTTCCTTCAAATCGCGCGCGGGCGGAACGAAGCGGATGATGCCGTCGCGGATATCGGGTTCGATATCCGCAAGCCCGCGCCATTCCGGCTTCACGAAATCGTTGAGATATTCGAGCTGCTCCTCGGTCACGTAGAGCGGCGAGTCCGAATAGCTGATCGCGAAGGGGATTTTCAGCGCCGCGAGGGTCTCGCGCAGCATGTCGTCCTTCTCGGGCTCCGTCTCCTGATCGAAGAGCACGTCGATCAGCAGCGCTTTGGCGCCCTTGGCCTCCAGGATGCGCAGCGTCTTGGCCAGGAATTCGCGGTCGACGGGCGAGCGATAGGGGAATTGCGCCAGCGATTCTTCCGTGATCGCGGCCAGCACGATGTCCGGGTGCTGCGGCTCGGGCGGCGACAGGTTGGAAATACGGAAATCGATCGTCCAGCGTTCGGCCGTCGCGAGGAACGGGAAAAGCTGGAAGACCCCGTAGGTCGCGATCGTCGCGAATGCCGCGATCAGCAGCGAGGCGACGACACGCTTCGCGTTTTCACCCAGCGCCATGTCGCTCTTATTTCCGGTCCAGGGGGAGTGCGGTTAGCGGGACGCCACGCGCGCCAGCGCGCGCACCTGATCCTCGCAGCCCTTTTCGAGCATCCAGGCGGCTTGCGCGACCGGATCGGCCAGGGCGGCGGGAATGCGGAACACGACGATGGCCGCCGGGTTGCCGCCGACATCGACCTGATAGGTCGTGCCGTCGGAAATGGGAATGCTGGGCGGCAGCGCCAGACGATCCTGATCGATCGGCCAGCTGCCCTTGGCGCGCCAGGACCGGTCGGCGGGCTCGATCTTGAGTTCGGTCGCTTCGCCGAAACGCGGGCCCCACAACACCGGCGCCACATTGGCGGGCAAGCAGCGCGGGCCCGAGCGCGCGACGTCGAGCACCCAAGGCTCGGGCAGATCGGCCCCTTCGCCGCCCGCGCGCACCACACCGAGCTGGGCCGTGCCGGAACCGCGCTGGCTCATCAGGTTTTTGAGCGCGTCGCCCATATTCGCCTGCTCGGCTTGGCCGGGGGCGGGGCTGTCGTCGTAAGGGCCTTTGAGCTTGATCGTGCGGCCGTCGGCGGCGACCAGCGTCAGGCGGGCACCCGCCGCGAGGGTCAGCTTCGCCTTGCCGTCCAGCTTGGCGCCGGGCGTCAGATCCACGCCCTTGGCATCCAGCACGACCAATTCATTGGCGCCCGCAAGCGGGGCGGCCAGGAACAAAGCGGCGGCGAGGGCCAGGGCGGGTCCGAAACGCATGGCCGTATCTTAGCGTGCTTGGGCGGTTTTGGCATCCCGCGAAGCGCCGTCGCCTTGCAGGACGAAAGCGCCCCAGAAATAGGGGTGCGCGGTGGCGGGATCGTCGGCGAGGCGCATTTGGGCGGCCTGCAGGGCCGGGGCGATGCCGCGTTTCAAATCGCCGCCCAGCCGGTCGAACATGCCGGTCGTCAGCGTCACGGTTTGGAGGCTGGGCACTTGCCAATGCGTGACCAGAAGCCCGCGCGCCCCGGCCGCGAAAAAGGCCTCGGCGAGGCCGGAGAGCGATTCCCCGCCCAAGCGGTCGCCCGACGCGGCCGTATTGCACGCCGACAGCACGACCAGATCGGCGTCGAGCCGCAGCGCGGCGATTTCGGCGGCTTCGAGCAGGCCGTCATCGGCGGGGTCGGCCGCTTCGGCCGCCGGCGGGGTCAGCGCCAAACCGGGCTGGCCCTGGCAGCGCAACTCGCCCGGCAGCAAGCCATGCGTGGCGAAATAGAGCACGCGGTAGTCGGCCAGATTGCGCGCGCGCAGATTGCCCGCATTGGCGTCCGGCCCCAGCAGCAGCGCGTCGGGACCCGCGCGCAGGCTGGTCGCTACGCGGCGCACCTCGTCGGCGGTTTCGGGCAAGGGTGCAAGACCGCGGATCATCGAATTGGGCACTGCGCCTTGGCTGCGGCACACGTCGGCAAGCTTGCCGAGCCCGTCGCCTGCGCCCGCGAAAACCGGATTGGCGACGGCGAGCAGCGGCTGGGGTGCGGAGGGCTTGGCGGCGAGCGCGCGCATATCCAGGAACGCGCGCACGGTGGGCGGCGAGGAAATCGCCATGCGCCGCGCGAGCCAAGGTGCCCGCGCGTAATCGTTGGGCGCCGAAGATGCGGTCGTCAGCACCGCGAACGGCAGGCTGGCGAGCGGGCCCGTGCCGACGACGAATAACTGGTCGGTCTTGGCAAGCTCCGCCTCGAACGGCGACAGCAGCGTGCGATAAAGGCGATGCGACAGCGCGAGGTCGAACGGCTTCACGCTGCGGTCCGTGACCTTGAAGGCTTCGCGCAACGAGGCGACGTCTTCGGCGAGTTTGGCTTCGTCGGTGTCGAGGCGCGCGGCGCGCAAGCCGGCCGAGGTGACCAGGAACGCGTAGGCGCCTTCCGGGCCGGACACATAGCTGATCAGCGTTTCGCCGGGGCGCAACGCCTGGACAAGACGGCCCGGTTCCACCGGCTTGGCGCTGGCCAAGCGCGCATAGCCTGGTGCTTCGCGTTCCATGTCGGATTCGAGCGACGCGATCGTCGCGCGGATCTGCGTCAATTCCTCGCGCGCTTTGGTTTCGCGCCGCACGTCGCGCTGGCGGCCGGGTTCGACCGCCAATTCGATCTGCAAACGGTCGCGGCGCTGGGCCGCGTCGCCGATCAGCCGCGCGAGTTCGCCCGCGCGTCCGCCGCCTTCGGCGATGCGCTCGGTCATGCGCGTAACCGCTTGGCCGCGCGTCCCGTCGCGCAGCATCTGCACAGCGGCGAACATTTCGGCGTAAAGCGTGGCGCGTTCCTCGGCGGTGGCGCGCGCCCGCGCTTCGGCCGCGGCCAGGAAAGGCTGGATCTGTTCGAAGGTCAGCGCGCGCGCCGGCGTTTCGTTCGCGGCAATGGCGAAGGCCTGACGGTAATTGCCGATCGCTTCGGCGTAGCGGCCTTCGTCGGATTGCGCGCGGCCCAGATCCATCAGCGCTTGGGCGGTGGGCCAAGTCGCGCCGAAAATCCGCGTGCGCTCGGCGGCCGCGTTGGCAAGTAAGCGCTCGGCGCCGCGGAAATCGCCGCGCAGGGCAAGCACGGTGCCGAGCTGCCCCCAGGCTTGCGGGCGCCACCAGGCAGGCAAGCCCGGCGTCTGCTCGACGATGCGGCGCGCTTCGATCGCGTAGGTTTCGGCCGAGGCAAGATCGCCGTTTCGCTGCGCCATGGCGGAAGCGAACATCAGCGCGTGCGCAAGTTCGGCTTGCAGGAACACGGTCGACCCGAAGATCGACGCGGCATCGCCCGCAGTGTCGAGTGCTGCGGGAATGCCCCCGCCTGCCTGTTCGATCAGCGCGCGCCGGCGCCCGATCGCATCGCGCGCGATGGTCAGCGCGCGGCCCCAATCGCGCCGGTTGGCGGCGTGAAGGCCCAGATAGGTGAGATAGCGCGGATATTCGCCCGGATCGGTCGCCTTCAGCACCAGCGCCTCGGCGCGGCGGAAATACTCGTCGGCTTCCTCGACGCGGCCTTGATTGGAAATCTCGACCGCCAGCAGCGTCGTCGTCGTGCCGATGCCCGCGTGCTCGGCGCCCATCGCGCGGATTTGCAGATCCAGCGCTTGGCGATAGGCCTTCTCCGCGCCCGCATGGTTGCCCACGCTGTTTTGCACGCGCGCGAGTTCGACGAAATCCTGATAGCGCCCAGCGGCGGCACCGGCGGCAAGCGCTTCGGCACCCAAGCGGCGCTGTAAGTCGGTCAGCAAGGCGCGCCGGTCGTTGGCGGTGAAGCTTTGCTTGCCCAGCTCGTTCGCGATGCCTTCGGCGAAAGCGGGGGCGGCACCGGGCGTGCCTTCGCCGACCGCGAGCTTGCCGTCGGCGGACAAAGCGGCGGCGATCCACGGCCAGCCGCCGTCGTTCAACGCGCAAGTCGCGATCAGCATGTCGCCCGCATCGGGCAAGCGCAGTGTTTCGGGGGCGGGGCAATTGGCGCGCGCGGTCAGCGAGCGATAGGCGTTCGAATCGGCGAAGGCGCGCGCAGGCTCCGCCCGGCGCATATCGATCGCCGAGTGCACGGCGCCGACGGGCCGTTCGGAAGCGCCGCACAGCACGTCCCAGACCGGCGTGTCGGTGCGCGCACCCGAACTGCGCGTTTGCGCGCGGCAGGTTTCGTTGGCGCTGGAAAGCCCGACGGACGGTGCCGCACCGCTATCCGGCGCGGCGGTCTGGCAGCCCGCCAACAGCATCAGCGACAGAACGGCCAAGGAAACGCGCAACGTCGGCAACCTTTCAGGTTTTGAGCAATTCGGGCGGCAAGCGCCGGCGCGTATAGTCGCACAACATGCGCAGCAGCGCCTTCAACATCGGATCGGTGACGCCGAATCCTTCCAGCACTTGGGGGCTGGGCAGCATCATGCGCGCCTGCTGGTCGCGCTGCGTGGGCTCGGGGCCCTGACCGACCTTCGATCGCTGATCGAACGGCACGACCGCGCGCACATATTCCATCAACGCGGTCATGATCCGCAGAATATCCGGCGGCAGCGACATCAGCTTCTGTTGCAGCTGCATTGAATTGATGACGACGCAGACCGTGTCTTCGCCGGCCACCGCCGTCGCCATGCGCGGACTGCCGTCGAGAATCGCCATCTCGCCGAACAACGCGCCGTTCGGCAATGCGGCGACGATCACCGGTGCCGCGGCGCCTTTTTTCAGAATCAGAACCTTGCCCGTTTCGATCAAGAAGGCTTCCAGGCCGCGATCGCCCTCTTTGAAGATCGGCTGGCCTTTCTTGAAGGTTCGCTTGTGCATGGGGGCTACGGGTTAAAAATCGCCCCGGCGGATTTGAAACACGTCCGGGTTCTGAGGATCGCGAATATACGACAATTGCAGGACCGGCGGACCTTCCGGCGGCTTGCCGTCCTGCCCGGTCACATTGCCCAAGACCAGCAGGGTGCGCCGGCGTTGGGCATCGTCGCCCGCGAAAACGATGATCGAGCCGTCGCGCTGCTGGGCGTTGGTGACGACCGTATCGGCTTTGTAACCTTGGCCGGCGAAATAGGCCTGCAATTGGCGCGCGGCGCCAAGCGCCTGTTCCGGTTTGAAATTCGGATTGATTCCGCCACCCCAAGTGACCGTCACTTGAACCAGCTGCTTGGTGCGATAGCCGATGACATAGGCCACGACGCCGGTTCCCGTATTCGGCAACAAGTCATTGACTTGAACAGATAAAACGGTCGTCCGCTCGACCGCGTTTTCGACCGTTTCGATCTTGTCGGCGGCGGCGGCGAAGTCGCGCCGGATCGCTTGGCGCACTTGGTCGGCGGTCATGCCGAAATTGGCGCTGCGGAATCCGTTCAACTTGAATTCGTCGGTCGCGGCGGGTGCCGCCGGGCGTGCGGTTGGCACCTGCTGTTGCTGGGCCAGCACCGGATATGCCAAAACCGTAAAAATTGCCGTTGTCAGGGACAGCAGCCGAAAAAATTGCCGCATCGATGAATGACCCAATCTGCCTCGCTGATCAGAGGATGGTTGATTCCTCCTTGTGTAACAAGGGGATTCTCCTCCATTCCGAATCAGTATAAACGCTTCGTTAAGATGTCGCACGCGGTTCGGCAGGCGATCGTAGGGGCGTGCCTTGCCACATTTTTGGCGGGGACGTCGGCGTTCGGTCAGAATTCCGGCGTCGTCATCCCGCCCTCCGCCGAGCCGCGACTGGGCCCGCGCGAAATACCGGTCCCGCAGGCCGATCTCGAACTCACCATTCCCGCCCAGCCGCGGGCACCCGAACGCCGCGCGGTCGACGAGCTGCGCTTTCCCGTGACGCGCATCGTCGTCGAAGGCGGCACAGTCTATCCCGCCGACGTGCTGGCGCAGGATTACGGCGCGCTGATCGGCGACACCGTAGGGTTGTCTTCGATCGTCGAGGCGGCGGAGAAGATCGAAGCGCGCTATCGCGCCGACGGCTACGTGCTGACGCGCGCATTCGTGCCGCCGCAGCGTGTGGGTGACGGCACGTTCCGCATTCAGATCGTCGAAGGCTTCCTCGGCCGCATCTTGTTCGACGGCGGCAGCGAGCCGGTGCGCGAGCGCATCACCGCCTATATGCGCCGCGCCTTCGACGGGCGGCCGGTCAACGTCAAGTGGATCGAGCGTGGCTTGCTGCTGGCGGGCGATTTGTCGGGCGTCGTCGCGGCGGGCACGCTCGCCCCCGGCGATACGCCGGGGGCTTCCGATCTTAACGTCAAGATCGCCGAGAAGCCGATTTCCGCCGGCGTCACGCTCGGCAATCGCGGCTCGAAATTCCAGGGCCCGTGGTCGCTGTCGGGCGATGTCAGTTACAGCGGTCTGTTGGGGCTTACCGAGCAGATCGGCATGACGCTGACCACGGTGCCCAACGACACGCGCGAGATGCGCCAGGCGGCGCTGCGCTACAGCCAGCCGATCGGCGGCGACGGGCTGACGCTGGGCTGGGATACGACCTATTCCTGGGGCTGGCCCGGCCACACGCTGAAATCGCTGCGCGTCAACACGGTGGCGTGGCGCGCGGGCCCGCGCTTGTCCTATCCGCTGATCCGCTCGCGGCGCGAGAATCTGACGCTCGATTCCTCGTTGTTTTTCGCGACGACGCGCACGCTGGTCGGCGCCACGCTGCAGACCAACGAGCAATACACCGCGGGCGACATGCGCGCGACCTACACGCATGTCGGCTTCCTCCAAGGGGCGACGGTGATGTCGCTCGGATACACGCGGGGGTTGGGAATTGCTTCGACCGAAGAAGGCAACAGCCTGTTGTCGCGCGCCGGCGCCAACCCGAATTTCAGCAAATGGACGGCCGAATTGCGCCGCATCCAAATCCTGCCGGAGAAGTTCAGCCTGCAATGGGTCGGCAGCGGACAGGCGACATCGTCGGTCTTGTTCGCGGGCGAGGAATTCTCGCTGGGCGGTTCGCGCTTCGGGCGCGGCTACGATCCGTCGGAGCTGACGGGGCGCAATGCGTTCGGCCAGGGTGTCGATCTGCGCTACGGCGATCTGGCCGGCGATGGCTGGCAGCCTTACGTGTTTTACGACGCGGGCTGGGCGTGGAATCGCCGGACGGGTGGCGCCTCGCAGACGCAATTTTTGTCGTCGGCCGGGTTGGGCGTGCGCGTTCAACCGGATAGCTGGATTTCCGGCGGGCTGGAATTGGCCAAGCCTTTGACTCGCCCGCCCGGCCAAGCCGAGGGTGAGCATCCTTGGCGCGTTCTGATGGACGTATCGGCACGCTTTTAGCGTGTTTTTTTGCGCTCGAGCACATTTGAGCGCTTTGCAAAGACCCCCCGCTACTATTAAACTTTCTGTTCTTGAGGATCCGCACTATTTGCGGATTGCCCGGACAAATCTTGGTGTTTTTGCGGATGCGCCCCTCGCGCGAAGTCAGCGTTCCGGAACGTCGCGCGGCATATCGCCGTCGCGCGCGCTGGGGGCGTTTTCGCCGCTGGGGTTTGG
>VFQN01001502.1_pt1 | contig 38848 bp, 32 predicted proteins | sample 3512371 | NCBI WGS metagenome assembly VFQN01 (sample SAMN10412370, study PRJNA504923) | tailings metagenome | isolation source: Replicate 2 from Balatoc abandoned mine | place: Philippines: Itogon, Benguet | collected 2017-08-28
ATTATTTAGCAAAGGTAAATCCGAACTTAGCTTTGAACATTTACACTGCAGTTTCCAATCCGATCACTAATGATGGTAGAGTTAAGATCACTCGTGGGTGTTTAGCTCATAAGGATTATCGCGGTGGCTTATCTCCTGATATTAATGCAAGGCCAGTAAATAACAAAGACATGTCCTTCGCGACAAGATTTCAACCCATTCAGGTCCCTGTCGTTGTTTTGCAGTCGACGGAAAATATCTTGGTGAATGCATCAAACGTCGACAATTTTTTAGTCGGAAGAAATTCGAAGCACCTTTGGTCACACATGTTAAATGTTCCATCTGAAGCCCTAAGAAGCCAAGCTTTTGATGTCAATGCCCAATGGGTCGGCAAAATGTCAACGAGTTCAGATACGTATGCCAAGTTCAGCACTTTAGGGAAACAAGGTTTAAGAATGTTGTTTGATGCTATTCGAAATCCGCGCGGTGCCTTCGTGATGTGGGCTCGGGCAGGTCATATCATTCAGCAAGAATATAAAGCGGCAGTTCTAGATCTAATTGATGCGTTAGCATGCCCCACTGATGAATATGCTGGCTTCACAGCTCCCCCTCCTTCCACTACAATTTCTACTGTACCAGTCATAGAAGAGGAAACATTAGCAACTTCTTCAAACAAAGCTAAAGTTAAAGACAAGGAGAAGACCCCAGAATTAGTCTTCACTTTAGAGTCAAAGATCGAAGAAGCACCTAAGGATACATTTGAACTACCCTCAGTCGGCAAACCAAAGATTTCTTTAGACGAAATTCCAGTAACAGCTAATATCAACGAAGCTATTGACGATATTCTTCGCGCAGCTATTCCGGAAAATCCTACCTCTATCAAAGGCTCAACTCCAAACAAATTACATATTGAAGAGAGTCCAAAATCATTACCAAGCACAAAAAGCAAGTCTTTCTCTTCTTCCTCACCGAAGGCTCCGAAGACCGATATTAGTTCCCCTCATTCTACAAAATCTACAGAAAATTTAATTAAACCACCCGAAGAATTAAAACCATTTTGGGATAGCAAACAAATATCTGAGAACAGCCAACCACTCCCTTTCTCACCCGAGAAGAAAACAGATGGTGTGATGGATAAGTCTGTCATTGCCACCAGAAAGCAGAAAACCCAGAAGGAATGGATTTCTACAGTTCCTGATGTTGATTCCGCTTTGGCTCTGGAGTTAGAGCTTCAAAAGAAACAACAAGAATACTTAGAATTAGAAGAAAGACTGAGAAAACTCAAAGCTTCGCAACAACCAGAAGAGGTAAAACAGAAAGGAAAGGCCAAAGAAAGCAGTCACAAGAAAGAAATTGAAGAGGATGAGAAACTTCTTAAGCAGTTATCATCTGAGCTAGAAAAAAGACAGAAGGAGCGGATTTTTTCCGAGAAGCAAAGACGCCTAGAAATGCAAGAGGTTGAAGATGACTTGGTCGCCAAAGGTTTAGTGGAGCCTTACGAAGGCCCTGCTGTTTCGATTCCCTCTCCTAAGATAGCTCCTTCTCCCCCACATACAAGACCCCAGACACCTGTCGATTTCATCGAAGCATCTATTTCACCAATCAAGGAAGTTCCTCCAATGCACTATGAAAGACCTAAAGATCTTCCAAAGGCTTTAACTGAAGGTACTGATATTATCTCTAAGCTTGATCAAATGGTAATTGACGAGCAAGAAGCACGGAAACGCGGTGAACTAACAGTTGAGGAATTTGAATCAATTAAGCGGCAAATGGCGGAAAGGCAATTAGAACGTGATCAAATGCTTCGACAATTATCTTACGAAGAGCTTGAAGACCTGAAGAATGAATGTACCATCCAAATTCAACGTATTGTTCGTGGATTTAATTCAAGAAACCGAGCAAAGCGATTGGATGCCGAAAGAAAGTTAGCGAAGAAGAAACAACAAGTTTCGGTTCATATTCAAAGAGTTGTCAGAGGGTTCTTAGGACGGAGAAGATATAAACGACTTCGAGCGATTTATCTCACGAATATGAAAGGATTTTTCAGTGCCACACAAATTCAACGAGTTTACAGAGGTTACGCCGATCGCAAATATTTCCATCAATTACGCCGCTGGATTAATTCCATTAAAGTCCAAAGAGTCTTCCGTGGCCATCTAGGTAGATTAGCTGTGAAGAGGGAGAGAGAAAGATTACGAATATTGAAAAGAAAGCATACAGCAGCCGCCAAAATTCAATCAATGTGGCGAATGAAGGTTGCAAAGGAAGAATATCGCAATTTGAGAATTCATATTTTGGCTGCTATTGAAATCCAGCGTGTTTATCGTGGTTATCTGGGAAGAAAGAAAATGAAGCGAAGAAGACAGTGGGAAATGACTAAACCTGGTCCCGAACGAATCAAATTAGGATTGCAATTTATTGAAGAGAGTAAAGCTGCCTTCGAGCGTCAACAAGAAGAAATTGATGCTTTGCATCGTGCACAAGAACGCGCAGAGTCACGTATCTCGCATATTCATGCAGAGTTGAAAGAAAGTGAAAAAGAGTTAGTTATCTTAGAAAGAGAACTTCAAGAAATAGATCAAATTGAAAGAGACTTGCAGATTCTTACGCATGAACGACAATTATTGAATGCTGGAATTGAAGATGCCTCTGGTATGCCACGGACTGCAAAGCGTGGGCACAAAGAGATTGTGATGGGAAAAGAATCAAATCACGACAATGATCCAATGTTAGAACGAAGAAGAAGAGCTGAAGCCTATGCATTAGAGATGACGATTCAATTAAAACGCTCTGAGAGAGAAAAAAAGAGACAAGAACTTGAAATTGAATTTGCTAATGTTTTCCAAGAAGTTGAAAAGAAAAAGAAAGCATTACAACGATTAGAATTATCTCTTGCGGACATGGAAGCAACAAGAGAGAGAAAAGATCGTGAATTCCAACGTCTTCAGAAAAATTTGATGCAATTGCTATTAGAGCAGAAGCAAGAGTTAGACGAGCTGCGAGAGAAAGGATTAGAATTAGAGACTGCAACTGCAACAACTGCAGCCGCGGCTGTTGCAACCGCACAAAAAGCGAAAGAACATGAAAAGAGGTCACATCAAATGTTCACTCAAACGGAAGAATTAATGAAATTCCAGTTCATGTCGATGTCATTGTCTTATTTCTCATCACTTAATATGTTGAAATCACTGCGTGATATGAATGCTGATACAACATCTGCAGCAATCGCTCTTTCTGCTGATGCTTCCTCAACCGCTGCTGCTGCTGCCTCTGCTGCTAATCTTCCAAGTGTCAAGAAACTTACGCTCGGTGCTGATGATTACATCGAAGCATCCATACGCAAGAAGAAGGAAGAATTGTTGGTAAGTTTGCCTCTAATACGTTCGTAATTGTTTTGATCGTTTGTTATAGTTGGCAGAAAAGGCGAAGAAAGAGTTTCAGAAAGTTTCATCACAACCATTACCAGATAATGTGCGAACATGGACTGTCGGCGACGTATCTCGTTGGCTGGACACTCTTTCATTGTCTCAGTATGTGGAAGCTTTCGTGGAAGGATCTGTTGATGGTCCTTTCTTAATGGAACTACGTGAGGAAGATTTGATTCAAGTGCTTGGTATCAAACATAAGTTACATGTCCGAAAGATTCTTCTTTCACGAGAGAAATTAAAGCCATTATCACAACAAGAGAAACAGTTGAAAGAAGCTGTTGAAAGGGAAGAAAAAGCTGATGTTGCGAGAGAGGAAATGGGTGTACCATCGCTGGATGCTGTCTTCAGTCAGGCTCGTAATGGTCGCGTAAAGCGTGTGGAGGAATCATTAAATTTAGGCTTCCAAATCGATGCAGAGGATGAGAAAGGAAACACTTTACTTCTGATTGCCTGTCAGAACTCAAATAAGAGATTAGTGGAGATGTTATTACTGCGTGGAGCAAAGATCAATCATCAAAATGCTTTGGGTAATACGGCTTTACACTTTGCCATCGCATTTGATTCTGAAGGTGCGATTGCAGAATATTTGATTGAACATGGAGCTGACGACACTATTGAGAATATCCAAGGTCTCACTCCTTACGACGGTGTCGCAAGTTAAGGGAAGAAATCACTGTATTTGTATTTTATGGTCTTGGAGTTGTTTTTCTGTGTATTGTTTTGAATGTATTATTATATATCTCTTCGTGTTGGATTTGTGTAAAATGATAATAAGAATTGAGGTTTGTTGTTTTGATTATGTTATTGGTGGAACGCTATTATGCATCCCTTGAAGTGAGAGAGGTTTGTGAAGATACAAGTCAGATAGAGACTGTTTAATAGTCTCCTCCTCCTCCTCCACCGCCGAACATGTCCATACCACCGTCCAAAGCATCGACTTCCTCGACCTTTGGCTTCTCAGCAGGCTTGTCCTCAGTGGCAGCACCACCAGCAGCAGGAGCACCAGCAGCAGCTGGACCGGCAGCGACGGCAACACCACCAGCAACGACTAACTTCTCCTTACCAAGAGCGATTAATTCGTTGAGGTCCTTTCCTTCCAAATCAGCGAGTAACTGAGTTAAGCGCTCTTCTTCACCGTCAATACCGGCAACACCAAGTAAAGCCTTGACATCCTCAGCGGTAGGAGCAGCGTTTCCACCAACAACCAAAAGTAAGTAAGCAGCCAAATGACGCATCTTGAATCACAATTAAGGCACTATAGAAACCAAACAAATTTCAATCGAAAAGAAGATTAACTACATCACAATCTCTCAGCATTGAAGTGACATCTTCTTACCTAAGTCCAGACACAAGCTTGTGCGATCACTGACAAGTTGATAAATTATTATGAGAACATCATGCTCTCCACCCATTCCTCCTGGCCTGCCCGCCCAAAAATACCCAAACCTGCGAAATCCGAAAGACCTCAGGTGAAAGTTCTTGATTTTTTTTGAAGAGAACGATGAGAGGAAAAAGTAAAGGTTACATCAGGCTATAGAAGAAGATCAATTCAAACGATAGTATTCTTAAAATATCTTCTTCATTATTCTATTCAGCTTCATCGTATACAATTAAAGGACTTGATTTTCGTAACTTCTTTGAGGAAGGTGAAAATAAAGAGCTTAATACCTCAACTTCAGAGACATGTTCATCATAGATGATCCATTGTCTTTCAATTTTCTCTGGCTTTTCTAACTTTTGGAGGGATTTCACCTTTTCAGATTGAAGGTAAACAGAAATAAAGATAGAGATCAGATGCTCGCTTTCTTACCTCAAGTCCTGGGAAAGGGATTTTCCCGACAATTAAAGGAATTAGTTTTAAGCCTACTTTTAATTCCACCTTTTCTGAGTTGATCAATGCTACATCGATAGTCATTCCTACTGTAAGCCAATGTTGGTTACATGCAACAGAAACTTTCCACCATCTATCAATCTCATTGACGAAAATGCGGCCACTAATACTTTTAATATCTTTGTCAGCGCTCATGTTGTCACCATAGTAAATGTTCAATAAGCTTGATTTCGACACTATATGGTAAGTAAGCAAACCTTCCACGATGAATATCTTTCCTAAATAGGCAGAGGTAATATTTCTGTCGCCTAAGGAGCTTGGTGTATGTGGACTGTTTCCAATAGGTTGTTGTAGCGAATAGGTGAATTGATTGGAAAAGGTTTTGTTCGCTTTAATTTTCACAGAGGTATCGTAGGAGAACACGAGGTCTTTGTAAATATCATGATCTGTGAGAGCATCTCCTCGGACAAAATAAAATCGCACTTGTAGGAGAAAGTTCACATCTAATTAATTGAAATAATATTATACGAGAAATCGAAATAGTAATCTTCACGTACCTTTGCAATATCCCATCAAACTACACATAAATGACTCCCCACTATCCATAACAACTCCAGAGCTTCGCTTCTCTTTTGAAGTCGACAATAACGAAGCATTTTGGATGCAAGGAATTTCATCACATCCTTGTTGAAGTGTAAATAACTCAGCTGGATTGCTAACTGATCTGCTGCTTCCTCCTTCACCAGAAGAAATAACCTGATAACCTATCAACTCTAACGAATAATCAAACAAATTCGATAACTCTATTTGCAAAGTAATCAAAGACTTTGTCACAACTTGAGGTAATGGTGTGGAAGAATTCACTGAAGATGTTGGAGATAATGCCAGGGATGGAGAAGGAGATACTACAGATATAGACGTTGATGAGGATTGTCCTGTTAGCAACTGACCGCAGAATAAAGTCTTTTGACTAAAGATTTGTAAGGGAATTTTGCATAACTTTCGACGAACTTGTAACTGAAGATGAAAATTAATCGTGCATCGAAATAATAAATCTTTAGGATCACAAAGATTCTGTGATCTAACGGTAGGAATGAATGGAATGCAAATCATCACTTTTCCTTTGCCGGAAATATTACTAATAGTCGCTACACTTTCCGAGGCGTAACTTGAAATCGAAGAAAAAGTCACTGGTAAACTTTTGAACTCTTTATTATTCTTGTTACTAGCGATTTCAACCTCACAGTCGCGGTTTTGATCTCGAGTATCATCTTCAATGAAGTAGAACTTCCACTCAGAAAATGAAAGAATCTGTAAATGAAATCTTTCTTTATTCCCATTTACTTCGTCATAGGTATTTCCGCGTGATCTCATTGCAAAGCTACCAGTTGTAGTGCGCGTCTTTTTAGTGCTGGAAGTGTAAAATGTACTAAAGCTACTTTGATGGTGAATTGAACTCATCCTCTCAGGTACATCAGGAGGATCCGCAAAAGGCGATAAATTTCTACTTAAACTGCTTCGTGGCTGCACAGGGGTACCGTTACTGTAATTGCTTGGAGATTCTGGCCGAGCACTCGTATTTCCACTCGACATATAATAATTGTTAGGCATCAAACTGTAGTTTTCAGTCTCCAAAATGACTCCTTTGCCTCGATGAATCCATTCTACAGTCTCCATAGAAGGGAAAATCATCAAAAACTCTTCAATTTTATCATTAGGATTAATGTCAAAGGTCACAACACAGTAATCCTTCTGTGATATTGGAGATAGAATCGAAGATTGAATCGTTGGATAAATAACGTTTTCTGGCTCAACAATACGGATTAAAGGATATTCATCAAAATATGTTTGTATCGCCTCATGATTCAGCGGAACATCTTTATAAGACAAAGGCCGTTGAATTTGCTGTGGATTTAATGCTAACTGATTGAGAATTGGATAATTATATAAAATAATGGAGCTATTAATTGTTAAATAAAATCGATCCAACGCATATTCTCCTAAAGTATAAGGGAAAAATTCAAATATAAGCTCTTGATCACCTGGATAAATAATAATCTTCTCTGTTCCTGCGACGGTTGAATTATCATCGACCTCATGATTCGAATCATGGGAATATTTCATAGAAATTTCCGCTTCTTCTTCGGTTTCACCTCTTGCACTCACCCCGACAGGACAAAATAATAATTCATCTTTACCTAAAGAGAAAAAATTATTTTGATCTTTCTCGAACGCAGATGAATTTCCATCTTGAGAAGAAAACTTTTCCTTGTAATACGAAGGCGATTTTGGACTTGTCGCGAAAGGAGAAGAACTTCCATTATTTGTTGATTGATTCTTAGAAGAGTGCTGAGGGTTAGACTCCAAGAAACTATCATAATAACTCCCAGGATTACTGTTCACGTAGCTTCCAATTCCGCTCGTCGCAGGATTCGGAGGGGTTGGCAAAGGTTGATTTATTCCGAAAGTAGTGTTCGGATTTGCTCCATTGACTTCTTCCGCACTAGGAATGGAATACAAAATACCAAAATTATTTTTAAAAGACTCTGAGTGAATCTTCTTGAATATCAAACTAATATTATCAGCAACAACAGGAAACTGGAAATGCGAAAATAAATGAATTGATAATAAGAAGCGATTATGATCACAAACATATTGCAAAGCAGTTGCGGGATAACGTTCTTCATTAATTAATTCATAACCTTTTATGAAACAACGACGCTTTGGAGAAGATTGTTGGTCATCTCTTTCTCCTTCTCCTTCATCCTCTTCAGCTAATTGACCAAAGGAGAAATTTCTAAGTGTTATCATAGATCTTGCTTCTATAAAAATCGGTTTATTTTCTAAGCTAAAATAATGTTTTGAAGAATAATCCATTAATCGTTCGAACCAAGATATGGATTGTATTAATGTATGAATAGGAGCGGCGGGATGAGATAAACAAGGACGATAATTTGGATTTTCAGCTGTTGATTTAACAAAACGATTGCTTTTTCGATAAATATTATAATATTCATAAAGGGTAAACAAAGATAATGAAGTTCGATATTCGATAGGATTTTCTAATCTTCCAGCAGAATGAAGAAAAACCTGAAACAGCCAAAGTTTTAATTCATTTGGAATTTCTATTTTAGCTGATTGATTCGTGGTCATACTATTTGCAGTAAATGAAGTCAAAGCGTTTAATTGGGAATTTTGCTGTAGTAAATTGCGCACAAATAGAAGAAGAATTTGATGCTGCTCGACACAGGTTAAAATCTCAACAATCCTCAATTTAGAAGAGGTTGAAAAACGATATCTAAACGTCAAAGATAAATGGTAAGAAGAAGAAAAGAAAGAATAAAAAAGAAGAAAATCACCTTTGAGATAAATTTTGCATTTCATAGAACGATTTGTAGAAGAATAGTGCAATGGATACTTCTAATATTCTCCCTTTCTCAACTTGGTTCTTAGGTAAAGATGCTGCTTGAAGAGTCACAAAATCTTCTAAAGGCATGGGTTCTAGTTCAACAAAGATTATTTTGGAAAAAAGTTATTCAGGTAATTTCATACCTGAAGGATAACCGCTTGGATTATTTAAATCGACGAAGTACAACTTTGCCCAAAAGTGACTAACCGAACGAATTCGACTTACTAGACCGTATTGCAATGCCTATTTCCCAGAAAATAAACGAATATTAGAAACACAATACGAAAGTCTTACATGTTCAAGATTATTTTCTTGTAAAATCCGAGAATCGAACAACTCTCTCTGTAACAACTCTGTTGAAGATGTTCCTTTGTCTTGGTCATAAAATAAAGAAAAATAATTCTTTGCTTTACAAAATTTCACTTGTTCTTGGTCTTTCACAGTCTTGCTTGTCTCATTTTGATCAGAACCGATAATGGTCTCTCGGGTAGGATCATGAGGATCATCAAACTGAAATAAGGTTTCCTCATCTTCTACCGCAGTTGATTTTGTGGTGGAAGATTCTGGTTCGGCTGCTGGCGGATCAATATGAGGCTTCATGCTCTCGGCAATGAGGTGCGGATGATAGTTTCGTACATGTTTAATGACCGAAGTTAGTCGCTGAAATCTCGCTAAAGCAAATTCCAACAATTCAGAGATTATGGGAAAGGCATCTTTACAAACAGTGGATCTATCGCCGTTTGAAGATCGATTTCCTTGATCAGTCAGGAGATCACCATAATGCTCACTAAAATTAAACGAGCGAGAGCTAGTCATTGTAGGATTTGAACTTGAAACTCCTGGGGGTATTGTGCTGTTCGTGATCGGAAATCTTCCAGGACTATTTCCTCGATTTTTTTCCAACGACATCAACGATTGTACGGTTTGAGACACATTGGATGAGGATTGATCCCACGATGGAGGACTTTGAAGAAGGTTGCCGGAGGGATAGGTATGATTTCCATTATTACTCTTCGTTGATAAAGACGATGTTGCGATTGGAGATATACTTGAATCATTTTCGAATATCCTGTCTATTAAATCACGGCACATGCGTATTAACTTAATACTCGCAGATAAAGCCCAGCAATCAAGTTGCCGTAATCGTAACATAGCATGCAGAGATTCTTTTGAAGGGAATATCATTGGATTGCTGGGATCATCTAAGAAATAATCTATCAAAGTTGCTGTGCGATACCTCTCGTCCAGAGTTTCCGTACAAATAGCCAAAAACTTCAAGGCACGATGAGCAAACACAACGGGTCTCTTCAAAATCACAAGAAAGAACATCTGACGACTAAAGATATACCGTTTCAGCTCCCAAAAACCAAGTTTGTTCTTCAAAATCTTCATTCTTGCTAAATTGATCGAATAAGACACGATATCATCCCCATTACGTATCGCATCACTCATACAATCTTTCTCCTTCTCTTTATTACTACTACCATTACTACTAACGTTACTATTATTGCTACTACTAATATCCTTCTCTTTATTATCTAATTTAAAAGGTTCAGGTGCCACCATAGGCCATTCATTGTCTGGAAGGCTTTGCCTAGGAATCGCATTAATGAGATTTTCTAACTCTTCATACTGTCCCAACGCCATATCAGACAGCTGCATCATTTGGTACAATAACGCTAAACTCTCACGAACTAGGAAAACTTGCTTAAAATCATACGACGCAGCCCCGCGATTCATCTCTAATCTGCGAATATCTTGGTCATACAAGTTCGCTCGATGTTGGAAGGAGGCGACAATGCCATCTTTTAATTTGAACATTAAGTCATTGCAACATTCATTAACTTGAGTTAGAAAGTGTACAGATGTTTGATTCATATTCCCGGAGGTTGGTGGTAACAGCATAAATACTGATCGGTCCCCAGGCTTAACCAGATAGAAATCATTACATAGTCGTTGGTAAACCTTGTTGTAAACATCACTGTGGTAGTTGCTTGTCGCAACATATAGTATCAGCCATGGAATTTTTCCAAGTGTCCTAGTTTAAAATTAGTTTAACCTGTTGACAACTGATATACACTTACCCTTTTGGAGAGTTTTGCTGTTCCACCCATCTTTTGACCGCTGATTTCAAACTTTTGTATGCATCCAATGATTCAGCAGTAAAGATATAGATATTCACATAAGAAGACAAAAACCAGCGAAAAGAATGTTCAGTATCTTTAAATAGAGATGCACTAGAAGGCAAGAAACGAAGAGGAAGCTGGTTAATAATGGTTGAGGAGGAAGCAGAGATTTTCCATAGCACTTCCTTTAAGGGTAAGCGCTCTTCTATGACTCCTTTGATCTTCTCCCACTGATTGTCAGGATCTTCATAGCTAATAGGACAGGTTAATTGTGCTGAAAGGAAAGGAGCGTGAAAAATAGAGAAGTGGAAGGAAGGTTACTTACCGTCTTCTTTCATTTTCTCGTTGAAAGAAGAAAATTATCTCCTGCTTGAATTCCAGCGAATTATTATAACTGCTAATATGCGATGACAACTAGCAATAAAAACACTTTCTTTCACACGACAATCTTGATAGTTTTTGTTTCTTATTTTACGCTACACATAAATTGTTTTCAATTTTCAATTAATTGCTTTGAGAAAGAATCAAAGTAATCAGAAGGCTTTACAGAGTCAGAAGAAGGCAATTAAAATTTTTAAGTTTCTATCAGAATTAATTAAGGTAGATGTCTCTTTTATGACGTCTTTTTTTGAGTCGTTCGCTACCTCGTTGATTAAGAGCGATAAAGATGGTTAAATTACTTCTTTGTACGAATTGATATAAGTGTAAATAGAGATAAAGATAAAAATTTGACGAAACCAAACAAATTGACTACGATGGCATTTCATTCCTTGAACAATTTTCCATGGGTGCCAGCAAAGCAGACAATACCTCTCGCGACATAAAAAAAGAACGATTATGACTTCGAAAACACCTAAAAATTTCCGAACAACATTACGACTGGATAGTTTATAAGCCTTTAATTGTGAGAAAGGGTAGGAAGTCCGAAGTTTTCTAATTGCCTTTTGCGATCCGAGCGATGCAGCAATATGATTAGGATGACCAGATATCCCGTATTCATCAAAGATAAAGATCTGATTTCACCAAACGATCGAGATTACGAAAGTGAAAGATGGGAATGCATCATTTATACCTTATTATATTCATTCGACTTTATGTGATCAAATACGACTCCTTCAATCACGTCTAATGGCCAATGTGTTTCCATACCATCTTGAAGCATTTGATGGTCGATGATACTTAGATTTCGGCTTGGAATATTAAACACTTCCGCACATTTATTTAGCTCTTCTACTCTGGTCTTCCCCAACCCTTCATAATTACCTGTACTCAGGCATAAAATCGACAATCTCTGAGTAGAAGCTAATAAAGGTCCAAAAAACATTACTTCATCGTCCGGATGTGCTACTATCAGTAATATCTTATCATTCGAGTGAAGCAAAGCACTCATTCTTCATTTTTATCAGTTGTAGAATGAAGACAAGATTTATGTTTCGAGTTTTCGTATTTTCGGGGATAAATGTCGCTTATATCGAGAGTGTGTAACGAATGATCTTGTTATCAAATTTCCATTTTCATTAAGGAGTTCATGTTGTTTGTTACAGACAGCAATTAAAAGTTGTGGCTTTCGTTACTGAGTTATCCTCTCATTCAATTATTTGTGAACGTAGAAGCAAGAAAGTCGATTAAACATGATCTCTCCCGATAAAGTTTCACAACGAAAGGTTTTGCCCGCAAGTGATTCATTGAAAGCCGACAGTGATAGCGCTAAAGATATTAAGCCTGCAGCTACTCCAAATGGAGGGAAGGCGTCACTTATCAGGAGGAACTCGTTGATGAGACAGACGAATGCTTTCAAATATATGTACGCGTTAGAACAAATGAAAGTTCAATCTGAGGAAGATGTAGACACTCTTGAAGATATTCGAATAACTATTAAGAAATACATGTCGAATTCAGCAGTTGGTATAATCTACGAAAATCTAATTATTCTCATTAGTATAGCATCGGCTGTAGTTTATATTCATTCAACGTATGCTTTAGACCGTCACAATAGTTATCAGGATCAGCGGAAAGTTATCGATGTCATCGATTTAGTATTTGTGTCGATATTTGCATTCGATTGGGCTTTGAATCTCTTTTTAGCGGACAGTAAAGTTTATTATTTCTGGAGGTAAGTAATACAATCACCGCATCTTCCCTATTACCCAATTATTCTTCTAGTTTCTTTTCGTGGGTGGACATTTTAATAATTATATCGATGCTATCAACAAGAACTGAGGAATTACCTCAATTAAATCCTGTAAATACATTTTACGTTGGAATGTTATATTCATTCTTTGTTTTCCGGCCTGTTCGTATTCTAAGATCATTACGATGCTATACTAAATTTTCTGGGATTATTGACCCTGTTGATCGCTATGCATCTCAGATGGGAATTTTCACCGCAGTATTTATTTTGTTCTTTTCTGCTGTCATGCAGATTTTAGAAAGACATGCGCAAGTTCTTCCGTTTCATACTTGGATGTATTATTGCTCTGTTACTGTTTCTACTGTCGGTATGTAACATTTTCTTTTCCTTTTTTTTATTGATTTGCATTATATAGGTTATGGTGACATTACACCGAAGACTGCCGCGGGTAGAGTATTAGCGATGTCCATTATTGGTTGCGCTGTAATATCTGTCCCCGTGGCTACAAATGAATTGATCGAAAAAATGAAGTTGCAGTCAGTATATATGAGATCCGTCTACACAGCTAAGAGCCGAAATGCGAAACATATTATAATTTGCGGAGATTTATCATCAACTTCCCTTGTGGACTTCTTCGGTGAACTGTTTCACGACGACCACGAAAATGACGGTTTAAATGCTGTAATCCTTTTACCAAAGCCACCTACAGTTGAATTAATTTTATTGATGCAAAGTGCTGAGTATTTCTTATCTTTGACCTATTTAGAGGGATCGGCTTTAAACGATCATGATCTAAGACGTGCAAAGGCAGAAACAGCTTCAGCTATTTTTGTTATGACGAATAAATTCTCTTCAAATCCTGATGAAGAGGATGCAAAGTCAATTTTATTAAATTTGAGTATAAAGCGTTATCTTCAAGCATTTTATCGCCCAAGAATACTGTATTGTGTTCAGCTGTTAAAACCAGAGAATCGAAGACATTTAACAAAATCAGAGACTAATGAAATTGATGATTCAGACATTGTTGTCTGTTTAAATGAAGTAAAGATGGGCGCTATGGCTCAAGCGTTACTTTATCCTGGAGCGAATATTTTGTTGATGAATCTTTTGACTTCATTTTCGGATGATGGTATCGATGTCGATGAATCTCGACTAACTGTTGAAGATATTCCTACTAGCGATACTGCTGAAGAAACAGTTCGAAATTCACCCAAAGCTTGGTTTGAGTAAGTATTATTAGTGATTCATGCCTTAAAAACCTTTAATTTCCTCCTTTTCTCTGTGTTACAGTGAATATTCTCGTGGTTGCGATTGGGAAATCTACATTACCAAACTTTCGCGGGTTTTCGATAATGCCAAGTTCAGTGAATTGTCATATGCATTGTATGAGAAAAAAGGTGTACTATTATTTGCGTTACAATTGAAGGACAAGAAAGTTGCCGGCGCATCGCGATTAGTTCTAAATCCAGGTTCCTTTGTGATCCCGTCACAAGATGAATACGATATCCAGGCTTTCGTAATTGCGAAGAATACAGCTTCTTCGGACCTTTCGTTTACAGAAGAAACACCTGTTCACACAGAACATACTGCATTACAGTTAATGAGCCGCAATTTTGGAAGTGTTGCATATATAATGAAGTCAGCTGCGGATAATGTAATGGAAAGGAGGAAATCGTCGTTAAAAGATGTTAACAAATTAAGAACTGCTGTCTTAGTAAATAAATTAGAAGCTGTAGGTGAAGATGAAGAAGAAGAAACAAGTAAGAGTATGAAGAAAGAAAGTCGTTGGAAGGCTTTAAAGCGATCCGCTTTATTAGAAAGACGCATTAAATCTGATTCGTTTCAAGAAGTTGTACATCGTTATGAGGATGAACATTTTGCTGCTAATTACTACGTTAGGAAAACTCCGATCAAATTAGAGGATGTAACAATCAAAAAGGATGTGATTACTGAAGTTCCAACGATTAATCATCATATTATCATAATCGCAAGAAGTTTAAGAAATGTCTTTGATCTACTCCGTCCCTTACGATCTAAGCACCTTGGTCCGATGAAATACATCGTTGTTCTTCATCCCTTCGAGATTCCTTTGGATGTTTGGCGTCGTATTTCAGTCTTGGATGGATTGCTATTTGTTCGAGGATCGTCTTTAGAGGATGCAAATTTGAAAAGAGCGGGAATTTTTCGAGCCTCGACTGTCATTGTTGTTGCAGATGGAGCATATGAACAAGAAGGTGGAGATAAAACGAATTCTTCAGAGAATTTAGTGGATTCTGATGCAATCTTCACTTACCAACATGTAAAACGTTTGAATCCACAATGTCATGTAATTGTGGAAATTGTTAATCAGTCAAATATTGGTTACTTGGAAGATCATTCAAATCCATCTTTAGTCGACGATCCAAAGTTTTCTCCACAGTTTGCGGCTGGTGCCTTGTTCGCAACAGGTTTATTAGATTCGATAGTTTGTCAGGTAAGTGCACCCCATGTTGACTGATCCTGTTTAATTCTTTCTCAGGCCTATTACAATCCAGAGATTGTTAAAGTCATTAATAAAATGATTGCTGGTGTCGATCAAATAGAGAGAAGTCAGTTGATGTTAAGAGCGGCTGAGGAGTTAGGTCATGTTGACAAAAGTAATTCATCTGATGAGTCATCCAGCTCATCTGAGTCGGAAAATGAAAAAGGAGATGATGAAGATGAACAATCTAATAGTGGGCGGAATCGAAGTCGAAGCTGGAGTGGTAGTGGTAAAGAAGATCCAAAGAAACGGAAGAACAGTGAAACCAGCACCGGAGCAAACAAAGTAAAGAGAAAGAAGAGGGAAGATTTACCTCAAGAACTTCTTTTACATAAATCAAGACGTAAACTATTAAAAATACCCAATTCTTGTCTCTACCAAATTAGTATCCCCGAAAATCTTGAAAAGAAAACATATGGTGCATTATTTCAGTTATTAGCTGCTCAAGGTGTCATTCCTTTAGGCATATATCGAGGAGTATTATCTATGGGTATCGGCCCGAAGGCTAATCGTATGCCGTATGTTTTTACGAATCCCCCACAAGAGACTGAACTTTATGCATGTGATTTAATTTTTGTATTATCAACAAAGACAGAACGAGCTAATAATAGTAAATTAGAAATCAAAGATTGGTTATTAAATTTACAAATGCAAAAGTCTAAAGGTGATGAAAGTGGAGGAACACCAGCAAGTAAAAACCCTCGAGCAACACGTTCAACTCAAATTATCACTGGCGCAAAACGAGAAACTATTTTACCTGGTGGGGAGAACAAAGAAGGAGAAACTTATGATGTGTCATACAAAAAATTAGAAGAAAAATTTAAAAATTTTACTACTCATTTAGATCAGAAGTTAGTATCTATTATTGAAAGTATGGAGAAAGTATTAGAAGATAGTAATAACGGGATCCCCTCTCCGTCCCAGCTGGCTACGGCATTGACATCAGCGAGATCTTATACATTTGATGAAGGTACGATGGTGAGCGGAACAACCAATGGCAATAGTCTTGAAGTTGAAAATTCTAATAGTGGACGATATTCGATGAGCTCTCATGTTCTCGGCTCAGGCAGTGAGGAAAAGAAAGAAGACGATCAAAGCAGTGGGAGGTTTATGTTCAGCAATGGCGACAACGGGGGCATCTCTTCTACAAATCCATTCAATCCTCTATTGTTTCCTCGGAAAAGTTCGCTGAAAAAGCGAATGTCAAACCCAACCGTTCCTGCGATTTCTGAAGAGCCTCATTCATCTGGGCAGTCAACTGCTCACTCAGAAGATGATGACGGCGAAAACAGGAGTGCTGAGCAGAGAAGAAATAGCACTGCTGATAAAGAGTCAGTACAGGCTTTTGCGAGCCGCATTTCGGGTGATGCTCATGGGATAGCATCAGAATCTCCTGAAAAATCACATCTTGGCCGAGGATCTCGTCAAACCATGACTGTACCAACCCAACCCAAAAGTAGTGCTGTTATTGAAGCAAAAGCTGCAGTAGAGAATAAACTCTTAGCGAGTGTTGCTGCCCGAGCAGGAAGACAAACAGTAATTTCGAATAAATCCGTCAAACCTGCTGAGTTTGTCGAAAACGAAGTGTCCACCAATAATAAGTTGGAAAAGGCTATTAGCAATATCTCAATGGATTTTAGCATTAACGAAAATGAATCTCTCCGCGAAGATGAAAATGAAGATGATGCGGAAGAAATTGTTGATACTTCTCCTCTGGAGCCAATAAAATATCAAGCTCCTAATGGAAGAGAATCAAAACAATCAACTCTCAACGAAGAGAGAAAACGCCTTGATAGCGAAGAGCTTGAGATGCAGCGAAATGGAACACTTCTCAATGAAGACCGAGCTCGAGAATCATCAGGGAAGTCTTATGAAGGAAGATCAAATCGATCGAGTATTATCTCACTGACTGCTGATTCTCTTCCTGGGCCAAAGCTAACATCTGTCTCTCCTCTTCCTTTAGATCGTTTAGCAAAAGTGAAATCGTTGACTGACTTTAAAGACACAAAATCAGGGAAAATTCGCTCCACGATCATTCGTCCCAATCACGAGACTCCAGTGTCCGCAGATACTAATAGCAAAACAAATTAATTGCAGTTAGATTATTACAACATCTGATCTCTCATTCCATTTGAAAGGAAACAGTAAAGGAGTTTAATGAATATCGTTTCATTCATTTGTTTGTTCTTTCTTTCTTTCTTTCTTTCTTTTTTTTCTTTTCTTTTTGATCTAATAAGGGTAAGAAGAGCGCGTCACAACTTCTCCTATCTCACTGCACTGTAGTTTTATTGTCATTTGCATTTATTGTTTTTAGTTTATTAGCAGTAGTAGTACTAGGTCGTTGATTAGTGTTGTATTCATTCCACCAGTAACAATTAAGGAAATGTCCCACAAGGATTCAAGGGTTTGCAATGATTTTTATTCATATATTTACAATAGTTAAGTGAAGTATCGACAGAGAGAGGAATTAAAAACAGGCGAAACAAAAAAAAGAGACAAACTTTTTATATAGGTAAGCTATTCAAACATAGAACGCATTTTACAGATAATATTGCAATATACTCAAGAATAACAAAGCATTCATTGAATATCCTCTTGTACAATCACTTGTAATGTTTTTTTTTTCTTCTTTTTTTGTCTTTTTTCGTTAAGATCATCTTTTGACTTATTATTAGCTTCAATTGTTTTCGTAAATAATAACGCAGATTTAAGAGTCAGTCGTGCGAGAAATTACAGAAAAGAAATAAAAGCTCCGCCAAGTACTGCAACTTGCCACTAGTCTGAGCTATGGGATGCTTGAAAAATCAAATAAAATCCATGCGATCAGACAAAACATACCAAACAAAGATGCTGGTACAAAAAAAAAACAACTGCAAGTATCAAAATTTAAGCACAACACTGATTGCAACTAAAATTATTTCTTCTTCTCTCTTTTCCTTTCATATCATATCCATAAATCGGAATTCTTCCACAAGGTGAATCAGCGAGTGTTGAGAGGACAGCTGAGTTGCCCACCTCAAAGAAACAAACCAGAGCCTTGCTGGCATTGTGAAAGATAAATGTAAATAAAGAAAATGCAGTCATCAAATATTGCACTAAGCCCCCTTAAAAACAGGGTTGAAAGGGAAAAGAAAGCATGTGGATCATGACGTGCCATGAAACAACAGATAAAAAAGAACAGGAAAGAAAGAAAAAAAGAAAAAAAAAAACAAAAAAAAAAAAAAGCATCAAGCACAGAACACAAAACAAACAGTCAAAAAAACTATGAAACTAACAACTAATTAACTAATAATCACACCACATGAAGATGCTCTAAACATTCAGATTCATGAATTGTAAAGGTTCGTTCATCGGTGCTTCTAACAACTATTTATAACTGCCAATGAAAAGAAAATAGGATAGAAAGTGCCATAAAATCGGTTCTTGCAGTATGGCAAGCGTATTTGCCATAATTTAACGCTTCAAGTATAATACAAATTACTCAAGCAGGACTACAGCTCCATTCCGAAAATATCTTCTTCGGCATCACTGTCTTCTACAACATCGAAGCTTGAGGTGTGAAACGAATTCAATTGATTTGTGATATCATCAACATCAACATAAGATTCTCCTATTAAATATTCTTCACCTTCGGCATCTTCCTCAACTTCGGTTCTGTTAAGAAGCACTCTGACAGCATCGTCATCATCTTCTTCATCAGAGTCAAAATCTTCAACATCTGTGCTTCGACCTCGTTGAGAACGAATTTCTTCTTGTCTCTCAGCTTCGAAGGCCAATCGCGGAGTAGTTCCTTTGATTAAGGCTAACATCTCTAAAGTCTTGAATTGCAGTTCTAATTCCATCTGAGCAACTTCGATGTTTTCCCGATAATCCAGTGGATGTATTGGTGAGATTGGTACGGATTCTGATCGTTCACTAATATCAGTAAAAGGAGAGGAGTAATTTGTTCCACTTCGACTGTTTCGATTGTAGGACAGGGAAGGGTTGTTGCTACTCGTAGTGTTGGAGTAACGTTGCATCATTGAGTTCAGGAAGGTGGAATCTAATTCGTCGTCCTTGCTAAAGCGGTTATTGATCGTCATCATTGTACTTAAGAGGGGTGTGAAGGTAAATATCGATTGTAAAAAGTTTTTAAGGTGTCGTCGTCGAGTGAGATGGGGGCGAACGAATGTTCGGAGCGTTGGAGAGAAGTCGCGTAGAAAAGGACACCAAAGCTAAGCTACACAATGAAGGGAAGCAAATTTATCGCATCATGATTCAAATCAATAAAACAAAGGATGTAGATAGAGGGGTTGAATGTCAGAGAAGATAATCACAAAGAATCAAACAAAGATAAGATTGATTCAAAGGAATTAAATTATAAATGAATGACAAAGAAGAATCAAAAGAAAATTTAGAACAATCGAATAAAACGAAATGACAGGTCAAGAAAAGAAGAGCGGATGATGATCAATCCCTTTTAAATTTGATTGTAGTTTTTCTTCTGCCAGCTCTGATATATATAGACAATAATAACCAATGAAAAATAACTCAAAGAAAATGATTGGAAGTGAATGAATCACGTAAAGTAGTAGTGAATATTCTCTATTGCTGTGATTCTAGTAGTAGTAGTCGTAATAGTTTTGATTATAGACTTGTTGTCTTGTGATGGGATTGCGATGAGACAGAGAGACTTTTTTCAGGCTTGACGATGATCTTCTGATTCTTGGAAATTTCGAATCTTCGCGCTCTTCCACAAGTTCAATGACACACTCAAAAACACTACAACACTACTCTTTGCACTACCATACTCCACACCATCCGTTGGATTTCCTGGGTTTTTCTCATCCGTTGTCACTAGAGTGCGGTGTTTCTCCCAAATGGGTTTTTCTAGCAGTTCAACCAACAAACTCGAGTTCAACCAACATCTTTCCAACCTTCAAACGCAAGGTGCGAAAATTCAAAGCCAATAAAGCATTGGTCGAATAACAATCAAGTTTCTTTGAAGGAAGAAGATGGAACTGCTGTCTCGAAGAGGCTATGGGTTGCCCATTTTGAGTAACAAATACGTGGTGTTGGTGCGTCTGAATTCATTTGAAACGTCTGAATTCATTTGTTGGTGCCCATTTGAACTTCCTAATAGCGGGATGAAATTTTGCCAATTGTTCATCTGCTAATTGCAGTTCTTCGAACTATTTACTCTCGATTTGATGATCCGAAGTGAAATCCAATGAGCAGAACGTTTTTACTGTTTTCTTTCAACCTGCCTTACTTCGATGTTCCACATTATCTCAAGAGTTATGAATGGATAGAATGTTTCGGCGAAAGGAATTATATCAAAAAGGCAACGACTTCGTACATATTCTTCCTCCTATATCAGAGGTTCTGAATGTTTAAAAATTATTTTTCTTTTCTATTTTTTTCTCCTCTCTATTTGCAATTTGGTTTATTTACTATTTTGTTTTATTTTATTTCTTTTTATTCTCTCGTTTTTCTTGAAGAATACCTCGCTTTGAACTGTGTATCTGGTGATCTGTGTGTTTAGGTTCGTTGACCATCAACTTCACAAAAAACTTTCATCACAACAAATACAGTGAACTAGGAACAACAATACTTGAACCGTCATTTAGTTTGATTGCAATAACAGCTATTAAAACCTTATTATTACATAATTGAGAAATAATGTCAAGTGAGCACTCATCTTCTACCGCACAAGTTCTGCAACCGTTTGTTGTTGGAGGACTTTCTGCAATGTTAGCCTCATCTTGTATTCATCCTATTGATTTATCAAAAGTTCGACTTCAACTCTTTGCTACTTTAAATCCTGGTGTTCCAAAGCCTTCTTCCTTGACAATTTTATCAGAAATGGTGAAGAAAGATGGAGTAAAATCTATTTATTCTGGTTTAAGTGCTTCACTCATGCGCCAAGCCGTTTACGGTACAGCCCGTATTGGCTTACATAGAACTTTCTCCGAAAATTTAAAGAAAAGAAATAATGGCGAACCTTTAAGTTTTGCTGTGAAGACTGCGGCAGGAATGGCGGCTGGTGCGATCGCTGTCTCTATCGGAACTCCTTTTGACGTGTCTTTAGTTCGAATGCAAGCCGACTCTATGAAGGAACCTTCAAAGCGACGTGGGTACAAGCATGTTTTCGACGCTATCGGCCGCATCGCAAAAGAGGAAGGGTTTGGAAAGCTTTATAGTGGATTAATCCCGAATGTTTTGAGAGGAATGGCTATGAATGTTGGAATGCTTGCGTGTTATGATCAGGTATGTTCAATTTACTCTTTTTTTAAGTGTTGGTTTACCATGCAATGGTGTAGGCTCAAGAGTTAATTAGCCGTGAAGTCTTTCATGAGAACGCTTCCCATCCTTCCTTGGAAACTCAATTGCTCTCTTCTTTAATTGCAGGATTTACTGCTTCTGCCTTTTCTTTACCATTTGACTTATTAAAGTCTCGCTTACGTAAGTTTGATGACTTCATATTTGACTCCGGAGTCTTATATTTTATTTATCTGTAGAGGATGGTGCGAAATATTCTGGAGTTGTCGATGCTGTGGGCAAAGTACTTAAGAATGTAAGTCTGTTTATTCTTGTTCCTGTGATAAAATTATATGTGCTATTACAACTTCGGTAGGAGGGTTTCTTTGCCTTTTGGACTGGATTTAGTGCGTACTATCTCCGCACAGCTCCTCATTCTATGATCATCTTACTTTCTCAACAGCCAATCACCAAACTGTATCAAAACGCGTTTGGCAAATAACGTCACGTCCATCTAGCCCGACAAACAATTTTGACTAAATAATGTTCTTTTTTGTGCTCTGAATACATTTATTATTCACTGGAATAGAGTCACATCGGATCAAATATTTCATCCTATCATTTCCCGACTTTCGCATTTTTGTCGATTCTTCATTTGATTAGCTTTTTCCTCTAACTCTGTCTCTTTGCTTTTTTTAGTATCAGAGTTCATTTCCCCTGTTTAAAGATTTAGATAGATCATAGTAGATGTAGATAGCTAATATGCCCATATCAACTTCGGGTTTCTCCAAACTTCGCATTTTTGATGCATTATGTGTGTTTTTCTTTTCATTTATGATGAAATAGTTTTTCTTTTGATCCATGTAACATTTTTGATAAAATAAATCCCTTAATATCTCTCTTCGCATGAAACGGAATTAATTCAAGGATAATATAACTATAATCGAACAGATACAAGTAGTTGCCCAGATATTCTTTGCTGATGTTTTAAATTTTAGCGGAAAATGAACGCGAAATGAAAAGAGAAAGAAAAAAAAAGGCATGGGAGTGCATGAGCATCGTCATCATTTCGGCATCATCGTTTATCAAACCATAAATTCAAAGGGTCTTTTGACTCTTTTTTTCTCCCACCTTATACAAAATTCCCACTTTGATCAAAGCTTGTATTTGAGTCATCAAGTATCCTATCGAACTCTCGATCGGAATCAGAATCATTTGGCAAGGTAGGCTCAAGAGGTTCATCATCAATAAACCCAGCTTCATCGGAACTTTCTTTCTTAGCGAAGCGAACCTTTGGAGCGGGGTCGCGAGTATGGTTTGCATTCAGCCGAGTCCACTGTGCTGGTGGCAAATAGTCATGAGTCTTAGCGGGAGCATAATAAAAGTCCATATCACTAGTTGTTCCAGGTTCCATGTTTTCAGGCGTGATAGAAACAAACCATTGAAACCCACCATTGCGTAAGGAACATTTATATAAAGTGAATTTCGCGTCTTTCTCACGATAAGGACCAGTTCGTGAATAGTATCCAGCATGATTCTTCAAATCAACGAAATGATATTCACCATTAACCTCGGGTACTCCAGCATTCTCCAAGATGACAATTGTATTCCGCACAGCAGCGTCTTCGCTATCGGTTAAATTGGATCCTGATAGGGGTAAGAAGAAAGTGAAATAAGCGACATATCCTCGGAGTAATCGCTTACCTGGTCGCAAACGAAGCATTCCTTTGATAGTTTTTACCTTCGGATCTTCTTTGGCTAGTCGAGTTAGGCAATCTAATATTCCTTTCACTTGAACCAAATCCTGAATGAAAGTTATGTATCTTTCAAAGAGGTATGTCTTATTATATTCGTTGGCACGGCAATTTGAAGGATGTTCTCTACAAAAATCAAACTAACGAGCAGAAATTTAAAAACCACCGCAAACTTACTTTTCTGACAATGCCATTGAAGCTAAACCAAACTTGGAAAATAATATTACATGGAATCGATTCGTCTGCAAACCATCATCAATATTTAATAAAAACCGCAAGAAATCATTTATTAGAGAGACAGGATGATGGCTCCAAGTATTGTCCTGAATCACAACATGCAATCGGCTCAGAGCCTGATGTATCAGAGAAGAAGACGCGTCAATATCTTTGAAACAAATTCTCTGTGCAATAGCTCTTGCTGCTGGCTCACAAGAGACCAATCCTGATTCATAGAAAGCAATATTGGATAAACACTGACGACAATTTTCAGTTAAACCATTCAGGATAGAATCAGATAAGTTCTCTGATCGTGCTTGATTTACTTTGTCTTGCGCTTCATCAACAGAATTAGAATTCGCCGCGGGACTGTTCCTCGGCAGATTACGAGAGAGATCGTTGCGATAGCCAAAAGCATGTAAATCCTTTAAAATTGTAAGTAAAATCAAACAAAAAGAAATTCTAGGAAGAGACTTACCCTCCAGACTTGTTTGGGATTATATGAAGCAACATCAGCTTGATATTGTAAGAAGCCATCGAGGTATAGCTTTCCATCTAAGTGCGATCCGAATCGATCAAGCATTGATCGAACTAAAACCGCAGTATTCTTGGAATTCGTACTACCACTCACACGCTCAAGATATTGAGTAGCTTCTAAAGTTTCTATAACACCGTTACGGGAGACTTCGTTAAAGATTTGCGTAAACGCATCCTTTGCTTCAGCAACTAATTCGGATTCCCAATAAGACTTTTCATGCAAAAGATTGACCTTCCGAATTTGGGGAACTCCTAATAAAGCAGCAATAGCTTCAAAGACACTTTGTAACAAGTGTGTGTATTCAACTCGATAGTTTTGTTGTTGCTGTTGTTGCTGTTGTTTAGGAGTCATATATTTTTCGTATAAATTACGAATAATAACCGGCACTTGATCTGGCATAATAAAATACGAAAGGAAAGATACCATTCCCACAGTCTTGAAAGCAGTACATAAAGCAGGGATACTGGCAAGATCTCGAATTAAAACATAAATTTCATCTGCATTTCGACTAAAGCCAACAGAGCGAAGAGTTAGATCGAATAAACTGCGAACTAACAACCAGCATAAAGCGGCGGCATTTTCTATCGCTGCTTTTCGAATTTCAGTCGATGGAATAGAATTACAAGCAACAACGGCTTGAGGATCCCTAGGAGCAATGACGTTGACTGCGTGAACAAAAAGTTGAACGAAGGTCGCTCGCGCCAAAGCATCATTACAGGAAACCAAATAATCATTGAGCCAGGTGTTAGTTGAGACGGTAAGAACATTGAGGACAAACCAATAAGCTGTATGAGGGTACTTTTCAAACATTCCCTTCATAACCATTATGGAACTTCGTACCGCAGGTCTCTCCCGACAATGGAGAGCCACATTCAACAGGAATTCACTTCCAAACTTCACTGTTCGTAGAGGTAAATCATCTTCAATTTCGGTAGGAGACCACTGTAACGGAATGTTTGTAAACGCAGGTTCATCATCGTAGGAAGCAGCTAAGGGTACATTTGAAACAGCAGATATCAGTCCTCGCACAAAATTATGCAGTTCTGGGTCAACTAAATAGCATGTTAAAAGGTGCTGAAGATTGGACTGCATAACTTCTGCTTGAAATGCCTGGAGTCCATCAACTAAATCTGAAGGAGGAAGCTCTTGCTTCTGTTCTTGTTGGTTCGGGTCATTTGATTCCGAAACAAGAATCTCATCCTGCATTTCCGTTTTCTTCACTTTGGTATAAAACAGCATCAACGCGTTGGCGGTGCGGTCGTCGTCGATCATGTGATGGGAATTACTCTGATTTCCGGATGATCCACCAAAGCATTGGACAGGGATGTTATCTGGATTGAACGGAGTAACATCTTCATCATCAAAGCGAAACCACTTTCCCTTATCGTCTCCGTCTCTAACGAAAGAATAATAGTGCCCACCTTGAGCAACGCCAGCATGAACAAGAACTCCCTGCAATTCATATTCAAAATCTGAAGGGTCAATAGAACTTGGATGCTCAGCTTGATACGATAATTCTTTAGAAGTTCCTTGAGAGGGAGAGGTAGCCTTCTCAGCTTCAGAAATATCAATACCTTCTTTTGTGTACTTCAACATATTGATCACATTAGGAAAGGTCATTTTACTATTCAATTTCACTGTTTCGAAGGTTTGGAAATCAAGATCAAACCGTTTGAGATGGAGGATTAATGTATTAGGGAGCGATCCAAAGCAAGTTCTTCTTGTGGTAGCCTTTTTTTGTGCACAGACTTCACATTGAATTTTGTTATCGCCATCCATAAGTTCGCCCTGAACTAAACCATCTAATGAGTCGTCAATCTTCTCTTTTCCTCGAACAATTAACTCCACTTTTAGGTAATCCTCCACTCTTGAACTTTGCCAATGTCCACAGCTGTCACGCTCCTTGTTGAAAGCATCACAATCCATCGGGATTTTCTGAGTTAACCATTTCCCTCCGAAAACCTCTTTTAAAAAGACATCATTCCACATATCCTTTTTGGTGTGTTTCCCCTTGGTCGCTGTTTCAATACGATCGAGAAGTTGGTCATAGAATTCAGTGGCGTCATTTTGATGGTAAACATTGAAATTCAAGTTCAATGTTTTACAAGCCTCAACCAAAGGACGAGGATCAAAATACTTTCGCTTTGAAAGCTTCAGGAAGCAGAACGTTCTTTGCAGTTGCTCCAACACCCGAAACGCTCCTTCTTCACGCTCGGTTAAGGGTTCCTGACCTTCTTCGGGCAGAACCCGAACACGACCAGATTCCTTTCCATATCTTCCTTCATGAATATTAAAAACAGCAGCTTCTTCTAAAGATCCATCATTTCGCAGATAGTGTATTGTGTGCCAAGTAGTTTCACTATCATAAGCCACAACCTTGCCAACTCTCCAAGAACCATTTAGCAATTCAAACAAAAGAGACATGTCTACTAAATCCTCGGGCTTTCGATGCCACAAAGTACTACGATGCGATTCCCGCAACGGGGTGCCAAGTATAGCATCACGAAATTTAGGCGTCATAAATAGCGTTTGTAACACTGAATTCGAGTAACATGTACACCCTTGATTTTTCAATCCTGTAAATTTAATATCAGACTTCTTAATATCGTGAGATACTTGCAAGCCCCAGTGGTAATGCATATGCTTCCCAGCCTGCTGGGCAAATTTGTTAAGTTCAGAGAGTACTTCTTCAAACTTTGAATGATCATACTTAACGAGAAACGAAAGTATTCCAAACGCAGCTCTTCTAGTGGAAGATGTATCACAAAGGGAATTGGACTCGCTGCTTGGATCTAACACAAATAAAAAGTCAGAGAGAAGAATCTTAATCAAACCAGGACCGATTTCGGTCTCCAGAACTGCTTGTGCATCAATATTAATCAATTGGTTCATCAATTGCAAGTACCCTAAAAGATCATATTTCTCTTCGCTCGAAGTGGGGGATATTCGAGGGTAGTTAACTAATTTTGTCGATAAGATCTTCCCTAACTGCTTTCTCTCAGCTTGATCGACCTCACTATTACGATACTTTGATTCAAGTAGCAAAAAGGAGAGACCGTGAAATAATTCTGAGCACAATTCATCATTCGCAGGTAGCTTCTCAAGATCTTGTAAGAGCCAAGTAAAGACAACCGGCTGGGCTTTTCCAACTTGAACAGCGAAATCAGAAGCTATTTCTCTGACTTTTTTCGCTGTACTACGTAACACTGTACCAAGTAAAGCTTTCGAATAATCGTTTCCGATTAACTGAGAAGCAACAGCGGGAGTACGAATCAGGAGAGTAATAATTACCAGAGCACTATGTACAACAGAGGAATTTTCTTTTGCTGCTGCATTATGCGCGACGTAAAGCAGTTTCTCCAATAAGCGAGATGTTCTTTCATCTTCCATATTGGTGAGCGATTGAAGGCACTCGTCGTTCACTGTAGAAACGATTTCTCCGGTTTCAGTTGTACTTTGATCGAAGACGAGAAAGAAAAGGACATTTAAACACACTGCTAAAGTGGTAAAAGAAATGATATCGGAATCCGTCGGAGTCGACAAAAACGACTTTAAAATTAATTGCAATCCTTCACTTCGAAGAAAATTAGAGCGGAAAGAGTAATTTAAGTCTTTTGGATCAACTTCAGGTGCTGGTCTCAACAAAGAGTCAATAATTTGTAACAGATAGGCCTTTCGAGCCGGGTTAACATTATCCGCATCAAAAATTTGTTCCCAAGATTTATCAGTCGAATTCTCGTTGAGCAAATCAGAATCGAATGAATTCGCTGTAGATTGAATCATGTCCATTAAATCAGGTTGGGTTGGAAGGAGCATTAATAACTCCCAGATCCGAGCGAGTAGCTCATTATTGGAACTTTCTTGGCATAATGACAGAAGACAATCGAATTTGGAATAATCTTCAGATAGAAGCTGCGCAAAATTATATTCATCACTTTTGTTGTAAGGATATCCACCATACAACTCATCGTCGTACTGCCTTTGGTAAGACACTTGGTACGAGACAGAGAGTTCTTGTCCCTCGTATATGCCAAGCTCGTATAATCTGGTATTATCGTGAAATGCTCGCTGGAATTGATTATCTAAAGTAATGTTAGAAGCTTGACAAGATTTAATGACATCAGCTATTTTTGCTTTTAAGAGTTTCACTGTGTGGAAAGGATGAACTTCAATTTTAATCACTCCATCAGATCCTTTATCAATACGCATAGGATCTAAATGTGGCTGTTGGCTATGATGATAATAAGTGCGGCGATAATAAATTGAAAGAGTGAGGCGCGATGTACAACTCCTCGCAGCATGCGCAATTCCAGACGAAGCACCGAACTTATGAACCGCGGCAGTCAAGATGTAAATCGATCGCTCAGCGCGAGCGTTAGAAGTCTCCATATTTGACTTTAATTTGTCTAAAAATTCTTGCAAATCATCAAATATAATCTTCAAAAACTCATTTTGAATCTCCGACTGCTTTTGAAACATAGCATCATACGATTGCAACAACAGGTCAGTCGCTTCCCTTTGAGATTTCTCGGAAGAAATCGATAATACAATTCGCCAGAGAGTTGACAACCCTAATTTTGGCGGAAGTTCAGTGCCCATAGGAAAATAAGCAGAGTATGTTTCCAATTCACTCGCGTAAGATCGGAAGCATTCAAATGCACCTTCACCACAACCCGACCAATCGATATCTTGACTACAAATAATATCAGTAAAAATATTTAACATGTTATTATTGCTGAAGATAGGCTCAACCGTGTTTGTGTTATCTCCTTTCAAAAACACAAAGAATTCGTTCAAATCGACCGTATTCTCGCGGGCAACATTCCACAAATGGTGAATCACCGTAAGATCTTCACAATTACTAATAGCAAAAAACTTTCGAAGAACTTGGAATCGACTGTGAAGTTGTGAAATGTACCATCTCTCATCATTCGATAAATTTATTCTGTTACTTCTCATGAATCTTAAAATTTCGTTCACAATAGGTTCAACAAGGTCTAATCGATGAAACTCCTCAGCCAAACCTCCGCCACCATTAAACCGCGAAATTAAGAAGGATAATGTTTGGACAATACGGGAGATGTTACTTTCAGCGAAAGTTTCAGAAGTAGCGATTTCCCTTAATTTATTGCGCGATTCATTAATCTTCTCAAATGCAACATCTTTACCACCCTTTTGCTTGAAGCAGAAGCTCAACAAATCTTGCAATGTTACGCTACTCTTTAAATTTTCAGTCTCGGGATGCATGTAAATAATCCATAAAAGGGATAGAAACTTCTCTTGCATTTCTGGTGCATGAATGGCACTCGCATATTTATAATCTTCAGAAGAAAACTTCTCGACAAAACGCATAACCTTAGGAAATAAATCATCATTCTTCATGTTTTCCAAAGCTAAGTCCATCAAAAAAGAAAACTGTGGAGCGTTTAAAAAAGGAGTTAGCTGCACTAAAATATGAAAGATTTCCTCCATCACATCGTGATCACTCGAATGTATTCCTGATTTCCAAATCAATCGAAGATGATCAATAGACAGAGCTTCGTACTCCGCAAGAAAAAGTAAATACTTCAGAGTCCGCGAAACGGTTTCACGGTGAACAGAACTTGTGAAAACCAGAGATAAAATATTTTCTGCTGCTGTCCAGTCAAGAAACTTCATATCAATACACATTTCCCTTGTATATCCTTTCGGCAAAATAACATTTCCACGTTTCAATACAGGAGCAGGATCCACACCGATAAGATTCATTCCAGGATTATTACGAGTCCAACCAAAGGCAGGTGGCTCTCTTTCATCATCTGGTGACGATTTATGGAGGTAATAATCGATATCTTTGTCTGTACCAGGCTTTTCCAAATCAGCCTGTGAAATGAACCACCATTTGGCCTTGGTATTTCTCATAGTACAGCGGAAGAGTGTCAGTAATGGAATCCCTGGTTGAGCTGAGACTTTTGTATATTGAAAGTTGTCTGCCTCTGGATTGCGAGTTGTGGAATTATAGACTCCATTCAAATATTCTGTTCCAGCTCCTTCCACGGTAAAAGACCCAGGGAGAGGGCGAATTCCTTTAATTTCTACAATCATTTCATTGATCTGCTCCCATCCAAACAGTTTTATTACTAAGGACGAACTGTTCATAAATTTTAAGATCATTTTAAACCAGAATTGATAGAATGGCTCCTGAAAACGATAATTCTTGTTTGAGGCAGTCGAAAGATTGCCATGGATGGCACCAACAATATTTATCAAATTGCCAATAATATCAGTATTTTCTTTTTTTAGTAGTTCATCTGGTAAACTTAACAAGCGGTCCATAATAACCAAAATGTAAGCCTCCTTCAAACGATCATCAATTCCCATCTAATCGGAACATTACTATGGAAAAGAAGAGGAATGGAATATACATACCTCCTGCGAGTTCACCATATTCAGGAGTATCAATACTGCTTCGGATCCGGGCCAATCTGGCTTCTTTAGAACTTCGGCGACAATGTGAAAACCTTTTAGTTCATGAAACTTTTTCGCTGCTTGAATTCGAAACTGCGGGAATCCTGGATTCCAATTGTATCCAGCTTTCGTTCCATGGTAGTAGGGGATTTTAGGGTCAAATGCCCGAGCTAAAAGACCGAGCAGATTTGGATATTTGTTTAAGAGCTTAATTGAAATCTTCAAGCTGATCATAATCGCCTCCTCTACTGTTGTCTTTTCTGTAGGACCTAACTTTGCAGGGCTACCGAAGAGATATTGACAAGAAACCAGAAACGCTATAAAATTACCTTTGTTGTGTCATCATGGATAAAATCTTCAGCAAATAATCATTAATAAATTCTTGACCTTCAATAGAATCAATAGATTGAAGGGCAGCCTTTGTTGCTTCTTGACCGAGAGTCCATGAGACTGCAAACAAACTCATGAGGTGAAAAACGAGTGTCAACAGAACTTACGAGCTTTATTATTGTTTAAAACTTTTTCAGCCTCAGCAAATATTGCCGTTATAGTCCTAACTTCAGGTTTAGGGTCTGACATTTCTCAATAATCTTCGACGCAGTGGTAAAGCTTCACTTGATTCGATCTTAAAGTTGCGCTAGGAATAGGACGAAAATTTCAAAGGAGAAGCCTGCCTCAACCGCACAATTTCCAATCTGTTCCTCAATACTTCTGTAAAACTCCTAAATTCGCACCAGAAATGAAGCTCGCACACTCGTTATTCAGAAACAAATCAAATTGTTTCTTTCTTATGATTCTTCAATCCTTGCAGAAGAGAAGTCTGGAGAAAAGTGAAACAATCCAAAAATCGCATTTTGTCTTTTTTAAGGAAGTAAATTGAAGTTTTGGTGGTGAAAAAATTCCACTTTTGTTTGTGTTCATTAATTTAAAAGATAGTCAACATGTAGAAAGCGGCGATTAAGAACTTTCGCCTTAAGAGCTCTTTCTCATTGAACGTCAGTGGAAAATTAAGAGAGATTTCATTTAAGTTACTCCATTTAAAGTCATTCATTTTAATTTCTCCTACAGGTGACATGTACAACCGAACAATATTTCACCATACTTTATACCTTTCAGGCACCAGTACTTCCAGCTCCTGATTCTAACACTTACAATCCGTAGATCCTCCGACGGTTTTTAGTTGGTCTGCTTTTGCGGCTTTTCACTGATCCATAGACGCACCTATAACATTTCTATTTATGCTGAATAAATAGAGAAATTAGACACTCACATCAGCTTTGGCTACAACTGCACCCTCGGCATTCTTCACTATAACAGGAACTGCAACGTCTCCGGGATACTTTGGTAGCTGAAAAAAAGTGACCGGATCAATATCAGATGTCGCTACCAGCTTCCCTGTTGCTTTCTTCACATACTGAATATCCATTCCTTTTGGAAGCCACCGTAAGTGAGGCGGGATAGTGGCCTCTGCCACTAAACCCATAGACATTTCAACTAAATTGCATACTGCAATAGCATGCACCGTTTTGATATGATTTTGCACAGCCCAGCGTTGCTTTAGTGACACACTTGCTACACAGCATATTAAACAAAACTTGAGCACTCAAAACTATTCTTACCAAATCCAGGTCGGAGATCCTCAACAAAAGGTCTAATTGTTAAGAAATATGGTGCCCACACAGCAAAAATATAACTGAAAACAGTTTTTCCAAGAGGCCAAGCCTTGCACTGATTATAAATCTTCAATACGTTCATGGTCCAAATTAAAATTAATTTGTAGTTGAATTCAAATAGTGAGAATTCAAGAGGATTTTATGCGACGATGGGGAAATTTTGAGGGGTGGCATTTGTGCACAAAAGAGATTGGAGGGACAATACTTGAGTTTTCGCTTTCTCCACTCTTTAGTATATAATTAGCAACTATTCGGAGTTTTTAAAAAATCGAGAGTTTCTGCTCTAGAATGTGGAAATAGTTTTTCGCAAACGAACCAAACACATTTGAAATTTATTGTGCATTTTGAAGCAAGTTTCGGCTCATCTTTCTGTCATAGTGCGGGTTTTCGGTTTCGTTGTGAGTTTGGTAATTTATTTCGCAACTACAATTCCAATTTCTTGCAGCTTCTTTCTGTTAAGAAGTCCCTAAAGAAGTTTCAGGAGAACTGCAAGTAATTAGACTCACAGTGTCACCAGATTGAATTAACTCTCCAATTATTGTGAAATTCATCTTCAATTTTATTCATCAACATGGATCAAGCTCAGCTAGCGCAAGTAGAGAAGTTATGTGAGGCTCTATACCAAGGAACATCAAATGTACAGAGGGCTGAGGCCCAACAGCAACTTTTGACTTTACAATCAACAGCTGACTTTATCCCACAGTGCCAATTTATTCTAGATAACTCATCGCAGCCCTACGCGCAGCTGGTTGCGAGTTCAAGTTTAGAAAATTTAGTCACTCAGTTTTGGAATAATTTTACTAATCAGCAAAAGCTTGAGCTGCGTAACTATGTTTTAGCCTATTTAGCCAATAAAGCCCATGTTTTGCAAGAGTTTGTTGTTGGTTATCTCACTAAATTAAGTGGTCGCATTACGAAGTTAGGTTGGTTTGACACGCCAGAGCATCGCGCAATTGTTGATGAAATTGGAAAGTTTTTAGAAGCGACGATTGATCATAACATAATAGGAATGAAGTTGTTGACTTCTTTAGTTGACGAAATGAATACTCCAACTGGAGGTCGCACTCTGACTGTGCATAGGAAAACAGCGGTCTCCTTTAGAGATCAAGTGTTGTTAAACATTTTCCAAATCTCCATTAATACCTTGCGAAAGTTGCAGTTAAGAAACAAGATGCCTTCGTCTGACAAAGAACAAAAATTAGTGAATTTAGCTTTAACACTCGCAAGTGAATGCTTATCCTTTGATTTTATCGGGACTAATACAGAAGAGTCGGCTGAGGATGTAGGAACTGTGCAAGTACCCAGCTCTTGGAGGCCTTTGGTTCAGGACACCGCATTAATGCAGTTATTTTTCGACTATTACTTAGCTTCAACCCCACCAAGATCTAATCTAGCTCTCGAAGCACTCGTCCAATTATCTTCTGTTCGGAGATCTTTATTTTCTTCTGAGAAGGAACGCACGGTATTTTTACAGGCACTGATGACAGGAATTCAATCAATTATGGTTTCGAAAAAAGGTTTAGATTTTATGGAAAACTATCATGAATTTTGTCGATTATTAGGAAGGCTGAAGGCCAGCTACCAATTGTCCGAACTTGTCAAAACCGCTGGCTTTACTGAATGGTTAGAATTAGCTGCTGACTTTACGATTAAATCTCTTGAGAATTGGCAGTATTCCATGAATTCAATTCATTATCTTCTAGCGCTGTGGGGGAGGTTAGTCGCAGCGATCCCCTATTTACGGTCAGAATCCGGTGCTGACTCACAACGTCAAGCGCAAACACTTCGCCAGTGCGTTTTGAAAGTGGTGGAGTCATACATTAAAACCATGTTAGATTCTGTTGATGTAGTAATTGCTAGTGATGGTGGCGTTGATGATCCTCTAGAAGATGAAGGATCTTTGAAAGAGCAGATGGAACGCTTACCTGTAATCGCTCGATTGCAGTATGAAACTGTTGCGCAATATTTATTATCAGTCTTCGAGCAAGCACTTGCTGTTTATGAACAAGGAATTTCAATTAAGTCCACCCCAGAGGTTGCTCAGAAATTGCGTGTCTTAGAAGGTCGTATGACTTGGTTGACTTACATGGTCGCCGCAATCATTGATGCCCAACAGAGCAATGATCCTCGCCGAAGCTCGCAAGAGCTCATGTGGGATGGGAGATTGTCTCGTTGTGTTTTCAAATTGATACGAATTGTTGATTTTCGATTAACCAGCACGTCTGGTCAAGCTAAGTGCGATTTGAAGCTTGAAATAGCAATTTTAAACTACGTTAAGGCCTTCAAGAAAGTGCATTTACTTGATACACCTGGTGGGCCCCCAACAGTAAATAGTTTGGTTGTCCCTGGAGGTTCTCCGGCTCATCCATTATTGTCTTTGGCTCTTTCTTATAGCGGCAATCGCCCGGAGGAGAAGGAAGGAACAGAAATTACCTCGGTAGGTTTGATAATTTTTCTTTACTTTTCTTTACTTTTCTTTACATATTGGTGCTTGCTTTTCTGTAGATTTACGATGCCATTGGAATGGGAGACATGATTCAACTGATGAATAACATTGTCAACAAGCTGTGTAACAATATCAAATACTGGCATCGATCAGACAAGATTTTAGAAGAAACTTTGGAAGTTTTTGTTGAATTAGTTGCAAGTTATAGTTCGAGTAAAACTCTTTTGAATTTGGAAACGGTCAATTTCTTGGTTCATAATCACACAGGAGCCCACTTCCCCTTTTTAGGCTATGATAATGACAACAAATATCGTATTACATTTTATTCAGCACTCAGTCGTTTAGTATTTTCATCCTCGGAAGATTTATTAAACTCTTTCGACCCTTTCATTGCCCCCAACTTGGCTATTCTTGGTCAATTAAGTCAAACTCAAGATTTGCGATCTCAACAAATAAAAATCGCGATCGTCGCGGCTTTACGAGACCTACGTGGTATCACAACTTCTTCCTACAACAAGCGCACCTACAATCTTTTATTTGAGGCTTTATATCCCGCGTATTTCCCTCTCTTTCAGCGCATAACTGATACTTGGCATGATGATCCGAATGTTATGACAGCTGTTCTCAAATTTATGCAGGTAAGAGCTTCCCCATATCCCTTTCTTTCGTATAATTCGTTGGCGCTAGGAATTCGTTGCAAATAAAGGTCAAAGAATTGCATTTGAAAACTCTTCTGCGAATGGTATTTTATTATTTCGAGAAACAAGTGCCATTATCTGTTCTTATGGTAGTCGTATCTTACAGTTACCAGTGCAACAAGACATTTATATTGAGAAATATAAGGGAATTCGTTTAATGCTCAACACTCTTACTAACGCACTTTCAGGGAATTACGTGAACTTTGGTGTGTTCAGCTTGTATAATGATCAAGCTTTGCAGAATGCTCTTGATGTCTCACTACAGATGTGCCTCCAAATTCCGTTAGCTGATATTATGGCCTACGTGAAACTATCACGGGCCTATTTTGCTTTCCTCGAAATTTTATTTCGTAATCATTTGGATGTTTTATCTGGACTAGATTCTGCAGTTTTTATTCAGCTCATTAAGACCAATCAAGAAGGTTTACAATCAAGTGGTAAGTCCCTAATTGGTATTTTCCGGTCACCCTTTTGAATTTTTCTCCGATAGAATTAACGGTGAGTGCTAACTGCGCGAGTACTATTGATCATGTAGCAACATACATGTTCTTAAACCAAAATCGAGAGAACAAACCTACCATACTCCTGATTCGCCAACATATCCAATCTGAACCAGATATTTTCAATCAATTAATGTCCACCCTTTTCAATGCATTATTGTTTGGTAACCACTCGAATCATTGGGCCATTACTCGTCCGATATTAAGCTTATTGTTAGCATATGAACCGAGCTTTACAAATTACCAAAATCAGTTAATTAGTTCACAGCCATTAGAAAATCAAGAGAAGCTTCGGGAAGAGTTTGCAAAGCTAACAGCAGATGTTCAAAGATCAGTTGAAACTGCTAATCGCGATCGCTTTACACAAAAATTAACCATGTTTAGATTAAATGTCAGACAATTCTTGACCCTATAATCGTCTCCGAAAATCCGTCACAGGAATTGTTTTGTCACTAGTTTCTTTTACTTTTTGGTAGGAGTTTATTCCAGTTGCTTTCGATTTTTCTTGCTACGGAATAAACCACTGCTTAGAAACAAAATTAGTTTAGTGATTCCCCTCCATGCGTGTTTTTTTCTTAATCTAAAGAATGCATCTCGGGGTATGTGGTGTAAAGTAAAGAAACGAACAAAAGAAAAAACTCGGAATGTCATCAGTCATCTACTTTCAGGATGTCCAAGGGATATGGTGTCCTTTCACGCACCTATTTTACTCTCAATCTTCGAACATGATCTTATCAAGACATCCCGCACAAGTGGTTGAAGAGGTAATTTCCTCATATTGTCCACAATGCTTAGCACGCTTTCAAGACGGGGAGATTAATCAGTTGGCAGCTCATATTCCAACGCTTACGCAGTCATTAAGAGGATATTGTCCTAATTGTTATAAATGTAAGGAGTGTGAAGGAGTCATGCTGAAATATCAAGAGGAAATTGTTGAATCGACGAAACCCAATGAAGAGTTTCTGTTATCATGTACAAATTGCAGTAAAAGTTGTCTGGTTGACCTCTCTGTTGGCCGGCGAAAGATTGAACTCCAAAATAATTTCTTCCAAACTTTAGTCCGTAATTATGCTCAATTGTATGATCCAGAGAATGGTTTGCTCAAAGGAAACAAGGACTTTTACCGCGCTCCACTTCCATCACCTGTGACAAAAACTGGAACCTGGCATATTGATGATATGGAATCCCTTTTGGACTCCAAGCGCTTTATGAATAGCAATTATTCTATCGCGCCGCCTATCAATGATGATGACGAATCTGTTGAAAAGTGCTCGAATGCCTTGTATGAGAACTTCCCACTTTTAAACAAGCGCACACTCAGAAGTCGAAAAGACATGGAACAGGGCAAAATGAATATCTTAATTCAATCAAAGTTACTACCTTTGGAAGGAGACTCTTCCTTAAAGTTGAATAAAGGAAAGTGGTGGGTGAAAGATTCCTCAGCCATTCATTTTTTACCATTAATACAATTACTGTCGGTTCGATTGGAACCCGAAGCCAATCAATCATATTTCATTTGTAAAGTCACAAATTTGTATGAATCTGAAGGGAAATTGAATTTATCGTTTGTTGATCGCGACAATGACAGTGCTCGAGGAGTCAAACAAGTAATTGACGGGAACTTTCAAAGCTTTGAGATTCAGAATTATTGGTGTTTGTCAAGTTCTGTAGAATATTTACCTTTGGAATTAGAGCCTTATGAAGACGAATTATTAAAAGATGATTCTGAAGACTACGATCTTTTCAAAATTATTACCGATCTTAAATCCTCCACGCAGGAGTACCAAGTTATTTCGCGTGGTAACACTGCTTTCTTGAGGATACCAATCGTTTCAAAATTTTGTGAGAGCACTGAACGCTTGACGCTGAAAGCCCCGATTCTCTTCTCATTTCAATGGTCGTCTCAATCCGTCGCACTTGGAGTCAATGCGCTAATCGAGCTCTATTGAAAATGAACTTTTATTGTTAAATTTGAAAAAGGAAACACGAGCTACATAAATTACTCTCTCTAGAATAATACATATTGTACAATATATTTTGTTGTTTTGTGGAGAAAAGGAATTACTGCGCAACGTTAATTCTCCGATAATTTAATTTCCTCCATACGCTGCTGAATCATTAAATCAGGACCATCAAAACCACTACTCGAGACTTCGATTCTTTCACGCATCTTCTCCAATGTTTCCTTTGAAGGCATTCAGTATTAGGTGAATGATATGTAACGGAGAAAAGAACTTACTCGTAACATTTCGCCAAACTCCTCCGCCATATCATCCATTTTTGCTTTAAGTTCAGAAATTTCTTCGTCTTTCATACGAATAATTGCATTCTTTTCCTTCAATACTCGCTCTTGGCGAACATCAGCCTCTGCTAATTTATCATTGAGTTCTTGGATGGTTTCCTCTAATTTATTGATCTAATGGCGAATATCAGGAGAAGATTTTCAAACTATTATTTAAGAAGAAAAAATAAACCAACCATACCCTCGTAAGGAGTTCCTCTTGCATTCCTTTGTACTGTCGCGTCATGTCCTGAGTAATTTCAAACGCTGTTCGTTTCTCCTCATCAAAGTCCTTGGAAATTTGTTCGACTCTTTCTTGATACTCTCTTTTCGAAGCCAAAGCCTTAGCTGCCTCTTCTGATCTTTCGGCTATTTGCAAAGTTTAGAAAGGAGGAAATCAAATCCCATAATCCCTTACCCAATTGGACTTGCAATGATTGACAAGTCAGCATAAAAAGCTTTGCCTTTTCTTCGGGAGTTAGTTCCCCTCCATTTTCAGGATTGTTATCTTTCTTCTTGGCAGGTGCAGCTTTCTTTGGTCCCATATTTCAATTCAATTCACAAACTAACAAACGAACCTGGAAATTTTTCGAAACGTTTTTCTATTTTGAGAGTGTTTCAAAGTTCATA
>VFQN01001503.1_pt1 | contig 38832 bp, 35 predicted proteins | sample 3512371 | NCBI WGS metagenome assembly VFQN01 (sample SAMN10412370, study PRJNA504923) | tailings metagenome | isolation source: Replicate 2 from Balatoc abandoned mine | place: Philippines: Itogon, Benguet | collected 2017-08-28
GCCAGGCCAACGTGGTCGATTCGGTGCCGAGCTGGAACCTGCTGATGGCCATGGCGATGCTTGCCATGTTGCCGCCGGTCCTGGTCGTGGTGTTCATGCAACGCCAGTTCGTGCGCGGCCTGGTCGAAACGGAGAAATAGGGCATGGCGCAAGTCCATCTGCGCGGCGTCAGGAAGAGCTACGACAAGCTCGAGGTCATCCACGGTGTCGACATCGAGATCGCCGACGGCGAATTCGTCGTCATCGTCGGCCCGTCGGGCTGCGGCAAGTCGACCCTGCTGCGCATGGTGGCGGGCCTCGAGCGAATCACCGGTGGCACGATCGCGATCGGCGATCGCGTGGTCAACGAGCTGGAGCCCAAGGATCGCGACATCGCGATGGTGTTCCAGAACTACGCGCTCTACCCGCATTTCAGTGTCTACGAGAACATGGCCTATGGCCTCAAGATCCGCGGTCTCTCCAAGGCCGAGATCGACGTTCGCGTCCAGAAGGCGGCGAAGATCCTCGAACTGGGCACCTTCCTGCAGCGCAAGCCGCGCCAGCTTTCCGGCGGCCAGCGCCAGCGGGTGGCCATGGGCCGCGCCATCGTGCGCGAGCCGGCCGTCTTCCTGTTCGACGAGCCGCTGTCCAACCTCGACGCAAAGCTGCGTGTGCAGATGCGCCTCGAGATCAAGCGCCTGCAGAGGGAACTCGACGTCACTTCGATTTACGTCACCCACGACCAGGTCGAGGCGATGACACTCGCCGACCGGCTGATCGTCATGAACGCGGGCGTCGCCGACCAGATCGGCACGCCAATGGACGTCTACGAGCGGCCGGCCTCGGTCTTCGTGGCGGGCTTCATCGGCTCGCCAGCCATGAATTTCCTGGCGGGCAAGGTGGTCGACGGCGGCCGTTCGATCGAGCTGGCCGGTACGGGCGCCGTTCGCGTCGTGTTGCCGATCGGCCTCGCCACCACGGCGGCCGCCGGCACGCCGATCGCGGTCGGCATCCGTCCCGAGCATCTCCATCCGGCGGACGACGGTCCGCTGGAGTTCGAGATCGAGCTGGCCGAGCCGCTGGGCGCCGATACCCTGCTGCACGGTCGCTTCGGCGAGGCGCGCGAGGTCGTCACCGTCCGCCAGAGCGGTCACATCCTCGCCAAGCCCGGCGAGAAGCGGCGCTTCAAGGCCGATCCCGGACATCTCCATCTATTCGATTCGCAGACCGGCAAGCGCATTCCCGACGCACCATGACGCTGCTGGCCCGTATCGAACACGCCGGGCGCCCGCGCGTCGGTATCCTCGAAGGCGAAGCGATTCACCTGCACGAAGGCACGATCTTCGATCCAGGACTGGCAACGGGCGAGATCGTCCCGGCCGCCGAGGCGCGCTGGCTGACGCCGACCGAGCCCAGCAAGATGGTGGCACTCTGGAACAACTTCCGCGCGGCCGCCGAGAAGAACGGCTGGGCGATTCCGGCCGAGCCGCTCACCTTCCTGAAGGCACCGAACAGCTTCGCCGCGCACGGCCAGGCGATCCCGGTACCGAAATCCTACGATGGCCGTGTCGCCTATGAAGGCGAACTCGGCATCGTGATCGGCCGGACCTGCTCGGGCGTATCGCCGGAAGAGGCCGCGAGGCATATCCTCGGCTACAGCTGCGTCAACGACGTCACCGCGATGGAACTGCTGCAGCGTGACCCGTCCTTCGCGCAATGGACGCGCGCCAAGAACTTCGACGGGTTCGGCGTGTTCGGGCCGGTGGTCGCGACCGGCCTCGACCCGGCGTCGCTCACGGTCCGCACCCTGGTCAACGGCCGCGAGCGCCAGAACTACCGGGTCGACGACATGATCTTCCCGCCGGCCGACCTGGTCAGCCGGATCTCGCAGGACATGACCCTCGTCCCGGGTGACGTCATCGCCTGCGGCACCTCGCTTGGCGTGCTGCCGATCAAGCCCGGCACCGTCGTCGAAATCGTCATCGACGGGATCGGCACGCTGCGCAACCGGTACGGCTGAAGACCGGCCGCTTTCAGGAATCGAAGTACTCTTGCCTGCATCGCGACGGTGCTCGGCATGCCCATGACAAGTGCCCCACGGACGCTTCTCGAGCTCGGCTGGCGTGGGCCACATTCCGCACGATTCATCCTAGATTTCTGTTGCCTTTATCGGGAAGGCGAAGAACATGCGACGGGGGGAGGGGACTATTGATGACTGTTCTTCGGTACTTTGCCGCGGCCTTCGGATTTGCGGCGGCACTTTCGCTTTCGACCTTCGCTCGAGCTGACGTCCTGGCCGACGCATGCCTCGACTATGTAAACACCAGCGAAATGCTCAAACAGGCGCCATCTTCGAACAAATCCAAGTGGTGCAGTTGCATAGTCGACAAGATCAGCCCTGGCGACCGCCAGTCCGTGGCAGACGTAATGAAATTGCAGAAGGCAACCGAAGCCAAAGGCCAGGCATTTGGCGAGACTTCAGTCCCGAAACCCTTGTCGAAGGCCTTCACGCTCTACTTCGACGCCCAAGGGCCTTGCCTGCCCGTCATGATGGGCGGTGCGCCCAGCCAGGCGGCACCTGCTCCTCCGGCGGCCGCCCCGAGCGGCAGCAGCACGAGCTTCGGGCTGGTCAATGCGACCGGCTCGGCTATCAGCGAACTCTATGTGTCGCCGACGAAGTCAAAGACCTGGGGCAAGGATATTCTCGGTGATCATACCATCGAGGATGGGGAGGCCTGGAAGATCACCGTCCCACAAGCCAAGGGCCGGTGCATGCAAGACCTCAAAGTCGTCTTTGCCGACGATTCCGAAGCGGTCTGGGACAGCCTCGACCTTTGTGACCTCAAGAAGATCACGTTGACATATGACCGTCGTTCGGGCGTTACGACGGCGAAGACCGAATAGGCTTTAGTTCGAGCGCTGTTGGTCGTGCACATGGCTTCGATGAAGTGCTTGGGGGCAGTGCACTTCATTGGCCTCGACTTCAGACAGTCCCCGTTGGCTGCTTGGAACGGATGCGAATGCACTCCGCGATGTGTTAGTGGCCAGCATGCTCTTCTGTACATACAACATCCACTATGGCGTCGGCTCCGACGGAAGGTATGACGTCGCCCGGATCGCCGACACGGTGGCCCAGGCCGATATCGTCTGCATCCAGGAAGCCGTGTCCGGCTGGCCGCAGAACGGCTTCGCCGACCAGACCGCGGAGATTGCCGGCCGGCTCAACCGCTATCACTGGTATCATGGCGCCATGGAGTCCGACGCGAGCGAGATCGACGGTGACGGGCGCATCGTCAATCGTCGGCGCAGCTTCGGCAATGCCGTCATCTCGCGCTGGCCGATCGTCTGGGCACGCGGCCATCTCCTGCCGAAGACGGCGCTTGTCGACCGCTTCGACCTGCAGCGCGGCTTCGTCGAGGCGTCGATCCAGACGCCGACCGGGCCGTTGCGCGTCTACAGTGTGCATCTCAGCCATGTCGGCCCCCAGCAGCGTCTTCCGCAGGTCCGCGCCCTGATGGACACGGTTCTCAACGCCGAGCGCACCGGCGCGACCTGGGACAGTGCCGCCGGCTCGACCTTCATGTTCCAGGAGCGCCGGCCCGACGTGTCGCGCGCCGCCATCCTGGCCGGCGATTTCAATTTCACACCTGACCACCCCGAGTATTCGCTGGTCTGCGGCGAGACCAGCTACTACGGCCGGCTCGGCACGACGATGCACCTGGCCGACGCCTGGATCGCCGCCGGCAACAGCGAGGAGGAGGTGGAGTCCTTTCCTCGCGAGGGCCGCATCGACCATGTCTTCGTCACGCACGACCTCACGCCGAAGGTGAAGAAGGCGTGGATCGGCTACGGCGTCGTGGCCTCGGACCACTGGCCGCTCTTCGTCGAGTTCGATCTGTAGCTGGATGCGCGGACGTCAGCGCCGCTCGAACGGGTAGATCACCTTCCAGTCCTTTTTCATGTCGACGATGGTCCAGCCGCGGCGGAGCGCCTCGTCCCATGCCTTGTCGAGCTGGCCGACCGGCGATGGCCGGTCGTAGGCATATTCGCGAACGGAGTCGGTGTGATGCACGAGGCCCATGAACCGGGCGCCATTGCCCGCCGCGGTCCATTCCAGCATCTGCTGGTCGCCGTCTGAGTTGCCGAAGGCCAGGACCGGGCGCCGGCCGATGAAACGGTTGATACCGATGGGCTTGCCCGGTCCGTCGTCGATGAATTCGACCTTGGCCTCCTTCATCAGGACCGGCGTGCCATCGGGCCTCAGTTCGAACCTGGTGACGCTCGACGTTCCGACGACCTGCTCGGGCGGGATGCCGTAGATGCGCTCCGTCCAGGGCCGCATGAATTCGATGCCGCCGCCCGACACGATGAAGGTTTTGAACTGGCGGGCGCGCAGCAGGCCCAGCAGTTCGATCATCGGCTGGTAGACCAGGTCTGTGTACGGCCGGTCGAAGCGCGGATGACGCGCCGTCGCGAGCCAGTCGACGACCGTCCTGGTGAACTCCTCCGTCGTCATGCCGGCATGGGCGGCTTCGATCACTTCAACGATGGCCTTGAGGCCCAGCGCTGCCAAGGCGGCGCGGTCGTCGGCCAGCACCGAGCGGAAGGGTTCCTGGGTGCGCCATTCGGGGTGGCGGTCCGCCAGCGCCTTTATGCGGTCGACCGCGAAGGCGACCTGAAAATAGACAGGCTGCTCGGTCCAGAGCGTACCGTCATTGTCGAAGCAGGCGATTCTCTCCGGTACCTGCACCCAGGCCGGCCCGCCCGGGGTCGTCGTGCGGGTGATGAAGTCGAGGATCGAGCGCTTCACCGGCCCATCGTTCCATGAAGGCAGTGGATCGTCCTGCGCCGCACCCAGGCGGGCCTTCGCGAAAAGCGCCGCCGCCCCCACGCCCGTCAACACTGTCCGGCGTTTCATCGCTTGCTCCCCCGTATCCTTCCCACTCTAGGCCAGTTTCGCGCCACCGCGGAACCGGCGTAGAATTCGCCTCCACGCACAGGGAGACGAACATGGGCGCCCAGATCCGGACCACCGCGGGACGCGGCCGGCTTTACGACAACGTGCTCGACACGATCGGCGACACACCCTGCATCCGCATCAATGCACTCGCCCCCAAGGGTGTCACGATCTACGTCAAGGCCGAGGCCTTCAATCCCGGCGGCTCGGTGAAGGACCGCTTGGCCGTCAATATCATCGAGGCGGCCGAGCGAAACGGCACGCTGAAGCCCGGGCAGACCGTGGTCGAGGCGACGAGCGGCAATACCGGCATCGGCCTGGCCATGGTCTGCGCCCAGAAGGGCTATCCGCTGGTCGTCACGATGGCCGACAGCTTCTCGATCGAGCGGCGCAAGCTGATGCGCATGCTGGGCGCCAAGGTCGTGCTGACGCCGCGCGCGCAGAAGGGCTTCGGCATGTACCAGAAGGCGGTCGAGCTCGCGAAGGCCAACGGCTGGTTCCTAGCCCACCAGTTCGAGACCGACGCCAATGCCGAGATCCACGAAGCCACGACGGCGCGCGAGATCCTGGCCGACTTCACGGGCAGCCGTCTCGACTACTTCGTCAGCGGCTATGGCACCGGCGGCACCGTGACGGGTGTGGCGCGCGTGCTGCGCAAGGACCGGCCGGAGACGAAGATCGTCCTGACCGAGCCCGCCAATGCCCAGCTCGTCGGTAGCGGCAAGGCGCAGGAGCGGAGTGCGGACGGTTCACCGTCCGTCAGCCATCCCGCCTTCGAGCCGCATCCGATCCAGGGCTGGACGCCGGATTTCATTCCGCTCGTGCTGCAGGAGTCGATCGACAAGAAGTACTACGACGAGCTGCTGCCGATCGCCGGCGCCGAAGGGATCAAGTGCGCCAAGGCACTGGCGCAGAAGGAGGCCATCTTCACCGGCATCTCCGGCGGCTCGACCTTTGCCGTGGCACTCCAGGTGGCCGCCAAGGCCGCGCCCGGCTCGGTCATCCTCTGCATGCTGCCCGATACCGGCGAGCGCTATCTCACCACGCCGCTGTTCGAAGGCATCATCGACGACATGGACGCAGAGGAGATCGAGATTTCCAAATCCACTCCAGGCTATCAGATGGGGTAGCCGGGGCGGCGTTACTCCCGATTCGTGAACCGGGCGTTGCCCAGGCCGGTGCCGATCGTCATGACGCCCCAGCGCTCGACGTCCTTCATGTTCGGGACCTCGCTCAGGCCCTGAACGACCGCGTCATTGTGGAGCTGGATGAAGATCTCGTGGTTGTCGATCTTGGGCAGATGAGCCGAGAGGGCGGCGGCGAGATTGAACGACTTGCCCTCCCAGTTGCCGGGCAGGTTCTGGCCGCCCTTGAGGATGAAGCCGTGCTCGTCGATCAGCCCGGGACAGCCGATGCCCATGAAGGGCGCGAGCTTGATCTTCTCCTGCTTTGCGCGATCGATCAGCTTGTTCAGCATCGCGGCGATCTTCTCGATCGCCTCGTCGCGGTCGGGTTCGTCGTCGGCATGGCGCCAGACCTGCCGCTTCCACACGTCGGCCTCCTCGACCTCGCCGCGCTTGCCGGTGTTCAGTTCAACCACACCGACCCGTACGTTGGTGCCGCCGATGTCGACGGCGAGGATGGCATCGTGTCCCGCCATCACCCAGCTCGGGGCCAGATGCACGGCGCCGATCAGACCTGCCTCGTCGGGGTCGTTCTCGATCGCGTGGAGCTCGATCGTCACGCCTTCGGCGGCCAGCATGATGCCGGCGCGCCCCATCGCGAGTTCGCCGATCCGGCTGCCGATCATGCCGCCGCCGATAACGATGCGCTGCGTGTCCTTCCATGATCCCAGGCGGAGGAAGCGGCGCACCACCGTCGCCAGTTCGCCCGCAAACTCTTCGACCACGGTATGGATCAGACCGGCAGAGACCGGATCGCCGGCGTTCAGCATCTTGTCGAGCTTCGACTTCGAAATTTCTTCCATCGGCGCATCGCCGAACGGATCCTCGCCCCGTTCCTTCAACCGGTCCCGCCAGTCGGTGAGAATGGCCTGGAAGGCACGCCGGCTGGCGCGGTCTCCCACGAAGCCTTCGTCGTCTCTCAGTTCCTCGTTGTACGTATCGACGGTGACGGAAGGGAGCACCCTTCCGCCGTGTACGAAGACGGATGGCGCTTCGACGGGCTCCTCCGTGGCGGATGCATCTTCGGTTCCTGTCCGGGCGCTCATGCGCATCTCCCCTGCAAGGCCTCATGAACGGCTGGTCGGGGCATAAAGTTCCCCCGGCCAGATTCTCGACCTGCAAGGGTGCGTCAGGACGGCGTGGCAACATCGGGGCCGGCCCTGCGTTAGGGGCGCGATGAAACTCTTCAAGTGCCAGAGCTGCCAGCAGATTCTGTATTTCGAGAACGATGTCTGCGTGAGATGCGGACACAAGCTCGGATACGTCCCGGAAGTGGCTACCGTCTCAGCCCTGGAGCCGGAGGGTGACTTGTGGCGCGCCCTGGCGTCGCCCGACATGCTCTACCGCTTCTGCACGAATGCCCAGCATGCCGCCTGCAACTGGCTGGTCGAAGCGTCGTCCCCGGAAACGCTTTGCCTCTCCTGCCGGCACAACAGAACGATCCCTGACCTCACCGTCACTGACAACCTGTCGCACTGGCAGAAGATCGAGATCGCCAAGCATCGCCTGTTTTACTCGCTGTTGCGATTGAATCTGCCGCTCCCGACCAAGGCTGAATCGCCGGAGAACGGGCTCGCCTTCGACTTCCTCGCCGAGCTGCCCCAGCCAGGTGCCCCGCGCGTTATGACCGGTCATGACAATGGCCTCATCACGATCGCGTTGGCCGAGGCCGACGACCCGGTGCGTGAGAAGAACCGCGTCGCCATGCATGAGCCCTACAGGACATTGCTCGGCCATTTCAGGCACGAGATCGGTCACTATTATTGGGACCGGCTCGTGCGCGACGGCGGCCAACTGGAGGCCTGCCGGCAGCTTTTCGGCGACGACAGCCAGGACTACGGGCAGGCGCTGCAGGCTCACTATGCCAACGGGGCGCCACCCGACTGGCAGGCGAATTTCGTCAGCCATTACGCGAGCTCACATCCGTGGGAGGATTTTGCCGAGACCTGGGCCCATTACCTGCACATCGTCGACACGCTCGAGATCGCGCGGGCCTTCGGCGTGACGGTCCAGCCGCGCCTGGCCAAGGGGGACGAGCTCGATGCGAGCGTGGACTTCGATCCCTATCGCGCGGCCAAGATCGGCCAGCTGATCGACGCCTGGATGCCGCTGTCTCTGGCGCTGAACAGCCTCAACCGCGCCATGGGGCAGGCCGATCTCTATCCCTTCGTGCTTTCGGCACCCGTGATCGAGAAGCTGGGTTTCGTTCACCGGCTCGTACGCCCGAGCTGAGCGGCTCAGCGGTGCTGCCGCTGACGATAGTGATCGGCCAGTGCATCGCCGCCGAAATCGGCCGCGAGGTCGCGCCAGACCGCGTGGATGTGGTTGGCGCCGTTCTGGGTGTTGTCGTGCTCGATCAGCGTCGCGGGGCCGTGGATCCGGAAGTAATGGGCCTCGCCCGGGGTCAGTGATCCGGCCCAGGCGAATCGGAAGGTCGCGAGCCCCTGCTCAAGGACGCGCTGCTTCTGCCGGGCGAGCAAGTCGGGCGCGAGCGTCCCCAGAAAGCCTTCCATTAATGCCTCGACCAGCGTGCGCTGCGAACCCGTCATCTCGGCCAGCGGCAGCCCCCGCGGCGCCCCGAGATCGCGCTCGCGTTGAGGACTCGCCACGATCTCTCCGAACGAACGGTCTGCGATGATCGCCGCGCGGCGTTGCGGGTCGGTGAGGCCGTCCATGATCTGCCGTGCGAGGTCTTCGGAAGCGCCGAGCAGGCGGAAGCCCCGATGGGGGCCGTCGCGCACCGTGGCGGGATGCGCGCCGGTGAAGAAGGGAGTCACCGCGACGTGGCCGGCGGCGGGTAGAGCCACGTTCAGCGACAGGTGATGGCCCTCGAAGCGCCAGCTCCAGGGAAACCGACCCGGCGTGCCGAACACCGAGACGTAGTAGCGGTCGGGGTCGCGGAAACTGCCCTGCTGCTCGCGCAGCAAGCCCTCGAGCAGGCGCACGCCCTCAAGCAGTTCGAGGCCGCGCTGGTTCAGCACCGAGGCGAAGAGCGCGCGGGCCGCTTCGGCCTGGCGAGGCCGCATCTCTCCCAGCGCAAGGCCCGAACGGCTGCGCGGGATGTAGTGCCAGTCGAGCCGATTGGCCGAGTCGAAGGCGATCGTCGCCTTCCGGCGCTGGCCTTCATCGAGCGAGGCGAGGAACCGGTTGGCGGCGTCGGCGATGCGCTGGGCGGCATCGACCGTCTGGGCGCTGGCGCTGCCGAACGGCAGCAGGGCTGCCGCCGCCAGCACGGTCCGCCGGGTCGGCGGGCCGTGACGATGGTGGTGGGTGTCGGACTCGTCGTGCGGATGCCAGCCGTCGTGCGGCATGGCCGGTCCGTCAGGTCGAGGTCTTGGGGTACTTCAGCGTGCAGCCATAGGCCCGGGTCGAGGTCTCGGCCACCGGCCTGCCGGACAGAATCTGGTCGAGCGCCACGCGGACATATTGCGTCGCCTTGGGAATGTCGGCGGTGCTCGACGAGGGGATCGAGTCGATGCCGCCCTTGTAGACCAGGATGCCGTTGGCATCGATGATGTACATGTGCGGCGTCACCGTAGCGCCGTAGGCGCGCGCGACCTTGCTCTGCGGGTCGAGCAGCACGGCGGCCGGCGCGGCATTGCGGCTCTTGGTGAGGTCGTTGGCCTGCGTGGCCGTCACATGGCCCTGCTCGCCCGTCGCCGAGGAGGCGACCGTCAGCCAGACCACGCCCTTGGCCGCGGCTTCGCGCTGCTGGTCCTGCATGTTGTTGGACGTGTAGTGCTTGCGCACGTAGGGGCAGTCGTGATTCGTCGTCTCGAGGACGACGATCTTGCCCTTGAGATCGGCCAGCGACCAGGTCTTGCCGTTGCTGTCGACGGCGCTGAACTGCGGCGCGGGCTTGCCGATATCGGGGCTCGACGTGGCGAAGGCCGCGGCGGGAGCGAGGGCGAGCGCGGCACCACCGATCATCAGCGAACGACGGGGAACATTCAGCATCGACATGACTGCCTCCTAACGCTTGGCTTGCTGGATTGACGACAACTCCGACAGGATCAGAGATTCAGTGAGGACCTGGGGCAGGATCTTCGGACGATCCGCCCCCGGTGCCCAGAACAGGTAGAGCGGGACGCCTGCGCGGCCGAGTTCCTTCAAAACCCCGGTGATCTCGGCATCGCGATTGGTCCAGTCACCCTTGAGCTTTACCACGCCCGCCTGCTCGAACGCCTTACGGCTGGCGGGCGTTTCGAGCGCCACCCGCTCGTTTACCAAGCAAGTAATGCACCAGGCCGCGGTGAAGTCGACGAAGACGGGCTTTCCGGCAGCGACGGCGTCGGCCATGCGGGCTCGGGAGAAGCGCTCCCAGCCTTCGAAGCTGACACCGACATTCGGGCCGCCCGAAGCCGAGGCAGCAGTGGCGGGGCCGTCGTCGAGCTTGAGGGTCGCGGCAAAGGCCAGCAGCACGGCCGTGGCGGCGAGCCCACGGCGCATCCAGGCTCCGGCCGGCGCGCCACCGCTTATCCGCAGCAGCCAGATGGCGAAGGCGATCAGGATCATGCCGCCCAGTGCATACAGCACTCCGTCGGCGCCGGTCTGCTGGGTCAGCACCCATATCATCCAGACGGCGGAGGCATACATCGGGAAGGCGAGGAACTGGCGGAGCCGGTCCATCCACGCGCCGGGGCGCGGCAGCAACCGTTGCAGTGCGGGGGTCATCGACAGGGCGAGATAGGGGAGAGCAAGGCCCAGCCCCATGGCGAGCAGTACGGCGACCGTGGCAGGCGCGGGCTGGCTCAGCGCAAATCCCAGCGCGGCGGCCATGAAGGGTGCGGTACAGGGCGTTGCCACGATCACCGCCAGCACGCCCGTGAAGAAGGCCCCGGTCGTGCCGCCGCGCGACACCAGACCCTGGCCGACGCCGGCCAGGCGGTTCCCGACCTCGAACACGCCCGAGAGGTTGAGCCCGACCACGAAGAACAGATAGGCGATCAGCAGCGAGAACACCGGCGACTGGAACTGGAAACCCCAGCTCACCTCGCCGACGGTCGAGCGGAGGGCGATCACGATGCCCGCCATGACGGCGAACGAGGCGAGAACGCCGGCGGTGTAGGCAAGCCCGTCGCGGCGCATCTCGCTACGCTCGTGACCGGCGAGCCGCGCGAAGGCCGCGGCCTTCATGGCGAGAACCGGGAAGACGCAAGGCATCAGGTTCAGGATCAGGCCGCCCAGCAATGCGAACAGCAGAGCCTGCAACAGCGAGAGTTGCTCGGCGCCTACCGCGTTGGCCAGAGACGCCGTAGCCGCCGGCATGAACGCCGGATCGAGTTTCGCCGAAAGGTCGAAGGCCTGCTTCACGCTGCCGTCGGCCGTCTTCTCGGTGAGGACCAGGGTGCCGGCCAGCTCGGCGGGCATGGCGGTCTTGGCATCGCCCTTCTTCAGGGGAATGCGGATGCCCTCGGCGGTGACCGTGGCGTCCTGCCGGGCCATGGTGGCGACAGGCCCCCATTCGGCCGGAAAGAAGTAGATGTCGCCGATCGCGTCCGCCTTCAGGCCCCTGGCCTCCACCAGCAGGGTCGGATCGCCGGCTTTGGACAGGCCATAGCGTGCGGGCCACGGGCTGGCCGTCGGCACCGCCCGGCGCGCCCGTTCGAACAGGGTGCGCGTGGCGGGCGGCGCCGGCATTGCGGCCGTACCCGCGGGCAACACCAGCTCGAACTTGCCCTCTTCGGGGATGCAGACATCCTCGCAGACCAGCCAGTTGGCTTCGGCGGCAAGAGTGAGCGGCCCGGCGAGATCGGCCGGCGGGGTGATCCGCACCAGCAGTACCGACTCGTCCTTGAAGCCGTAGTTGATGACGCCGCCGATGTCGAAGCGCGTCGGCGCCGGCCAGACGATCGGATCGGCCCTGGCGCCGTCGGGCAGCTTCCAGGTGATCTCGGTCGGCAGGCCCGATTCGCCCGGATTCTTCCAATAGGTATGCCACTTGGGACGCATCGTCTGCCGCAGCCCGACCCAGAACGGCTCGCCGGGCTTCACTGTCGCGACCTCGGATACGAGCTCGGACCGCACGTTGTCGGTCGTCACGACCGCCGTCTGCGCCGGCGACGCCTGCGCAAGAGCCGACTGCGCGAAAACCGGGCTCGCCACGAGCGCGAGGAGAAGGGCGAGGAGACGTGCCATCGCTTTCCTAAGTGACCCCGGGTCGTGGCGCTTGCAAGGCAATCCGGATCAAGCCGACGTGATATTTTGCCCGGTGTTCCGTGACCGACTAAGGTCGTGGACCGACGGGAGAATTCATGTTGCGAGTGGATGACCGGCGCCTGCTGGGCGCTTTGGACGAGCTGGCCTCCATCGGCGCCATCGAGGGCGGCGGCTGCGCACGGTTGGCGCTAACCGACGAGGACAGGGTCGGCCGAGACCTGGTCGTGGGTTGGATGAAGGCCTTGGGCCTCGCCGTGACGGTCGATGCGATCGGCAACGTGATCGGCATGCGCGCCGGCACCGAGAACCTCGCGCCCGTGATGACCGGCAGCCATATCGACACGGTGCGCACCGGCGGGCGCTATGACGGCAACTATGGGGTGCTGGCGGGCCTCGAGGTCGTGCGGGCGCTGAACGAGGCCGGCATCAAGACGCGCCGGCCGATCGCGGTCGCCTTCTTCACCAACGAGGAGGGCGCACGCTTCCAGCCCGACATGATGGGAAGCCTGGTCTATGTCGGCGGCCTCGGGCTCGACGAGGCCCATGCCGCGGCCGACAGGGACGGTGCCTCGGTCGGGGACGAGCTGCGGCGCATCGGCTATCTCGGGCCCGCGAAGCCTGGCGCGATGAAGCCGCATGCCTTCGTCGAGCTGCATATCGAGCAGGGGCCGATCCTTGACGAGGAGAAGGTCCAGCTCGGGGTCGTCGAGAGCGTGCAGGGCATCTCGTGGACCGAGTCCACGGTGACCGGCGTCTCCAATCACGCCGGGACGACGCCGATGCGCCTGCGCCGCGACGCGGGTTATCTCGCGGCCTCCGTGAACCTGTTCGCGCGCAAGCTCGCCTGGGAGATGGGCGGCGATCAGGTGGCCACGGTGGGGTCGCTGACGCTGCGTCCCAACCTCATCAACGTCGTGCCCAACCGCGCGGTCTTCTCGGTCGACCTGCGCAACACGGATGAGTCGAAGCTCAAAGAGGCCGAGGCGCGGGTCGCCGCGCACGTCGCCGAGGTCGCGAAGGCCGAACGGGTGGAGGTCGAGGCGAAGGTGCTGGCACGCTTCGAACCGGTGATCTTCGATGCCGCTCTGGTCGCCCGGGTCGAGCATCATGCCGGCGCGATGTCGCTCAGCACGCGGCGCATGCCCTCGGGCGCCGGCCACGACGCCCAGATGATGCAGCGCATCTGCCCGACGGCCATGATTTTCGTCCCGTCCGTCGCGGGCCTCAGCCACAACGTGAAGGAGCACACCGAGGCGGCCGACCTCGCGGCCGGCGCGCAGGTGCTGCTGAACGTGATGCTGGAACTGGCCGGGTAGGCGGTGAAGCAGCCCAGCAGCAACCTCGCCGAGCAGGTGATGGCTCGGCTGAGCGCCGACATCCGCGGGGGCCGCCTCGCGCGCGGCGCGCGCCTGCCGACCGAACAGGCGCTGACGGCCGAGCTGGGCGTAAGCCGTACGGTGGTGCGCGAAGCCGTGGCCGCGCTGCGCGCCGATGGGCTGGTCGTGACGCGCCGCGGCTCCGGCGCCTATGTCGCCGATCCCGCCGCCGGACCCTTCCGCATCGTGCCGCCGAGCGACAGGTCATTGGCCGACGTCCTGAACGTCATGGAACTGCGCCTGGCGGTAGAGGTGCAGGCGGCTGGTCTTGCCGCCGAGCGCGCCAGCCGCAGGCAGCTCTCGTCGATCCGCGCGGCGTGGCAGGCGATCGACGGCGCCCTCCAGCGCGGCGAAGGCGCCGTCGCCGAGGATTTCTCCTTTCATCGCGCGATCGCCGAAGCGACCGGCAACGATCAGTTTCCGCGTTTCCTGGCCTATCTCGGCAGTCATGTGATTCCGCGCCAGAGCGTCCGCCTGGACATGGATACGCCGGCCGAGCGCCGTCTCTATCTCGAACGCATCCAGGTCGAGCACACGCGCATCGTTACGGCGATTTCCGACAAGGACGTGGCCGAGGCGCGGCGCGCCATGCGCGATCATCTCACGCGCTCCCTCGATCGCTATCGAACACTGGCAGGAGGAAACCGGAATGGCCGACGCTAGGAACTTCGCACGTCGCATCGTCCTCACCGGCGCCGCCGGCGGCATCGGCACCATGACGCGGCCGCTGCTGGCCGCGCTCTATCCGGGGCTGGTGTTGAGCGATCGGGTCGAGCCCGCGAATCTGCAGCCGGGCGAGACCTTCGTCGCGGCCGACCTCACCAGGCCTGACGAGGTGGCGGCCGCGCTCGCGGGCGCCGACAGCGTCATCCATCTCGGCGGTCACTCGGTGGAGGGCACCTGGGACCAGATCCTGCAGTCCAACATCATCGGCTGCCACAACATCTTCGAGGCGGCGCGCGAGGCTGGTGTGAAGCGCGTGGTCTTCGCCTCGTCCAACCACGCGATCGGCTTCTATCCGCGCACGAGGCGCATCGGCACCGATGTCACCGTGCGGCCCGACAGCCGTTACGGCGTCAGCAAGGTGTTCGGCGAAGCCCTGGGTGCGCTCTACTCGGACAAGCACGGCATCGCCGTGACCTGCCTCCGCATCGGCAATGTCGGGGCGGTGCCGCTCGACGTGCGGCGCCTCTCGATCTGGATCTCGCCGCGCGATCTCGTGCAACTTTTCCAGATCGGCCTCGACCACCCCGATCTCCGCTACGAAATCTTCTACGGGGCGTCGGACAACGCGGCGGGCTGGTGGGACAATTCGCGTGCCCATCGGCTCGGTTACCGTCCGCAGGACGAGGCCGAGGATCATCGCGCCCATGCCGAGGCCGAGCAGGCAAGGATCGGACCAGATCCGGTCGGCGATCTCTTCCAGGGTGGGAGTTTTTGCTCGGCAGAGTTCACCAACGACGTGAAGCGCGCGGGCCCCTAGGCGCTATACTCGACGGCGAGAGGTGACGATGACGCGTTTTCTGACTGTCGGTGCGGCGCAGATGGGTCCCATCCAGCGCAGCCATACCCGTCGCGACGTGGTGGAGCGGTTGATCGCCCATCTGCGCGAGGCCAAGCGCATGGGATGCGACCTCGTGGTCTTCCCCGAGTTGACGCTCACGACGTTCTTTCCGCGCTGGTGGATGCAGGACCAGGCCGAGATCGACTCATTTTTCGAGCAGGAGATGCCGTCCAACGAGACGGCGGCGCTGTTCACCGAAGCGAAGCGTCTCTCGATGGGCTTTTGTCTCGGCTATGCGGAACTCGCCAGCGAGGAAGGCCGTATCCGGCGCTTCAATACCTCCATCCTGGTCGAGCGCGACGGCAGCATCGTGGGCAAGTACCGCAAGGTTCATCTGCCCGGCCATGCCGAGCACGAGCCGGATCGGCCGTTCCAGCATCTCGAGAAGCGCTACTTCGAGGTCGGCAATCTCGGCTTCCCGGTCGTGAAGGCGTTCGGCGGCAACATGGGCATGTGCATCTGCAACGACCGCCGCTGGCCCGAGACTTACCGCGTCATGGGCCTGCAGAACGTCGAGATGGTGCTTCTGGGCTACAACACGCCGCTGCACAACGCGCCGTCGCCCGATCACGACGAGCATTCCTGGTTCCACAACCAGCTGTCGATGCAGGCCGGCGCCTACCAGAATGGTACCTGGGTGGTCGGTGTCGCCAAGGGCGGCACGGAAGAGGGCGTGCCGTCGCTGGCCGACAGCATGATCGTGGCGCCGTCGGGCAAGGTCGTGGCGCGAGCCGGCGGCGATGGCGACGAGCTGATCGTCCATCGCTGCGACCTCGATGCCGGCAAGAGCTACAAGACGACGACCTTCAACTTCGCCGTCCACCGCCAGCCCGACCAGTACCGGATGATCGTCGAGCGCAAGGGCGCGCAGGATCCGGCCTGAAGTTCAGACGACTTCGCTCCTCGCGAAGTTTCCGTAGCTTCGCTCGGGCGTGCCGCGGAACAGCGACATGTGGGTGTGGGTGGCCACGAACGGGTCGCCCACCGCCTTGCGCCCCAGCACGACAGTCGTGCGACCGGGCCGGTCGAAGCGGTCGCCGTTGGGATGGAAGCCGTAGGACTGCCACACGCCCATGCCCACCGCGGTCAGCCGGTCGGCCGAGACGATCGCCTCGATCTTGTCGAGGTCGTAGCGGAACTCGCGGATCGTGCCCCAGACGTTGCGCCACTGCTTCTCCTCGGCAAGCTCGCGGCCGATCATGAAGTCGGTGAAGGTGCCGAAGGCGATCATGTCGTCGGCGAAGATCGGCCGCGCGCCTTCGTAGTCGACGGCGCGGCAATGCTTCGACAGCGTGTCGAACCACCGGCGCACGGCGGCGAGGTCATCGGGGGCGACGGGGGTCCGAAGGTTCATCGCAAGCCTCTCCTAGAGTCCGAAACGCTGCCAGAGTGCGCGCTCCTCGAGCGCGGCCAGGGTGGCGGGGCCGATCGATTCGATCCCGCCGCCCGTGCCGGTCTGCAGGCCGAAGCGCGACAACAGGCGCCGCCGCGGGCCAATCACCGGAAGGTGCACCTTCTCGCCATAGCGGGCCTGCAGGGTCGCGCGCAGTTCGCCGAACCCGTCGACCAGGCCGAATTCGATGCCGCGTCGGGCCGTCCAGAATTCGCCACTGAACAGCATCGACTCGTCGCCCTTCAGCAGCTTGCCGCGCCGCTGGCGGACCCAGTCCTTGAAGCCGTCGTGGATCTCTGCCTGCAGGCGCTTCAGGCGCTCCACGTCCTCGGGTTGCTCGGGCCGGAAGGGATCGAGCATCGACTTGTTCTCACCCGACGTATGGACGCGGCGTTCCACGCCGATGCGCGCGATCAGGTCCTGGAAGCCGAAGCCCGAGCTGATCACGCCGATCGACCCCACGATCGAACTTGGATCGGCGATGATCTCGTCGGCGGCGCAGGCCAGCCAGTAGCCGCCCGAGGCGGCCACGTCCTCGACGAACGCGATGACGGTCAGCCCCTTTTCGGCGGCGTACATCCTGATGCGCTGTGCGATCAGCGCGGATTGCACCGGGGAGCCGCCCGGCGAATTGAGCGAGAGCGCGACGGCCTTGGCGCCGCGCGTCTCGAAGGCCCGCTTCAGCAGCGGCGCGACCGATTCAATCGATAGGCCGCGGCTGCCCAGCAGGCCGCCGGACGCAATGACGCCCGAAAGGCGAACCACGGGCACCACCGGCCCGCGACGAAAACGATCCCTGATCCAGTTCAGCATACCGGCCAATGTCGCGGCCATGCCTCTAGAAGGCAAGCGGCTGGCCATGACGCAGGATTGCCTCGGCTTCGTCGGTGTAGCCGCCCTCGGGTCGATGCAGGAGCAGGGGCGGAGCGTCGTGCCGTCGCATTCCACCCGCACGCCGCGCGCGGACGAGTACGCGCGCGGCCGGGGGCAGGTACTTCACCGCGACGTCGCCCCAGCCGAGACGCGCCAGCCTGTCGACGGCCTCGTCGAGGCGATCGCTACGATGGATCATGAGCAGGGTCCCTGCGGGTTTCAGGGCTTCCGTCGCCACGGTCAGCCACCGTGCAAGATCTGCGCTCGATTCGACCGTGGCGAGCGCCTTGCTGGGGTCGGGCGATGGATCGGCGACGGCTGCCGAAAGATAGGGCGGATTGGTCGCGACATGGTCGACGGGACCGAGTTCTGGCGGCAGAGGGTGCACGAGATCGTGAACCACCGTGCGGACACGATCCGCCACATCGTTCAGCGCGGCATTGCGCTCCGCCAGCGCGGCCAGCTCCGGTTGCAGCTCGATGCCGGTGATGCGACAGCCCGGGACGCGGGCGGCGATGCACAGCGCGACAGCGCCCACACCCGCGCCGAGATCGAGCACGCTCTCTCCCGGCTTCGCGTCGACCGCGGCGGCCAACAGCACGGCGTCCACCGCGATTCGATATCCGCGTCTAGGCTGCAAGAGCTTCACCCTTCCGCCCATCACGGTGTTTTCGGTCGGCGCGGAATCCATGCTACTCATCTCGAACGAACTCGTTTCGCAACAACAGGCTTCACCGGAGAGTTGGCCTCCCTCATGGCAACCGTCGTCTCTCTCGGAGGCAAGCGCAAGTCGCCGAGCCTCGAACCGCTCCTGACGCTCTGCGCCGATGACATGGGGCGGGTCGATCGCGAGATCGTGGTGCGCATGCGCTCGCCTGTCGCGCTGATTCCGGAACTCGCCAATCATCTGGTCGGCGCCGGCGGCAAGCGTATGCGTCCGCTGCTCACGGTCGCGGCTGCGCGGCTGTGCGGCTACCACGAGGGCACCGATCGCCACATCAAGCTCGCGACCTGCGTCGAGTTCATCCATTCCGCCACCCTGCTGCATGACGATGTCGTCGACGTGAGCGCACTGCGGCGCGGCAAGCCGACCGCCAACACAGTGTATGGCGACAAGGCGTCGGTGCTGGTCGGCGACTTCCTGTTCACGCGCGCGTTCGAACTGATGGTGGAGGTTGGTTCGCTCGACATTCTCGGGGTGTTGTCGAATGCCTCCTCCACCATTGCCGAGGGCGAGGTCCTGCAGCTGGTCAGTCAGCGTGACATCAGCACACCCGAGGCGACCTATCTCGAGATCATCAAGGCGAAGACGGCCAAGCTGTTCGCCGCGGCCTCCGAGGTCGGCGCCATGGTGGCAGGCCGCAACGGCCCGGAGCGCGTGGCGCTGCAGAGCTTCGGCATGAATCTCGGCATCGCCTTCCAGCTCGTCGACGATGCCCTCGACTATTCCGGTCGCGAGGCCAAGCTCGGCAAGTCGGTCGGCGACGATTTCCGCGAAGGCAAGATCACCCTTCCGGTGATCCTGGCCTTCCTGCGTGGCGGTGCGGTCGACCGCGAATTCTGGAAGCGCACGATCGAGAAGCTCGACCAGCGGCCGGGCGATCTCGAACAGGCGTATGGCCTGATCGAACGACACGGCGCCTTGTCCGATACGCTGGAGCGCGCGCGCCACTATGGCGCCATGGCGCGCGACGCGCTGGGCCTGTTCCCGAGCACGCCTCTCAAGTCGGCGCTGCTCGAGGCGGTCGATTTCGCCATCGACCGCGCTCATTAGGCTTCGTCACGCCATGGCTGCCCAGCACGTACTCGCCATCGACCAGGGCACGACCAGCACCCGCGCCATCGTCTTCGACGCCGGCGGCCGCCCCGTTGCGTCGGCCCAGAAGGAACTGCCGCAGATCTTTCCGCGGCCGGGCTGGGTCGAGCACGATCCCGAGGAAATCTGGTCCGCGACGGTCGAGGTCTGCCGCGGCGCGCTTGCCAGGGCGAAGCTCGACGCCACGGAACTGGCCGGCATCGGCATCACCAACCAGCGCGAGACCGCGGTCGTATGGGATCGCACCACCGGCAGGCCGATCCACAACGCCATCGTCTGGCAGGACCGGCGCACCGCCGACCGTTGCGCCGAGCTGAAGAAGCAAGGGCACGAGAAGATCTTCACCGACCGCACAGGCCTGCTGCTCGATCCGTATTTCTCTGGCACCAAGATCGCGTGGATCCTGGACAACGTCGCCGGCGCCCGCGCCGCGGCCGAGAAGGGCATGCTGGCCGCCGGTACCATCGAATGCTTCCTCTTGTGGCGTCTGACGGGAGGCGAGGTGCATTCGAGCGACGCCACCAATGCCAGCCGCTCGCTGTTGCTCGACATCCGCAAGGGTGCCTGGGACGCCGAGCTGATGAGGGTCCTGGGGGTGCCGGCGTCGATGCTGCCCAAGGTCGTCGACTGTTCCGGCGAGCTGGGCGTCGCCGAGGCCGGGATTCTCGGGGCACCGGTTCCCATCCTCGGCATGGCCGGTGATCAGCACGCCGCCACCATCGGCCAGGCCTGCACCAAGCCCGGCATGGTGAAGGCGACTTATGGCACCGGCTGCTTCGCGCTGCTCAACACCGGCAGCATCGCGGTGCATTCGCGGCATCGCCTGCTGACGACGATCGCCTACCAGCTTGACGGACGGCGCACCTATGCGCTGGAGGGCAGCATCTTCATCGCCGGCGCCGCCGTGCAATGGCTGCGCGACGGGCTGAAGCTGATCGAGAAGTCCTCCGACGTCGAGAAGGTCGCCGCCGGCGCGAAGGACGGCCATGGCGTCTATATGGTGCCGGCCTTCGTGGGCCTGGGCGCTCCGCATTGGGATCCGGAGGCGCGCGCGGCGATTCTCGGCCTCACCCGCGATTCAGGCCCTGGCGAGATCGCCGCCGCGACTCTCGATTCGGTCTGCTATCAGACCCGCGACCTGCTCGAGGCGATGCGCGGCGATGGCGCCCAGATCGACGAGCTGCGGGTCGACGGTGGCATGGTCGTGAACGACCCGCTGATGCAGCGCCTCGCCGACACAGCCGGCACGCCGGTCGAGCGGCCCAAGGTGACCGAAACGACTGCCTTGGGCGCTGCCTTCCTGGCCGGCCTGAAGGCGGGCCTGTGGGCCTCGCTGGAGGACCTTGCGAAAACGTGGGTACTCGACCGGGCATTCAGGCCCGCGGAGGACAGCGCCTCGCGCGACCGGCGCTACGCGGGATGGAAGGACGCGGTCCGCCGGGTCCGCAGTTCCTGATTGCTGCTGCGGGGCGCGGCCTTTAGGTTGCGCCCGCCATGAAAAGCCGTGCCAATCCCGTCTATTGCAGCATCGACACGATCGATCTCGCCCACGCCACGAAGCTGATCCAGAGCGTCGCCGGAGGGCCGAAGCCGGCCGTGGGCGGGATCAAGCTCGGTCTGGAGTTCTTCCTGGCGCACGGCGCGCCGGGCGTCCGCTATGCCTTTCCGACACCGGTGCGGGCGACCGGCGTGGGCTTTTTCCTCGATCTCAAGCTGCACGACATTCCCAATACGGTGGCGGGCGGCATTCGGGCCGTGGTCGACCTCGCCCCTACCTTCGTCACGATCCATGCGAGCGGTGGCCGCGAGATGATGAAGGCGGCGGTCGAAGAAGCCGGTAGCCAAGCGGCGAAGCTGAACGTCGCGCGGCCGAAGTTGCTCGGCGTCACCGTGCTGACCTCTCTCGACCGCTCCGATCTCGAATCGACGGGCGTCAACGCCGATCCATCAGAGCAGGTGCTGCGGCTTGCAGCGCTGGCGCACGAAAGCGGCCTCGACGGCGTGATCTGCTCGCCGCTCGAAATCGCAGCCCTTCGCAAACAGTGCGGTCCCGATTTCGTCTTGATGGTGCCGGGCATCCGCCCGGTCGGCAGCGCCGCCAACGATCAGAAGCGGGCGATGACGCCGCGCCAGGCGGTCGATCTCGGCGCCACCAATCTCGTCGTCGGACGACCGATCTATCAGGCCCAGGACCCGCGCGCCGCCGCCGAAGCGATCGCGCGCGAGGTCGGCGTCAACGACCTATGAGCGTTCAGGCGAAGATCTGCGGGCTGTCGACGCCGGAGACGGTTGATGCGGCAGTGGAGGCCGGCGCTGGCTTCGTGGGCTTCGTCACCTTTCCGCGCTCGCCGCGCCATATCGAGTCGCTCGATCTGCTGAAGGCGTTGGGCGCGCATGTACCGCGCACCGTGGTTCGAGTCGGCCTATTCGTCGATCCTGACGACGCGCTGATCGATGCGCGCCTTGCGACGGGCGTGATCGACATGCTGCAGCTTCATGGCGCCGAAACCGCCGAGCGTGTGACCGCGCTGAAGGCGCGCACCGGCAAGCCGGTGATCAAGGCCATCAAGGTCGCCGCGCCTGAGGACGTCGCGCGGGGGATCGCGGCCTATGCCGGGGTCGCCGACAGGCTGATGTTCGATGCCGCCGACGGCACGCTGCCGGGTGGCAACGCCAAGGCCTTCGATTGGACCTTCCTGTCGGGCCGGACTGTGCCCCTTCCGTGGTTCCTCGCCGGCGGACTCAATGCCGGAAATGTCGCCGAGGCAGTCCGCGTCACCGGCGCGCGCGCCGTCGACGTCTCTTCTGGTGTAGAAGCGGCCCGCGGTGTGAAATCCACCGAGTTGATCCGCGCCTTTCTGGGCGCCGTAAGAGTGCTTTGAGGAGCAGGGGAATGAAAGTCGAGGAGCGGCTGAAGGAACTCGGCATCGAGCTTCCCGAGGCGACGACGCCGATGGGCAGCTACGTGAATGCCGTACGTACCGGTAATCTGCTCTATATGGCGGGCAAGGGGCCCGGCTTGCCGGGCAAGCCGCTGCCGGTGGGCAAGGTGGGACGCGATTTCTCGCTCGAGCAGGCCAACCGCCTCGCACGCGACACGGGCCTCAGCATCCTCGCCGCCCTCAAGGCCGAGCTGGGCGACCTCGACCGTGTGAAGCGCATCGTCAAGGTGCTGGGCATGGTCAATGCCACCTCGGAATATGGCAGCCATCCGGAAGTGATCAACGGTTGCTCGGACCTGTTCGTCGAGGTGTTCGGTGAAAGAGGCCGCCACGCCCGCTCGGCGGTCGGCATGGGTTCGCTGCCGCGCGGCATTCCGGTCGAAATCGAGGTCATCGTCGAGCTCGAGGACGACGCTCCGCCGCCGCGTATCGCTGCGGCGAGGCCGAGCGCTCCCAAGCGCAGGACCGCTCCCGCGCCCAAGGCTAAGGCGGCGCCGAAGGCGGCCAAGAAGAAGAAACTCTAGCGTTTTTGACCGACTGGTGCCGGGACTGCTAAGCCGGACCGTCCCGACAGGAAGAGTGATGCCCAGCGCACCCAACAGTTTCCGCACCGGCCCCGACGAGCGTGGGCATTTCGGCATATTCGGCGGCCGCTACGTCGCCGAGACGCTGATGCCGCTGATCCTCGAGCTGGAGAAGGCCTACAACGAGGCCAAGGCGGATCCGCAGTTCCAGAGCGAGCTGAAGTATCTGCTCACGCAATATGCCGGCAGGCCGAGCCCGCTCTACTACGCCAGGCGTCTCACGGAGAAGCTGGGCGGCGCCAAGATCTATCTGAAACGCGACGAGCTGAACCACACCGGCAGTCACAAGATCAACAACGTGTTGGGCCAGGTGCTTCTGGCCAAGCGCATGGGCAAGACCCGTGTGATTGCCGAGACCGGCGCGGGCCAGCACGGCGTCGCCACGGCGACGGCCTGCGCGCTGTTCGACATCCCCTGCGTCGTGTTCATGGGTTCGGTCGACGTCGAGCGCCAGGCACCGAACGTGGCGCGCATGAAGATGCTGGGCGCCGAGGTGCGGCCGGTGACCGCCGGCGCCTCGACGCTCAAGGACGCGATGAACGATGCGCTGCGCGACTGGGTCGCGACCTGCGAGAACACCTTCTACTGCATCGGCACGGTGGCGGGCCCGCATCCCTATCCGGTGATGGTGCGCGACTTCCAGTGCGTGATCGGCGACGAGGTGCGCAAGCAGATCATGGAAGCGGAGGGCCGCCTGCCCGACACGCTGGTTGCCTGCATCGGCGGCGGTTCGAACGCGATGGGACTGTTCCACCCGTTCCTCGACGACCCGGGCGTGCGCATCGTCGGCGTCGAGGCGGCGGGGCGCGGTCTCGACACCGAAGAGCATGCCGCGTCGCTGACCGGCGGTCGCCCCGGCGTGCTGCACGGCAACCGCACCTATCTGCTGCAGGACAGTGACGGCCAGATCACCGAGGCGCATTCGATCTCTGCCGGTCTCGACTATCCTGGCATCGGGCCCGAGCATTCGTGGCTCAAGGAGATGGGCCGGGTCGAATATGTCTCGGCGACCGACGACGAGGCGGTCGAGGCGTTCCAGCTGCTTTGCAAGCTCGAGGGCATCATCCCCGCGCTCGAATCCTCGCATGGCCTCGCGCACGTGATGCGGCTCGCGCCGACGCTGCCAAAGGACAATCTGCTGGTGCTGAATCTGTCCGGCCGCGGCGACAAGGACGTCCCGCAGATCGCCGAGCGCCTCGGGATGAAGATCTGACCATGAGCCGCATTGAGAAGCGCTTCGCCCAGCTCAAGGCCGACAAGCGGGCCGGGCTCGTCACCTACATCACTGCCGGCGATCCCGACACCGACATCAGCTATCAGATCCTGAAGGGACTGCCGGCCGCCGGCGCCGACCTGATCGAGCTCGGCATGCCGTTCACCGACCCGATGGCCGACGGGCCGTCGATCCAGCTGGCTGGCCAGCGCGCGCTGAAGGCCGGAATGACGGTCGACAAGACCTTCGACATGGTCCGCCGCTTCCGGAAGGAGACCGGCGACAACGACACGCCGATCCTGCTGATGGGCTACTTCAATCTGATCTACCAGCGCGGACCCGAGCGATTCTGCAAGGAAGCCGCCGCGGCCGGCGTGGACGGATTCATCCTGGTCGACCTGCCGCCGGAGGAGGCCGACGAACTGAAGCCCTTCGCCACGGCGAGCGGCCTCGACACCGTGCTCCTGACGGCTCCGACCACCGATGACGTGCGCCTGCCGGCGGTGCTGAAATACGCCTCCGGCTTCGTCTATTTCGTCTCGGTGCTGGGAATCACCGGCACCAAGTCCGCGACGGAGGATGCGGTACGCACCCATGTCGAGCGCATCAAGCGCCACACGCAGTTGCCGGTCGGCGTGGGCTTTGGCATCCGTACGCCCGAGCAGGCTGCGGCCGTGGCGCGCCATGCCGACGCCGCCGTCGTCGGCACCGCCATCATCGACCACGTGAAGGCGGGCCTCGACGACAAGGGCAGGGCCAAGCCCGAACTGGTGCCAGGCGTCTTCGCTTACATCAAGGCGCTGGCGGATGGCGTCCGGGGCGTGCGGAAGGCTTAGAGCACTTATGTCATCCTGAGCGCAGCGAAGGATCTCTCGCCAGCGACGGAGTCCTCTGGTCGCTTCGGCAGGTTCACCGCTGTGCTCACGACGAGAATTGGCCCAAGCCCGCCTAATCCTCGAAGTTGAGGTCGGCGACGTAGGGGTTGGTCTTGCGTTCCCAGCCGAAGGTCGAGGTCTGGCCGTGGCCGGGGACGAAGGTGATGTCGTCGCCGAAGGGCCACAGGCGGTGGCGGATCGAATCGAGGAGTTGGTCGTGATTGCCACGCGGGAAATCCGTGCGGCCGATCGAGCCGCGGAACAGCACGTCACCCACGAAGGCGACCTTCGCCGGCCGGTTCACGAACACGACATGGCCGGGCGTATGGCCGGGGCAGTGCACCACGTCGAAGGTCACGTTGCCGAGGCTCACCGTCTCGCCGTGCGTCAACCAGCGGTCTGGCACGAACGGCTTGTAGACCGGGAAATTGTACTTCTTGCCTGAGTCCGGCAGGCCCTCGATGAGGAACAGATCGTCCTCGTGGGGGCCTTCGATCTTCACGCCGTAGTGCTCGGCCATGGTGCCGGCCGCCGAGGCATGATCGACATGGCCGTGGGTCAGCAGCACCTTGGTCACCTTGATGCCCTGCTGGTCGATCGCCTGGCGCAGCATGTCGAAGTCGCCGCCCGGGTCGACGGCGGTGCCTTCCATGGTCTCGTCGCACCAGACGATGGAGCAGTTCTGCTGAAACGGGGTGACGGGAGCGATCATGACCTTGAGCATGCTTCCGATCTAATGCCTCCCGCAGGCGGTTGGAAGGGCGTATGCTCCACTTCCCTCCGGCGTCGATGGCAATGAACGTGCGTCTCCTGCTGTGCATCCTGGGCCTCTTCGCCCTTTCGCTGACCACGGCGCGGGCCCAGATCGCGCCCGTCGCTTCGCCCTCCGGCCCCGTCCCGGCGGGGCCCTATGTCGTGGTCGACGTGGCCACCGGCGAGACCCTGCTGGACCGCAATGCCGGCACCCTCTGGTATCCTGCGTCGCTCACCAAGATGATGACGATCTACATCGTCTTCGAGGAGCTGAAGGCGGGCCGCCTGACGCTCGCCACGACGCTTCCCTTCTCGGAGAATGCCCGCAACAAGCCCGCCTCCAAACTGGGCGTGGCGCCAGGGCAGGGGATCACCGTGGAGCAGGGTCTGCAGGCGCTGGTGGCTCGCTCGGCCAACGATGTCGCCACCGCATTCGGCGAGCAGATTGGAGGGTCCGAACCCGCATTCGCCCAGCGCATGACGGAGACGGCCTCCCGTCTCGGCATGACCGCCACGACCTTCCGCAACGCCAATGGCTGGCCCGATCCGGCGCAGACCACGACGGCGCGCGACATGGCGATCCTCGCCCTGGCCCTGATCAAGGACTTCCCGCAGTATTACGGCTACTTCCGGACCAAGGACTTCATGCTGGGCAAGCAGCGGGTCGGACCGGGCCTCAAGTTCCTCGATCTCTATTCACCCTATGCCGATGGGCTGAAGACCGGCTTCATCTGCGCCTCGGGCTTCAACATCGTGGGCAGCGCGGTCCGCGACGGCCGCCGGCTGGTCGCCGTCGCCTTCGGTTTCCGCCGGGCCGACCTGCGCGACGAATTCCTGGTCCGCCTGTTCGACGAGGCCTATGCGCTCAGGACCGGTGGAAATCGCCAGAAGGTCTGGCAGCTGCGCAACGGCGAGGGCGGCCCGGTGACGGTGCTGCCCTACGGCGAGTGCGGCGGCATCCGCTACGACATGCCGGGCGATGCGGCCTGGCTCGGCACTTTCGGCGACTGGCGGACGGCGAAGAATGCGTTCGATGCCGGACAGGCCAGATTGATGGCGATGGGTGTCGCGCACCCCGGCAGGGAGTACATCCTGCCCGTCACCTCCAACAAGGTGACGAAGCAGGCGGCCATCATCGCCGATCTCCAGCCCGAGGCCGCGCAGAGGCTGTGCGCCGACTACCAGGCCCGGAAATCCTTCTGCGTCGTGAAAAAACCCTCGGATTTCGCGGCGCCCTATAGCGGGTTCTGGCGCTGACCTTGGCCCACCTCCTCATTCGTGCGATACCGCGCCCATGAACTGGCTGACCAATTTCGTCCGCCCCAAGCTGCGTGCGCTGGTCGCCCGCAAGGAAGTGCCGGACAATCTCTGGGTGAAGTGCCCCAAGTGCGAGCAGATGCTGTTCACGCGCGACTGGGAGGCCAACCAGGAAGTCTGCAGTCACTGTGGTCATCACATGCGGCTGCGTCCGATGAAGCGGCTGCCGTTCCTGTTCGACGAGGGCAAGTACGAGCTGCACCCGCTGCCGCGCGTGAACGCCGATCCGCTCAAGTTTCGCGACACCAAGCGCTATGACGCGCGCCTGAAGGAGGCACAGGCCAAGGCCGAGGGCACGACCGATGCGCTCGTCGTGGCGAGCGGCCTGATGGGCAATCGTCTCTCCGTCGTCGCGTTGCTGGATTTCGGCTTCATGGGCGGCTCGATGGGCACCGCCGTGGGCGAGGGGCTGGTGATGGCTGCCGAGCTCGCCGTCGCGCGCGGGGCGCCGCTGATCGTGTTCTCCGCCTCGGGCGGCGCACGCATGCAGGAGGGCATCCTGTCGCTGATGCAGCTCACGCGCACCACGATTGCCGTGCGCAAGGTCAAGCAGGCGGGGCTGCCGTACATCGTCGTGCTGACCGATCCGACGACCGGCGGAGTCTCGGCCTCGTTTGCCATGCTGGGCGACGTTCATATCGCCGAGCCCGACGCCATCATCGGTTTCGCCGGCCCCCGCGTGATCCAGGACACGATCCGGCAGGAGCTGCCCGAAGGCTTCCAACGTTCGGAGTATCTGCTGGAGCACGGGATGGTCGATGCCGTCGTGCACCGCCACAAGCTCCGCGAAACCCTGATCCGCATGGTCTCTCTGTTCATGGATCCGCTGATCGTCGAGAGCCGCGCCCTCGCGGAGACCGGTCGCTGACGTGACCGCGAACGATCCGATCGTTCAACGCCTGATGAGCCATCATCCGAGGGTCATCACCCTTGGATTGGAGCGCATCGAGCGGCTGCTCCTGCGGCTGGGATCGCCGGAACGGAAGCTGCCGCCATTGATCCATGTCGCCGGCACCAACGGCAAGGGCTCGCTTGTCGCCTATCTGCGCGCCATCGCGGAAGCCGCCGGCTATCGCGTGCACGTCTACACCTCGCCGCATCTCGTCCGCTTCAACGAGCGGATCCGCATCGCCGGCCGGCTGATCGACGATCACGTGCTGGACGAAATGCTGACCGAGTGTGAGGAGGCCAACGGCGACACACCGATCTCCTTCTTCGACATCACCACCGCACTGGCGTTCCTCGCCTTCTCGCGCGTGCCGGCCGATCTCGGCATCATCGAGGTCGGCATGGGTGGGCGTTTTGACAGCACCAACGTGATCGAGCCGGCCCTGTCGGCCATCACGCCGGTCGGCTACGACCATACGGGCTTCCTGGGCGACAAGCTCGAGGGCATCGCCTGGGAAAAGGCCGGCATCCTCAAGCGCGCGACACCCGCCGTGATCGGCCGGCAGCGCGATGTCAGTGCCGAGGTCATCGAGACCGAGGCGGCCCGGCTTGCGGCCCCGCTGTTCCGGATGGGGCGCGAATGGCAGGTGACGCCGCACGAGTCGGGCTTCCGCTACGAAAGCGATTTCCTCGCGCTCGACCTGCCCAATCCGGCGCTGGTGGGGGCACATCAGATCGACAATGCCGCGACCGCCGTGGCCTGTATCGAGCGTCTGCGGGCGGCGCGCTTCGACATCGACGACACGGCAATTCGCACGGGGCTCGGCTCAGTCGAGTGGCCGGCGCGCCTGCAGCGTCTCAGCAAGGGGCCGCTGCCGGATTCGCTTCCGCCCGGATGCGAGCTCTGGCTGGATGGCGGCCACAACGAGGATTGTGGCATCGTGCTCGGCCGCATGGCGGCGGAATGGGCGAAGGAGCCGGCGGCGCTGCCGCTCTATCTCGTCTTCGCGATGCAGACGACCAAGGACGCGTCGGGCTTCCTGCGGCCGCTGGCGCGCTACGCGACGGCGGCACGCGCGGTCCCGTTCCCCGAGGGTCATGCCGCCTACACGCCACAGGAGGCCTGTGCCCGCGCGGCCGATGTCGGGCTGGATTGCATGCCCGCAAACGACATCGGCGCGGCACTGGAGGACCTGTTGGCCACCCAGCCCGCGCCGATGCGCATTCTCATCTGCGGCTCGCTCTACCTTGCGGGCGAGGTCCTCGTCCGCAACGGCTGAGCCGGAATCCGATCAAACCACGGTGTTGATCCAGCTCACCAGCTTCTGCTTCGGCTCGGCGCCGATCTTGGTGGCCGCGACCTGGCCGTTCTTGAACAGCAGCAGGGTGGGGATCGACCGCACGCCGTAGCGCGTCGGCGCCATCGGGTTCTCGTCGATGTTGATCTTCACGACCTTGAGCTTGCCGTCCATCTCCTTGGAGATGTCCTCGAGCGAGGGGCCGATCATGCGGCAGGGGCCGCACCACTCGGCCCAGAAGTCGACGAGGACGGGCGTGTCGGACTTCAGGACTTCCTCCTCGAAGGAAGCATCGGTTGCTTTAACGGTCATGCGGGTTCTCCCAAATACACTACAGGCCGGTCGGAGGGACCGGCGCCGCCCTTGGCCGAGAAGCTAGGAACGCACGCCCCCCGAGTCAAGATGCGGCGGCATAAGGCATTGATTTATCTAGGGTTTCTGCGGCGATCTCCATGAGCCGCGGCGCCGCCGTCCAGAGCAGGAAAGCTCTCACCGTCCGGCCGGGATAGATCCGTTGCAGCAGGGCGCGATATAGAGCGAGCTGGCGGCGATAGACCAGCGCCACGCCCTCGGCCGAGGCGGGCGGCGGGCGGTTGGTCTTGTAGTCGACGATCAGGACTTCGGTGTGCGAGACAGCCAGACGGTCGATCTGGCCGCTCACCGTGAAGGTGCCCCGCGGCGTCTGCAGGGTACCGATCAATGGCACTTCGGCGCGCGAGGCCTGGGCGAACAGGGCAGCATGTTCCGGCGCCTCGGTGACGGCCAGGGCTTCGCCTGCCCATTGCTCGACGTCCTCGGGCGAGAGACCGTGCGCGGGCTGTGCGAGGAAGCGGCGCGCGGCCTGGCCTCGCTCCGCCGAGGGCAGGCCTGGGAGGTGGCGAAGCAGATCGTGCAGCAGCAGGCCGCGCTGCCAGCGTTTCGGATCGTCGGCAATCAGTGGGCTGAAGGCGCGCGGCGCGGCAGCGGCCTCGTCGGGCAGAGGCTGCGAGGGCGCGAGCGGCGTCGGCGGGTCGGGCTCGCCCGGCGCAGGCTCTGTCCACCAGGAGGGAAGGGGCGCCTCCTCCGCGATCGGCAGCTCGGGTTGCTCGGTCTCGGCGATGTGCCCTTCATTGACGAGCTCGTAGCCTTCGCCCGACCAGCCCTCGTTCGGCAGAAGCGACGCGAAGTCGAAGCTCTTCGCGACGGCGCGGGCGCGCGGCGGGGCATCGTCCGGCATCTCGGCCTCGGTGCTTGCGCGCAGGCCGGCCTCGATGCGTTCGTACCAGCAGCCGCGATCGGCTTTGCGGGTACCGGTCCAGCCGCCGACATAAAGCCGGTCCTCGGCGCGGGTCATGGCGACGTAGAGCAGCCGGTTCTGCTCCTCCAGGGAGCGGCCGTGGATCTCGTTCCGCCAGCTGCGCGCCGCCTCGTTCGCGTCGTCGGTGCGCGGCAGCCAGAGACGGGCTTCGTCGTCGGCGCCGGACAGCAGCCGCTCGCGGTTCTGCGGCACCCGCGTCGTGTCGGGCAGGTAGACGATCGGCGCCTGCAGTCCCTTCGAGGCATGCACGGTCAGGATACGCAGCTCACGCCGCCGGTTCTGGTCGAGGTCGCGCTTGATTTCGCCGCCGCCAGTTTCGAACCATCGCAGGAAGCCCTGCAGCGAGCCGCCCTCGATTCCCTGGTACTGGAGCGCGCGCGCCAGCAGCTCGTCGATCGGATCTGAAGCCTCGCGGCCGAGCCGCTCCAGCAACCGCCGCCGGCCACCCTGTGGGCCCAGCGCACGGGCGAAGAAGTCGAAGGGCGTGTCGTAGTCGGCGCGCTTCAGCCAGTCGGCGAGGGTCGCATGAGCGGCGGCGAAAGGAGGCTCGGCCGCGTGTTCGCGCAGGGCACGCCACAGATGACCGGGCCGCTTCCAGGCCAGGCTGAAGAGCTGGTCTTCGTCGAGTCCTATCAGCGGCGATTTGAGCAGGGCTGCGAGATTGAGGTCGTCCTGCGGCAGCAGGGCGAAGCGCGCCATCGCCAGCAGATCCTGGATGGCGAGTTCCTGTCCGAGGTTCAGCCGGTCGACGCCTGCCACCTCGACACCTTCGCGCTTCAGCGCCCGCACGAGCGCGTTCACGAACTCGTTGCGGCGCCTCACCAGCACCATGAAATGCCCGGCGTGCAACGTCTCGCCGTCGCGGGCACGCCGTTCCGTGCCGATCAGCTGCCTGGCGTGCGCGGCAATCAACCGTGCCAGCCGCTCGTGCGGCAGGCCCTGTGCCATGCCGCTTCCCATGCGTTCGAAATCCGCCGTGTCGGCTTCGTCTTCGGTGCCGGCCACCAGCGGCCAGAGTTCGACCCGGCCCGGCTCGTTCTTGCGGCTCGCCAGATGCCGGACCGTGCCCGCTTCGCCGACGCCGCGCGCCGTGTCGGTCTCGCCGAACACCCAGTCGACGGCGTCGAGGACGGCCGGTGTCGAGCGGAACGAGACGTTGAGGCCGACCGGCACGAACATGCGATCGGCGATGCGGCTGCGTTCGTCGAACCAGAGGCGCATCTCCTCGAGCTTGCGCGGATCGGCGCGCTGGAAGCCGAAGATCGACTGCTTGGTGTCGCCGACGGCGAAGACGGTGCGGCTGCGGCCGACCGCGCCCTCGCCCACGAAGAACTCCTCGGTGAGGCGGCGGATCACTTCCCACTGGTCGGGGTTGGTGTCCTGCGCCTCGTCGACCAGCACATGGTCGATGCCGCCGTCGAGTTTGAAGAGCACCCAGGCCGCGCTCTCGGCCGTTTCCAGCAGGCGGCGCGTCGCCACGATCAGATCGTCATAGTCGAGCACGGCGCGCCGGCGCTTGGCGCGCGTGTACCGGTCGGCAACGTCGAGCCCGAGCCGCAGCAGGGCGAGCGTCAGCTCGACCAGCGCCTGTCCGCGCGCGCATTCGAGCCGCGCGGCCTCGGCCTCGAGGATGGCGACGATGCCGGGCAGGCGCTTCTGCGCCGCCTTGGTCGCCAGCGCCTTGCGGACCTGGCCCTTGTCGGTGAAGAATACGCCGCGATAGGCGGGGCTGAGATCGTCGAGCCCGTCATCCAGCCAGCGGGCGATCTGCTCGCCATTGGGTCCATCGGTCTTGCCGCCGGCTTCGATCAAGGCTCGCGCCGCTTCTCGCAATGCGGCTTCGTCGAGCGATGCGGCGCCCTCGCAGTTCAATTGACGGCGCAATCGCCGGCCGAGCTTCGCGAGTCCGGACTCGTCGGCGACACGCGCCAGCAGCCAGGCGCGTTCGCTCAGCAGCCGCGTCATCAGTTCCGCATACTCGGCGATCGAGATCTTCGCGGCGACGAGGGCGAGGGCGGCGGCGAGAACCGGCGGTGCGTCGCTGCGTGCCAGCGCTTCCATCTGCTCGTCCTGTACGCGGCGGAGAATCGTCTGCGCCTCGGCCTCGTCGAGAATCTCGAAACCCGGTGCGACACCCGCCTCCAGCGGAAATCGCTTCAGCAGCGCCTGGCAGAAGGCGTGAATGGTCAGGATGTTGATGCCGCCCGGCGCATCGAGCACGCGCGCGAAGAGGCGACGAGCGACGACCCTCTGCGCCGGAGCGGGCGCCCGGTCGATCAGCTTGGCGATGCCGGCATCGAGTGTCTCCTCGTCGGCCAGCGCCCAGCGGCCGAGCTGGTGGGCGAGGCGGTTGCGCATTTCGGCGGCCGCCGCCTTGGTGAAGGTGAGGCAGAGAATGCGCTCGGGCTTGACGCCTTCGAGCAGCAATCGCGTCACGCGGTCGGTGAGAACCTTCGTCTTGCCCGTGCCCGCGTTGGCCACGACCCAGGCGGAATGGTCGGGTGTCGTGGCGCGCCGCTGCGCATCGGTTGCGAGGGCGATGGCGTCGAGCACGTCGTTCATTCTTCGCCGCCTCCCGCCGTCGACCATTCGGCCACCCGCTCGAGATGGGCGTAGTCGTTGAAGTAGGGACCATAGGCCGGCCATGGCAGGGCAGGGTAGGTGGTGCCCGGCCTGGCGAAGTGATCGGCCATCTTCTCGACCAGCGCCATCATCTCCGTCACCAGCGTTTCGCTGTCGGCGATCTCCGTGACCTTGCCGCCATCGCCCAGGCCGTTGGCCTGCCAGTAGGAGAGGCGCACCGTCTCGGCTTTGCCCTCGATCTTCTCGAAGCCGCCGCGCTCGGCCATTGCCGCCTCGAGCAGGAGCTGCGGCGCGAACAAGGCTTCCAGCTCGGCCTTGCTCGGCACGCGCCCGGTCTTGTAGTCGATGATTTCCCACACGCCCCGTCTCAGTTCGTCGATCCGGTCGGCGCGCGCCTCGATGCGCAGCGGCCGCGCGACAGGGCCGACCGTCATGGCCGCCGTGCTCTCGCTTGCGAGCAGCTTCGTGCCGCCGGCGCGGCGCGCATTCTCCTGGGCGACCAGCCAGCGGGCGAGGCGCTGGAAGCGCGGCCACCAGAAGGCGCGTTCGGCGGGGGCGGTCAGGAGATCGGCGAGATGCTTTTCGCCCAACGCCTCGAATTCTCGCACTGCATCGGGTGGCAGCACGCCCGACGGATGCCTTTTCAGGAATTCATCGAGTGCGTCGTGCAGGGCGTTGCCGCGATCGGCGGCACCTAATTCGGCTTCCAACGGATCGAGTGCCTCGAGTCCCAAGATGCGCCGCGCATAGAGACCGTAGGGATCGCGCCGCCATTGCTCGACGCCGGAGACCGAAAGCCGCGTGGGGCGTGCTTCGACAGGCGGACGCGGTTCGGGCCGCGGCCATGGCGCATAGTCGCCCGGCCGGTCGATCGCTTCGGCCCAGGCGATGAAACTGTGGCGCCCGCGCTGGATGTATTCCGGGATCGGGGCATGGCCGCCGGGCTCGTAGCCGAACAGTGCGTCGAGGCGCGCGAGCCAACGCGACGGCACGGTCGGCGCGCCGCCTTCGCGTTCCGCACGGGTCAGCAGTACGCGCTCGGCACCAAGGGCTGCGACGAAGTCGTGGGCCGACAGGCCGATCCGCCGCTCCGGCTGTTGCAGGCCGAGATCGGCGCGCATCGGGCGATTGATCCAGGGGCCGGTCTCGACTGCGGGCGGCCACGTTCCTTCGTTGAGGCCACCCAGAACCAGCAGGTCGGCGCGCTGCAGGCGGGCTTCCAGAGGTCCCCATATCGACAGGCGCGGGTGACGCCCGAAGGCCGGGCGGATCGTCTCCGGTTCCAGCAGGGCCGCGAACAGGCCGGGCCATTCGCCGGGAGCGATCGCGGGACGGTCGGCCCAGGCGGTGCGAAGGCGTCCGAGCAGGTCGGCCAGCGCGCTGCCCGCGTCGCCCGACCACAAGATCTCGGGTGATGCGATCTGTTCGGCGGCGGCGATCGTGGCGGCGAGCAGCGCATCCGGCCGGGCATCGCCCTGCATCAGCTCGACGAGCGACCGGGTCGCTTCGTCCAGCCGGTCGAGCAGCGTCTTCACGGCGGCGTGGTCGCCTGGATCGCCGAATTTCGCTTCGTCTACGCGAGCCCGAATCGACGACAGTCCCGGCGCCGGCTTGAGGCCACGCAGGCACTTGCGGTCGAGGCGCCGCGTCGCGTCGAGGATGAAGGCGCGGTCGTGGCCCAGGGTGCACAGCGGATGCTTGAGAAGCGCCAGCAGCTCGACCGGCGCATGGCACGCATCGACCGTGGCGATCAGGGCATGCAGGAGCGCGGCGGGCGGCGTGTCCACCAGCGGCGTGCCGGCCGAATCATCGATGTCGATCTGCCAGCGCTTCAGTTCGGCGGTGACGCGTCGCGCCAGCCCGCGGTCGGGCGTCACCAGAGCGGCTGTTCGTGCCGGTATGTCGAGGACGCTGCGCAGCGCCAGCGCCACGACCAGCGCCTCCTGATGCGGCGTGGCACAGTCGGCGCGGGTCACGTGCTCCAGCGACGCCGGCTCCGGGCGGTTCCACGAGTCGCTTGTCTCTGCTGGCCGCATCAGCTCGGTGATGAGGAAATGCCGCGCGGACCCACTCGTGGCACCGGGCCATTCCTCGACCTCCGCGCGTGCGACGCCCAGCGCGCCCAGCAGCTCGCGCAGGCCGTATTGCGGGTGCGACGGGTCGAGGGCGTCCCAGCTCGCTTCGTCCATGTCGCGATCGAGGCCCGGGAGGACGACGGTACCCTGCGGCAGTCCCGCGATGGCGGCCAGCAGGTCGCGGGTCGCGGGCTGCGAGCCGGTCGAGCCCGCGGCGATCACGGGCGTTTGCGGCGGTCGTCCGCGCCATCGGTTGGCCTGATTGCGGATCGCCAGGGTGCGGCGTTCGATGGCGTCGATCTGTCCGCGCGTCGCGAGCATCTGCGGCCAGTGTTTGCCCACGATGGCGAGGAATTGCAGCGTGCGCTGCCAGTGGCTCGCGAAGTTGCCGTCGACCAGCCCTTCCAGCTGCGAGAACGAAACGCCTTCGATGGCGAGTTCGTCGAGCAGGCGGCCGAGTTCGCGCGCGAGCTTCAGCGCCTGCGCTGCCGATTGGGCGATCGGATGGCCCTGGTCGTCCTTGAAGGCGGCCACGAGCTGCGTCAGGAGCGCGTCGCGCTCGGCGGGCTCGATGGCCGGCGGCAGGGTGAGCGCATCGCCCTCGCCCGGCGCGATCTCCCATTCGCCGTCGTCGACATCGCCGAGCGGCGCCATCCGCGGCAGGATCGTCGGCTTGCCACCGGCGGCGCGCAGGAAGGCTTCGCGCAGCGCGCGCACCGAGCGCCGCGTCGGCAGCAGGATCAGCACATCGGCGAGGGCCAGCGGACTCTCGCCGTATTCGGCCAGCACCACCCGCGCCAGTTCGTCGGCGAAGCGGCGCTCCGTGGCGATCGTGAAGACCCCTTTCATCCCAGCACGCGTTCGGCATCGGCGAGGGCCGAGGGCGTGCCGACATGGAACCATTCGCCATTGTGCACCAGGGCGTACAGGCGGCCGCCCTGTTCCGCCCGGTTCCACAGCCTGAGGAGCGAGAAGGGGCCTTCGGGCGAGCCGTTGAAGAGACGCGAGTCGCAGACCGAGATGCTGGCGAAGAGATAGGGCGCGGTCTCGGCCGTACCGCGATGGCGCGCGCGGCCGTCCGGTTCGAGATAGTAGTCGCCGCGATCCTTCTCCTCTCGGCCGATGGCCGTGGCCAGGGGATGGAGCAGCAGCAGCGCGTCCATCCGGTTGGGATCCCAGGCGGCTGCGAGACGGCCCAGCATCGATTCCGGTCCGTCGCGCCAAAGGCCGTCGCCGTTCAACACGAAGAAGGGCCCGTTGCCCAGCAGGGGCAAGGCGTTGCGTACGCTGCCGCCGGTTTCGAGCAGCCGGTCTTCATGGATGATGCGGGCGCGGCCGCGCAGGCGGTCGGCGATCTGGCCGCCCAGATGATGCACGTTGACCACGATGTTCTGAACGCCGCTCTGCTGCAGGCGATCCATCGCGCGTTCCAGCATCGAGCGGCCGGCCACGGGGATCAGCGGCTTGGGCGTGGTATCTGTGAGCGGACGCATGCGCTCGCCGCGGCCGGCCGCCAGGATCATCGCGCTGCGGATCACGAGGCCGCTCCGATGCCGCGCAGCTCCGGCGGCAAGGTGCGATCGACCCAGCGCCGCAGCGGCACCAGGGCCTCATGCTGCAGGGCGTGCTCGAACATGCGCCACACGCGCGGCAGGTGGCGCAGATAGTCGGGCTTGCCGTCGCGCCGTAGCAGCCGAACGAAGAGCCCGATGATGCGGGCATGGCGTTGCGCTGCCATCAGCGCGAAGCCGGTACGGAAGCCCGCTACATCGGCGATCCCCGCCTCGCCGACATAGCGGTCGAGGCAGGCGGCATGGACATTGGGCGCCACGTCTCGGCGTGCATCCTCGATCAATGACACGAGATCATAGGAAGGATGGCCGCGCTGGGCGTCCTGGAAGTCGAGCAGGCCGCAGGCCTTCACGCCGGGGCGTGCCGGCAGCCACAGGAGATTGTCCTTGTGATAGTCGCGCAGCAGAAGCGTTTCCCCTGTGGGGGGCAGCGCCGCCAGGCATTCCCGCCAGGCCGCGACGTAGCGCGCCGTCTCTTCGAGGGGCGTCGGCTTGCCGGTCGCTTCCGGGAGGTACCATTCCGGCAGCAGCATCGCGGCCCCGATCAGCGCGTCACCGGCGTAGGCACCGAGGTCCGGCAGCAGGCTGCGTTCGCCGGCGCGATAGATCTCGACCAGCACGTCGGTCGCCCGGGCATAGAGCTCGCCCTCGTCGCCGCCGGCGGCCAGCACGCGCGCATAGGTGTCGTCGCCGAAATCCTCCAGCAGCAGGAAGCCCTGCCCGGCATCCTCGGCGAGGATCTCCGGCGCGCTGAGGCCGAGCGCGATCAAGTGCCGGCCGACGCGCACGAAGGGCCGTACGTCCTCCTGGGGCGGCGGTGCGTCCATGACGACCGCCGAGCCACGCGGCCGGGTCAGGCGGAAGTACTTGCGGAACGAGGCGTCGCCCGCCAGCAGGCGTTCGCCGGCATCGCCCCAGCCGGCGCGATCGACGAAGTCGGCGCGCAGCCGGTCGCGTTCAGATTTCGCCAAAGCGGGAGTCTCCTTCGAGGATTGCGCGCCGGCCTTCGCCCTCGACCGACAGGCTGACGGTGAGCCGCTCGCGCGGCAGAAGCGGGCCCAGCCGCTCGGCCCATTCGACCAGGATCACGCCGTCGGCGCGGGCCTCTTCCCAGCCCAGCTCGAAGACCTGTTCGGGCTCGTCCAGGCGGTAGAGGTCGAAATGCCAGAAGATGCCACGGGCGGTCTCGTAGACCTCGACGAGGGTGAAAGTGGGGCTGGGTACGATGAGGGCCGGTTCGCCCGCAGCGGCACGCAGGATGGCGCGCGCCAAGGTCGTCTTGCCGGCACCCAGGCCGCCCTCCAGCGCGACCACGTCGCGCGGCCGCAGTCGGGCGGCGAGAGCCGCGCCCAGCCGCTCGGTCGCGGCCTCGTCGGGAAGGGGCAAAGAAAAAGTCGGCATCTTTCGATGCCGACTCTTAGCATGCACGCCTGTGGGCGATTAGTAGCGGTAAAGGTCACCCTTGAACGGGCCGGCCTCGGGCACGCCGATATACTTGGCCTGGTCCGGACGCAGCTTGGTCAGCTTGGCGCCGACCTTCTCGAGGTGCAGCGCCGCGACCTTCTCGTCGAGGAACTTCGGCAGCGTGTAGACCTGCTTCTCGTACTTGCCGGGGTTGGTCCACAGCTCGATCTGGGCCAGCGTCTGGTTCGAGAAGGAGGCCGACATCACGAAGCTCGGATGACCGGTGGCGTTGCCCAGGTTCACCAGGCGGCCTTCCGACAGCACGATGATGCGCTTGCCATCCGGGAACTCGACCTCGTCGACCTGCGGCTTCACGTTGTGCCACTTGAAGTTACGCAGGGACGCGATCTGGATCTCGGAGTCGAAGTGGCCGATGTTGCAGATGATGGCGCGGTGCTTCATCGCCTTCATGTGGTCGAGCGTCAGCACGTCGACATTGCCGGTGGCGGTCACGAAGATGTCGGCCTTGGGCGCCGCCTCTTCCATCGTGACGACCTCGTAGCCTTCCATCGCGGCCTGCAGGGCGCAGATCGGATCGATCTCGGAGACCATGACGCGGCAGCCGGCCTGGCGCAGCGAGGCGGCCGAGCCCTTGCCGACGTCGCCGAAGCCCGCGACCATCGCGACCTTGCCCGACATCATCACGTCGGTGCCGCGGCGGATGCCGTCGA
>VFQN01001504.1_pt1 | contig 38823 bp, 47 predicted proteins | sample 3512371 | NCBI WGS metagenome assembly VFQN01 (sample SAMN10412370, study PRJNA504923) | tailings metagenome | isolation source: Replicate 2 from Balatoc abandoned mine | place: Philippines: Itogon, Benguet | collected 2017-08-28
GGTCCCACCGGGTTACGGCGCGACGGGTTTTCAGGCCAACGGCCTGAGATTCGATAGCCCGGGGCAACGCCTGGGGAACCACATGGGCGGGGTTCGTGGGGTAACGCCCCAGGAAATCACGCCCGCGGTGTCACAACCATATCACGGCCGCCGCCGGTAGAACCGGTTCGCCACCAGCCCCTCGGCCGCCAGGAGCAGCAGGACCAGGATCAGCAGCCACGGGAAGAGTTCGACCGGCGTGCGCAGCGTGTCGGTGCCCTCCAGCGCCTCCTTCAGGTCCAGGTCGCGGCCCACGGGGATGACGCTCCCCGCCCCGGTCACGTCCTCGATCCCCTCGACCGGCACCTTGTCCAGCGTGCTCTCGTCGGCCGGGATGTCGAGGCTGAACCCCTCGCGCCAGTCCGGGTTCGGGCCGGTCAGCGTGTAGTTCCCGGGCGTGTTCGTCCGCGGCGGGCTGAAGCGCACCTCCGCCTGCCGCTCCGCCGGCTTGATCGCCGCCTCTGCCACCGGGATGCCGGGGCCGTCGAGGACGAGGTTGTCCTTCTTGCCGGCGAGGAGCCGGGTGATCGGCAGCGTGACCGTCTGCCCCGTCTCGAAGTTGAACTGCGCCTCGTCGCGCCCGCCGGCGGCGTAGCGCAGGAGCAGGTCGGGGAACACCACCACCCACGAGTTCTGCGTGTCCCAGTAGTCGTTGCGCAGCGTCTTCGCGTCCATCGGCGTCGTGAGTTGGAGAACGCGGCCGCGGGCCGCCTGGTCCTTCGCGCCGCGGAGCGCGCGTTCCAGCACCGCCGGGCGGCGCTTCGCCGGGTCGTCGCCGTCGTCGTACCGGACGACCACTTGCCCCTCGGGCAGCGGTTCGACCTCCCAATACCCCATCGCCCGGCGGGGGTCGCGAAAGACGTCCACGGCCCCCGCCTGTCGCCACTTTAGCATCGGTGCGAGCATCGCATGGGCGAACGCCCGGTCGTCGGAGCCGGCGAACACCTCCCACGTGACGCCGCGGCGGCGGTCCTTGGCCTTGGGATCCTTCGGCGGCTCGAACGCCTCCGGCGTTTCGACGAACGACTTGTACGCGCCCGGCAGGAGCTTGTTCGCCGCCTCCACCTTCGTCGGGTCGTACCCGGCCAGGTTCCCCATCCGCTCCGGGTCGCCGGGGATGATGAGCATTTTGCCGCCGCCCTCGACGTACTTCAGCAGCCGGCCCCAGAGCGGGTCGTCGGCCGGCTCCGCCGGGTTGCCGACGCCGAACAGCGTGACCGCCTCGAACCCCTGCAGGTCGCCGCCCTTCGCCCGCAGTTGCTCGGGCGTGACCGTCTCGTTGGCGAACTCCTTATCCTTCCCCTCGTTCACCGCCAGGCCCCAGAACACCGCCTCCTCCGGGTCGGCGGCGATCGTCAGCACCTTCCGCGGCTCGGCGACGCGAAAGGTCAGGTAGCGGGCGTTGTCGGCGGCGAGCGCGTCCTTCGTCGGCAACTCGAACTTGACCTGGTGGAGCCCCGGCTTCAGGTCGCGGAACTCGAACCCGAGCGTCCGCGTCTGCCCCTTCGGCACCGCCACCTCCTTGCGGACCGGGCGGCCGTCGCCGAGCGTGGCGTTGACCGGCACCGTCAGGTCGTCCGGGCCGGCGACGCCGACCGTGACCGTGACGCCGACCGGCACCCCGGCGGATACGACCTGCGCCTTCCCCTCGGTCATGCCGGCGGCGAGCAGCGCGACGTTCGTCGGCGTCTCGATCCCGACGTCGACGACCGCGTGGATCGGCTTCGGGTCGGGCACGCCGTCGCGCTGCTTCTTCAGGTCGTCAGCCTGGGCGGTGTCCCACGAGGCGGCGGCGCGGTCGGTGAAGACGGCGACGAGCCGCGGCAGGGGGCCGCTCCCCTCGCTCTCGGCGTCCACGGTGTTGAGGAGCCGGTAGGCGCTGGCGAGGCCGGCCGTGACGGGGCGCGACGATCCAGCGGGGGCGCCGGTGGCGTTGGCCTTCTTGCCGCGCTCGGCGAGGTCGCGGAGCTTGCCCCGCGCGTCCGCCTCACTCGGCAGCCAGTCGCCGCCGGGGTCGCCCGTCTCCACGACCGCGACGCGCGAGCCGGTCGGGAGCGAGTTCAGGAGCTCGTTGGCGCGGCGGGTGGCTTCTTCGAGGCGCGTCTTCCCCTCGCCGTCGGCGTAGCCCATGCTGGGGCTCGTGTCGATGACCAGCACGACCGCAACGGGCTGGTCGCCGCTGAGGTTGATGAACCCGGTGCTGAGGGCGGTGGGCTGGTAGAGGGTGAGGGCGAACAGGGCGATGAGGAGCATGCGCAGCGCGAGCAGGAGGAAGTGGCGGAGGCGGAGCTTGCGCTGGTTGGTCTTGAGCTTCTGCTGGAGGAACCGGAACGCGGGGAACGGGAGCCGCTTGGGCTCCTGCTTCATGATGAGGTGGAGGAGGACCGGGAGCCCGACCAGGGCGACCCCGGCGATGAGGATCGGGTGCATCGGACCATTGTACCGCCGGGCGGGCCGTCACGCCGGCGGGGCACACCTGTCCGGGCGAACGGCCGGCGTGAGCCGGCTGGTCGTTGGTCCGGGTGCCCGAGCGGACAAGCCCGGCGACCGGTCGGCGTGTCAGGCCGCCGTACCAACGACCAGCCGGCTCACGCCGGCCGTTCGCCGGGCCTACACGCCGCTTCCGCCGAGGGGCGAGCGGCCGGCGGGTTACTTCTTGCGGACCAGCTTCATCGTCCCGCAGTGGTTCGGCGACGGCTTGCCGTCCTCCCACGCCTCGCCGGCGATCTCGACGGTGTCGGCGTTGAGGAACGTGACGACCGCCCCGTGCATGTGCGCGTCCTTCGCCACGTTCAGGTTCGACCCGCCGGTGAACACCCAGCGGATCTGGTTCGGCGCCGACCCGGGGGCCGCCTTCATCCGCGGCTGGTTCCCGAGCATGCAGTAGTGCGTCATCACCACGTCCGCCCCGTCCAGGTGGTACACCGACATCATCTCCATCGGCGTGCCCGGGAACAGCATCTCGGTGATCGTGCTACCACCCGCGGTCAGCTTGGCCACCGACACCACCTTGTCCGTCGGCTTGCCGTCCTTGTCCGCCTCCACCCACGTCCCGACCATCCCCTTCAACTTCTCGAACGTCGGGTTGGCCGGCGCCGCCGTCTTCGCCGCCGGCTCCTGGGAGCGGGCGCCCGCGCCGAGGGCCACAACCACCACGCCGCAAACCAGCAGCTTCCGAATCATCTCGTACTCCCGTTGGTGAAAAGGGCGAACCGCGGCCCCGCGCCGCGCGGGGCCGTATACTCGTGTGCCATGCCCGGGTGCGGGGAACCCGTCAGCCCGTCGGGCCGGGGACCATGACCATCCAGCCGATGCCGAACCGGTCGGTGACCATGCCGTAGCACGGCGACCAGAACGTCTGAGAGAGCGGCATCTGCACGCTCCCGCCGTCGGCCAGCGCGTCGAACGCGCGGCGGGCGACCTCCTCCGACGACACCGCCAGCGCCAGCCGGAAGCCGTCGTGCCGCACCTCGCTCCCGTCGCACCCGTCCGACGCCATCAGCCGGACGCCGCGGACGGTGAACGAGGCGTGCATCACCTTCTTCTCGAACCCCGGCGCCAGCATCCCGGGCGGGGGCGCCTCGGGGCTCTGGTCGAACCGCATCAGCATCTCGACCTCGGCGCCGAGCGCCCGGCCGTAGAACTCCAGCGCTTCCTCGCAGCGGCCGTTGAAGAACAGGTAAGGCGTGATCGCCGTGCCGCTCATGACTCTCTCCGGGTCGGGGTTCGGGGAACTCATCACCTGGTCGAACGGGCCGGGCGCGGATCGACAGCGAACTACGCGACGGGCAAGTTTTCCCGGACCGAGGCCAGGTTGAACAGCGGGCGGACCTCGACCGAGCCGAGCCGCGCGCCGGGGTGGCGGGCGGCGACGCGGAGGGCGGCGTCGCGGGACTCGGCGAGGATCACGTAGAACCCGCCCAGTACCTCGGTCGTCTCGGCGAACGGGCCGTCCGTGATGGCCCGCTTGCCGTCGCGGACGCGCACGCTCGTCGCCGTCGCCGTCGGGTGGAGCGGCGACGCGCTGATGTACTTGCCGTCCGCGCAGAGCTCGCGGCACAGCGCCGCGGCCTCGGCCATCGCCTCGCGCCGGGCCTCGGCGCCGGCGGCACGCCACGCCGCTTCGTCGTCGTAGCAGAGGAGCATGTACGGCTCGCCGGCGGCGGGGTCGCCGAACGGGATCGGCCGTGACGGCGGCAGGCCGTCGAGCTCCACCACCGGGCGGATCTCGCCGGTCCCCTTGCGGACCGACGGGAGGCGTGCGGTAACGCCGATCGCCTCGTCGAGGTCGGCGAGGTCGAGCAGGAAGTAGCCGCCGAGCTGTTCGACCGTCTCGGCGAACGGGCCGGCGGTGACGATCGGCTGGGTGTTGCGGACGCGGACGGTGGCGGCGGTCGAGACGGGCTGGAGGGGCGACGCGGCGAGGAACTTCCCCTGGGCCGCGAGTCGATCGCACTCGGCGAGCGACTCGAGCATGCAGTCGCGCCGCTCGGCGTCCGACCAGCAGTTCTCGGCCCCGTACATCAGGAGCAGGTATTTCATGGCGGTCTCCGGTGGTGTGTCGCTGGTCGGTCGGGTCACTTCCCGTCGGCCGCGTCCTGCAGCGCCCGGATGTCGAGCTTCACCATCCCCATCATCGCCTGCATCGCCCGGCCGGCGCGCGCCGGGTCGGGGTCGCTCACCAGCTTCGGCAGGACGGCCGGGACGATCTGCCACGTCAACCCGAAGCGGTCCTTCAGCCACCCGCACCGGATCGGCGACCCGCCGCCGGCGAGGAGCTTCTCCCACAGGTCGTCGATCTCGGCCTGCGACTCGCAATCGACCGACAGCGAGAACGCTTCCGTGAGTTGGTAGTGCGACCCGCCGTTGAGCGCCAGATACCGCACCCCCGCCAGCCGGAATTCGACCACCCACGGCGCCCCGGTCGGCCCGGGCGTGACACTGGTAACCGCCGAGTCCGGGAACAGCGACACGTAGAGGCGGGCGGCCTCTTCGGCCTGGGTGTCGAACCACAGGAACGGGGTGACCTTCTGGCGGATCATGGGGCCCTCGCGGCGGCGGTGGTCGCGGAACACCCCGTAGTCGAACGCTCCCGGCGCGGATCGACACGCGCGACTTTTTTTCACCGCGGGGGCGTTGAGGATCGGCGTGGGCTCGGCGGCAGAATCGTTAAAGTTGTCCCAGCCGCTTCGCTAGGAACCGGCGTTCCGGCTCCTGGCGTGCGAGCTCCAGCGCCCGCTCGTAGGCGGCGCGGGCCTCGTCGCGGCGGGCGAGGCGGCGGAGGAGGTCGGCGCGGGCGGCGTGGGCGAGGTGGTATTCGGTGAGTTCGCCGCCCGCGAGGATGGCGTCGATGAGCCCCAGCCCCGCCGCCGGGCCGTCGCGCAGAGCCACCGCCACGGCGCGGTTGAGCTCGACCACCGGCGACGGGTGCAGTGACAGCAACCCGTCGTACAGTGCCACGATGCGCCGCCAGTCGGTCGCGGCGGCCGTCGGGGCGCTCGCGTGGACGGCGGCGATCGCCGCCTGGAGCGTGTACGGCCCGGCCACCCCCGTCGCCAGCGCGCGGTCGACGACTTCCCGCCCCTCGGCGATGAGCGCGGCGTCCCAGTGCGTGCGGTCCTGGTCTTCGAGCAGCACGATGTCGCCGGCCGCGGTCGTGCGGGCGGCACGGCGGGATTCCTGGAGCAGCATCAGCGCCAGCAGCCCGACCGCCTCGGGGTCGGGGAGGAGCCCGACCACCAGCCGGCCGAGGCGGATCGCCTCGCCGGACAGGTCGGCGCGCGTGAGCGCCGCGCCCGTCGTCGCCGAGTAGCCCTCGTTGAACACGAGGTAGACGACCGCCAGCACCGACCCCAGCCGCTCGGGCAGGTCGGCGGCGGCGGGGAGGGCGAACGGGATGCCGGCGTCGCGGATCTTCGCCTTCCCGCGGACGATCCGCTGGGCCATCGTCGCCGGGGCGGTGAGGAACGCGCCGGCGATCTCCTCGGTCGTGAGCCCGCACACCTCGCGGAGCGTCAACGGCACCTGCACGGCGCGGTCGATGGCCGGGTGGCAGCAGGCGAAGACGAGGCGGAGGCGGTCGTCCTCGATCGCCTCGCCGGCGCGGGCGGCGTTGGCGGCGGCGACTTCCGCGAGCCGCCCGGCGAGCTCGGGCTGGAGTTCGTCGAGTCGGCCGCGGCGGCGGAGCGTGTCGATCGCCCGGAACCGCCCGGCGGACACGAGCCACGCCCGCGGGTTGTCCGGCACGCCCTCGCGCGGCCAGCGCTCGACCGCGGCGGCGAACGCCTCGTGCAGCGCCTCCTCGGCGAGGTCGAAGTCGCGGACGAGGCGGACGAGCGAGGCGAACACCCGCCGCGACTCGGCGCGGTACGTGGCGTCGATGACGGCGCGGACATCGGCCGTGGCGGTCGGCATGGCGCGGGTTCCTTCCGGTCGCGGGCGGCGATGCGTGGAAGGGTAGGGCGGCGCGGGCGGGAGCGGTAGGTCAGTTGAACGCCGGTCGGGCGGAGGTGGCCTCGGTTTTGGTGGGGCACCAGTCCCACCGAATCACGCCTCTTCACCCCGAAGCGCCTGCGTTCGGGGTCAAAGGCTTTTGGGCTCAGGCCGCGACGGCCGGTTCCCACCGGCGGCGGTCCCGGACCATCGCGTTGAGGATGGCCAGCAACTTCCGCATGGCCGCCACCTGGGCGACCTTGGTCGCCTTCCCGGCCGCCCGCAGCCGCTGGTCGAAGGCCCGGATCACCGGGTTGTACCGGACCGCCGATGGGTCGCCCCAGGGGTTAACGGCCTACCCCGCCGTTGGTTTTGGGTAACATACAAGGGGTGGGATGAGAGAGCCCGGGGCGTTCAACCTATTGCAAACGTTCCTTCTGCTGGCGGCGGAAGGTGATGCGCGCGGCGTTGATGACCAGCTTGCACCACACCCACCGCTCGACCCGCCCCTGCCGCCGAACCCAGTTCGGGAACGGCCCGAGGCCGCCCCCGAATGACCCGGCGTTCCCGAACATCCGCTCGATCGACGTCCGCTCCTTGTACAGCCCCCACCCGAGCCCGTCCCGGAACCACCGGAGGGCGACCGCCCGGTGCGGACTCTGGTACCGGTGCCCCGCCCCCGTGTCCTGCGGGTTCGGGCGGGCCAGGAGCAGATACCCACGGGCCGCCGCCGCGTCGTACAGTCGGCTGGCCTCGTAGTTCCCGTCCCCGAGCAGTACCCCCTTGCCGACGACCTGGGTCAGCAGCCGCTCGGCCACCGCCCCCTCGTACTCCCGCACCGCCGTCACCTCCCAGGCATCCGGGACCGGGCGGTCGCCCCAGATGGCGTGCAACTTGTACCCCCGCCCGAGGTACCCGCCCCGGGCGTCCCGGTCCTTCGAGCACCGCCCGACCGGGAGCGGCTTGCCGTCGATCGTCAGCACCCACGCCGGCGGCCCGCCCCCCTTGAGCCGCGCCGCCAGGTGGTTGAGGAAGACGGCGAACCCGCCCCGGGCGGCCCGCCGGCGGACGGTCGAGGCGGATGGGATCTCGGCCGGGCGGAGGCGGGTGGTGGACCACTTCCGGGGGTCGCACGCCCAGGCCACCGAGCGGTCGTGGATGGCGGCCCACAGGAGGACGGCGGCGATCGCCCACGGGTAATACGGGACGTACTTCTGGGACACCTCCCGGGCGGCGCCCCGGAGGGCGCGGTAGACTATCGGCCAGAGCTCGCGTTCCATGACTGACTCCTCCCGGGCTCCATCACCCCGGAGTCCAGCAGGAACGCGAGCTCCTTTCAACCCAACGGGTTACCACGTTTGCAATCCGTTGAACGCCCCGGGTGGCGTCCGCGGTGTCACGGGGAACCGGGGTGGCAACCCCGGGCGATTCACCGCCGCCCCTCCGGGGCTCAAACCCCCGAGCCGGACACCACAGGGCTACGCAGGGATTGAGCTTGGGTAGGGTGGCGGGTTTGGGTCTGGGCACGGCCCGCCCCGGAGCCGACCATGCCTGCGTCCCTGCTCGAACGCCTCGCCGAGCGGACCGACTCCGCGGGCGGAACGGCCGGCCCCGTACGGGCTCGTCCCCCTCCTCAGGCTGTGCCTGGTCGGCATCCTGGTCGGGCACACCACTCCGGCCGCCATCCCCCACTTCGGCCACCTCCGCGGCCACCGGCTCGGCCACGCCCGCGGGCTCACCCGCGGCACCATGCCGTGCCCCAACACACTGTCCAACCTCCTCCGGGGGATCGACCCCGCCCACCTCGACCGGATCATCGGGGCGTAGCTGGCCGACCGCCACCCGGGCGGGTGGGGGCACCTCGCCCTCGATGGGAAGGTGGCCCGCTGGTCCCGGGACGGCGAGGTGCCCGGCACCCACCGACCGGCCGTCGTCGCCCAGATGGCGGTCGAGGCGACCACGGACGAGCACCCGGCGGCCCTGCGCCTGCATCGGGGTACTGCCCCCGCCGAGCGGGGCGGTGGTCACGGCCGACGCCATGTTCACCCACGCCGACGTGTGCGACGCCGTCCGCACCCGGGGCAGGGAGTACGTCCCGTACGCGAAGGGGAACCCGGCCGACCTCCGGGACGACCTGGAGGCGACGCTCGCGGCCCCCGGGTCGGGGCGTTTCCCCCCTACCAGCGGGGGCGTGGGATGACGACGTGCGGGCCGCGACGGCCCGGGAGAAGGGGCACGGGCGGGTCGAGCGGCGGACGATCACGACCACCACCTGGGTGAACGACTACCTGGCCGCCTGGCCGGGGGTGGCCCAGGCGTTCCGGGTCGAGCGGGAGCGGCGGGTGAGGGGGGTGGCGACGGTCGAGGTGGTGTACGGGATCACCCGCCTGACCCGGGCGGCGGCCGACGCGACCCGGCCGCTCGGGCTGGTACGGGCGCGGGGGATCGAGAGCGGGTTGCACCACACCCGGGACGAGACACTCCGAGAGGACCGGTGCCGGGTCCGACGGGGCCACGCCCCGCGGGGGCTGGCGTCCCTCCGGAACGTGGCCGTCCACCTGCTCCGGGGGACGGATCACCCCGGTGTGGCGGCCGCCACCCGGGAGATGGCCGCCCGACCCGACCTCGCCATGCTCAGTGCCCCACCTTCGATCGCCGCGTAACCCTGGCCGACACCAAATCCGGCTTGTTTCCAACGCTGGGCCGGGTTATCCAGCTTCCCCGGCCCCCGGCGTCACGAGTGCGGGAGAAAGAACACCCCGGTGACGAACGTCCCCGTCCAGAGGGCGGCGAACACCGCGGACAGGGCCAGGTGGAGCCGCTTCCGGCGGCGGATTCCGGTGACGAACATCACCGGGACGAGCACCGCCGACGGGACGGCGAACCACAGGTGGACGCGCAGCGCCTCGCGGGCCGCGGGGTCGAACGTGCTTTTGACATCCACGAACTGCAACAGGACCTCGAAGCCGACGACGGTGCTCATGGTGAGGACGAAGAAGGCGGTGTTCAGCCGGCCGTGAAGGCGGGGCCGGCCGACCGCCAGGGCCGCGAGCGACGCCACCAGGATCAGCGTAACCGCTGCGACCAGAACTTTGAGCGTGAGGATGATCTCGGGGCCGGTGGGCATCTGGGGTCATCCGGGGGCAAGGGTGTCATGATTTTAGCCGCCCACGCACCCGCCGGCTCGCCAGCCGGCACCGCCCTGTCCCGCTCGACCGGTGCCCACGTGCCCCACCTCGCCGTCGTCATCCCCGCGTACAACGAGGCCGCCCGCATCGGCCCGTACCTGGCCGAAGTCCGCGACCACCTCGACGCCGTTTATCCAAACGGGTACGAGGTGATCGTCGCCGACGACGGCAGCACCGACGCCACCGCCGACCTGGTGGGCCGGGTCGCGGACGGGTGGCCGCAACTCCGGCTGATCGGACTCGGGCGGAACTCCGGGAAAGGCGCGGCGGTGCGGGCCGGCGTGGCGGCGGCGACCGCCGACCGGGTGTTGTTCGCCGACGCCGACGGGGCGACGCCGATCGCCGAGGAGCGCCGGCTGACGCGGGCGCTGGCGGGCGGGGCTGCGGTGGCGGTCGGGTCGCGGTACGTCTCCGGGCCGGGGGTGACGCGGACGCGCAACCCGCGCCGGGCGGTGGCGGGGGCGGTGTTCCGCCTCGCCGCGCGGTCGCTGGTGGGCGTGCGGGTGCGGGATACGCAGTGCGGGTTCAAGATGTTCACCGCCGCGGCGGCGCGGGCGCTGTTCGGCGCCGGCAGCGAGACCGGCTACCTGTTCGACGTGGAGCTGATCGCGCTGGCCGACCGCTTCGGCCTGCCGGTGACCGAGGTGGCGATCAACTGGGGCGAGAAGCCGGGGTCGAAGGTCCGGCTGGTGCGGGACAGCGTGCGGATGTTCGCCGGGCTGGCCCGGCTCCGCCGCCAGGTCCGGGCGGTGCCGCTGCCGCTCGTCGCCGAGCCGACCCGCCGCGCGGCGTGACGGCTATACTGCCGGCACCATGACGCTGACCGTCCACCTGTTCGCCCGCGCCGCCGACCTCGCCGGCGCGGGCGTCGTTCGTGTCGAACTCCCGCCGACCGCATCCGTCCTCGACCTGCGCGCCGCACTCGCGGCGGGCGTCCCTTCGCTGGCCGCACTTCTGGAACGCTCCGCGGTCGCGGTCAACCACGACTTCGCGGACGACGCGCACGTGCTGACTGCCGCCGATGAGGTGGCGGTCATCCCGCCGGTGAGCGGCGGCTGACTTCCGGGCCATCGAGCGACGGGTTACAATTCACCCACAAGCCACCGGGAGCCCACGATGGCAAAACCGATCGTCCGGTTGCTGATGATCCTTCGCCGGGCCACGATCGATCCGGTTGACAACATGTGGGTGCTGCGGGAGCCGCTCTTCACCGTTTCGCCCGCGGCCGGCTTTGGGTTCCCGTTCCGCCACCCCGACGTTTCGGTCTACGCCCAACTCGGCGGCGGCATGGGGCGATGGGAATTGGCCGTCGAGTGGGGGCAACGCCTCGACACCGGGAGGTTTCGGGTAATCGGCCAGAGTGCGAGTATCGTTCTGGCGTTCGGGCCGGCCGCCCGCCTCGCGGTGTGGGAGGTGGCGTTCCCACTACGGCGAGTCCCGTTCCGCGGCGAGGGACTGTACGAGTTTCGAGTCGTCGGGCGGCCGGCAGGTGCCCCGGATGACTCAGTGTTCGGCGTACTCGATGGGACGAAACCCGACGTGCCGGCGGTCGCCGAACTGCGAGCGCTCGACCTGGGAGGACGACCGTGAACGAGAAATCCGACGACGGGTGGTATCACGGCGAGTTCGAGAATTTGGCCCGGCGGGTCGTCGCCCCCGTCACCGATTGCTCGGCCTGGGAGTCAGACATCCCGGCTGACCAGTGGACAGTCGGGGAGTTCGAGAACCTGGTCCGGCGGGCCGTTGCACCCGTCACCGACTGCTCCGACTGGGACCGCCTGCCGGCGGCGTGGGTCGAGGTACGTGGCGACGGTGCGGCAGCGCTCGTCGCCGCGGCGCCGGCGCTGAAGCTCGTCCACGACCCGGCCCGGTCGCACACCGACGCGACCGGCGCCGTCGTCGCGCTCGCCGCCGCCGACCCGGCGACCACCCGCGAGGAGTTGGCGGCGCTCATCCCGGCCATCCGCGCCGCGCTCGGGCCGGGCACCGCCGCCGACATCCGCCTCTGCCCCGCCGCGTGACGCGTCGTGGCAAAGTCGTAGCCGGTCCGGACCCGGCCGGGCGTTATAATCACGGGCATGGTCCGCCTCACGCCCGACCCGATCGACTACCACGCACTCACCGACGCCGTGCGCGACCCGCACTGCGGGGCCGTCGCGCTGTTCCTCGGCACCGTCCGCGACCTCACCGGCGACCAGGTCACCACCCACCTCGACTACCAGGCGTACCCGCCGATGGCCGAGAAGAAGCTCGCCGAGATCGAGGCCGAGGTCCGCCGCCGCTGGCCCGTCGGCGGCGTCGCCCTCGTCCACCGCGTCGGGCGGCTGGACGTCGGTGAAGTGAGCGTCGCGGTCGCGGTCAGTTCGCCGCACCGGGCGGAGGCGTTCGAGGCGTGCCGGTTCGCCATCGATACGTTGAAGGAAGTCGTCCCGATCTGGAAACGCGACACCGCCCCGGACGGGGCATCCCACTGGGTGGAAGGCGCATGACGACCCACACGCTGCCGACCGTCTACCTCGCCCGGCACGGCGAGACGGCTTGGTCGAAGTCCGGCCAGCACACCGGCCGGACCGACATCCCGCTGACCGAGAAGGGCGAGGCCGACGCCGCGAAGATCGGCAAGCGGCTCGCCGGCATCGACTTCGCCCACGTGTTCAGCAGCCCGCTCCAGCGCGCCCGCCGCACGGCCGAACTCGCCGGGTTCGCGCCGACGCCGGAACCGGAACTGCTCGAGTGGGACTACGGCCGCCACGAGGGGCTGAAGACGGCGCAGATCCGCGAGTCGTGGCCCGGGTGGGATCTGTTCCGCGACGGCGCCCCGGGCGGTGAGTCGGTGGACGCCATCTGCGCCCGCATCGACGGCCTGGTGGCACGCCTCAAGGCGCTGAGCGGGAACGTGCTGCTCTTCGCCCACGGGCACGTCCTGCGGGTGCTGACGGCGCGGTGGGTCGGCCAGCCGGTGCCGTTCGGGCGGGCGCTGTTGCTCTCGACGGCGACGGTGAGCATCCTCGGGTTCGACCACCACACGATGGACGAGCCGGCCATCAAGCTGTGGAACGACGACCGCCACCTTTCTTGAAGTGCGGAGTGCGGAGTGCGGAGTGCGGAGTCGAAAGCCGGGACCGAATCAAGCCGGCCGCGCATCCCGCTCGGTCTTGTGGGTGACGGCCGTGGTTCGGACACCCCGCACCCCGCACCCCGCACCCCGCACTTGATCGACCAGTACGGCCGCGTCCACACCAACCCGCGCATCAGCGTCACCGACCGGTGCAACCTCCGCTGCACGTACTGCATGCCCGAAGAGGTCGTGTTCCGCGACCGCGCCGAGCTGCTGACGTTCGAGGAGATCGCGCGTTTCGTGACGGTCGCGGCCGGGCTCGGGGTCGACAAGGTCCGCCTCACAGGCGGCGAGCCGCTGGTGCGCAAAGACCTGCACCAGCTGGTGCGGATGCTCGTCGCGGTGCCCGGGCTGAGCGACCTCGCGCTGACGACGAACGGCGTCCTCCTCGCCGAACAGGCGGCGGCACTGTGGGGCGCGGGGCTGCGGCGGCTGAACGTGTCGCTCGACACGCTCGACCCCGTCCGCTTCCGCGAGATCAGCCGGCGCGAGGGGCTCGACCGCGTCCTGGCCGGGCTCGACGCGGCGACGCGGGTCGGGTTCACGCGCATCAAGGTGAACGCCGTCGCGCTGCGCGGCGTGACCGAGTTCGACGCGGTGCCGCTGGCGCGGTTCTGCCGGGCGCGCGGGTACGAACTCCGGTTCATCGAGTCGATGCCGATCGGCGCCGACCCGTGGGACCGCTCGCGGGCGTTGCTCGCCGACGAGTTGCTGGCGCTGCTCGGCCGCGAGGTGGCGCCGCTGGCGCCGGTCGCGGGCGCCGACCCGCACGCCCCGGCGGCCGAGTACGAGTACGCCGACGGCGGCGGGCGGGTCGGCGTGATCGCGTCGGTGTCGCGGCCGTTCTGCGCGGCGTGCAACCGGCTCCGGCTGACGGCCGAGGGGAAGGTGCGGAACTGCCTGTTCGCGCTCGACGAGGCCGACGCGAAGCCGCTCCTGCGTCGGCCTGAGCCGGACGATTCGGCGCTCGCCGACCTGCTCCGCCGCGTGGTGTGGGCGAAGTGGGAGGGGCACGAGATCAACTCCGCCCGCTTCGTGAAGCCGGACCGCACCATGCACGCCATCGGAGGATGACTCATGGCCGATGTGACGATCGAGATGTCCCCGGAGGTGAAGGCGTCGGACACGTTCCGCCCTCTGGTCGAGCGGGCTAACGAGTGGCTTCGGGCGAGTATGCCCGAGTCCGATTTTCCTGTGAGGGCAGAGTGGACACTTGTGACCAACCCCGGTGGGGATGAGGCGGTGGCACTCACACTTAAAGACGAATTCAGCTCGCCCACTCGTCTCTTCTGGGTCCGGAATCTTCAAGACCGGCGGGAGACGGAGCACGACATCGACGGCTCAATTCGGATCCTCCTTCGCCACCGCACGCACCAGTTGATGAAACGGTTTCAAGCCTCCCTCGCTTCGTCGGGGGAGTAACGATGCCGACGCCCACCGAGAAGAACACTGAACGGATCGAGAAACTGGGCGAGGTGGTGAACGAGCTCATCCGCCGGGTAGACAAAGTGGAGGGTGATGCGAACTGGGCGTCAGAGTGGGTCGAGAAGTTGAGGGCGGCGGACGAGCAACTCCGCGTCAACCAGGTACGGCAAGATCAGGCGATCGAAGAGGTGCGGAAGTCACACGAGCGATGGGGTGGGCGTGCCTGGCAACTCGCCTCGGGCCTCGGGCTCTTGCTCGTCGGTGCGATCCTGGGCTACCTACTCAAACGATGACGTGGGGATGGCGCGTCCGTGCCGCTCACCGCCGCCGCCGTCGAACGCCTCGCCGCGCTCGGCGTCACGTCCGCCGCCGAACTCGACTTCTGGCGCCGCACCTGCGACGCGGAGGGCGAGGCGTTCGTCTGGCGCTACATCGAGGGGCTCGAAGCCGACTCCGCCGCGTACCGCCGCTGGTCCCCGCAGCTCCGCGCGTTCGCCGACGAGTGTCGCCGTACCCGGCCCACGCTTAAACTCTCACCCGTCGAGTCGGAGCAGCGGCGCGTGCTGCTCACGAAGATGCGCGCGTTCACGGCGTCCGGCGACCGCGACGTGATCCTGAGCCGCCGGCCGTTCCAGGCCGCCATTGTCTCGGTGCAGCCGGTCGGGCTGGCGGCGGCCGAGGAGGTGTTCGGCGCCGCGGGCGCGGTGATCCTGACGGAAGCGGAGTGGGAGCGCTGGCGCGCCGAAGTGTACCCGCAAGACGCGGAGCCGTTCGGCTGGTACGTCCGTGCCTGGTGGGCGCTCCGCGAGGGACTGCCCGAGGACGGCGAGTGGATCCGCCGCGAGTACCCGCTCCCGCCGGGGAACGAGTACTGGCTGGTCGTGGCGGGGGTGGCGTGGGGCGGCCTCGCCGGCGGCGCGAACCACGAGCTCTGGCGCTGGGACGGGACGCACGCTGCGTACGTCGAGACGTACCAGGTCGACACGTACTGACGGCGGGAAGCGCTCACGCCCCGGACCCGGACGGGCACCGGCTCGTCACTTCGGCGCGGCCAGTTCCAGCAACTCGCCTTTGGCGGCGAGGCGGTGGAAGCGGACGAAGTAAAGGAGTTCCGGCGGGTCGGTGCCGACGTTCACCTGGGCCTCGGTCGCCCGCTCCAGCTCCTTCAGCGCCCGCACCCGTTCCTCGACCAGTGCGGCCCGCGCTACGCCCGGCACGTCCGCGGCCGCCCGGTAGACGTCGTTCACCATTCCGGTGATTGCGACCAACTCGTTCGGGGCGAAGCCGCGCCTCGCCTGCCGCCCGACGTGCATCCGGAGCAGGTATTCGACGCCGGCCCTGAGCTGATGGCTCCGCACCTTCGCCGCCGGCGGCGCGTCGGGCGCGAGCGGGCGGTCGGCGGCCGCGCGGAGACGGGCGTGCAGCGCCGGGTAGTCCGGCCGCTGGCCGGTCTTCCCGGCGCCCAGGTCGAACGGCTGCGTCGGCGTCTTCAGGTCGGGGAAGGCGGTGTACGTCGGTGTGACGGCGGTCGGCTGTGCCGCGGTCTGGGCGGCGAGCGCGGTGGCGACGACGAACAACGCGGCGGCGCGAGCGAGACGCGGCATGGCGGCCCCCGGAACGAGAGGAGGCCCGGCCGAAGCCGGGCCTCCCCGAGTGTACCGCGGCCCCGCGGCCGGGTCACGGGACGGTCGCGTCGGGCGGGAGGCGGAGCTCGGTGCCGCCGGCGACGAGGTCGGGCGACACCTGTCGGTTCAAGTCGTAGATGTCGCGCCAGCGCGCCTCCGAGCCGAGCGTCTGGCGCGCCACTGCGTTGAGGCTCATCCCGCCGGTCGGCACCACGAACCGCTTCGCGGCGCCGCCGGAGCGGAACACGGGCGTGGACTCGACCGCCGGCGGGTTCCACTCGCCGCCCGCACCCGTGCCGGCGAACTGAGGCCGCCGCAACACGTGGACCGGCGGCACCTCCACCGTCCCGCCGCCGGTCAACGCCCGGTTCTTGTTGTACGTCGCCAGCGCCCGGGCGTAGCGCGGGTCGTTGTAGAACGACTTGCTGATCGATTCGTAGGTGTCGCCGGCCTTCGGCGCGTGTAGGTCCACGTCGAACGAGGTCTGCGGCGTCCGGTCCGGCCCGGCCGACGGGCGCACCGCACCCGCGGGCGTGACGCTCGGCGGCAGCGCGCCCGGCATGGGCACCACCGCGGGCGGGGTCGGCACCACGGCCGGCGGGGTTGGCACCGCGGCCGGCAGCGTGGGCGTGAGGTTCGGCGGCGTGGGCACCAGCGCCGGCGGGGTGGGCGTGAGGTTCGGGGGCGTCGGGATCACCGACGGCGGCGACGGAACCACCCCGGGCGGAGCGGGCGTCGGGCCGGGAACGACGCTCGGCGGGTTCGGCCCCACGGGTGACCCGGCGACCGGCCCCCCCGGAATCGCCGGCGAGAGCGCGGGCGGCGTCGGCAGGGCGGGCGGGACCGCCGGCCCTTGGGGCACGACCGAAGGCAGCGCGGGCGGGACCGCCGGGGTCACGGCCGGCGCCGACGGGAGCGGCAGGGCGACCGCGGGGGGCGCGGGCAGATCGACCTTCGGTGGCGCGGGCAGGTCAACCTTCGGATTCGCGGGCAGATCGATCTTCGGTAGCGCGGGCAGATCGCCCTTCGGGCCGGCCGGCAGCGGCCCGGGGGCGGGTTGCTTCACATCCGCCGGAAGGGCTGGCAGTGGCCCGGGCTGCTTCCCGTCCGGTGCCGCCGGGCTGCCCGGCGGCGCGAGCAGCGACCTCGTGTCGATCCCGGAGGCCGGAACCACCCCGCCACGCGGCTCGGGTAGCTGCCCCGACGCCGCGGGCACGACCGACGGCGTGGCCGGTGCTGCTCCGGGGGCACGAAACCCGTCCTGGGTGACCGTCGGCACGGGGAGCGGTGGCCGCACGGCTGGCGCATCGGGCAGCGTTGCCGGTGGCGCGGACCGGACGGCGCCAGGCTCCGGGAGGGACGGCACGATCGCGGCGCCCGACGGCGGGGTTGGAACGAACGACGGCGGACTCGGAACGACCGCCGCCGATGGATTCGCCGGCGGGGTCGGGGTGAATGCCGGCGGGGGCGGGGCGGCCGGCGCGCCGCCTGGCAGTTGCGGGATGATCGCCGAGGTCGCGGGGACGGCCGGTAGCTGCGGCGGCACGACGGCCGCAGGAGCCGGGAGCGTCGCCGGCACGGGTGGGACGGCGAAGCCGCCCGCAGGGTGGGGCGGCTGTTGCTGCGATGGCGAGTTGGGAACGGCCGGGAGCGTGTAGGACCCTGACGCAGACGGCGGCGTGTTCGGATCGTACACGGGGGCGTGGCGCGGAGGCGGAGTCTTTGTGGGCTCCGTCTGTGCGAACGCCCCTTTCAGATACTCATCTCTCGAATATTCGTTCTTCGGCGGCTCGTTCTTCGGCGGTTCGTTCTTCGGCGGTTCATTCTTCGGCGAACCGGCCTTCACGGTCTCGGGCGCCTTCTCCTTCTCCTCGGCCTTCTCGGCGGGCGAACCCGGCGTGCTGTACCTCACCACCGCGGCGCCGGCGCCGAGGCTCAGCACGGCGACGCCGGCGCCGATCGCCTGGCGGGTCGAGAACCCCTTGAGCCACCCGAGCAGCCCGAACGGCGTCTCGTCCGGCTTCGGGGCGTCCGGCGCCGCCGGCGCGGGCTTCGCGGCGGGCACATCGACCGGGATCGGGTCCATCCGTGGCCCCCTCGTGACAGGATCAGGGTTGGGTCGGCTCCCGCGCCGCGACGCGGAGCTTCGCGCTGCGCGAGCGCGGGTTGCGGGCCTGCTCCTCGGCCTCCGCCTCGACCGGCTTCTTCGTCACCGGCGCCCACACCCCGGGCGTGCGGAACGCCTGCTTCACCCGCCGGTCCTCCAGCGAGTGGAAGCTGATGACCCCGGCCCGCCCGCCGGCGCGGACCAGCGTCGGCAGCGCCGACAGGAGGCGGTCGAGCGACCCGAGCTCGTCGTTCACCGCCACCCGCAGCGCCTGGAACACCCGCGTCGCCGGGTCGGTCCCGCCGCTGCGGGGCACGCACCGGCGGACCACGTCGGCGAGGTCGGCGGTCGTCTCGAACGGCTTCGCCGCCCGCCGTTCGACCACCTTCCGCGCCACCCGCCGGCTGTGCCGCTCCTCGCCGTACTCGAAGAACAGGTCGGCGAGGCCCGCCTCCGACAGCGTGTTCACCAGGTCCGCCGCCGGCCGCCCGCTCGTCGGGTCGAGCCGCATGTCGAGCGGGCCGTCGGCCCGGAAACTCAGGCCGCGGTCCGCCGCGTCCATCTGGTCGGAGGCGAACCCGAGGTCCGCCAGGACGCCGTCGACTTCGGTCAGGCCGCGGGTCACCAGCACGGCCGGGAGCTGGTCGAAGTTCGCGTGGACGAGCTCGACCGGTAGCCCGGTCAGCCGTACGGCGGCGCGGGCGAGCATCGTCGGGTCTTGGTCCAGCCCGATCACCCGGCCGGTCGGGCCGACGCGCTCGGCGATCAGCTTCGCGTGCCCGCCGCCGCCGGTGGTGCAATCGACCCACGTCTGACCGGGCCGCGGGTCGAGGAGCTGCACGACCGCGTCCGGGAGGACGGGGACGTGCCGGGCGGCCGGTTCGGTTGGCGACATAGGCGGTTCCGGGAAGCGGGTCAAGCGGAACCGCCCGACGACACGACTTGCGAGCGGCCGGCGGGCACGCGCCGCACCGCTAATGTATCCTCCCACGGAGCCGCAGGTTGTCTCCGGCCCACAGGTGGTCTTCGCTGCGGGGTGGGGGGCACCACCTACCGCGGAGTCCGGCTACGCGCACGGCGCAGACCACCTGTGGGCCGGCAGGCGCGGGGCGCTGACGCGACCTACTTGGGGAGTTTCGGGCCGCGGGGGCTCACGGCGCCGCGATGGGCGGCTCGGGCGGGGTGCGGAAGCGGAGGCCGGTGCGGATGTAGTCGCCGTCGCCGGGGCTGAGCGTCGGCGGGCCGTGCATCCACGCCGGGCCGGTCGCGCCCTGGCGGCGGCCCTCGTCGAATAGGCTCTGCATCACCTTCTGGTCGAAGTCCACCGACGTGCCGAGCTCGCCGTACCCCTGCGCCAGCGCCGTCAGGTGGTAGCGCATCCCGCTCGCCCGGGCCAGGCCGTACAGGTTCGACAGGTCCGCCCGGCAGTGGGCGTAGATCAGCGAGTTCGCCGCCACCCCCAGCACCGGCAGGATGCGCGGCCGCACCGGCGCCGCGTCCGGGTACAGCTTCCCCGCCACCACCACGTACAGGTTCCCGCCCGCCCCGTCCGTCGCGTCCGCCCCGCCCGCCGGCACGATCGGGTCGCGCGACGCCGCCGTGGCCGCCGCCGCGAACACGTGCGACGGCACGAACAGCTGCGCCGAGATCGCCCCGTCGGCGTGGAGCTCGGTCGCCGGCTTCCCGTCCACCTCGATGTCGAACCGCACCGGCGGCAGCATCCCCGGCACCGCCGACGACGCGAGCAGTACGTCGCGGAACAGCTGGCACCCCTCCGGGCACGCCCGGCAGGCGATCGCCCCCATGTCCCACACCACCAGCCGGCGGGTGTCGAGGTTCGTCGTGCCGACGTACAGCCGCCGCCCCTTCTTGTGCTCGACCGCGATGCGGGTCATGAGCTCGGGGGTGATCTCCGACTCGACCAGGTTCTTCAGCGGCGTGTTCGTGGCGACCGACTCGCGGTACGGGATGGTCACCCACGCCCGAATGCGGAACACGTCCTGCGCCTGGATGGTGGTGTAGAGCTGGCCGAGGCGGGCGTCGTACTCCGGGCCGAGGAAGGCGAACGGGGCGATGAGCGAGCCGGTGCTGATGCCCGTCACCACGTCGCACTCGGGGCGGTTGCCGGAGCGCGTCCAGCCGTCCACGAACCCGGCCGAGTACGCCCCGTAGGCGCCGCCGCCGGAGAACGCCAGGACGTGCCGCGGGCGGCGCATCGGGAACTCGCCGGCGGCCGCCGGGTCGAACGGCGCCAGGCACCCCGGCACCGGCGACATGGCCGAGACCGGGGTGACCCCCCCGCCGGGCGGCGCCCCGGGGCAGTCGGCGGGGGCGAGGCGCTGGGCGTGCGGCGGGCGGAACGGCACCGGCCGGTCGGCGGGGAACCAACACCCGGTCGCCACCAGGGCCGCGGGCAGCACGATCGTCAGAGTGGTTCGCGCACGGTGCCACATGGCGCCGGACGTACCCGAATCGACCACGGTCGTCAACGCCGGAGAGCGAGATCCGATGATCGCACAGATACCCAGACTCGCTAGACTTCCCAGTTTTTTGCGCTGTCCCGCACAGTTTCACGGCCAGGAATGAGGAGGTCCGGCCGGAACGGCTGCGTCTAAATGGCCGGTTGTAACGGAGTTAGCGATTTTGTTGTCTATTTTGGTTGCCCGGCCGGCGTAATCGTCTATAACTGTTCGCACCACTAAGACCGCCATGCCGGCAGGAAACATCCCGCACCAGCGGTTGGTGTGGGCGCCCAGTTTCGCACCAGGAGGTTCTGCTTGATGGTCACCACCACTTTCGCCGCCGTCGTCCTGAGCGCGGCCCTGGCCAACGAGGCGACCGTCGCCCCGGCCTGGGAGTCGAACTACACCCGCGCGACGGAGACGGCGATTGCCCAGCGGAAGCCGCTGGCCGTGTTCATCGGCCGGGGTGAGTCGGGGTACGCCAAGGTCGTCGGCGGGGACATGCCGAGCGAGGCGAACCGGCTGCTGGCGTCGAACTACGTGGCCGTGTACCTGAACACCGACACCGCCGAGGGCAAGCGCCTGGCGACCGCCTTCGGGGTGAACGAGGGGATGGTCCTGAGCTGCCGCGGCTGCCAGGTGCAGGCGCTGAAGTACGGCGGGGCAGTCCCGGCCGTCGAACTGGCCGGCTACCTGACCAAGTACAGCAGCCCGACCGTGGCCGTGGCCACGACCGAGCACGGCGGCACCGCCGTCGCCCCGGCCGCGGCCGTCGGGTGCGCGACCGGCCGCTGCGGTGTGGTGGCGGCGAGCGGGTGCACGACGGGCAGCTGCGGCGTGGTGGCCAGCGGGTGCGCGACGGGCAACTGCGGCACCGTCGCCCCGGCGTACTACAGCGGCAGCAGCTGCCCGGGCGGCAACTGCCCGAACACGAGCACCGGGCGTCGTCGCCGCTAAGCCTTCCGCAGGTCGGGTCGAGTCTTCGAGACCTGACCCGGCGAGGCGGAGGCGATGAAACAGAACCGGGCACCCGAACCCACCTGGGGTTCGGGTGCCCGGTTCCATTTTGACGACACGGACGCGCCGGGTCAGGTCTCGAAGACTCGACCCGAACCTACGAAGCACCTACCTCCCACTCCGCCTTCAGCCGCGAAAACATCCGCACGTCCTCGACCCGCCCGCGCCGCACCAGGGCCGACCGCAGCGTCCCCTCCTCGCGGAACCCGAGCTTCTCCAGCACCCGCCCGCTCGCGTCGTTCCCGGCGATGACCCGCGCCTGGATCCGCACCGGGGCGTAGGTGGCGAAGGCGTGGTCGAGCACGACCCGGCACGCCTCGGCGGTCAGCCCCTGCCCCCAGAACGGCTCGCCGAGCCAGTAGCCGAGTTCCATCGCGCGGTTCGGCTGCGACGCCCAGAACACACCGACCGCGCCCACCGGCTTTCGCTGCGGGTCGGCCTTGAAGCACACCGCCAGCGGCTCCGGCACGCCCTCGGCATAACGGCTGCGGGCGTAGTCGCCGACGAACACGAGCGTGTCGTCGGCCGTGCGGTGCGCCTCCCAGAGCGTGTAGCGCGTGACGGCCGGGTTCGATGCCAGCGGGAACAGCGGCCCGGCGTCGGCGTCGTCGAACGGGCGGAGGACGAGGCGCGGGGTTTCGAGCGTCGGCGGGCGCCAGTCGGGGGGCATCATGAGCGGGCTCACGGCGTCCCGAGCGCGCCGCGCTCGACCTCCGCGCGGTCGATCCGGGGCGTCGCCCCGCGCTGCTCGCAGACGCGGGCGGCGTAGTGGACGGCGAACCGCGCACAATCGCGCAGCGACCGGCCTTCGAGGTGGAGGCACACCATCGCGGCGGTGAAGGCATCGCCGGCGCCGACCGTATCGACGACCGCGGCCGGCGGGGTGGATTCCTCACACTCCTCCTCGCGGCGGACGTCGGCGCAGTGCTCGGGGTCTTCCTCCCAGCGCACCCGGCGGACGAGGCAGCCGCGCCCGCCGCGGGTTAGGCAGATCGTGTCCTTCCCGGCGTGGTCGAGCCGGGCGAGCTCGTCGAGGGCGGCGGACTCGTCCGCGGGTGTCAGGTTGAATAGCTCGGCGAGAATGGCCAACTCCTCGTCGTTGAGTTTGCACCAGTTCGCCTCGCGCAGGCCGGCGCGGATCGTCTCGGCGTCGTAGAAGTGCTGCCGCAGGTTGATGTCGAATACGACCACCTTCCGCGCCTGAGGGGTGGGCGTCGCGGCCCACGGGAACAGGTCGAGCGGCCGGTCGGCACCGACGAACCCGTACACGTTCTCCAGGAACCGGCGGACGGCGGCGCGCGCCCCGGCGCCGCGCTGCACGAGCGACCCGAAGCACACGGCGGCCGCGTCGTACATGAGCCGGGCGGTCGGCTCGTCCCAGGCGAGGTGGTCCCACGCCACGTCTTCGGTGATGCGGTAACTCGGCACGCCGGCGGCGGCGAGCGCCACCTCCACGGTGCCGGTCGGGCGCGTGGGGTCGGTCTGGATGAACTCGTCGGCGAGGCCGAGGCGGCGCACTTCGTCGCGCAACTCGCGGCCGAGGTCGTCGTCGCCGACGCGCGAGACGATGGTGCCGGGGTGACCGAGCTGGCGGCAGTGGAAGGCGAAGTTGAACGGCGCCCCGCCGGCGACGCGGCGGCCGTCGGGGAACACGTCCCACAGGACTTCGCCGATGCCGACGACGGGGCGGAGCATGGGGACTCGGTGCCTTGGTTTCCGTAGGTCGGGTCGAGTCTTCGAGACCCGACGCGGGGGAGCAGGGGCGAGTGGCGCGAATCTGGAGCGAAAACCCACGTTGGGTTTCGTTTCACGCACCCGGTTCAGGCATCCGCAGCGCCACGTCGGGCCTCGAAGACTCGACCCGACCTACGAGAGACCTGAGCCCGGCGCCCACGGGGCGGGCCGCTTCTCGAAGAACGCCGCCAGCCCGCCGCGGCACTCGTCGGTCAGCCGCGGCTCGGCACTCGCGCGGGCCAGTTCGTCCACGCTCATTGCCTGGCGCGAGCAGCGGCGCAGCAGCTCCTTTGTCGTCGCCAGCGCCTTCGGGCCGCCCTCCGCCAGCGACCGGCACCACGCCAGTGCCGTGTCGCGCAACGACTCCGGCGGCACCACCGCGTTCACCAGTCCGGCGCGCTCGGCGGCCGCGGCGTCGATGAGTTCGCCGGTCAGGAGCAGCCAGCGCGCGGCGCGCTCGCCGACGTGCCGCAGCAGGTGCGGCAGCACCATCGCGGCGACGAGCCCGCGGCGCACCTCGGGGTAGCCGAACCTCGCCGCCGGCACCGCCACCGCCAGGTCGCACACGGTCACGAGCCCCGCCCCGCCGGCGACCGCCGCGCCGTTCACCGCCGCGACCGTCGGCTTCGGCAGCGTGTAGATCTGCTCGTACAGCGCCGACAGCCGCGCCGCGTCGTCCCACACCTTGTCCGACTCGTCGCCGAGCGTGGCGCGGAGCTCGTCGAGGTCCATCCCCGCGCAGAACGCGGCGCCGGTGCCGGTAAGGACGACGGCGCGAACGGCGGAGTCCGCCGCGGCGCGGGTGAAGGCGTCGGCGAGCGCGGCGATGAGCGCCCGGCTGAGCGCGTTGCGCCGGTCGGGCCGCTCGATCGTGAGCACCGCCGCGGCGCCGGTCAGCTCGTAGCGGACGAGTTCGGTCATGGGTCGGGCCTCCGCGGCGCTACCGTGCGGCCGGCGCGCCGACGGCGTCAAACTCGGCGCTGAGCGGCGACCGGGCGCTCTCTTCGGGCGTCAGGGTGAGGAGCATCGTGATGCGTTCCTGGTCCCGCTCCGGGAACTCTCGGATCATCGGAAACAGTTCGACCTCCCGCTCCACGAACGACTTACCCTCGAAGTCCGGGTCGATCACCCGGATCCGTATGGACCAGCCGTTGTACCGATACGCCCGAACGGTCGCGCCCGGGTGGCCGGGGGTGTACTTCTCGCGGATCACCCGCTCGACCCGTTCGGTCACGCGGTCCGTGGTCGGCGGCTTCGGCATGTCACGTTCCCCCGACGCGGTCGGCCCAGGCGAACAGCGTTTCGGCGGCGGCGAAAACCGCCTCCGCGTCCACCCGTGATTGTACCCGCGAGTCGTACCGCTGGTTGTTGTCCCAGGTGTTGACCTGAACAAACGCCTCCCGCTCGTGCTCCCCGAGGTGGAGGCTGCGACGGGCCAGCTCCTTCCGCAACCCGTCCAGGTCGTGCCCGATCTCGGACTTCAGCCGGGCCGCCAGCCTGGTCCGCTGGCCCGGCGTGCTGTTCGCCAGGATGACCGCCTTGAACAGGCACTCGACGGCGAACCCGGCCAGGTACATCGCCCCGTCGTGCCGGTGGTGTTCGAGCAGCACCTTGGCGTCCTCCAGCCGGCGGCGGGCCGGCAGGTAGTACGCCCGCGCGTCCGGGTTATTCGAGAGCGACATCCTCGCGTCACTCCTCGTCCACGTCGGCCGGTTCGTCGTCGGTGTCGTCCACGCGGGCCTTCATCACCTCGCGGAGCAGCACCGTGGCGTAGCTGCCGGCCGGCAGCGTGAACGACAGCCGTAAGCTCTCCGGCTCCCACGCCGCCGCCAGGTCGTCGAGGTAGACGAGGTCGTGCCGGCGCGTGCCGAGGAGCAACTTGCCGAATCCCGCGAACGCCGCCGGGGTGAGGTTGTGCGCTCGCAGTACCGCCGCCTCGCGGTCGGCGGCGACGCTGGCGGCGGGGAACGTCTTCCGCCCGAACATCGGGCCGGCGGGGACGGTCTCGCGCGCGTCGAGCCGCGCCTGCTCGGCGGGCACGTCGGTCGCCACGAACAGGCCGCCGGCGGGCCACTTCGCCATCACGTCGCCGTCGAGGACGGTTCGGTAGAGGCCGTCCGTGAGGCGGCGGGCGAGCACGTCGTTGAACAAAAGCGACTGCACCGCCGACAGCGCGAACCGGTACAGGAACGGCCGCAGCCGTCGCGGCGCGGTGCCGTTCAGGCACTTCCACCCGAGCTCGACGGTGCCGCCGCCGCGGCCGAAGCGCTGCGGGCCGTAAAAGTTCGGCAGCCCTTGGGCGCGGAGGCGGTCGAGCGTCTGCGCGACGGCGGCTTCGGCGCCGCGGTCCGCGCCGCGGACGAGGATGCGGAAGCGGTTCCCGCGCAGGTGGCCGGGCTTGAGTTTGTTGGTGTGGCGGCCGGTCTTCAGCACGCGCACGCCGTCGCCGTCGAGGTGCGGCAGCCGGGCCTCGCACGCCGCCGGCACCGACACCCACTGCCGCGTGACGGCGTGGCGGTCCTTGAGGCCGGCGGTGCCCACGTCGCCGGGCCGCACGCCGAGCCGCTGGGCGACGGTGCGGGCGAAGAATTCCGGCGCCATCCCGCGCTTCTCGACCCACAGGTACAGGTGGTCGCCGGCGCCGGACGGCTCGTAGGACGGCACTTCCTCGACCTCGAAGTCGTCGTCGCGCTCGCGGATGCGGCCGCCGCACCCAGGCAGGTCCGGGGTGAGCAGCGGCGGGTCCGGCACGGGGGTCGGCATCGCAGGGGCTCCGGGCGGGCGGAGCGGGTATTGTAGAGCAATGACGGTTCGGGGCTTTTGCCCGGGAGGGCGGTGGGCGTTGTAGCCCGGGGGCGTTCGCATTCCCGGGGTGAAACGCCCGCGGCCCGCCGGGGTAGCCGGCGGGCCGCGGGGAGAGGCGGGGTATCGGGTCAGCCGACGGTGCGCCCGACGGCCGGGCGGGTGGTCGGGAAGAGCGTCTCCAGCTCGGCCGACATTCGCACCGCCAGCCGGTCGCGCGCGGCCGGGTCGGCGGTGCGGAGGTTGGCGTAGTCGACGACGTGGCGCGCCGCCCGCTCGCGGTCGGTGGCGGCGTCCGGGTACTTGGCCCGGATCGTCGCCGCCACCTGCGGCTGGGTCACCATCATCGCCTCGAACTGCTCGGCCGCGTCGGCCAGCGTGATGCGCCCGGCGACGAGTTCGGCGGCCAACCGGTCCTTCGCCAGGATCTGCTCCGTGACGGTGTTAATCCGACCACTCAGGCGGTCGGCTTCCTGCACGTTCACAGCCACCTGCCGGCGCAGGCTCGGGGCGTTCCACGCGTCCAGCCCGGTGGCAGTCAGCCAACCCGGGAGCCACGGGCCGAGCCCGACCGCGACCGCACCCGCGGCCAGCCACTTCGTTCGTCGCTGCATGTCCGTCCGTCCGGGAAAGGAACGGGGTTTACCCCGGTGTTCGCCGGCGGCGGCGGATTCTTTCACCCGCCGCCACTTACTACTTGCCGGGAGAACCCGCGTTGGTCGGTGGGCCGCGGCTTTTTTTCGCGCCGTCGGGCTCCCGCCCGCGGGAAAGACGAGCCAACTCGGTGGGACTCACATCCCGCGGCGGGCGCGACGGGGGATGCTACACAGTCGGCCGACGCGAAGACAATACCGTCCGCAGTCCGTTCGGCTGCGTTCCTCACCGATATTTCACCGGAAAGACGCCGGGTCCGTGGCCGGACACAAATTCGAAATCCGAAGCATGAAATTCGTAATCCGGATGTGTACGAATTTCGCGTTTCGGATTTCACCTTAATACCGGGGCGCAGGTTTCGGGTTACGGGCGAACGGGCGGGTACAGGCCCGAACCGGCGATGAGGCCCGCAAGGAACTGGACGGCGTCGCTCCGCACCCGCGCCGCGTCGGCGAGGGCCGTGTAGTCGTTGAGCCGCCGCGCCAGCTCGGACACGCCGGGGCAGATCAGATTACGCTCGTCCTCGGCCGCCAGGAACTCGCGCGCCGCGGCGAGCGCGTCTTCCGTGCGGCCGAGCTTCACGAGCAGGTTCACGTACACCTGCGCCGCGTAGCTCGCGCCCAGGTCGCTCTCGCGCTTCGCCTTCTCGCGGAACCGCGCCAGGTTCGCGTCGGCGTTCACCCCGGCCACGGTATCGAGGTAAGCCAGGAAGTCGGGGTAGCCGTCCTCGAACGGCGCGTCGCCGCCCCCACCGCGGAGGTTCGGCGACAGCCGGCTGCCGTACTCGCACAGCTCGCGCGCCAGTCGGTTCTCCTCCCCGGGCGGCAGGTACAGCGCCATCTGGCACACGCTCGACAGGTGCGACGTGTCGATGTGGTACGTGTCCTCGGCGAACAGTTCGGGGTGCGCCTCGACCACCTCGCGGACCGTGGCGCCGTCGGGCGCCGGGGTTCCGCGGGCGGCCAGGTCGCCGCGCAGCCGCTCGGCGAGTTGGTCGTACAGTGCCCGCACCAGCCGGCCGACGCAGTAGTCGCGCAGGTCCGGGTTCTGGTTCAGGTCCGACCCGCTTACTGTGGTAATCGCCGAACAGACCCCGTGCCGGCCAAGAATCAGGTCGAATCCCTTTTTCGGGTACAGCCCCTGCTGCCAGGCGATCTCGATGACCGGGTAGACGTCGGTCTCGGGGCCGGGCTCGAAGGTCTCGATGGCGAGCTTGACCGGGTCGGGCTCGTTGATGAGGCGGAAGAACGTCCACGCCTTCGGCAGGTCGCCGCGGTCGAGCGCGAGCCGGCCGACCTCGCGGGCCGAGCTGCGAATCGCCTCTTCGTAGGGCTCGTGGGTGTGCGCCGGCAGGTCGGTGGCCGGGCCGGTGGGGAACGGCGACACGCCGAGTTCGACGCGCGTCTTCAGGAGCAGCGCGTAGAAGAGGCCGCTGAGGTCGCCGCCGGCGCGCATCTCGGCGACGAGCGCGGCGGCGGCGGCGGCGGGGCCGCTCGCGGCCAGAGCGGTGCGGAGGCGGTCGAAGGCGGCGGGGTCGATCGGCGGCGGGGCGTCGTCGGCGTCCATGAGGGGCTCCGAGGGTGGGTGAGGTATCTTATCGCCCCCGCCCCGGCCTTCACCGCCCGCGGCACGCGGCGAGCGCGGCCAGCGCCTGGCTCGTCGCCACCAGCGGGTCGTTCTCGCGGACCAGTTCGATCGGGTTCGCCCAGCTCCCGTCCGGCTGCTGCTTCCGCGCCAGCGCCGACCCGAGTTCGGCGGCCCAGTCGCGGTCGTTGGGAAGTACGAGGTTCGCGGCGCGGAACGCCTTCGCCGCCGACGCCGCGTAGTAGAAGTACACTGCGTTGCGGTTCGACTCCAGCGGCGGCGCGTACCGACCGGGGTGGATGTCCGACTGGAAGCCGGTCCGCAACCAGTCGGCAGCACGCTTCGCCCGGCGGTCGATCTCCTCGGTCTGCGGGCTGGCACGGCGGCACAGGAGCAGGGCGCGCAGGCCGTCGGCGGTGGCGCTGCCGTACGACGCGAACCGTAGCGGTCCGTCCGTGACCGCGCCGCCGTCGAGCAAGCCGGCCTTGTTCCGTACCGGGTCGGCGTGGACGAAGAAGAACCCGCCGTCGCCCGGGTCGTGCGCGGCGCCGGGCGGGCCGGGTGGCGGGGACGTATCGTTCTGGCAGCGGCGCAGGAAGACGAGCGCGGCATCGGCAGTGGGCTCGTCGAGCAGCCTGGCGGCGGCCAGCGCGTCGAGCGCGAACAGCGTCGCCGACAGGTTCGACTCGGTGAGCGGCGGGGCGAAGCCGTTCGGCTCGGGCTTCTTCGGGATCACCCGACAGTAGCCCCAGCCGCCGTAGTGCGGGTCGGTCGGCTCCCAGCCGAGGTCGCGCGTGAGCTGCCGGGCACGGAGGTAGCGCGCCCACGCGGCCTTCGCCGCGACGTGGCGCGGGTTCTCCAGGTGCGAGAGCGCGCGGAGCGCCAGCGCGGCGGTGTAGACGGGGTAGTCGAACCCGCCGCCCGGCTCGCGGATCGTGCCGTCGACTTGGGCGAACGCGGCGAGAAAGTCGGCGGCCCGGCGGCGGGCGTCGGCGGTGTCGGGGCCGGGGAGGCCGGCGTCGGTCGCGTCCTGGAGCGCGGTGAGGACGAGCGGGGTGAGGGCGGTGCCGTCCTTGAACGCGGCGTACACGTCGGACCGCCACGCCCCGTCGGACGACTGGTGTTTCAGCAGGAACGCAATAGCCGTGGCGGTGTCGGCGCGGCGCACGGGGGCCGGGCGCGGCGGCGGGGCGACGGGGACCGCGGCGACCGGCTCCGGCACCGGGCCGAGGTTCACGACCGGCTCGGGTGCGGTGCGGTTGCAGCCGGCAAGGACGAGCGCGACGAGCGCGAGGCGGGACATGGAAAACCCCGGGAGATGTGCGAACCACCCGGCGAGCGGCGGGCGCGAGCCCGCCGGTGGAGCGCGTGAGGCCCGGGGCGCTCCCCCGGCGGGCGCGCGCCGGCCGCGCCCCGGGGCGGGGGCAAGCCTTCCGCGGGGGCGCCGGCCCGGGGGCCGGGGCGTCGCGCTTCTCGGCCTGGGCGCGGAGCACGTCCACCGGGAACGGCGTCCGGTCGGCCATCAGCACCAGCAGCGCCGCCGACGTGCAGAACGTCTTGCCGGTGATGCAGTGGTGGCCGCTCCAGCTGCCGCTCTGGTCCTGGGCCTTCTCCAGCCCCTGCTGCATCTTCGCGTCCCAGTCGGTCCAGTCCTTGCCGCCCTTGAGCACCAGCGTCTCGCTGATGTTCATGAAGCTCAGGAACTCCTCCCCGCCGTTCGACCCGAACCCGGCCACGAACTTCTCGTCGCGCACCGTGCGGGCCAGTTCCCCCTGCACCCGGTCGTTCGCCGTCTCGGCCTCGGCCGCCTTCTCGATCGTCTTCCGAGCTTCCTGCTTCTGGGCGTCGGTGGCCTTGCCGTCCTTGAGGATTTCCTTCGCCTTCGCCGCCTCGACCCGGAAGCCGTTGACGGCGTCCTGCGCGTTGCCGGCGCCGCGGCCGAAGCTGTACAGCTTCACCCCGGCGTCGCCGCCGCCGAACCCGCCGGCGCCGGCACCGCCGCGGCTGAGGTACACGCTCTCGCCCGCCGGCGCCAGCCCGGGCCGCGCCCCGAGGGCCACCGGGTCGGCCGCCTTGCCGGCCGGCGCCGGGCCGGCCGCGGCCGGGGCGCCGACGGCGGGGGCCGTCGCAACGGCCACCGGGGCGGCGGCCACGGCCTTGCCTTCCGCCGCCGTCTTGGCGTCGGCCAGCGCCCGCTCCAACACGCGGCGGTCGACCTCGACGCCGTTCTGCCGCGCCCGGGCGACGCTCTTCGTCGCCACCCCGACCGACAGCGTCGAGGCCCACCCGGGGTTGTTGGCGAAGTTGCCGTTGGCGTCCTGGTGGCGGACGATCTTGTTCATCGTCTTGGTCAGCGCCGCGACCAGCCGTTGCTCGTCCGGCCCGGCGCTGCCGCGCATCTCGGCCAGCACGAGGTTCACGAGGAACGTGTCGACGTACAGGCCGATCTTGCCCTGGAGCTGCGTGCCGCGCACGTCGGTGATGAACAGCGTGTCGCCGTCGGCGCGCTCGACGCGGGCGAGGACGAACCGGAGCCCGCGGGCGACGGCCTCGCGGTACTCGCCGGTCGTCGGCGTACTACCCGCCCGGAACAGGGTCAGCAGCGCGAAACAGGTGTTCCCCACGTCGGACGGGTCTTCGACGGTCTTCCCCTCGACCCGCCCGCCGCCGGTCCCCTGGTTCCGCCACCCGCCGCCCTGGTTCCAGCCGCCGTCCTCCTGCTGCGACTTGGCCAGCCACTCCAGCCCCTTCTTGACCGCGGCGGACAGCGCCTTCGGGGTCACGGCGGTCTTCATCTCGACCTTCTCGTTCGTCACCTTCACCGGCGACAGCTTCTCGCCGCCCTTCTCGGGCGCGGGCGCCGGCTGCTCCTTCGCCGCGGCCGGCGCGGGGGCCGGGGGCGGGGTGGCGGCGGGCGGCTGGGCGGTGAGCAGGTTGGCGGCGAGGGTGCCCACCAGCCCGACGGCGGCGGCCACCTGGAGCGGACGGATCAGCCTGGACATGCGTCGTCCTCCGACGGAGGAGGGAAAGGCCGGGCGTGCCGGCGGGACGCCCTCCGACATCCCGCCGCAGTCTAACGAGTTGGACGCCGGAGGTGGGTAACGTGTTGGTAACGGGGGAGGCGGAAGGCGGGGGACGGGAGACCGGGCGGCACCGGCCCGCGGCGTCGTGGCCGTCACAGCCGTGACACCGCGGGCGTGGTTCCCCGGGGCGTTGCCCCGGGCTATGGAATCTCACCCCGTTGGGGTGAAGACGGCTGACGGGTTTTCAGGCCAACGGCCTGAGATTCGATAGCCCGGGGCAACGCCCCGGGGAACCACGCCCGCGGTGGCCGTGGGTGTCGCGGCGGTGCGACGGGGACGACGTGGCCGTGACACCGTGGACGCCGCCCGGGGTTGCCACCCCGGGCTAGCGAAGTCGCCCTCCGGGCTCAAATCCCCAACCCAGAGGTCGGGTCTCCGTCCCCTGTCTCTCGTCCCTGCTCACGGCACGTCCGCCAGCTTCTCGATCGCCGCGTCCACATCGCGGACGTACTGCCAGTCGGCCTTGTCGTTCACCGGCGCGAACTTCACCTTCCCCGGCTTCCCGTACCCGGTCGCGTCGGTGAACCGGTAGTCGCGGAACGTACCCTCCACCTTGGCGCGCACGTCCGGCGGCAGGTCGTGCGGCACCCCGAAGCACAGCGGCGGGAAGGTGTCGGAGGCGTGGATCACCCGCACCTGCTGCGCCGCCGGCGCGTGCTCCTTGCCGCGGACCCGGAACGGGGCCGAGAACGTCTGCTCCTTCAGGTCGCTCGCCACGCACGCCGCGTCTGCCTTCCCGTCCAGCACGTCGGCGACGGCGGTGACGTGGTCGCCGCTGATCTGGTACGTGCAGTCGCGGCCGGGGAGCATCCCGAACGTGTCCTTCAGCGTTTGGATCGGCGCCCGTCCGCCCGAGTTGCTCGACAGGCCGACCAGCCGAAAACTCCTCTTCTCGCGCCGCCGGGCGGACGGTATCAGCTGACCCACCTTATCCCGGGGCCGGACGGCCGGAGGACGTATGCGCGGGTGGCGGAACTGGGCGGCGGCGGCGGTGGCCGGGGCGGCGGTCGGTGTCGCGGCGGCGCAGCCCCCGGCCCCTCCGGGCGGGGCGAAGGCGGCCGACCCGCTGCGGGCGGCGGACCCACTCGGGGCGATGATCGCCGAGGCGAAGTCGGCGCACGCGGCGCTCCGCGACTACGCCTGCACGTTCACCCGCCAGGAGCGCGTCGGCGGCGCCCTCGGGGGCGAGCAGGTCGCCGAGTTGAAGTACCGGGCCAACCCGTACAGCGTCGCGGTCCGCTTCGCCCGGCCGGAGGCGGTCGCCGGCGCGTCGGCGAGCTACGTCACCGGCAAGCGGCTGGAGCAGGCGAAGGTCCGCCCGGTCGGCGCGAAGGGGCTCGACCGGTTCGTCCTCGTCGCCCTCGACGACCCGAAGGCCAAGCTCGACGGCCTCCACCCGGTGACCAGGTACGGGGTCGGGGCGGTGATCGACCGGATCGCCAAGATCGCCGCGACCGAGAAGGGGATGAACAACCCGGTGGACGTGTACGCGAGCGAGTTCCAGTTCGCCGGCCGCCCGGTGACGCGGTACGAGGTGCTGACCCGCCGCCCGCACGCCCACCGCTACGCCTACAAGACGCTGGTGTTCGTGGACAACCAGACGAAGCTGCCGGTCCGCTGGGAGGCACACGACGCCCCGCGCCCCGGCACGACCACCGGCGAACTCATCGAGGCGCACAGCTACACCGACCTGCGGGTGAACGTCGGGCTCGGGGCGGCGGCGTTCGAGTAACGGCCGGCCACGACAACGACAACGGCCCGGGGCATCCCCGGGCCGCGATCGTTACCTTCCGGCGGGCGGAGCCTTCTTACCCGCGTCCTTCCACATCTTCTCCCAGTTCTCGCGGTCGACCGCGTCGGCCGCCTTGAACGCCTCCATGAATTTCTCGGGCGGCATTGCCGGCGGCTGCTTCTCCCGCATTGTGGACGCGGTGACCCAGATCGACCCGGCGCCCGCCGCCAGCACCGCGACAATCACCGGCCACACCCACCACGCCCGCGGCTTAGTAGTCGCCACCAATCACCTCCCCGCCGTCGCGCGTGGCCAGTGCCCGGAACATCGCCCCGGACGCATTCACGTTCGCCGGCCCCCGGCTCGGCGCCGCGGTCCCGTCCGGGTACTGGAACCCGGCCGCCGCGTCGGCGTTGATGCCGTCCCGGATGAACCGGACCGACCCGTCGGCCATCGTGAAGTTGCACCCGCCGGTGTGGTTCGAGCGGAAGGCGTGGAAGTAGCTCCCCCAGAACATCGACGTGCCGGCACTGTTGTTCGTCACGTGGGTGTTCATCTTGTTGCCGGCCAGGGTGGCGAACGTGGCGTAGGTGTCGGGCCACGTCGGCGGCATGACGTGTGAGGTCGGCGCCCCGGTCACCTCGTCGCGGACAATGCCCCACCGCTCGCCGAACGCCAGCGTGTTCGACGTGCCGTCGGTGATCGCCGGCAGGGTGATGAGCTGGCCGCCGTTCCCGTAGGCGCACGACGCGGTGAAGTCGAAGATCCCGTCGAAGTACTGCCGGCCCTTCGTGTAGTAGACGCAATAGTACGCGGTCGGGTCGGTGCGGGCGCAGTTCCACGCCCACCCGTAGTTGATCGACCCCGAGTTCACCCCGTACGACGTGTACGTCGCCGCCGCCCCCGGCGGCGGGGTGTCGGACGGGCAGAGGTACGTGGCGATCGCCTTCGTGCGGATCTCGGTGCTGGTCTCGTAGCTCTGCTGCTCGACGTACGGGAGCAGGAGCATGAACGGGTTCCGCGCGGTCGGGCACCCGCCGGGCGTGGCCGGGGCCGGGCTGAACCGGCGGAAGTGCGGCAGGGCGCCGTTGGCGTCGTGGAAGTTGTGGAGGGCGACGCCGAGCTGCTTGAGGTTGTTGGCACACTTGATCCGCGCGGCTGCCTCGCGGACCTTCTGGACGGCGGGCAGTAACAGTCCGATCAGGATGGCGATGATGGCGATCACCACCAACAGCTCGATCAGCGTGAAGGCGCGCCGCCGCGGCGCCGGGGACCGGCACATGACACTCTCCGGGTTTGGGAACGGATAACCGACCAGGAGATGCGTCGCGGAACGTGGCTCGCCCGAGGGGGCTAGCTGCGGTGGCTGAGCGATCTCATCACAGTGCCCTTGTTGAGATTAAATCTCAACAAGGGCACTGTGATATTAGCCCTCCGCACCCGGGCGGCAAGGCGTTTTCTCATTTTCGCCGCCCTCCTCCCCCTTGAACCTCACGTTACGTCAGGCCGTAGCATGGCCCCGTCGGTGACACCGAAGGGGGCGTGCGATGCCGGAGATGCAGCAGGTCTGGAAGGTCGGCGAACTGGCGGCGCGGACCGGGCTGACGGTCCGCACGCTCCACCATTACGACGCGCTCGGGCTGCTGCGGCCGTCCGGCCGGACCGCCTCGGACCACGGGTCCGGGCACCGGCTGTACACCGCCGCGGACGTGGCCCGGCTCCAGCAAATCCTGTCGCTCAAGGCGCTCGGCTTCAGTCTGGACGAGGTGCGCGACCAGCTCGACGGGGCCGGGCACGACCCGCGGTGCGTCGTGCGCCGGCATCTTGAGCAGGTCCGCGCGAAGGCCGCCGAGTACGCCCGCCTGGCCGCCCGCCTTGCCACGCTGGCCGACGCGCTCGACCGCGCCGAGGCGGTGACGTCCGACGAATTCCTCAACACGATCGTGGAGATGACGATGGTCGACAAGTACTATACGCCGGAGCAGATGGAGCAGATCAAGGCCCGCGGCGAGGCCGCCGGGCAGGAGCGGATCGAGCAGGTGCAGGCGGAATGGCCTCGGCTCATGGCCGAGGTGCAGGCCGAGATGGACGCCGGCACGCCGCCGACCGACCCGAAGGCACAGGCGCTCGCGCGCCGGTGGTTCGGGCTGGTCGCGGAGTTCACCGACGGCGACCCGGGCATCTTCCGGTCGCTGAAGCGGATGTACCAGACCGAGGACCGCGTCGCCGGCATGGACGTGACCGCGATGCGGCCGATGATGGACTACATCGGCAAAGCCGCCGCGGCGGCCGGCATCGAGCTGCCGGCGTAGCGTGCCAGTCTTCCGTAGGTCGGGTCGAGTCTTCGAGACCTGACACCCCGGCGCGGGCGCCGGAACGGAAGGCGGAATCCCTCACCACGCTGGTGGTGTGGGTTCGCGCCGGTTCGTCGAACTCCCCTGAACGAACCGGCGCGAACTCCACATTCTCTCGATTCACGCGCGAGATTCGGCGCGAGAGTTCGACGCTACCGATTGCGGCAGAACACTATGATTAAATGTTAATTAATCTCTGCAATAATTTTGTGACGCAACCGCTCACAGGGTGGTTGGGTGAACAGCTGCGAGCATCGCACGAGTTAACCTCACAGAAGGACGGGGCTCGGGCTATTGATCGTCATTCCTGCAACTTCGCCTTTTGAATCGGCAGACTGGCCCCCTTCCAGAAGCTGGCGAGACGCGAGGCCGAGTCGGCGGTCTGCTCGCGCAAGGGCTGAAGTTGACCATGTCGTTCGTCGGAATCGAGCGGAGCGACGTTGGCCCGGTCGACCCACTTCAGCCGGTTCCAGAGGTGTTCGGCGGGATTCAACTCGGGTGCGTAGCCGGGCCGCGTCACCGTCTCCGGCCGGTTCGATTGGACGCGCTTCGCGGCGGCGTGATGCACCTTCCCGCCGTCCCAGACGGCGACGATGCGGCCGCGGAAGTGGTCGTGGGGGTCGCGGAGCAAGGCGACGACGTGCTCGGTTTGGAAGTAACCGTCTTGGTCCGTCGCCGTTCCAGTTCGGCCGCCGTGCCGGGTGGTCGCATGACCGATGATACGCAGGCCCCAAATGCCCGCTCAGCGGATCGTAAACATCACTCGGAAATGACGAAATTACACGGCTGACGGTCAATAAGGCGGTCCGGTGCCCGGCCAACGTGACGCTGATCCAACTCCCGCCGTACAGCCCGGAGTTGAACCCGGTCGAGAACCTGTGGCACCACCTCCGGTCGCACCACTGGTCGAACCGCCAGTACAAGGATGTCGAGGCGCTGTACGACGCGGCCGAGGGCGCCTGGCGGCGGTGCTGCCTCGACGAGACAACGGTCAAAACCGTGTGCGGGGCGCCCTACGTCACGAGCGCAGATATCACTTGAGAAGCGTATGAGATCCAGAGCGGTCTTGCCACGGCCTCGGCACTCTCCACGCTCGACGGCAAGGCCGACGCCATCAAGGCCAAGACCGACAACCTGCCCGCCGACCCGGCCGACGCCTCCGACATCGCCGCCTCATTCTCGGGGGTGAACGCCAAGCTCGACACCCTCGACGACTTCGTCGACACCGAGGTGGCGGCCATCAAGACCAAGACCGACCAGCTCACATTCACCACTTGAAACCGGGTGGACCGCCAGGTGTGCGGCATGCAGGCCGACACGCTCACGACGTCCGCCCTCGCGGGCAGTGCGGTGACCGAGATCCAGAGCGGCCTGGCCACCGCCGCCGCGCTGGCCACCGCCCGGGCGGACCTCGACGCCGTCATTGGGTCGGACGGGGTGACGCTCGCCACCGCCCAGGCCAACTACGCCCCCGCCAAGGCGGGCGACGCCATGAGCCTCAGCACCGCCGGGCTCGTCCGCCTGTTCACCCAGGACGCCGGGGAGACCTACGGCGACACCGTCACGGGGAGCGTGGTCAAGGAAATCGCCGACCACGCCGGGGACACGTCCCTCGCCGTGCAGGATATCGTGGACGGGGTGCTGGACGAGGCGCTGTCCGGCTACGCGGGCGCGGGGACGGTGGGCAAGCCCCTCTCCGACATCCTCGATGACACCGGCACCGCCGGCGTGGTCGTGTCGGGGGCGAGCGTCCTCGCGGCCGTCGGCCTCGCCGGTGCCAATCTCGACGCCCACTCGGGGCGATCGACGACGCGATCGACACCGAGGTCGCCGCGATCAAGGCGAAGACCGACCAGCTGACCTTCACCGTGCCGAACCAGCTCGACGCCAACATCCAGTCGGTCAACGACACCGCCGTGACCGGGAACGGGCAACGCGGCACCGAGTGGGGGCCGTAAATGAGATCCGCGTGGGGGGACAGCTGGGGGACGAACTGGGCGGGCAGTTGGGCCGACCACACGGTCAACTTCTCCACTACGTTCAGCAGCACCGACTACTGCGTCGTCGCCCTGTCGTCGACCGTCACGCACCCCTGCCAAGACGGTTCGGCCCCGGTCGCCGGGTCGGTCCGCATCCACACCCGCACGCCCGGCCCGTCCAGCGTCGTCGCCGACGCCGGCCGGTATTTCGTGGCCGGGTTCGGCGACCAGTAACCCAGGAGACCCGCGTGGACCACCGCATCACCTTCACCCACCCCGACGGCTCGGCCGGGATCATCACCCCCGCCCCCGAGATGTTCGACGCGAAGACAGAGCTGGGCATAATCACCTCGCCCCACACCCGTTCACGCCAACGCCGTCCAGGCTCGCTCTGACCGTTGGTCAGCACCTCGCGAACCATTCCGGCGAACAGATCGGCGACCTGCATTCCGGGCATATCTCCGCTCGACTTGACCAGCTTGATGGGCTCAAGTAATTGAGCCCGCTCTCCGGCTGACCACCTCATCGATCCCATCATCGCGCTGAAGTCGGCTTCCGCGATTCGGGATGCGTGTCCCAGCCCAGCATTGAGGGGCTTTGAGTCGTCACAGAAGACTGTCAGGATCGGATTGGTTACTGCGTGAGCCCTCACGACCATGCTGGACGCGCTTACCGTCAGGTCCATCATCCACACGCCGTTGGCACCCATCGCGGCCAGCGAATCGAGTTCAGCCAGCACACGATCGCGGTACCCGGAGGCGATAGCAGCGATGTCGATGTACACTTGCCCGTTTTGTAGCGCCGGAGCGGCCAGCAGCCTCTTTAACCCAGAAGCATCTCGCGTCCAGACCATCTGCTGGGAATCGTCCGGCAGTTCGCTCGCCCCGATACCTTCGCACCCTGCTTCCCGCGAATAGCAGGTTCGCGATAAAGCGGTGAAAGTCGTGCTGGTAGAACAACGCGTTGTGGTCGGTCAGGATCGGCTCGAACACGTACTCGAAAAACTTGCCTGCCGTAGCGTACTTCTTGTCCGCGCACCACACTGTCGCCCGGTGTCCATGCTCAGCCAGGATCCAATCCAGCGCCGCCACTCCGCGGTCTCGCTTACGCGCTGCGGCAAACTCTACTTCACCCTGAGTATGGCCTTGTCGCTTGCGGAATTCGCTCAGCGCTGCACTCGCCTCGTCCGGCTCGATCGCCGCGCCGGCGTATGTGAAGTAAATGGCGGCACCGCGGTACAAGTTCGGACCGCTGAACCCGGACTCGTCGCAATAAAGCGTAGCCATGCTGCACCTTCGGCGGCTGAGCCGGCGATGGGCGCCGGCTACGGAGTCCGCCGCGAGAGGCGGTGAGGTCGGTTCAGGCGGCTTGACCTCACCGCAGTCTGTCAACGGGCGGCGCCCGACCCAACCGCTCACAGAATGATCTCACAAACAGGGCGACGCACGGATTGATCTTGGGTAGGATGGCGGATTTGGGTACGGTCCG
>VFQN01001505.1_pt1 | contig 38813 bp, 57 predicted proteins | sample 3512371 | NCBI WGS metagenome assembly VFQN01 (sample SAMN10412370, study PRJNA504923) | tailings metagenome | isolation source: Replicate 2 from Balatoc abandoned mine | place: Philippines: Itogon, Benguet | collected 2017-08-28
CCACGTACTTGCCGGGGCACGCGCCCAGAGACTGGAGCACCTCCAGGCAGCTGACGCGCTGCGGCTGCCCCAGCGGGTCCGCCTGCCGCCCGTCCCCCAGGTCAAAGCTGTCGGCCGTGGGCATGGGCTGTAGCAGCGGGTCAACGCCGGTCAACGCTGAGGCCAGGCCGTTGTCCAGCAGCCTTGCGCTTCCTGGGAAACGAATTGGGTCGGAGGTGGTGGACATGGTGGCGGCTCCGCCAGCAAGGGTGCTGGGTGCAGCGGGGTGTGGGGAGGCAGGCGCCTCCGGCGCGGATCTGCCTGGGGAGCTGGTTGCCGTTGGGTCCAGGTCGGAGCTCTGCAGCCGGCAGACCCTATAGTCGAAGCACTGCACCAGATACGGATGCGCCAGCCTGGTGTTTGGGGCAGATGTAAACGGGAAGCCGAGGGGTTGCAAATTTAACGAGCGTCAGGTAACCCGTTAAGCGGATTCGGTAACTACAGTTACAGGTACAGTTCTCACAAGGCGGCCAAGACGTACAGGATAGCTGCCCTCCAAGGGCATCGTGCCGTAGTGCCTGCCGCGGTGGCCGTAACCCATGACGCGATGACCCACATTTTCGCCACCATTGCCTCCATGTACGCTGCAGGTGCCTGCACCGCGTCGGTGACAATCCACTTGACCGCCACGGTGCAGCCAGAGCGCCATTGGGCTGTGGTGAGAGCGAAGCAAGCACCGGGCAGCTTTCAGTCCGATCCAGCAATGCCAGGTGTCAATCAGAGTGTTGAGACCCTCTTTGCATGCGCGCTGCGTTTTGCGTGTCAGGCTCACACGCGACACCGGCGGCAGTACGAACGTCTGGACACCCAACCGCCACCCAGCCTTACCTCGTGCCACAGCTCCATGCGCCCCCTCTCCCACCCATATCGGCTCATCAACCTGGGCAAGCAGCTGGTCAAGAGTGGTAAGCTTCACACCAGATGTGGCAGGAGCAGTTGGAGCAGACGCGAGGCTCCCGGGTGCAGGGTTTTCGCCTCGCGGCGCGTCTTGGTTGCGCTCTGGTGACGGGCTGAGGCTCCTCGGGGGTTCCTGGCACAAGGCGGCCAGTTCGGGACGGCTACCCGCACGAAAATCTGTACAACCAAAAGGACGAGGTGAAGGAGGTACGGCTGCTGGAGTTGCCGTCTCGATGAAGACAGTGACGAGGTCGTCTTGCGCCTCGCTGCAACCGGCAACCGGCTCAAAGCCGACCCCCTCTGCATCGTGTCCATTCTGAAAGCTGCTCTGCTCCTTTCGGTAAGTGGCGCACCGGGCTACCTCCCTGGGGCCGTACCCCAAGCAGGCGAGGAAGGCTCGCATGTGTGGCTGTGTGTCGGCTTATTTTGCCCATAGGGCGTAGCATCCTACTCGCCTGCCAATATAGCGGCGAGGCGTTTGGACGGTGCCGAGCGCTTCTCCAAAGCTTTGTTAGGGTTCAACATGCACAGCCTCTGCCGCGCAGAACGCCGCTGTTATGTTTTGTTTTCAAGTAGGTACTTGCATTGCTGAAACGGCGTCGGTGCTTCCAGTGGCGTCGTTGTTTTGGGCAGTATCTGTATCTCAAGACGTACAGCGAATCGGCTACCGGCGATCCAGCGGAGCAGGGTTTGCTGTTTGCCCTTGCGGCGCACATCAGTGGCGTCAGAAGCCCGGGTTACATGGTCTGTGTACTGCGTGAGGCGCAGGGGAGCAGGAGCATTGGAGCATCTCCCTTGACTACCCCGGGACTGCCCGGGACTACCCAGTGAACTTGCAGTTCTGACGGTGGTCAGAGCTTATCACGGCTGCCTCCGGTCCCGCTGCGTCTGCATGTCTGGCGTCGGCCCATGGATGCATCAAAGCAATGACCTGCCCAACAGAACCAAAGGCCGGTGTGCCGACTACAGAAATACACGGTATTTTAGCTGCGCATTCTGCGGCCACTTGGGTTGCTTCGCCCGCACGTGCCTTGCACACGCGCCACCCCGTCAGATTCGTTTTCCAACGTGCACCTCCTAGCGTACCCCACCTTGCGCCCTTCGGTACTCCGTATGGTACTCCGCCCTTCCGCCCTTCGAGCCGCACCCAACATCTTTCCAGTCCACCCAACGGCCACCAGCCCACACCTGCCCACACCCACCGCCCCACCCAGCAACCCGCCGCACTCCACTACTACTCCACAGACAATCCCGCACTTTCAGCGCCATTTTTCATGTTACATTCCGGTTGGTGTGGCCACACAACCCTTACTGGTCCCGACCACACCTATCAGGGATCATCATCATGTAGCGTTGCGTTGCTGCTGTACAGCAACAAGGAATCGTCCAACCTAAACAGGGCAGGAAGTGTCCCACCGTGACTCCAACTCCTGCTCAAAGCAGTCCACTGCTCGACCGAAGGTCGTTGTAAGCAGCACATCCAAAGACCACATGATACTCATCCTCAGGCTTACCAGCACTGCACTTTCTACACACACGCGCACTGGGCGCGCAGTGTCCCGATACACCTCCCGGGCCCCAGCCCAGGCCACACCGCGCCCGGGCCCGGACCCCGACCCGGACCCGAGCCTCACGCCCCCAGCTACCTGTTGCTTAGTCTTCTAGACTCAGCCGGTGCAGCGCCAGGCCGTTCCGTGCGCGCCCGTCCCGCGCCCACCGCCCCATGCGCGGCTCCTGCCCCACCGCCGCCACCACGAACCGCGCCGAGCGCGCGATGGCCAGCCCGTTGACGAAGCCCGGCTGCGGCAGCGCGCCGATGCACTCCAGGCTGCCCGCACCGCCCGCCTTGGAGGGCTTGACGGCCCACAGCCGGATGGCGCCGTCGCCCGCGCCGCTGGCCTGCGGGGGAGAAGGGAGGCAGCGTTGGGAGGGTGTCGGGGCGTGGCGCAGATGTAGGCGGGGTGTCTAACAACTGTGCTGGTGGTGCCTGTGGTGCAAGCTGATCTGTTGCCCTGCCGAACCAGGCGTATGCGCAGGAAAAGTGCCGAAGCGTGGCATGGCATGCGCGCAGAGGCGTGGCGGTCATCAGGTGCCATACAGGGTGGCGCACAGGCCAGCCCCTTACCTTCTGACACTACGTATCTTTGCTGTACCTTGCTGTATGCGATACCCCTGAACAACTTCTTCTACATCTACCGCAATCCAAGCGTGCCCTTTAGCGTTGCCGTGATGCAGAACACGGTCCCCATCCGCCCCCAAGCCTCTCCGCGGCTGCTGTCTAGCCCTCTGCCCTGCACTGCACGTTCCGCATTCCGCAATCCCCGCACACCACCCACCGCCAGGTCCGAGCTCCTGCACACCGCCACGCTGGTCACCCAGCCGTGCTCGGGAGCCAGCGCGGGCGGCGCCGCGGCGGCGGCGCCTGCCGCCGGTGCTGCCGGCGCGCCGTGCACAGCCGCCGCGTTGGGCCCGTGCGCCCCGCGCGCTACCCACACGGGCTTCTTCTTTGTTGCCGCCCACAGGTGCACGCTGCCGTCGCAGCCGCCCGTGATCCACTCGTTCGAGGTGACGAAGCGGATGCAGTCCATGGCGCGATCGTGAGCCCTGAGTGAGGCGGCGGCGAGCAGTGGCACTTGTCCCGCAGTCTACAAGTTTGTAGAGCGAAAGGCAAGTGCGGAGATACGGAGGAGCGCCCGCATGTCCCGTGGGCTAAGGCGTGAGCCGAGCGCACTGGACCCACCTGAAGATGAGCTGCGTCTCCTCCGGGATCTTCCACAGCCGCGCCGTGTGGTCGTGGCCCGCCGTTAGCACACGCTCCGCACGGGACGCATCAACCGCCAGCACCTCAGCCTGGGGCCCGGGAGATGGGAGGACGGAAGGGGGAGGGCTCACGGATGCCAGGACCGCAGCGGTGCTGTGAGTGCATCTGCCCCTGGCCGCAAGCTGCAGGGTCGTACTCCGCAGGCTGCCGTGTGTGCAGCCCAGTGCATGCCGCACCTCCGTCACCTGCGCCCGTGTCTTGCGCTCCACCCGCCATACCGGTATCCGCCTCCTGCACTGCTCCACGGCGGTACCCCCACCCCACCTGGTGTCCGTACAGCGTGTCGATGTAGGCCCTGTCCGCCAGAGACCACAGCTTGACGGTGCGGTCCGCCGAGCAGCTCATCAGCGTGTGCGTGCCCTCCCTGCAACAGCCAGCATGTGTAGGACCGTATGAGCACTGCCGTCTGGCGGCGCAAGAGTGCCCTTCTTGGGACCCCATGGCAACACCCCGTGCCCCGCCCTGCGCCTACGTGAATCCCTACACGGCCCAACACCCGTGTCTAGGCACCATGCCCTCCTGACAATGTCCTCTGCCCCGCAAGCACACCCACGCCACGCACCGCCCACCTGAACGCTAACCCGGTGACCATGTCCTTGTGCCCCGGGAAGCCCTGCACGTAGGCCCCGCTGCCTGCATCGAACACGTGCACCCGCGCGTCGCCGCCGCCCACCGCCAGGTATCGGCCGTCCGAGGACACGGCCGCCGCCACCAGCCCCGAGCGGGAGGCGGTGCGCGCCTTGCGGGCCACCCAGTCGGCGGTGGTGGTCAGCGGCTCCGCGGAGGCGGAGGCGGGCGGGCGGGAGCTGGAGCTGGGCCCGTCGCCGGGCCTAGGAGTGGCGTTTAGCAGGAGGTTGCGGTTTGTAGTGGTTGGTGGGGATTGCTGGGTAATGAGGTACAGGTGTGGGCCCGGGTGTTTGCGCCACTGTGCCGCTGAGCTGGCATGCAGCTGGACTGGCGGCTGGTTGACTGATGCATTGCAGGCCTATGGAAGTTGTGTCAACGGCAGTTAGCGCGCGCACACGTGATTCAGAGCTCCGCCGTCCGGCCGTTGCATCAGACGCCAGTCCCACGCAATGTATTCACCCTCACAATGCCTGGCCCTCGGATAGCGGCACCACACTCGCACTTGTACTCGCACCCGCACCCGCAATCGTACCTGTACAGCTGCGTCCGCTTCATGGTCTCGATGTCCCACCGCACAATGCCCCCGTCCTTGGACACCGTGTACGCGGTGCGGTCGTCCGAGGTGAGCGCCAGGGCCGTGGCTGACAGCTTGTGCCCCCGGTGGTAGCTGCTGGTGCTGGGCTGCTCGTCCCCCGCTGCTGCCGCCGGGGCTGGTATCCGCACGCGGTGCGCTAGCCGCCGTTGCAAGCGCCCCTGGGCCTGCGAGGTACAAAGGCGCATGGGATGGTGCCACAGGTTTGGGCACAAGGGTTGTCCCACGCCACCACGCAAGGAGAGCAGCATCAGAGATTTTGAACACCATTTGCCCCTATTCCTGAGCAGACGGTCTCAGCGTCGGGCGCCGCAGCTGCACTCCAATCGGCATGTGAGACGCTGCTTAGTAGGCCAAAACTTCGTTCTGCATAGCGAAATACCCTAAGCCTCCCCCGCATGGCGCCAGAAGCCTTTCCCTCATCGGCGCTCCCGCACATGCCTGCCTCGCTTTACTGACTCTGGGTGCATGCATTGGACAATTTCCAAAGGGCAGCATGTAGCTGTCGCGCCGCACAGTGGGCTAGGCGTGTGCTCGTGGCGCGCGAGGCCCCGCCCGGCTTTGTTGGCCTTTTTTTTTCGCCCTCAGGCAGCCGCCCGCCAGGCAAGGCGTCCTGGACCGCTGCACGCCGCCACCCACAGGCAGGCACCGCGTTGCGCCATGCCCAACGCGGCTGCACAGGTCTCCAGGAGCCACTGTCGTCAGCGCTGACTGCAGCTGCAGTTTCCGCCACGACCGCCACCACCGCAGCGGCAGCAGCACCAGCAACCTCAGCAGAGGCCGGGGTCGGCTGCCGCATAGCCCCTTCCCTGTGCCGGACTATCACGGCCGCTGCTGCAGAAGGGGCCGTGCCACCAGCGGGGCCTCCGCAGGGAATGGGTGCCGCGTGCTGCGGCACAAAGCTCCCGTGCTGCCGCCGTGGCCAACCTGGCGGCCAGTGCTGCTGCTGCGCCGCAAAAAAAAACCCTGCCTGCACGATCGCACGCCGCCGCCACCACGCCAAACCCTAGCAACGTGGCAGCACGTGCTCGAACCCCATCCAAGCCACCTACCAGCGCCACGTCGTTTTGTAACCGCTCCGCCAGCCGCTGCGCCCTCGCCGCTGCATCCAGCGACCGCCCTGCCCCCGCGTCATCGTCGTCTTCGTCCTCCCCCAGGTCCTCCTCGTCGTCGCTGCCACCGGTCACGCCACGGCGGTCGTCAACGCCGTCATCCTCATCTTGCAATTTTGTAAGATATTCCCGAGCTGCACACAAAGGTTGCAAGCAGAAGGTCTAACGACTGCCTATACACATGAAACATCCAGGACGCCGCCGCCGTCCTTCAGAACTTATTTTAAGCATAGTTCGATGCTTCATTTTCTGTGTCCCTATCTGCGTGAAGTATGTGTGCCCACCAAGTCGCAGCCGCAGCTCGTCTGCCGTCTCCTGCACCTCCTCGTCATCATCCTCCTCTTCTGCTCCTCCTTTCCGTTGCTTATCGTCTTCATCATTTAAAAAGAATGCGTCTCCAGCGTCATCGTAGTCGTCTTTCTTTTTAGCTCTCTTTTGGGGGATACTCCCTTGCCCCCGCTTTCCCGCGGTACGCTTGTTACTTGTAGCACCTCGAACCATCTTCTAAGCGGAGCACGTATTCGTTCTGGTAAGGTCGACTTGGTGCGCTGTGCAGCGTAGAGCCTTTCGACCAACCACCAACCACCGACCTTTCCGACGCACGTACACAGCCGCATGAATTTCGGGCGCTTTACACCCGAATCATGGCGTTTGACAGTGATACTGACATGGAACATGTCGCCCCATTCCCGACGTGCTGTGAGACGCACGTTGGGTGCGTTCCCGCTTCAACACAACGACGTGACAATACGTAGCTGCAGTGTCTACACTCTCATTTCTGTAGCTTAGTCTTAAGGCTCTTGCAATCCTTGTTACTGTCACTACTGCTGTGTGGGCGACGCATGAGGCCCTCGGTCCTTATCCCTTCTGGCGCACAGCAATGGGTGACCAGGGTAAGGATACTTAGGTTTCGTCATTTGAACCTCAAATGCTCCAAGAACCCCTCCTGTGAACAGGCAGTAAGGGCCCGGACCACCTGGCATGTCAGGCTGACCATGTGTTTCCGAAAGTGCACCGTGTGCCGTGTACGCCGTGTTTGACTGACACCATGTCAACTCTGCGCAGACTCTCGCTGTGGGCCTGGAGAAGTTTGCGTACATGAGCTCTCTGGCCATATACGTGTACTCCTCGTCCACGTTTATGCCCTTGGCCATCCTGGCCAAGCACGACAAGAACCTCGTGGCGCTGGCGATGTCCCCCTTTGACGGCAACCTCCTCGCAGCAGCAACGTCAGACTGTGTGGGTCAACTGGATATGAGGGGAGATACAAAAAGTGGCCAGGCTGCATATTAAGAGGTGCACCTCCACCATGCCCACACGTGTCGGTAGCCTAGCATGGTATCTTGTACACGGGAGAGCAGTATGAACACCGCGAGGTGCTGTCAGCCAAAACCACACAAGGCTGTGCTGCTGAACATGCTGACTGTACTAATTACACAGGAGATACGGGTGTACGACCTGGACACGGAGCTACCCGCGTGCACCGTCAAGTACGGCAGCCAGAATGCAAGAGTGAACCAGATGAAATGGTGGGGCCGTGACTACTCACACCTGCTGGGGGGACTGCGGGGCGCTGCGGCTTAGTGCTCACCAGCTCAGGCACAACATGCACGACTGCAGGACCACTGGGGCACAACATGCATGGCACAAGGACAGTGGTCCTGTAGCTGGCCGCCAAGGCTCCCCCTTCTGGCCACGGAGACCGAAGCCTGGCAATGCGCATACGACGACGTGTGCACAGTACTCACTCACGCACAGCGGACGACGGCGGCCACGTGCGGCATACCACGCTCCTTGGTTTTGGAACATCACGCCGCAGCACGGCCTGTTTGCGTGCAGGTTCCGCACCCAGCCTGAGGTCCTGCTGCTGTCCGTGGGCACGTGCCTGGTCGCGTGGGACTTCTCCCAAGCCCTGGCGGCAGCGGCTACGGCCACGGCCGCAGCAGACGGCGGCGCGCAGCCGCCGCAAGCCGCACCTGCGCCCTCTGCGCCACGGTCCATGCTGGCGCGCATCCGCAACACCCTGGGCGGCGGGAGCAGCGGGGGTGGCAGCAGCGGCGGCGGTGGGCCAACGGCCGGCTGGGTTGTGCTTTATGACGTCAACACGCAGATCACCGCCTTTGACCAGTGCCGGCCTGCAGGGAGTGGCGCCAGCGGCGCCACAGCCGGCACCATGGTGGCCCTGGGTACGGCAGATGCACGTGTCGTACTGGTGGAGCTGGATCCAAGCGGTTGTGCCGTACGCGGCGCGTCACGCATCATTGTGTTGCCGGACGTGGTACCTGGGTCGGGGGTCTCCCTTGGCGGCGGCGGCGGCAGCGGTGGCGGCGGCACGTGGGGCAGCGGCAGCGGCTTTGGGCCGGTGACGGACGTCAAGTGGGAGGCCCTGTCTGGGAACGGCCTGCTGCTCGTGGTGGGCAAGGCCGGCGCGATGGGGCTGTACGACACTTTGGGTGCGACAACAGCAGCCAGCGGCGGCGGCGGAGGGCCAGGGGCTGGCGACGGGACCGGTACGCCGGAGCTTGTCACCCTGTACGCGAAGCAGCCGGCGACCGCGCATCGCTTTGCGGAGTTCCTGCCGGGCCAGCCGGGCAGCTTCCTGCTGTCTTCCAGCAGGTCCGGGGCGCTGCAGCTGTGGAACGTGAGCCAGCAGCAGCCCCTCAGGCTCTTCAAGCTGGGGGGCGCGCTGGTGCAGTCCGTGTCCCTCATGCCGGGCGCCCAGCGGCGCAGCGGGGGGACGGCGGGCGCACCCCATGCGGGTGCAGCAGGAGGAGCCGGCGGCGGGGGCGGGGCAGGCAAGAAGGCGGGAGCAGCAGCAGCGGGAGGGGCGGGGGCGCTGGCGCTGGTGACGTTCGGGGACGGCGGCGTGTGCGCGTACGACCTGGACCGGCAGGCGGTGGTGTGGCGGCAGGAGGGCGGGCACACGGAGACGGTGTTCGACTGCCGGTTCTGCACCACGGACCCCAACCTCCTGGCCACGGCCAGCTTCGACTCGAGCGTGCGGGTAGGTGACGATGACGGGACCGTGTCAGATGGCAGGGACTGGAATAGTGGCACCTTGGATCCATAAGTTGACCGCAAAGCCTCATACGGGCCTACCTGACATGGCATACACCCGCTGCTGCTTTGCCCGAGGGCGGTGCCAAGCAGGCCCCAGCACACTGTGCAGCATCCATAACCAAAGTTCATGTCCTCGCATTCATATCCTGAACGCTCCAGCCTATCGCTTCCCGGTGCCTTTACCCTACACCCACTCGCGCCAACACACTGACACACCCTGTCGCACCTGCATTTGCTGCCAGGTGTGGGACGTGCGCACCGGCCGCTGCGTGCGTCAGCTGTCGGGTGCGCAGGGCATCCTGTACTCTGTGAGCTGGAACAGCGAGGGCCGCCTGCTGGCCGCCTCGAACGACTCGGGGGTGATCTTCGTGTACGACTACAGCCGCGGCATGCTGGTCAAGTCGCTGCACCAGCACACCAAGCAGAGCCTCAAGTGAGGGACCCGGGCTGGCTGGCTTGCCCGTGCGGTTGTGGGGTGAGGGTACCCAAGCGGGAAAGATGCCGAGGTATTATTGGAGCTGTGGGCGCGTGGGTTGGGGTGCATGAACAGGTATTGTCGAGTCCAATGGCGTACAAAAGTTTTACAGCAGGCCGTATGACCGGCCGTACACTACGATGGACCCCCCGACCCATGCACCCCCGACCCCCACTCCCTGCCTAGGGTCGCGTTCCACCCCACCAAGCCCAACCTGCTGGCCTCCTCCTCCATCGACGGAACCGTCTACGTGTACACCACAGGTGCGTGGTGCCCCACAAGCCCCTTGCACCCTTGGCACGCAGCCCCCATGGAGCCAGGCACACGGCATCTCGCTCTGACCCTCGGCCCCGCAGGGCTCCTTGCAGCCGCCCTCACCGTCCCACCGAATCCACTACCACCCCACACCAACTCCCGCAGACGGCGAGACCGTCCGCACGCTCAAGCACTTCACGGCCGTGTCCTGCCTGGCGTGGTCTCCCCTGGCGCCCGACACGCTGGCCACCACCTGCGACACAGGCGAGCTGCACGTGTGGGACGTGGGCCGCCCGGCGCCGCAGTGCCTGGTGCGCACCCTGGAGCGACACAGGTGGGCGCAGCGGCACCCAGGGCCTCCCATACCTGTAACCCTGGCCGCGCACCGCGCGCGAGCCGTGCGCACCCGATCAGACTGGTGGAACTGAGCGAAGCCCGACATACTTGCCAGCGGTCTAGGTTTGACTTTGCTGGCGTTTGTCAGCTAAGGTTGTGGCATGCAGGACTGACTGCCCTTGACCCACCCCGCAGTGCGCGTGTGTTCAACGTGGAGTTCTCACCGCTGCTGCAGCACCTACTGCTCAGCAGCTCCAACGACCGGACCGCGAGGGTCTGGTGAGCGGGCGCAGCGAACAGGGCTTCCCTGATAGCTTTGGGCAGACCGGGCTCGCGCCGGGGCGCGTGTAGTGCAAAGGCCAGCCTATCCGCACACTGCAGCTACAACGCGACCAGTGTTTCCCATTTTCGCCCGCCAGCCGATGAACGTGCTTGCCCTTCACATGCCCACCGCGCAGGGACGTGAGCACGGGCGCGTGCCTGGCGGTGCTGCAGGGCCACACGGCGGAGGTGCGCGCCGTGGCGTGGCATCCGGAGGTCGCGCACATGTGCTTCACAGGTGGGGCAGCCGTGGCCCTCGCCCTCCAACTAACTGAGTTGAACTTGACCCATGAGCCGCCTGATTTGCGCAGGCAGGCGTGAGCCACTCGTTCTAACACAGCGTCATCATGCGGTCTGATCCTGAGGCCAACCAGCACGGGCAGGAGCATGCGCCATTCTCCGTGCCCTGACCTGTAACCTCGCCCTCCATCCCCACACCTTGCGCCCACCGCCCCGCTAACCCACGCTACCGGCCCCTGCAGGCTCCTGGGACGCCGCCATCCGCGTGTGGGACGTGCGCAGCGGCACGTGCCTGCTGCTGCGCACCGACCACCACGCCGACGTGTACGGCTTGGCCTGCCATCCCGCGCGGCCCTTCCTGCTGGCCTCCTGCAGCCGAGACACCACGCTGCGGCTGTGGAGCACGCTGCCGCTCACGCCGCACCTGCTGCCGCAGGTGGGCGCCCGCGCCAAGGGCCCAGCAAAGCACGACTGGCATGCTGCTTAGCGTTGCTGAAACGAATGGAGCGTGAGGCCAGTTGTGCGTCCCGGAGGTGCTCGAGGTGCAGACGGATCCATGTGGTCCTTGACGGAGAGCTTTGCGTTTGCAGAATATTCACCACCAGTATCGGTAAGTGAGCGCCGCTGTGCGTGCCCTTCCCGCAGGCGCTCATACGGCCTCTGGCGCAGCTGCGCGCCCCCGCGGAGGACGCCATGCGAAAGGCCCCGCCCTCGTCCAGCCCCGACAAGTCCCACTCACCTCCCGGATCGCCCCGCGGCAAAAACTCTCCCCCGTTGCCCTCCACCCCCACCGCCGCCCCGCCCTCCTGGGGCGCCATGCCGCCGCCGCTGTCGGGCTCTGGCAGCAGGGAGCTGGTGGAGCGGCTGGCGGCCGCTGGCTCCTCCGCCACCGCTACTCTCGACCGCATCATAGCCACCTTGCAGTTCTTCTTGCCGCCAGGTGAGCCAGGCTGTGGCCCTCCCTTAGCGGGTGTGGGACCAGAGAGCCTACAGTTGTGTCCACCACCCACCGCTGTGGGTATGGTTGCATGGGGCAAAGCCCAGTAAGGCGGAGCTATTCCAGTCCGCAGTGGTTCAACGTGTGAGGTTACGTTAGGCACACCAATGCGGCTTGCCACGCAACTGCCTTGACTATCCACCCCACCGCAGCTGGCCTGGACAACCTGTGCGACCTGCTGCGCACCGTCATTGCTCGCGGCGGCATCGCGGCGGGCTGGGACTCGAACCTGGGGACCGGACCCGCCGCCGCCGCGCCTTCGCTGGGGCCGTCCGCCACCTCCCGGCGGCGCACCAGCCTCACGTCGGGCGGCGGCGACGACGGTGCGGGCGGCGGGGGCGTGCTGCAGCACTGGACGGTGGCCAAGGTGGCGGTGGCGTCGGCGGCCAACCACCTGGAGCTGGCGGCCAGCAGCAAGGTTGGCACGGGGCTAGTGTCACGCTAGGTGCCGTGCTTTGCAGCAACCCGTTTTCGGTATGCAACGAACGTTACTTACATTAGCGTGACCCCCAGTTACATCTGTGATTTGAGCGAAGGCTCTTGCTCTCTGCCAGCGTGCAGGATAGTGCGCGTTGTAACAGACTCTGTGCCGCCGCACGGCGGATGTGTCGTGGGCAGGGTGGTGAGGCACACAGGGAGGGCGCCCAGGTCCAAGTGCAAGCCTCTGCTACCGTACCACCTGCTGACATGGGAGCCCACGCCCCGTACCGTATCTATTTTTTTCTCATTGCACTGCTCATGATGCTGTACCCTACTGCACTGCCGTATGCAGCATCGCGGCGGCGCCTCTCGGCGTGAGGAGCTCCTCCGGGACGCGGCGCAGCAGCACCTGGTGCGTAGTGATGAGGCGTTGGGCTCTGTCACAGGCTCACAGGGCGTGCGGTAGCAGGACAGCCCTTATGCCAGCCTAGGGCAGGATGCAGGCGGTTGCTAGCATGGGCGGAGGTAGGGTAAGCCGATTTTTGGCAGCGCAGCCAGGGGTGGTGGGGGGTACCAAAGTCAGAAACAGACACCCATGCCCCCTTTTGGCAACTGTCTTCCAATTGTGATTAAAAAATCATATGTTGCTCTATTCGCCACCGGGTCTTCACCGAGGGTCTTGGTTTGGGGGTTGCCTACAGTTTGGTATGCTTGCCGGCGCCAAACTCACAAGTCGACCACCCATGTCGCATGGGCCCTGGCGCAGCGGAACTCATGCGTGCCATTCTGCAAGGTCATGCCAATTGCCGTCGTATTCTCCTTCTTCGCTGGCTGCGTCAAGAGTTTGCCCTGTGCGCTGGCGTGTTGAAGTGCCGACGCCGCATCCTTCATTACACGCCAAGCCCACTTGCGACAGCCCTCTAGCCTGCCCGTTTCGCAGTACCCTACCCCGATTGTGCAACGGCGCTGCTCCGCTTCCTCACAAATTCATATCTGAACCTCACCTCCATTCCAGGTGTGCGGCAACGTGGAGCACTGCTGCGAGCTGCTGGCGGAGACGGGCGACTGGGACCGCGCGCTGGCGCTGGCGCCGCTGGCGGGTCTGGCCTTCTGGCAGCGCCTGCTGCGGCAGCGGGTGGCGGCGCTGGCGGCGGCGGACGCCCAGGTAGGCGGGTGGTCTTCCCCACCTTACCGCTGCACACAACGCATCCAGGATATCTCGTGTCACACTGCACACCTTCCTGGACCAGGTAACTAGCCTCGTAGCCACGGCCATCCGTTCAGCCTGCGGAGCCTCTATGTACCTCCAACCAAAACCCTGTCCTGGACCCTAACCCGCGCCCCAGAGCCACGTGTCCGACGTGCTGCCGCTGTACCTGGCCAGCGGCGCCGTGCCCGACCTGGTGCAGCTGCTGACAGCTTCCCACATGCACGACTCCGCCTTCAACGTGGCTGCCGTACACGCGTGCGGGGGCTACGCCGCGCTGGGCCAGCACGCCCACGCACCACCAGCCCCTGCTGCCCCTGCCCCTGTCGCTGTCGCTGACTGGCCAGGCCCTGCGCCGTCATCGCCCAGCGCCGCCGAGTGGGCCCGGGCCGCCGCCCCACAGCCTCAGGCGCCTCAGGCACTTGACGCCTTTGGCCTTCCCAATGGCTTACCCTCCGTCGCCACCTCTGCCTCCCTCTCGGCCGGTGGGGCACTGACCTCACAGGGCAGTGGCGGCGGCGGCGGTGGTGCCAACGGTAGCGGTGCGCTCTTCCCCGCTGGTGGCGCGCCCGCGGCCCTGCCTCCCGTGTCCCTGCGCCCAGGCACCCTCCCAGCGCTGCAGCGTGCCCCCTCCCTCCGGCCTCCGCCCCTCGCACCCATCCACACGACCTCGTCCTCCTCCGGCGGAGCCCCGCAACCCAACGTCCACGACATGCGGTCCCCCACCCGCTCGTCAGAGCCACCCTCGTCCCCGAGCCTCCTCGCTCCCTCCCAGCCCGCACCGCCACAGCCAGCGCCACCCTCCGGCCCCACGCCCACGCCACCCTCCGGCCTCCGCTCCGGCCCCTCAAGCCGGTATCGCACCAGCACCACCAACACGCCTGCTACCAACGCCGCCACCGGTGCAACAGGCAGCAACGCAGGGAGCTCCCTGGCTGCTCCAGGGCGGGAAGCCTTCGACCGCGTGGTTTCGGTGCGCGTGTCCCAGGCCCAGTCGTACCTCAGCCAGGGGCTGCCGCTGCACGCCGCGTGCTGCGCCCTGTCTGTGGATGACCTGGTGGGGGCGGTGGGGCTGCTGGTGCGGGGGGCGGCTGAGGACGCCGCACTGGCGGTGGTGCTGGCTGCTGGGGCAGCAGCGGGAGGAGGGGCTGGAGGAGGGGGCGGTGTGCTGCAGGGGATGCGCAGTCAGGTGCTCCTGGCGGCGGCGCAGCGGTCCGAGGCGAGTGAGGACTACCTCACCGCGGCGGAGCTACTCAAGCAGGTGGGTGCAGGGGAGGCTGGGCGGGTGAGAGGGGCAGGGCAGCGCCGTTTGCGTGGCACGGGCTTGACAGGAGGGCCCTGGTGCCTATGGCGACCGATTGTCGCTTCTGCTGTCTGGTCCCGGTCAGTAAGCCTGACCTTGGTCCCGCCTGTCACACGCAGGTTCCCGGCAAGTCTGAGCTACAGCAGCTGCTTGCCGGCCGCTGCCGCAGCCGCACCGACCCGCCCACCGCCGCCTCCGTGTTCCGGAGCCTGGGGCTGCGCGACCCGCAGCAATACACCGCAGGAAACAGTAACAGCACCACGGTGGTGTCGGAAGCGGACGTCTGGGGCTCGGTACGGCAGCTGCTGCTGGCGGGCGAGCAGGTGGCGGCGGCGCAGCGGGTGGTGGCGGGCGTACGGCGGCTGATCGACAGCGGGCGCAGGGTCACCCTGACGGCGCCCGAGTGGGAGGCCGCCTGGACCGCGCTGAACAGGTGTGCAGGCCTGCACCGCACTGCGCCTTCACAAGGAGTGTATACTGTTATTTGGAGCTTACGCAAGGCATAGTCGCTCGGGTGACCCCCAAGACGTCGCAGTATACAACCAGAACCACTTGCTATCTGGAGCTGGGACTCTAGAAGAAGAGCGAATCTCTCTGGGATGTGGGGCTGGGACTCTGGAAGGGGAACAAACCTGCAGGCTCCACAACATATCTCGCAGTGTGGTTACAACTTGATACATGCTGCTCCCGGCCCGCTCCTGCCCCGCAGCCTATGCCCCGGCGCGCTGCCCCGCGTGTTGTGGTCCGAGGCGTTCGGCCAGGCGCTGTACGCGGGCGCGCTGGCGGCCCTGGAGGCAGGATACGCGGCCGTGGGGCTGTACCTGATGCGCAGGCTGGAGGAGTGGACGGCGGAGACGGTGAGGAAACCGTGTGGGCAGGGGTCGACGGCGGCAGGAGCAATGAGCGAGTGGTCCTTGTGATAAGGTGTTGGGGAACAGCGGATGTTTGTTGTGGCATGAGCAGTTGGCTGGCTAAAAGGTCTGACGACAGGGAGTTAACACAGATGGCCGAATGGTGTCATGCAAGGTGTTGGCCTGCAATGCGTGGGCATGGAAGTTTTGTGCATGACCGAGAGTACTGGGGTAGCAACGGCTTGTCCAGCACCATGGCCTTACAGCCGCAGTGCCCGTCCACGACAAACTCTCACGCGCCCCCCTCCTTCGCCCCGTCCAGGGCTGCCCCCCGGCCGTGTCGCTGGCCCGGCTGGCGGCCGAGGCCAGCGAGGCGCTGGACGCCCTGCTGCAGCGGCCGGCCCTGGCGGCGGCGCCGCACCAGGCCCGGGAGCTGCTGGCGGAGCTGGCCGCCGCGCCGCCGGGCAGCGCGTGGGTGCAGGTGGGCGCGTGTGGACACTCGCGCGTGGTGCTGTTCGTTGGCGCAGGGTCAGTGTTGCGGCTGGCGTGTGGGTGTAAATGTGTATTGTACCGTATGTGCAGCGCCAGCGGGCCAGGAGGGCGGTGCGGGCTGCAGGTGCTGGTGCGGGGTGCAGGTGCTAGGCCGCTGCTTCTCACGTGTCAAGCGGGCCGTAACGCGAGCCGCATCGGTGCTGAAGCCCGTAGCCATCTGGCGTCTGGCTTGAAGCGGTACGTCATAGGGAATTAACGACACGATTCATTCTGACACCCTGCGTCGTCCTGTGCTGTGCTGTGCTGTGCTGGCATGCTGAAGAGCCGGCTGGCCTCGCTGGCAGTCCCCGGGGCCACCAGCGCGCCGCCGTCCCCCCACGCCCCTGCCCACGCCCAGCAGTACAGCGCCTTGCGCTGCCAGCCCCTCAGCCTTTCCCACAGCCTGCCAGCATCCGGCAGCGACGGCCTCCCGGTCTCGCCCACCGGTTCGGCAGGGCCGCCGTCCGCCCTGGGCCGCACCAGCAGCACCAGGCGGCTGGCGGCTGGTGGCGGCGGCTCAGGGTCCTTTGGCGGCTCGCTGGGCGCGCGCTGTGCTGCCCTTGACCTGGGCGCGAGCAGCAGGTCCTCTGTGGGGGCAACCATAGCAATGGGGGCAGCCCTGGCAAGCAGCACAGGCGGTGCGGGTGTGGGTGCATGCATGGATCATGGGCACGTGCCGGAGGGTGAGGCTGGGAGGGGCGCGCAGGGAAGGCCCGGTAGCGCGCACGGGCCGGGTGCAGGGGGCGTGACACATTCGGACCTGGCACGTGGGATGGTGGTGGCGGCGGCGGCGCACGTGCCCAGCCGGCCAGCGGGGTCCTCGGGGGCACTGCCTACGTCGGTGGTGAGCGGGGCGCCGATACGGGGTGCAGCCCTGGTGCTGGATGACGGGGAGTCGTACGTGTCGGTCAGCGAAGCGATCATGCTGCGGCGTGTCATGTCATACAGCCCCCTGGGGACAGGCAAGCTGCTGCGGTTGCCGTGAGGGGCAGGGTTCGGAGATCTAGGGTGTGCGTGTACGCGTGTACGTGGTAACGGCACTTCATGCTAGTGGCTGTGTGCAACCTGGCGGTGTGAAGCTGCGGGCACGCGGTTGTGGAAGCTATGCCATCCGAGAAGGAAGTCGCTTGCGTTGCGTCGGTCAAGTCAGGTGGATGAGCAGATCCGTTGTGTGCGGTTGACATGTCAGGGAATGGTGCTGCTTCGTGCATGCGCTTGCTGACGGCGTGTCTTGCATCCTGCAAGGCTGCACAGGCAGCGTGGACCCCAAGCACCTGGCCAGTGTTACTGTCATTGGCTGCCCCCGTGGGCTGCCGCCCCTTCCCCCAGACCACTTCTTATGTACTTGCTTTGTTAGGGCATCTGTAGGGTAAGACCGCTCTCTTCACACTTGATTATTCGGTTCTGGGGCCAAAAATAACGAGCTGACCGTTGCACCTCACAACACAGGTGGTCACAAGTAGGGGACGGATGCAGGGGAGAGCTGGGGGACTGCTTGCCGTATCTTATCACAGGTTGCCAAGCGCGACCACTTCCGTGACTGCAGGTGGTGCCCTGCGCAAACCATGCACAACAATTGCATTTTGGGTGTGTGTGGTCCGGGGAACATGTCCTGCGCGGAGCGCCAGATCATAACAGGCGGACATAGCACGGACGTGCACGTGAACCCTCTGGTCCGGACAAGGGTCCGCCACACGTGCCACAGACGCCAGCAATGGACTGCACATAGCATTTAGGAATGGGCTCGGCGGGCGGCCGGGCGACAGGGCTGCTGTGTGGGTGCTGCCCATGTGGTTCGGTCAGCTTGAACGCGTGGCTGCCGTAACACAGGTACCATAGACGTGTAGACCCCAATCGATATACTCCTGATGCTGCATGGCGCAATGTCGGCTGCGCTGAACTATGACCACCACAACCAGGCGTTCTAGTCCTGCAAGGACAGCTCTAGCTGTTGTGCGGACATGGTTGCCCTGCAACGAGGAAATTATGGCCCGACTGGCTGGCCCAAGTCCTGTCCCTGCAGATGACAACGAGCTTACGCCTTTAGAGTTGCCATAGCAGGTTCCATGTTGCTGTGTGGAGTAGGTACCAACTACAATACGCGCGAGAAGGGCCTGGTTCACTCAGGGGCCGTCCTGGGCTCCGGAACCGTGCCTTCAGCGGGGTTCAGACACGTGCATGAAATCTCAGGCTCAAGGCTACCTGCATCCTGCGACAGCGCACGGGTACCTCGGTGGCTGCACTACAGACTGGGTACCAAGGTCGGACAGGCCTTGGGACTTGGGCGCTGGGGGATGCTGTCCAAGCGGTCCAACAGTCCCGATTGCACCTGTGCATGCTGTCTACCGTATATGCTTTGCAGCAAGGAATTACTCCAGTCCTCGCCAGCTGACGTATCCTCGGGCAACCCGTTTGGGCATCTCCAAAATTGCGCCAAGCCTGGGAAGCCCATGGACACAGCCCTTAGTGACGAGCTCGGACAATGAGGCAATACCAGATGTTTTCCTTGCTATGCTTGGCGACGTTTCGCACGGGCAGAGGCCACGACCTCCCCTCCTCTCCGAAACTGCACGACACAATGTTCTCGAATTATAAATGGAGCAACCCCTGCTTCCTAGTTGGTTAACACGTTCGTGCACTTAGAGACTTTGCCATCACTACCTCAACTTCTATATCCCTCTGCACTCAACTAAGCAGCACTCAAGGCCCCAGTTCCTGCGCCTTTGCGGCCGGTCACAAGACTCCCTCTGCTTTCATGAGCGCCGACGACGTTGTCCTCCCCGGTGACATCTCCAACCTTGGCGGGTTTGATCCGCTCGCGGATACCGCCGGCGCCGACGACTCCAGCGCCGGAGAGGATGCTGTGCACATCCGTGTGCAGCAACGCAACGGCCGCAAGTCGCTGACTACTGTGCAGGGGCTGAAAGAGAAGTGAGTGATCCGTTCCTTTTAAAAGCCCCAACTTCTGTCGGGGTTGCAATATGCAGGAAGCCGCGAATCTGGTCCTACGTGTGCGTCTTCTGCCCTCAGCTCAACAGTATCCCTGCTGTCACATGTTCCTTACATGAATATGCCATGCTGCATGTCCTTTATTCCACGTCCTGTTCGTTGGGCCTCAGAATGGCGGCAGTCATGAGCATGGCATTGAGCTTTAAATTGAACCCCTTCGCCACAGATACGACTACAACAAGGTCCTGAAGGCCCTTAAGAAGGAGTTCTGCTGCAACGGCACCGTGGTGGAGGACCCCGAGCTGGGCAAGGTCATTCAGCTGCAGGGCGACCAGCGCAAGAATGTCAGCGACTTCTTGCTTGGTCAGAAGCTGGTGAAGAAGGACCAGATTAAGATCCACGGTTTCTAGAAGGTGGCACCTAGGCGCCAAGAAGGTGGCCGTCCCGGTGACAGGGACGCGGCCCGAAGACTGAGGTTAAGGGCATGCTGGGCAGCCCTACCCAGCAGGCATACTGGGGCATTGCGTCTGACTACGGGCTGTCGCTGGTAGCGGGATCATGGAGGTAGCGCTGGGGCACGATGCTACGTTCGCATTGAGCTACTTTCGGCACCCCGACACCTTCCGGCCCGAGCACGGCCAGCAATGCTTAGCCCTACTTGCCCATGTTGTTTCATTAGCACATGAACTTGGTGGGCAAGCGCAGCGCGCTGCAGACACGTTGTGTGCTTGTGAACCTTGCCCCCGTTTGTCTGGACTACGACTAGTTCTGCACCCCTTGTGTTGGAAGTGCAGCAGGTGCTGCAGGGACGATAGCATTGTCTGGCAATGCGTACCTGAGCGCCTTTGTCAGCAAGGTTGTAGTGGTGCATGTCATTCTGCAGACCAGGTGAAGCGTCCTGGCGTTCACGCTGTGCGTCCATGGATGTATGGGTTACCAGACCTTTGTGACATACATGTAATACCATACGTTGCGAGCGCTGCTGGTTGCCTCCAGTCCCCATCAGTCTGCATCTCTGTGTGCACGCAGCAACGGGCTCAGGGGAGTGTTGGTGGGGATGGGTGGGGATCAGGGGAGCTTCGTTGCCTGGTACTTCCTTACATTTTTCATAGAACACCTGCCATTGAGAGCTTTCTACGCATGGCACTGGCATCCGACTAAGTCGTTGTTGCGTTGTGAACCACACGTGTCATAGCGCTGCGTTTCAGCAGTTGACGGTCAGATATCTGCTCAGGCAATTAGTGAGATGCCACAACTTCGGGTGGCAGGTAGGCCCAATAAGTCACATTCCCACATTCCTCGTCTAGGAAGGCTGTGGATGGGGCCCGTCACGCCGACGGCCAATGGCCACGCGCTGCGCCCGTCGTCCCTGTCGTGGTCTCTGGAGCAGGGGTTTTCTCGGTAGGCTTACTTCAGCGATACCCGGTATACCTCTACCTTTTACACTACGTGTCAATTCAGCGTGCAAATTACCTAGACGCTGGAGCGGCATAGAACCAGGGATTTCTCAGGGGGACATGCTTGATTGGTGCCGTACATGCCGAGTCACTCGTCGCTGTCCAGACCTTGGACTTCTTGTCAAGCCGCCAAATTACATTCAATACCCCCTGGCCATAGCCTTTCCCATAATGGCGGGTATACTATGTTCTCCAGTCCTTCTTTAACCATAGTCCATATGGCCTCGCTTTCTTCACTCTAGGGGCACACCCGCACTTCTAGATGAATTCCTCACAACACCACGAATATACAAACATTGTCTTGCGCCGCTGGTGGCTATTACTCACTCTCTCCGGCGGCTCTCAAGGGCGACTCTCATGGCCGCAGCAGTTCGCCGTGCGCGGAGTCTCGGCGGTGAAGATATTCTTGGCACGAAAGTAGCTGCCGGCGAGCTACAGCATCAGGTATGCCAGAACCGTCGCGAATCCTCGCTTGGAACTTGCACTCATGGCAATTGGCCACCCCGCGCTGCGCTCTGCTGCCACTGCACCAACGGCAATATATGTTGTTCGCGACTACTACAGGCCCAGGCCCCGCCCGAGGCGCCGGCTGCGCCTGACAACACGCTCGTGCACGTCCTTAGCCCACCTGCTGCTTTCAGCCCCGTCTTTGACCTTGAACTCGGCAGCTGCAATGCGACGCCGCAACAGTCGCGCGTGCCTACCAGACAGAACCTGTATCCTGACGGCGGCGGCGGTAATGGTCTTGGCCAAGGGGAGCAGCCACGTGCGCCGGCTATGGGGCAGCCCCCACGCCAGCAAATGGTGGTCCCGGCCGGCGCGCTCGACCGCAGCCAAAGTGACCTTCAGGTCATGCTCGTACATCACTGCGCCAGTACGGGCAAACCGTACGGGCACGGCATGGCGCCGCCGGAGCAGCTGACCCCCACAGGACAGCGCCTGTTGGAGCTGCTGCGTCCATCCACGGAGCTTGAAATGGAGGTGAATGTGGTAGCGATGTCATGTGCGGTGGGGGCCACGTACCGTAAGTGGCTGCGTGAAGGTCTGACCCCGTGGGGCATGCCTTCCTGAAGCTGCAGCCATAACACTTGGCGTCGTTTGCGGCGTGGTGTTGGTCATGCCAGGTGCTGATCACATTGGCGCGATGGTACTGTAGCCCTTGCTTTAAGAGACGGAATGTGTATGCAATGTCCGGTTGCGGCAAGGCAACCTAAGCACAATACTGCAAGTTTCGCGCGAAGTCTGTGCCGAACGCCATCCCTCTGGCGGCGTCATGCTGCTATGCGCGCTACATCACCGCAGCACCACAAACACTAGTTTTCCCGCTTTGTTGCTACCCCCCGCAGCTCGCCCGGCACCTCCGCGCCTTCCGCAACGCCCGCTTGGCGACCTCCCACACTGCGAAGTCAGCCGCCGCCGGGGACCCCGCCACCATGCGCAGCCCCCGCAGGTCAGCCGGCGGCATAGCAGCAGCAGCCAGCGCCAACCCATATCCCGGCTACGCCCCCACCGGACCCATGGCACCTCCCCAGCCCACAGCACTCTACCCAGCCGACGGCGGCGGCGGCGGTGGCACAGCTGCTGCGGACGGCATCGCGCTGGCGGCGGGGAGGCCCTCCGCCGGCGCTCCCATGCCGGGGGAGATTGAGGCGCTGGCCTCGCAGCTCATGGCGGCTGGGTTCCTGGTGCAGATCCGCGACGGCACGCGGCACAGCAAGGACGCGAGGTCATGCCTGCGCACGCTCAAGCACCGCTTCCTGGTGTGCCTGGGCTGGCAGCCCACGGGCGCGGCGGGCAGCTGCACGCTGGCGCCCACGCAGCTGCTGGAGCCGCTGGTGGTGGAGCCGCGCTTCAGGGAGCAGTTCCTCATCGCCAACCCGTCGCGCGACTACGGGCTGCTGCTGCTGGTGAGTCGTGAATAGGCCACCAGCAACTGCCGCATCCGATGGTGCTCCTCCCCTTGTGCATTGCGCCTGCGTGTCTCCCTAGTTGCAGCCAACGCGCACTGCCACAGATCAACCACTTCCTGAGCCGGCCATGTTATTCTAGCCCCGTGCTCGCCGTGCATACGCCCCCCTTCCCCATGGGACCTGCTACTTTCCCGCAGGCCCTGCCCGTGGTGTTCGTGGGCCCGCTGCGCCGCCTGGACGCCGCCGTGGCGCTGATCGCGGAGGAGGTGGCGGCGGCCTTCCGCGCCGCGGGCCGCTCGCTGCCCCCGTGGCGCACCAAAGGCGCCATGCTTTCCAAATGGGCGCCCGACCAGCTGCAGGAGCTGGAGCGCCTGCTGCAGCACGCACACGACGTTGCGGGCGAGCCGATGCAGGGACAGGTGCGCGGGGGCTACGGTGCTGCGTGCTGTGCGTTGCGCATAGGAGCTAAGAGAGAGCTCAAGGTAACCGCTCCGCCTGTGTCAATACGTAAGATTACGCATGCTTCCTTGTCGCAGACACCCCTTTGATTTGCCTTGCACCTGCAGCACGTCTGCAAAAGGCTTTACCTTCATCAGTTGTACGCCCTGGCTTACCTTGTTCCCTTGTCTTGTCGCTTCCACTTCGAGCCACAGGCGGTGCAGGCGGGCGAGGCGGTGTGGCTGCAAGAGGCCGCCCCGGTGGCCTTTGCCGCCCCCGGTGCCCCTCGCCCCATCCACTTCGCCTCCGCCTTCCTGCCGGGGCCCGCCGCACTCGGCGTCGCAGTGCCAGTTGCCGGGCCCGTGTCCGCGGAGGGGCTGTGCATGGGCGGCAGCGCGGGGGACTCCCCTGACGCAGGGGGTGCCGTACGCGACCTGCATGCGGAACTGGAAGTGGTGGCGCGCAGCAACAGCGAGCCGCAGCTGGCGCGGGGGCAGAGCAGCAGCTGCAGCGGCAACGGGTGGCACGCGGCTGCGGCGGCTGCTCTCGCGACGATACGGCTGGAGGGCAGGAGGGGCGGCTGCGGCAGTGGTGGGGCGGAGGCGGGGGGAGAGGCGGTGCAGAGGGAGGAGGAGGGGGAGGAGGAGGAGGAGGAGGAGGAGGATGCGGATGGCGAGGAGGAGTTGGAGGAGAAGTTGGAGGGGGCGCAGGGTGGGGATGAGGACGTCCGGGGCTCGAGCGGCTTGGGCGCGACGGGGCCGGACAACAGCGCACGTGCGGTCCGGGATGTTGGCGGTGTACACGCCGACGCGGCGGACGGCGCTGCCAGGGAGGCCTCCAGGTGCACGTCAGCGGTCTGTGGCGGCCCCGGGATAATCTCGGACACATTGCAGCCCGCCGGCTTGGAGGCTGTGGAGCACCAGGAGCACGCCCCGTTTGGCGCCTTTGGCCTTACCTTCCCACTGCTTCCCCAGCCGCAGCCCCAGCCGCCACTGCCGCCGCTGCCAACTCCACACGGCGGCATCCTGCAGCCTGGCCCCACTCTTCAGCCCCTGCTACAGCCCCAACCAACCGCAGCCCCCGCGGCCAGTCGCGCAGCGTTCTGCAGCCCCTTCATGCAGCAGCCGCAGCAGCAGGGCCACCATCAACACCAGCAGCAGGATGACACGCACATCGCACCGGTCGGTCACCGTACAGCCTTCTCCCCGTTCGCCACCGTCTCCATGCCCGAGGAGCGCGAGATAGCAGCAGCCCGCTCCGGCCATCCCACTGGCAGCCCCGGCAGCTGCCTGCCCGACATCCACGCCCTGCCCGAGTTTACCCTCATGCACACAGCCATGCTGGGGGCTGGCGGCTCCCCAGCCCACCGCTTCCACTCCAATCAGCACCCCTTCCAGGACGCTGCCCTCCCCGACCCACGCCGCGCCGCCATGCCCGTCAACACCCCCTCCGCCCGGCCGCAGCTGGTAGACGACGACACTCCCACAGATACACCCCACGACTCCTTAGAGGATGTGGTCCCTCCCCTGCCACGGCACACCCACACGCAACACCGCGTGCTACGAGGCAACGCACACACAGCGTTAGAAGGCTACCTCTCCCCACAGGCGCTAACCCACCAGCCTCTGGCGGCCGGTGCGCTGGTCCCGGCCGCCGCCGCTGCCAGAGGCGGTGGCGCGATCGCCCGTGCTGCCGGCGGTGGCGGCGGCGGAGAGGCGGACGGGGATGAGACGGTACGCGGGGGCCGCAACCATGGCCAGGGTGCTGACCGGGTGTCTCCCCTGCACGGGCTGTTCGGCGGTCCCAACGCAATAGCACCCACGCACTCGGCGCTGCAGCAGCACCACCAGCAGATGCTGCGCATAACGCGGAGGTCCTCCTCCGACCTAAGCCGTGCAGCCGCCAAGTTCAAAGGCGCCAAGTCCATGCTGGCGGCGGCGCTCAAGTTGGCCTCAGGCGGCAGCGTGTCGGCGTCTGGCGCGCTGCCCAGTCTGTCGCCCGCTGGCAGCAGCGGCAGCAGCGCTAGTACACCGGGAGGTACGGTGAGCGCACCGGGGGTGAAGAGCCCGGGGGCGGCGGGCGCGGGATGGCAGGCGGAGGGGCCGCAAACGCCGCCGCCGCAACAACAGCAGCAGCAGCAGAGGGAACGAGGTTGTGCGACGCCGGCTGTGGCTGCGGGGCAGCGTGGCGGCAGTGTGGTGGCGGTGCCTGGCGGGGTGGTCATGAAGACGTCACCGGCAGAGCCGGCATGGGCAAGGATCACCACCGTGCGGTGGGGGCAGCCGCCGCCGGCGGCGGCCGGGCGATAAGACCTGCCAGGATGGGTGTTGTGGGTTGGGATGTAGTACTCGGTACACGGTGGGGGTGTCGATGGGGTGCGGCAGTAGGCGGTTAGTGTTGATGGTGCCTTCATACCGGTGGAGTCGGCGTTACGGACTCACCACGGACGGCAAACTGGCCCAACGGTCCAGGGGCGTGGTGGTGGCCATGTGGCCCTCGTGCTGGGTGTGCTACGGGGCGGTCTGAGATCTGCTGGCGCTTGGGCGTCGCGGTGCTTGTGATGTGCAGCGTTCCGGCGGACTTGTGGTAGTGGTGCAGCTTTCCTAAACTGCTGCGCCGAAGATGAACTCGCGTTTTTCGGCCCCCCGCTTGCAGGTACTTGCCGCCTGAAAGCCTGCCGGGCCTCCTCTCTTTTGGCCTCGCAAAGTGTGAATATTTGCAGAACTTAAGAACCGGACCGAGTATGTGCGCTGTGGTGGTTCTCGGAGGTATTGGAGCCCATGCTGTCACAGGGGAAGGAGTGAATAATTTTGGCGAGGGACGCTCGGCGCGAGAGGCGTTGAGAGATGATGCCTGCCTGCCAAGTATGGTTTCACGGGGCTGGAGGGATAGGCTGTTGGCCTGCAGGCACGTGTGGAGTGAGAGCTTGGAGGCGAGTGGATGGCAAATAACCGCAGCACATCGTGCTGTGGGCCTGAAGGGTGTGGATGGTGGTGGCTTCCTGGCGGCACGCCTCCAGCCAGTGACGTACATCCGCTGCTGCTTGCTGGCGGCATGGGCTTTGCGTAAAAAGCGGTGTTCAGGTAGCACCTAGTAACGGGGCGTCAGTGTCTGAAGGAAATGATGAAAGTGTTGGGGCAGCGCTGCCGAGCTGGGCCTCGCTGGAAGCCCGAGCCCGAGGTTGGTCTGACGGTGTGTTGTCATTTCGTGCCGGTGATATGTGGGCAATGTGGATGTCTAGCTACGTTACTGCTTATCCCAAGACACACAATCGTGCCGTAGATTTCATTCTCCTGGTTCATGCTGTGCTCTGATGCTATGTGAGGTTGTGCTCATGCAAGGGAGTTCCCGACGGCGTGTGACCGGAGGTATCCTGGACGTGCAGGTGCTGTGCTGGCCCGTGCATAGACGTACAGTAGCGTGGATTTGGCGTGTTCTGCATTCCGGTGCTTCATTCGTCATGGTGGATTTACGTTTGCGGTTGGTTCTTTGCAACGACGGGCGTTCCGATTGAAGCCTGAAGTGCGGGTGCGTTATGACGGGTTAGGCTGTGGTGCAGAAGTCGTTGGGGCAACAGGCAAGTTGGGTTCCTGTGCGTTGTGCTTAGCTAGTTGCACTTTGGATGTTCTGCATGTCACAAGGTTACATGGCACGCGTGGCACCATCCACGGGGCGCTGTGGGAGGTGAGGGTGAAGAATAGACATATGCGTGGTTGCACCGGGTGCCTGGCAAGTGCAAGAACCGGCCCCTGTGCGGAACAGAGGCAAACGGGCAGGTAACAGGGTCATGGACCTAGCAATTCGTGAATTGTGAATGTGTGGGTGGGTGTCGGCGCGGGTATGTGGCATGGTCTGGGTTTGCCTGAAGGCGCTATGTTGCACTGTTTCAGGCATGAGTGGGTGTTCGCAATAATGTCGCACGCGACAAAAAAACGCCTGCAGCCCCACGGGGCGCAGGAGCACCTTCATTATCAGGGCGCCAACGGGTTGGGATCTGGGGCACATACACCGTGATGCCGGTTTGGTGTTGGCTTCGGTCGTGTCCGGTGCCTGTGCGTTTGGCGGGGTGGCAGGGTGAGAATACACACAGTCGGTGCTGACGTTCGGATGTCAGCTCAGGAGCTGCGATCAGGAACAGAAGGTGCACGTGAAGTCGTATGAAGGGGCCGAGCGATACGTGACCTGTCTCTCGTGTGACTATCAGACAGAGCGGTAGTAGGGGTGCAGTAGCTGCAGGCTGCCGCTGTGTGGGGGAGGGTGCGGATGGGCACATGCCCTGGGTGCTGGCCTGCGCTTGACACTGCTGGCTTGCGACTTTTGGCCACTGCTGCCTGCCGGGGGGGTGAGTGAGAGAGTGCGGGGTCACAAATGTCTTGCCTCTTGCCTGCACCGGTTTTCCTTCCTTGTTCGGTTGCGGCATGGCGGCGTATGGTAGTTGTGTGGACGTCGCAGAGACATGCTGTTGCTGTCGGCCCGCCAGTGAGTGGAGGGCGAGACGAGAGGGGCAATGAGGGTGCGTGAGACCATGGGATGTTTTTGTTGACGAGACAGGGGTGGAGCTCGGGAATAGCAGTGAGCGTGCATCATTGATTCATTATGTAAGGCAAACTCGATGTGGACTCGGTACCAGGGCGACCTTACCACGCAGTATGGTTATACGGCAGCTGGGTGCATCAGGGTGAAAAGACTACAGCAACTGTTTGCAAGGACTGTCATCCGAAGCTTTGGAGCAGTCTGTGACGTACACATGCGTGACGCATGTGACGCAAAATGACGCATGATGCGTCATTTTGCACAGCGGGCTACAGCCAAGGCAGCCCTTGTCTCAACTACACTTGGCTCCATGCTAGGACCGTGGAGAAGCGATAACCTTCGATAACCAACTCGAACATCACCCAGCACGCGACACCCAGCACGCGACAGAGACACATGGACACGCCGTGCAACAGCACGGTAGGTCGGTAGCCAAGAGAGCAGGCACCCACGCGGCCCTGCGGGGTGCAACCCCCATCTCGCCGCCCTACCGCGCCCCTACGGGCCTGGGACGCAGTCTCCCCAGCACTGCCTGCACCAACAGGCTGCCAGATCTTTCTTATCAGCCTGTACATGGCCGCACCGGCGCTGCCCGGGCGCAGCCGACATGCCTGCTGCTCGAGCCACCTGCGGCCAGCATGGGTACCTCCCTTGTGCAGCGCCTCGCCCACATCGTCACATGCCACTACGGTGCCCCATCAGGCCGCAGAGACAGGCCCAGCCTCCACGCAGAGATTCCCAACCATCTTCCTATAGCCTTCCATCAAAACCACGTACCGTGTACCCATGGGAGGTCCCACGCATCGGGGCATGCGACTTCCCATTGGTTTGGGCACTCTGCTCCTCCTCATCAATTTGCGATTGCAACAGCAGCACCAACCCATTGTGCGAGCCATGTATGTCTGTGCCGTCGCAATACGGCACGGAGGCGCTGGCAACCGGCCATGCGTACCGTACAGGTGTAATGTATGCCACAATTTGAGGCTCACTGTGCACCGGTATCGACCCTGTGCCCCACAGTTAGCGTGACATGCCTTTCGGCATGAAAACCACACCGCAAGTACACTGGGCAGGAACAGGGAACTAGTACACGGTACACACGATGAATGCGCGGATGAATGCGAGCATAATGCAGGACAAACAATGCCGGCAATTCGTGGCACTGATTCCCTCTATTGATCCAAGAGTACTTGAAGCACTCTCTCCTGCCACCTGACCACCTCTCCTCAGTTGCTCAAAGCCTGGCAACTCTTACCCTGTACGCTTCCTCCGTCCAAGCCAACTCACAACCCCAGCTCCGCAACTCACCACGCATGCCATTACTAGCCTCAATCCTCCCTCCACCGCACGCCATACCACCAAAGCAACATTCACTGCACGCCACTCCTCTTCCTTGCCCTCTCATCTTCCCCATCCCCTTGCTCCTCCCCCGCCCCCGCCCCCGCCCCTGAATGGCGACGGCAGGGTGCTGCCCCTCGGCCTCATGTTTAGGTACAGCACCTCCCCCGTGCCACTGCCCACAGCCAGGCCCTCCAGGCCCACGGCCAGTGCAGCTGCAAAGGAGCGATGGTGCGCGTCCTGTGTGTGAGGCAAGGGGATAGGGAGGCGGCACCGGGTCGAGGAGGATAGATGCCATGTAGTCATGCAGGCTCATGCCAGTACTGCTGGTACTGCTGGTGCAGCTCGTGTTGGGTTAAGAAGGTGCGCTGCATGGTGTCTGATGCGTATGAGCAAGCATGCGACTGCGCACTCAGTCACGGAGGTCGAGTGCAAGGGGCCGGGCGGAAGGGGTCAGGAGTGCAAGGCTCACAGGCGGCTCAAAGGGAGCAGCGCAGCGAGGGTCGCTGAGTCTGCCCGCTGTGCACATTGGGTTGAAGGCAAGCGCCAGGCCCACCCGCGCCTGACCCGTCCCGCGCCACAACCGACCTCAGCAGCTGCGCTAGTGCGAACAGCCTACCGTACACCAATACCGCCTGGCATACTGACAAACAAGGACAGCTGCCCAGCCGCAAGCCCCTTGCCCGTGCCATTCCCCGAGCCACATGTTCGCCATTGCGTGAGCTTCAAAGACCCCGTTAAGCCACCCACCTGCATGCAGACCACCGGCTCCAGCATCGCCTTTCCAGCACTGGAAGACGCCACCGCCGCACCCTGCCGCTGCTGCCCTCCCGCCGCGCCCGCCTCCCCATGCATGCCCCCGCTCCCAGCCCCACCGCCTCCCTCGGTGCCTGCAGCACTGCTCCCACCACCAGTATCGCTGCTGCTCTGCTCCTTCTGTCCGCCGCCTCCCAAGCCCTGAGCGCCCGGCACCCCCTTGCACTTGTACACCACCAGCCCGTCATTCATGGCCAGGGTCACTAATACACCGTGTGCAAGCGCCAGGGTGGTGACAGGGCCGTTGTGGTCCTCCAGCTGCTGCAGGCACGTGCCCGCCACCGGGTCCCACACCCGCACCTCCCGCACCGACCCACTCACTACCACCAGTCGCTGCGAGGGCTTGTGCGCAAGGGCGCCACGGCCCTGCTGCTCCTGCCCCCGCCGCTGAAGAGCCAAGCTACCTCGGCGCCCGCGCCTGCACGCGCTGCAAGGTGCGTGCCCTTCCCCATACAGGCCAGGTGGCAGCAGCGGCCCGTCATTGCCAGCCACAGCTGGCAGGGGCAAGTCGGGCGGTAGCAGGGGGTCATCCGCTAGCCCGTCCGCGCTGCTGCTGCTGCAGCTGCTGCTGCTGCAGCTGCTGCTGCTGCTGCTGCTTACACACACCTTGCCTGCCCCGCAGCGCGGCATATACCCCAGCTTCACGGACAGCACCCCCAGGGTGTGCCCCCGCAGGGTGGCCAGGCACGTGGCACCCCCCAGGTTCCACACACGCACCACCGCATCCGCGCCGCCCGTCGCCACCAGCCAACACGGCAGAGACTGCTGCCGTTGCTGCTGCGCCTGCTGTTCCCCCGTCGCCGCAAGTGTAGCCTCCGCCACCGCCCTCGCAGCTGGCGCCGTGACGCCATCCACCAGGTGTGTACTAAGCAGCACCGCCAGTGCCGCCGCCATGCCGCCGGCCGCCGCCGCCACCCGCGCCTCCTGCCGCGCCTGGGCTGCCGCCGCCGCCTGAGAATGCAGGTGCCCCAGTGCCCCAAAACCACCACCGTTGCCGCCTACTACACCGGCACCACTTGCGGAGGCGGCAAGTGCAGCCCCGGTGCCGTGGGTTAGCTCCAGTTTGAGGGGCGGCGGAGGCGGCACCACCCTTGCCGCCACCCTCAGCGTGTCCATGCACAGGATGGGCGACGTGTGGCCGCACAGCGTGGCCAGTGCGTCCACGGTCTCGGGCTCCGCCGCCGCACTTGCATCCTGTGCCCCGCTTCCCTGCTGTCCGTGCGTTGCATGACCACTGTTGCTGCTGTTATCGCTGCTGTTGTTGCTACCGCCGTTTGCATTGGTACTGATGTTGCTGCTACCGCCCCCTAGCTTCAGACCCACGGGTCGATTCCTCGCGGGGTCCACTTCCGCCAGCTTCGGCAGCTGCCACAGCCGTGTCGTACCGTCTCGCGAGCTGGTCACCATGACGCTACTGCCGTACAGGCACGCCAGCCCCCACACCACGTCGCCGTGCCCGCAGTACAATCGCAGCAGCGCCCTGTCGTGCAACCGCCACAGCCGTACCATGCCGTCAACCGACGCCGTAACTACGTAATCCTCCAGCGCCGGGTCATACGAGTCCGGCGAAGTACCGTACGCGTCGGCGGCGCTGTCGTACACCACAGGCTGGCATGGCTGCTGCTGCGGCTCCACTAGGTGGGTTGAGAGGTAGTGGGTGGTGGATGGGGGCGGCGGCGCGTAGCAGAAGCGAACGGCGGTCACCTCTGCCGGGTGCTCCAGTACGGACCACGGCGCCGTGCCCGTGTCCTCCACGTACCGCCACGCCGCGACGCGCCTGTCAGTGGAGGCTGCGCAAGGGGCAGCAAGCGTGCACGTTGGGGCAGGCCTGCACGGCACGCAAGACGGATGGGTGCAACACACCTACATACGGGTACCACGCTGCACCTTAAGCCAAGTGTACCCCGAACTAGCCCCAAAACAGTAACAGTCCTGCCACCTGCGCTCCCATCATTCCCAACAGCAGTGTCCCAGGCCAAGGACCCCGGCACGCCATATCCACCCACTACCTTCCTATGCCTCACCCTTGCCCCACCCCCGCCTCCCCGGGACCCCTCCCCCACCTGTCACCACTCGGTAGCGCCCTGCCGCCATGCCCGTAATCCACCCCGCGTGACCGCGGTACCGCCGTACGCAGCGCGGTACGGCAGCCGCCGCCGCCTCCCCGGCGCCCAGCGCGAACACGCACACACCGCCGTCCCACGCCGCGCTCAGCAGCACCGCCCCCCACGGCTCCGCCCGCTGGAACGCCAGGCACTCCACGTTGGAGGTGTGCTCCCGCAGCGCCACCTCAGCGTAACGTGCCGTACGCCAGTTGGACTCCAGCCGTACGGTCCTGCCGTACAGCGCCTTGAGGTCACACCCACCGTACACCTTCACGCCGGGGCCCTGCTGCTGCTGCTGCACCTGCTGCTGCTGTTGCCGGTCGTGCAGCTGTCCCCGCGGCTCGCCTGCTAGACCGGCAATGCGCCCCCCAACCCCGTGCCCCTGCCGCCCCTGCTGCCCCTGCTGTTGGCCTTGCTGCTCCTGCGGCTGCTGCTGGTGTTGCTGTTGCCGCTGCAGTCGGTCCAGGAAGCCCGCCCTCAGCCCCCCAAGGAAGTCGTCATGGCTGCTGCCCCCCGCATGCCGGACAGCCCTGAGCGCCCGAATGCCCCGCACCCCCGCCACTGCCCGCAGTCCCTCCCCGTCCTTTTCCCCACCTGCATCCCCGTCCGCGCCCGGCCCCGGCCCGCCAGCTGAGAGAGTACCCGCCTTGTTTGCCTTAGCCGTTGCCTGGTTCACCATGAGTGCACTGGCGGGCAGGCTGTACCCCGCGGCACACACGTGCCGTACCCACAGCCACGGCTCTCGTGCCGCACGCCGCCAGGCACGGCACACGCAGCCCGCCACCGCCAGCGCGCGAGCCGGCAGCAGCCGCAGCACCAGCAGCAGCAGCTCGGGTGGCAACTCGCTGAGCTGTACGGGTTGTGTACGGCAGGAAACCGTACGGAAGGCATCGGACCACGGCCAGGAGGGTGTAAGGGGTATGGGGTATGGAGTGCTGGATTGGGAGGTGTTGGGTGGCGCCGTCGCTTGGGCCGCGCCGTACAGCTGTTCATTATCCATATCCGGCATCTCAGTAATAAAGGAGTTACTGATTGGAGCAGCATCCAGTGCAGGTGGCGGCTGGGGTACGGCAGAGGTGATTTCATTCGCAGCGCTGAGCCTGTCTAGGATGCTGGAGGCGCGGACGAAGGGTGCAGGGCGGGAGGCGCCGGGGGCCGGGCGGGCAGACGGAGCACCCGGCGGGGCCCCCGGCGGAGGGCGGGGAGCAAGTGGAACCATTCCCCCTGGGGCTGAGAGTGTTGATGGGTGTGCTGCTGCTGGTGGTGGTGGTGGCGGTGGTGGTGGTAGGCCCCCTGCCCCTGCTGTCCCGGAAGCGGGTGCGCTGGCGGGGGCAGTACTGCCATGGCTGGTGCTGGGCCCTACCGCCATCGCCGCCTTCCCCTGAAGCTGCTGCGATGGCTGCGGCTGGAGTGCATTGGGCGCAGGTGTGGGTCCGCCAACCCTCAGTCGCGCTGCCCGGGGGTTGGGGGCTCCAAGGGGGCCGGGCCCGGCCCCGGGAGGCGCTGCAGGGGGCGTGGGCTGCAGCCACCCGGTCTTGGGCCCACCACTAGTAGCGGCGGTGGGCAAGTGAGCTCCTGCGTTGGCCCCCGGCGGTACTGGCGCCTCATCGGTGCCAGGTGCTGCGGCTGCTGTGGCTGCCGCGGCCGCTGCCAGCCGGGCGCACTGCGCCTTGTGGTGGGGCCAGTGGTCCCGCTGGCCTGTAGGACGAACCGGTGATGTAGTTGGGGTGGTGTAAGTTGCGGCCGACGATGGCGACTGGAGCACGGGAAGTGAGTTATGTAGCGGCACAGCAGCAAGGCAGCGGGTGCGTTGAAGGTGGTGAAGGGCCGCACGAAGGGCGCGTCCCCACTGCCGAAGGCCAACTGTTTGAATGGATATGCGGCAACAAACTCAAGTACTTACATTCACGCGAGCAGTATCGCTCCGACTTGCATTTGCCGCAGCGGAAAAGAGCTGGGCGGTCGCAAATTGAGCAGTTGCTCTGCATCCTGTCTAGCCCCCCGAGGCCGACATGATACGTTTTGCACCCTCTAACATATAGCCTGATGTCATGGTTACCTGGTTGCGCCTATGAGCCTGCCCAACGTCGCATGCTTATGAAACATGCCTATGTGTCGTGGCTTCTTGCGTAATGCAAGCCAGGTTGCACAATGGATTATCCAGATTCTGTGTAACATATCAGGAACCAGAAACAGCGACGACCCACATCCCCATGTATGTCCTACCTTCCGTGCATGAAAGGCCCACCTCGCGAGACACACCTTTCGCCCATACCATTGTCAACAACAATATCTAGGCATATTCTTAAAGAATAGCTAAGAGCAAGCCCGGCCAGTTTCCGTGAAGGCCTCTCGGGGGCTCCGCTGGCTGCCCCCTCTTCCACCGATCCCCATCGCAGGCGCACCGGGCACTGGTCATAACAACAAATAATGGCTCCAAAAGGAGCACACAAACACCCGGCGGGGCGCAAAGGGGGTCACGGGGCTGGGAAGGGCAAGGGGGGAGGCGCAGGCGGGACCGGCTCCGCTGCCCCCGCCGTTGGGGCCATGGCCAGCGCAGTGGTGCAGAAGAAGGCCGTCGGGGGAGTCTCCGCGGGGATGGAGGCTCGGGTTCGCAATTTGCTGCAGGCAAGTTTGGGACGAAGGGAAGGGAAACTGCATTGGGTGACGGGAGACACCGTGTAGTCGGGGCCACATCCAGCCAGGGGTTAGGCGGGCAGCCCCGCGCCCACCAGCCTAGGCAGAAGGCGAACGAGTGCTGTTGCGAGGAGGTAAAGCGTGCACTGGCCCTGGCACTGTGGCACAGTCTTCTGTCGTGTCGGGTGGACAGAAAGTTCTGGCAGTCGCGCCATGGGCTGCGGCATGCTGCTGCGGTTGCCCTTGGCGTGCGATCACGTGCCCCGGCATATCATGAGCCCACGGAGGGCGCAGGCACATGCCATTTTGCTTAGTGGATCACTGTGGATGAGGCCCTAACGCAACACTCCCAACCAGTACCGTCGCTTGGAACCCACAACATGGCCTGACAAGCTCGGATTACCCTCGTGCCCTTCGCACCCTCGTCCCCTTCGCACCCTCAGGACATCCAACGCCAGGAACAGCAGGAACAACAACAGCAGCAGCTACAGCCATCCACGCAAGCCACACCCGCTGGTGCTGCCACCACCATCACACCCGCCTCCGCCTCCTCCGATCGGGCTCTGGCTGCCTACAGCGCGCTGTGGGACGCCCTGCTTGCTGCCGGCTTCGGCCCGCAGCACGTGCGCCGCGTGGTCCTGGAGCTGCCGCCGGACAAGGTGCGACAGGGTGACGGCTGCCAGGCGCAGATGCGCTGCACAAGTCCGTGCGTACACTGTGCGCAGCACCCGCACATGCAGCGTTCTTACGACGTGTCATGTGGCCTGCACTTTTGAGGTGAAGTGCTTTCTACGCGTTCGGAGGCGAGCAGTACAGCAACGAAAGGGCTTGCAACATCATCCTGGCCTTCCAATCCCGCTCATCCGCCTCATGTCTTTCATACAGCCAGCTGCGCCAGGTACCATATGCTGCCGGACACAGCTGCCTCCATACCCTGATTGGAATCGTCATGTACCTTCGCCATGCGGCCCCCGTGCACCCCACCCCCCAGGGCAGCGCGGCCCCCTCCCCCGAGGCCGCCATGGACTGGCTGGTCATGGCGCTGCCGCCGGGGGAGCTGCCGCAGCGACTCAGGTCGGCGGCGGCGGCGGCGGGCGGAGACGGCGGCGCCGTGCGGGTGGTGGCGCTGCGGGCGCCGGCGGCGGTGGCGGCGGCAGCGGCAGCGGACGAGGCCACACAGGCGGGGCAACGGGAGGGACGTGAGGCTCGGGAGCGAGCGTGGGATGAGTCCAGCTCTGAGGAAGGGGAGGAGCGCGAGGAAGAGGAGGCGCAGGGAACGGGGCAGGGGGAGGAGGAGGCGGAGGGGCGTGGGAGCGGAGACGAGGGAGGGGAGGGGGAGGATTGTGAGGATGGGGAAGCGGAGGGCGCGGGTGGAAAGGCGGCGGGTGGGGAGGCAGGGGGCGGAGGCGGAGGAGGGGGTGGGGGAGGAGGTGGCGGCGCCGGCATGAAGGAGTGGATCCTGCGGTACATTGAGGCGGAGGCCAGCAGCAGCGACGAGGAGGACAAGGTGGGGAGATGTGGCCTGCCGCTAGTGTGCTGCACTGGCTGAACGCCCGTGACCTGGCAGCAAGGCTACTAGCGTGATACGGAAAACCATTGTGCCCGTGGAAGTCCCCGGTGGCCTGGTGCCTTCAACCCAGGAGGGACCACCATCGCCTGACCCAGCAACATCTACCGTTGCCGTTCCGGGAATTTTCATGTCGGCCCCGCCCTCTTGATAAGCGCTCACCCCGCTCCCCGCCCCCCAGGCCTCTGATGCCTCGTCCTCCTGCTCCTCCCTGGCCGACTTCGAGTGGGAGATGTGGGGCGACCCGCGGGAGGTGGCGCGCCGCCGGGCAGAGCGCGCCCGCGGCCGCCTGGCCCCCGAGCAGCGGCGGCAGCAGCTGGCGGAGGAGTGGGCGCGGGCCAAGGAGGCGGCGGCGCGCGCAAAGGCGTCGGGTACGTTGTCCATCGATGCGAAGGGCGAGGGAGTGTGATGTTGCTCTGCGTGGTGCAGCCAAGGGACGCACTGGCCTGGCAGCGAGTAATAAGTTCCCAACTGTCAAAGAAGTGCGTCATGAGGTGTATCTGAGAAGCCACTACTTGAACAGCTCGTGTCGTGTTGTTGGAAAGCACTGGGTGCTCACTTGCAATGATTCAAGCACACTGTGGGTTCCTGCTCGCTGCCGGCTGCCCCCGCTTGTGCGTCACGGCCCTCAGGTGACAAGGGCCGGCAGAAGGACGCGGGGCTGATGATCCGCGACCTCAAGACTGAGATGGCGGGCCAGGGCCTCACGGAGCAGCAGCTGGACGCCCTGGCGGCACAGCGCGGCGGAGGCGGGGGGAAGGGAGACAAGGGCACCAAGGCCACCAGGGGCGGGAGGGGGTCCGGTGGCGGAGCGGGGAGCAGCAAGCGCAGGGGGGAACAGCCCATTGCTGCACCTAAAGCAGGAGCAGGAGCAGCAGCAGCAGCAGCGGGGCTGAAGTCAGGGGGGTCAAGGAGAGTGGAGCCGCAGCGTGTTGGGGGCACGGATAGCGGGGTGGAGGAGGTGGCGGAGGAAGAGGTGGAGGAGGCGGGAGTGAGCCGGGCAGGCGTCCCGGATGAGACGGGAGAGGGTGGTGACGGGGCCTTCAGCTTTGACCTCTTTGGGGACGGCGAGGGCGGTGCAGGTGATGCCGGGGCAGGGGCAGGGCCGGCCCCTGGTGACAAGCTCAAGGCGGAGGAGGCGGGGGAGGCCTTCAGCCTGCCAGGCCTGTTTGACGACGACGGAGGCGGGGGTGGAGGGGGAGGGGATGCTCCGGCGGCGGCGCCGCAGTCCGCGCTGCTCAAGGCGGCAGCGGCGGCGGCAGAGGTGGTGGGCCCGTGGGGCGCGTATGGCGGGGGCGGAGGCGGGGGCAAGAAGGGGAAGAAGAAGGCCCCTCCGGCGCCTCCTCCTCAGGTGCGTGGACGGATACGTTCTTTTACCTGTGTCCTGTCCAAAAATGTGGTCCTGCATCGACCCGCAGCACGGTGTGCGCGTAAGGGCACCTTCATGCGTGTGCCGGCAACACGACGGCGACAGATGTGCGCATACTTCCGCCCTTGCCCTTGGGCTTTCCACCCGTTTACTCGCTTCACGCGATGCTACCTTCACCCTCACACGAACGCGCACAGGAGCCGGCCAAGGCCCCCCGCGCGCTGCTGTCCCAGCTGTGCCAGCGGCAGGGCTGGGGGCAGCCGCGCTACGAGCGCGTGGCGGGGGTGGCACCGCAGCAGCAGCAGGAGGGGGCTGCGGCGGCAAGCGGTGCACGCTACCGCTACAATGCGGTCCTTGACCTAGGGCCGGCAAGGTGGGTGATTATACTATGACACAGGAACCCGTAGCAGTCGATGGAGTCGGCCAACAGGCCACCGTTAGTTGGGGCAGGATGTGGCAGGTGAACGACACGGCTGTTTGTTGGCGGAATTTCCCCGGGGCGGGGTTCCAACGCTGGGAAGGCCTAGACAACAGCGGCTGGTGCCCTGACAGGGGTCGCGAGCAGGCGCTGGCCGGCCAAGGGCAATACGGCACTGGCAGGCACTCGGGAGCAGCGCAGTGGCGAACTGGGGACCGCTGCGGTCTTGCACACTGCTGGCCAGCCTTTGCCGTGCCACAGTCCATGCCCCACATCTCAAGACCCTGCTGCACTCCGCTGACCTGACTCCGCAGGGGCCTGGCCAAGAAGCGCAGCCTGTATGGCATCCGCATCTACGTCGTGCCCGTACTGCCACCGGAGCCGCCACCGCCACCGCCGCCACCTGCAGCCCCTCCTGCGGGGGCGGATGCCGCGTCGCTCCCGCCGCCGCCCCCGCCGCCGCCACCTGCCGCTGCCGTACAGGACGAGCACACCGACGGCTGCTGGTCTGACCCGGGGGACGCGCAGGACGCGGCGGCGGCACGTGCCTTGTACGAACTGGGTCCGGCGCTGCAGCAGCAGCAGGCGCTGTGGGGCCAGTTGGCGCCGCAGTGGCAGAAGCTGTGGCTTAGGTGGGAGGCGGCAGAGGCGGCAGAGGCGGCGGGCGGCAGTGCGGCCGTCCCTGGTACGGCTGCGGCGGCGCAGGCGGCGGCGGAAGAGGACAAGCTGGCGACGCTACGGGAGCTGCTGGCGTTACGCGATGCACACGTGGCAGCAGCGACGGCAGCAGCTGCTGCAGTAGCTTCAGCAGGAAACGGTGCTGGGGACGGTGTAGGTGCCGCGGGTGCAGAGGGGGCAGCGAGGGGAGGGGAAGGTGCGCGGGGCGGGGATGCGGGTCAGGCGGCGAGGGACAACGCATGGAACGAGGAGGAGGGGCAGGGGACGGGTCTGGGCCAAGGGGGCGAGGGGCCGGGCGAGGAGCTACATGCGGAGCCCATGACGCACCACGACGAGGACGCAGTAGAGCAGGAGGAGTGGGAGGACATGGTGGCGGCGGGGCGGGGGGAGGAGGGGGAGCAGGGGGAGGAGGGGCGGCGGGAGGAGGGGCAGCCGGGGGAGGAGGGCGAGCAGGAGGCGGGTGGGCAGCAGGAGGCGGCGATCGCCGCGGCGGAGGGGGAGCTGGAGAGCGAGC
>VFQN01001506.1_pt1 | contig 38800 bp, 62 predicted proteins | sample 3512371 | NCBI WGS metagenome assembly VFQN01 (sample SAMN10412370, study PRJNA504923) | tailings metagenome | isolation source: Replicate 2 from Balatoc abandoned mine | place: Philippines: Itogon, Benguet | collected 2017-08-28
TGGCTCGTATACGGGTCCTTACATGCTGGGTTCCGGATCCTACCATGTAAGAAACAAACAAAAAAACAAACAAACGGACACCGTACGACACGGCCAGGATCATGAGCTTGTTCAGTCAAGTGCAAGCGGAAGCCCACAAAGCCACCCTGCACCAGCCGTCAGAACGGTTCCTCATGGCACTTCTCCCACAGCACAGTTTCCAAAAACGCTCCGAGACACACAACAGGAAACTCCTGCCCTTGGAAACATCAACCGATGGCCAAGCCTCTCGCACGCATGCTTGTTGTTAAGCTCAACCCGCACAATCCATCCAGCCCTCAACTATCCACATCCTTGCCTGCCAGCCAGCCTGCCCTACGCCTTGCCCGCAGCGCTCTTTATCTGCATCGCCTGCGAGAGGAGAGCGCGGAAACGAGGGCCAGCGACGTGTGTTAACAGAAAGGCATCAGACAAGGGGTGCTGCAGGGGACATCCGCACACCCGCAACCCGAGACTCTACCCACCCTCCCTGCTGTGCCAACCCACTCTCCTTGGTCATGCTTTGGGATCCTTGCTGTCGCACTTGTCGTCCACTCCGCGCACTCAGCACCCGTCACTCCACCAGGCAACACACGCACACATGCACACTGTATAAAGGTACATAGCCGTACCAGTACATCGCCGTACGCCGTATACCGGTACATCGCCGTACGCCGTATACCGGTACATCGCCATGCACCGTATACCGGTACATCACCTGAATCTAGCGCTTGCGCCACCCTTTCACTCGTATGCGCAACCAGCGAGCCCGCTCGCTTCCCCACTCCACCCCCCACAGTACCCTCCACGCCTCAGCCTGCAGTCACCGCCCACCTGCGTGCTGGTGACGCAGATGGACACCACTTACCACCCACCACCCACCGCCCACCGCCCACCGCCTCGCCCCACACCCAACCGCTTCTGCGCTTCGTCCCGCGGTCATCTCACCCCACCCCGTCCCATCTCGTCTACAGCCCGCCTCACCGGCCCGCGGTCAACCCGCCCCACCCCACCCCACCTGAATGCTGGTGACGCAGATGGTGTTGATGACGTCCGGCACCGTGCAGCCGCGGGACAGGTCGTTGACGGGCTTGGCCAGGCCCTGCACACGTGGCACGACACGTGGCACGTCGCGGCACGTCATGGCACGTGGCAGGTCAGCGCACAGCACGACACGCCGCGGCGTGCCATGGGGGCGGCATGACAGCACGGGCACGCTGTGGAGCAACACATTGCCCTAACACACCAACTGCTTTGGCCCTACCCCTTGCCCCTCGCTGCAGGTGCACCCGGCTGCGCCCCTGCAGCCGCCTGCCTGACCTACTCAGGCACCATCACATGCACAATCAGCACACACACCCTAGCCCCGACGGACCTTGCAACCCATCTATGCAACAGTACTGACGCCGTAAGCTGTTGCTCATCACAGCAGGTATAATCCAAAAGGAAGTTGTTACCACGCATTTAACCTCGATTCGTACACTTAGTGAGCTGTGTGCCGTTGGCCCCACCTGCATGACGGGGCCCATGGCGATGGCGCCCGTGCTCTGCTGCACCGCCTTATACGTGTTGTTGCCTTGGAGGTGGGAAACAAAAGGGGGTTGTAGGGGGGAACAAGAAACAAGTAACGCGAGTTGTTGATAGTGGTAGGGGTAGGGGGGTGGTCAGGACGCAGGCAAGGGGGACGACATAGGGGCCCGTGCCTGCGTGGGATATCCGCAAACCCGCAGCTCCTCCCAAACGTCTCGCACACCCACCGAAGCCGCAGCCGCACACTAACCCCGCCCCCCCCTCCCCTCAACCCCCCCTTCAGGCCGGCCCCTCCCCGCCCCCCATGCATTATCCCCCCCCCCCGCCCCACCCCACCCGTGTTGAGGTCCGGGAACACGAACACCGTTGCCTTGCCCGCCACCGCGCTGCCGCCCTTGACCTTGACCGCGGCAACCTGGGGAGGGGGTGTGCGGCAGGGGGGTGCGACACGGGAGGGAGGGGAAATGAGTGCTCTGGAAGGGGTGTTGGGGCGTGTGCGTTCCCTTGACCTTGGCCGCGGCGATCTAGCGGGCGGCGACGGTGGGAAGTATCGAAGCAAGTCGACCCTGAAGTGCTTCTCCACGTGTCGCGGTAACCAAGGTGTTCGGCGAGGGGGGAGCCGGGGTCGGATGCAGGAGGGGGGGGACATGCGGCAGTGCGAGACACACTCGATGCGCAGGCGAGACGCTAACAGGAAGGGTGAACGGGAATGAGGGTGAGGATAGCAGCCACACGCTGGTGTCACAGCCATTATGCAGGAGCTGTGCAGCATTGCACCATTGCTGTGGACCCACAGTGGATGCTGCAGCCGCTGCTCTGGTTGGTGGATCAATCGCCTTGCCGTACCGCTGCCGTACTAAGGCTGCCGTACCTCCGGGTCTATGGCTGCGTCGTACTGTATGGGCCCCTCCACGGGTATGTCGGGGCGGCGGGCCTTGACCTGCGCCACGGCCTCGGATACCTTCTGGACCTGGGGGGTGCAGAGAGAATGCGGCGGGAAAAAGGATCTTTCGAAACCCCGTTTCGGCAAGCAGACAACAGGAGAGTATTACTCACGGCCGTGTCCAGGTAGGTGGTGACCACTGTAGTAGGTGGCTGGATATGGGTCGATGTGTGTGTGTGTGTGGAGGTGTGTGACTACGGGTGTGGAGTAGTATCTCCACACCCGTGTGGGTATGTATGTGGCTCAGTACCAGCAGGTTGTGAAGCCACAGCTGCCTGCAGTGGGCTGGGCAACACTCACACAGCAGGCTCACATGTCCCTCCCTGTTCAGCTTCCTCCAGCACCCACTACAGACGCAATAATGGCAGGCTAGTTGTAGCTCTGAGACTCCCCCCTAAACGCTACGGCGCGGTACGGCAGTACAGCAGCCGTACTCACGTCCGGGCCGGCTCCGGAGCCGAGCGTGGAGTACGACAGCATGGCGACACGTGGCTCGATGCCAAAGGCGGCGGCGGTGTCGGCGGAGGTGATGGCGATGGCGGCCAGGTCCTCGGCGCTGGGGTTGACGTTGACCGCGCAGTCGCCGTACACCAGGACCTGTACGGCGTACGACGATTAGCACACCGCCGTACAGCGCCGTTGGAAGAAGTGTCGGAACTGGTAGGTCCGCAATGCGCGCCGTACAGTGGCGCAGGTGGAGCGGGAAAACAAGTAAGAGTGGTGCTGTAAGGCACTGGGGCTTGTTGCGGTGCGGCGTTGGGCGTTGAACACAGTAAGGGACAAGGCGGCCAACAACTGAACCGTAAACCGTCATCTGCCGTACAGTCGTACGTTACCTTGTCCGGCAGGCACATGAAGAAGATGGACGACACTACGGGGCAGCTAGGTGTCTTGAGCACCTGCATGGAGCGGGAGGGAGGGGAGGGCGGAGGGAAAAAGGGTTGGCGGGTTTGGATAGCAGCAAATTTGGGACCGCCAACGCAAGGGCAGCATTCGGCGCAGGGCCATTACCTCAAAGCAGCAGGCGCCAGAAAGGCTGCCATATAGCACATGTTATGTGATGCAATGCCGGGCGGACGTTGTGTTCCAGGCCCCGTACACTCGTGTTCGTGTTCGTGCCCTGCCAGGTATACTTTGGCGAGTCTGCCCTCCGCCCCCACTCCCTCCCACCAGCCACAACCCAGGCCTCCACCCTGCCCACTTGCAGCGCAAACCGATCAGCTGCCGCCCCCCTCGCCATTGCCATCGCCGTCCCCATCGGCCCCCCCCCCCCCCCCCCCCCCCCCCCCCCCCCTTCCCCCCCCCCCCCCGCGCCGCCCTCCCCCCCCCCCCCCCTCCGTGCAGTGCCCCCGACACCATGCCGTCCGCGTCACCGGCAGCAATCATCATGGTGCCGAAGAAGTTGATGTCGCCTGGTGGGGAGTGGGTTAAGGGGGCACAGGGGAGGAACGGGTGCGTGGGTTAGCTCGTGGGTTGGGCAAGGGGTGGGAGGGGGCGATCATCATGGTGCCGAAGAAGTTGATGTCGCCTGCACGCGGGTGTGGGTTAAGGGAGCAAAAGGGAGGAAGGAGCGCGTGGGTTAGCTCGTGGGTTGGGCAAGGGGTGGGAGCGAGGGGGCGATCATCATGGTGCCGAAGAAGTTGATGTCGCCTGCACGCGGGTGTGGGTTAAGGGAGCAAAAGGGAGGAAGGAGCGCGTGGGTTAGCTCGTGGGTTGGGCAAGGGGTGGGAGCGAGGGGGCGATCATCATGGTGCCGAAGAAGTTGATGTCGCCTGCACGCGGGTAGTGGGTCAGGGTACAAGGCAGGATGGAGATGCAAAAGGGGGATACGCAGCGATGGCAAGAGGGTGTGGGAAGGCTGTTTCGGCACACAACATTCTAGGGAGCTGCTCAGGGAGTCTGGTGACAAGCGGCCTGTGCTCCCCACACACAGATACCCACATACCCACCGTGCAGCACGTCCGCCGCCACCTCGGGCGTCATGCCCTTCTTGGCCCGCGCCTTGACCAGCAGCTGCACGTAGTGCTCGAAGCGGTCGCAGGACTGCGGGGGTGCATGTGTATTAGCGTGGGCAGGAAAGGGTGTGTATAAGGTGTGTGGATGCGCAGGCACGGCCTCCACCAGCAGCTGCACGTAGGGCTCGAAGCGGTCGCAGGACTGCGGGCGAGGGAGGTGGTGGTGCATGTGTATTAGTAGCATATGCATATGGCATGGCGTGGGAGGGACCACTATCAGCGGCTGCACGTGCTTTGTTACATGTGCAGTCGCGGACTTGTAGGACAACTACGGGCGGCCGGCTGGTGCATGAGGACTTGAGGAGCGACAAGCCATGCATGCCAGCAACCCGTGTGTGTACCGTGCAAACGGTCCGGGGCATGAGTGGGGTTTGGGGGTAAGGGATCCGGTATGGTGTGCCCTGCTCAGCCCAGCTGCGCCCTGCCCCCTTCCCGCTTTCCGCCCCTCCTTGCATCCCCGTTTCCTTCATCTCCCAACTCCTGACCTCCCGTCCTCACCGCGGGGTTGAGGACGGTGCATCCTGACAGGTCCAGGCCCAGCTTGGCCGCCTCAGCCTGTGTGTATTAAGTGGGGTGTGTATTAAGGGCGGGTGTCAGCGATGCGGTACTAAAAAGTCCGTGCAGGGGTCTCCAGGGGCTGGCGAGCGAGTTGGACTGCACAGCATGTGTATGATCACACGCACGAGCTAATACACACGCTCCCGGCCCACCTGCACGGTGGTGGGGTCGCCCAGCAGGGTGACACGTGCCAGGCCGCGCTGCGTGACGTCCGCGGCTGCGGCCAGGATGCGCTTGTCTAGCGACTCGGGGAGCACGATGTGCTGAGGGTTCTTCCTGCAGGGGCGGGAAAACCGAGTGCTGGTAGGAAGGAACAAAGGATGCTCCGGAACGTCCTAGCCCCCCAACCTCCTCAAAACCCATTTGCACTTGTCCCCGAGCGTGTGCACAAAGCAACATCTGGCCCCGCTGCTATGCGTCGACATGTGTATTAGCTGCACCCCCTAAGCTTGTACCTCCCCGTTTAGCACCCACTTGCACTTGTCCTTGAGCGTGTGCATGATTACCTTGCCGCTCTGCCACATGTCACATGTGTATTAGCTGCGACCTCCCCTCCCCGCTTAGCACCCACTTGCACTTGTCCTTGAGCGTGTGCATGAACATCTTGGGCGTCATGCGCGCCGGCCGCTCCCGCTGCAGCCCCCGCACCACCGCGTCGGTGTCGATGTGGCGGTCGAACAGCAGCTGCACGGGGAGGGGTGCGGCACGGGAACGTGTGCGTTAATACACATGCGCACGGTGGGGGTCGGGGTCCTCCTTCAGCCCAAGCAATCCCGGGTACACACGAGTCAGATGCCTGGCCGCTCCCTTGATCACATGACACGCACTGGTAGGCCGAGCACCACCGCCTGCCTCCTGCACCTCCGGCACACCTCGCCGTGCTCCGTTTGCTAAGGACAGAGGACGCAGGAGTCAGCAGCACTCAACAGTCAACTGCGGAGGGAGTAAGGCAGTAAGCGAGTGGGCTGTTGTGCTCACTTGCCCGTTCCTGTGCCCCTTGCCCTGCCCCCGCACCTTGCACTGCGCGATCTTGCGCAGGGAGGAGGGCAGGATGGCCGAGTCCAGCCGCCCCAGCCGTGCCAGCGCCTCCCGCAGCGGCATGTCGGTGGTGAGCACAGGCAGCAGGCTGCCCTTGTATAGCCCCGAGGAGGCCAGGCCCGCGAAGATGCGGTCCACCGTGTCGCTGTGGGGAGGGAAGGGGCAGTGGTGGGGGAGAAGAAGTTACTAGAATGTTGGTGGTGAGCGGAGCGGGTCACCGTGTCACTGTGGGTTTTCGATATGTGTGGGAACGGAGGCCGGGCAGGGTGAAAATGGTAGATGGTTGTGCATTGGCCCGGAGGAGGCAAGGTCAGCGAAGGTGCGGTCCACGGTGTCGCTGTGGGGGGAGGGCAGTAGGGCATGTGTGCGGGGACGATGTGGGGCTTGGTAGCAGGCAAGTCGTATAGGCTGGATGAGTGAAGCTCGGCAAAGGTGCGGTCCCGGTGTCGTTGTGGGAGATGGGGCACGTGTGATACAGTGGAGTGAGGATCGGAAATCGGGTTGACGCATGCGTGTGTAATATGTGCGGTATGTAAGGGACTGCCGTGCTGAACGAGTCAGGTGTGCGGCGCAGCGCAGTGCGGTTGGTACGCCCGCCCCCCGTTCACCCACCGCGCGTAGTTCCTGCCCGCCCGCTGGGTGCCCGCCTGCGTGAGCAGCACACCCGCCACCCCAGGGCCGTGCACCGACAGCTGAGCAGCCAGCAGCCCCAGCACGATGTCCAGCCGGTCGGCGGAGGTGACCACCAACGGCCTGTGGGTTAGCGTGCATTGGGGTGTGGGTTAGCTAAGCTTAGCAACACTGGAGGGGAGCCACTTCCGGACCACACCCAGCGGCCCGACCCGTCCCTACCCACATGCCCAAGCAGCTCCCCGCAGCTGCTTCAGAACCTGCCCGCCCAGCTTACAACCACAGGTACTCCTCACCCCCAGGCCCCCCAACCCCCACAGTGGGGCCAGTTAGCTTGCACTACTCCAGCCTACACACAGCAAGTACTTGTACTTTCTACTAGCGCTCTGATCCCCCACCTTCCCCCAGCTTCCCGCACCTTCCCTCCGGCTTCTCCGCCAGTATCTCCAGCAGCTCCTCCAGCCGCTGGCTGGCCACCACCACGTCGTCAAACTCCAGGTCGGGCAGCAGCGCCTCGCCGTACAGCCGCGACGCGTGCAGCGCACCCGTCACCTCGTCAAGCCTGCAAAGGGGAGTAAAAGGTCGGGGGAGGTTCAGAAAGCAGTGGTGTTGTTAGCGGTTCGGGAGGCGTGCAGCGCACCCGTCAAACCCTCGAGCCCATACAAGGGAGGGAGTGTTGGTGGGGACAGGTGAGGGCCTCGCCGTACCGGTACAGCCGGGAAGCGTGCAACGCGCCCGTCACCTCGTCAAGCCTGCGAAGGGATTAGTTCAGGGATTAGGTGGGCTTGAGTGCTTGCCCTGCTGCTGCGTGAGCTGCGAGTCACCACACCCACCAACACTCGTTTCCAACGTAATGGGCGCTTTCCTTCAGTTTGGCCCCAAACCACGCACCTAACACACACACCCGCCTCCCTCCCAGCCCCCCACCTGACGCTGGCCAGCAGCCCGTCCTCCGGGGCCTGGAGGGTAGCTGATTAACGCATCTTTTGGCAAACACACGCTAACACACACCCTCCTGCCCCTCCCTCCCCACCTGACGCTGGCCAGCAGCCCGTCCTCGGGCACCGCCCCCGCGAACGGCAGCCCCGCCCGCTCGAAGCGCTCACGCAGCTGCCGTACAGCCAGAGCGTGGTCGCGGCGGGGGATCTGGAAACATGGCAGAAGCGTGATATGCTTAAACTAAATATGAATGCCTTCATGCTTTGGATGGTGTGAATGCTCAGGCGACGGCAGCCCCTTCATCAACAGCACGGGCCTGCGCTAACAGTGCCGTATAAAGTGTGCCTTTGCTTCACGGACTCCATTTCCAGCATGTTAACACACACCCTCACTCACCCCGTTGATGACTACCCCCAGCACGTCAACCTTGTGGTCCAAAAACACCTGCCGCTTAACCATCTGGGGGGTGGGGGTTAGGGAGGCACGTACGGGGGTAGGGGGTCTTTCGTTGTGGGAAGACCTGTGAGCGTGTGAAGGCCAGGGAGGGGCAGCATAGCAGGGTTGCTGGGGCGGGGTTGCTGGGGCGGGTTGCTGGGGCGGCTTGGGAGACGGCGGGAGTTTTTCCACCTACAAGCCGTTCATTCGACTGGACTTCATCGTGAGGGAGTCTTTCAACAGCGCCTTCAGTGACCACGAGCTCCTCTGCCCAGGTCCACGACTGGCCTGCCCAACGACGGCAACGCGAACACGGGTCCAACATGACAATGTGCCACAAGACGCCGACGCCGAAGCCTGTGCAGGAGGTTGACTGTCGGCTGCTTGTGGCACATTGTCATGTTGGACTCATGTACACCCTGCCATCGTTTGGGCAGCCTGGTCGTGGACCTGGTCAGAGGAGCTCGTGGTCACTGAAGGCGGTGCGACGGTGGTGGGCGGTCGACCGGTCGAAGGGCCTTTTTGCGCAACCCCAGCCCCGGATCACCACAAGCCCCGCGCCACGTGCGCAAACTGCTTTCAGACATTCCACATGATACCGCAACAGTCACGTCCACTCCCCCTTGCAGCTGCTGACCACCCCTGCGCAACCACCATAACCGTACATTCCTCACAATGCCGTACGTCCTCTTTCCCACTCACCGCGTTGTTGTAGTAGTCCATGGGCGCTGCCTGCCTGTCCCCCGCCATGGCCATCAGCACCGGGGCGTTGAGCGCAGAGGCGATCTGCAGGGGGAAGGGGAAGAGGCACACGTGTGCAGCGAATATACGACGCAGCGCGGAGCGGTCGGGGCGGGGGTGGGGCGGGGCCGGAAGCGACGGGTGCGAGGAGTCTGCGCAACGGCACGGTACGATCAGGGCAGGGCAAGCACGGCGAAGTGGCTGCGCAGACCATCGCGGGCTGTTCAGGAACCTGTGACTGGTCTCGCTTATCTTCTAAAGCCCAAAGCCCGCTGCCCCAGGCCATCCCCTTCCCTGAACGCCCCTAGCCATCCGCCCCTAGCCATGCAGCCCCACGTCCGCCTCTGCGCTTCCACCTCTGCGCCCTTCTAACCTGCCCTGTACCCTGCCCGTCGCCCCTGACCCTGCACACACTCACTTGGCAACCCCCTTGCTATTCCCCCCAATCCCCCGTCCTCCCAGCTCCCACCCGATCCCTGTGCTCCACTGTTGCCCCCTTTTCCCGTACCCCCAAGCACGTATCCCATGCTATGGTGCCCAGTCATCGCACTAGTGAGGCGTCCAGCCATCGCAAACCCCACGTGCACCCCCCCACCCAACCCACCTGCGCGTCCAGCTCCGTGCCGCCCATGAGCGGCCCCGGCCCCTCCACCAGCACCAGGTCGTGCCCCTCCCTGTACGACACGTAGACGCCGTACACGCGGTCCAGCAGCTCGGCCTGCTTGCCCGCCGCAATCAGCTGGGGAGCGGGCGTACGGCAGGGCAGGGCAGTACGGGGCGGGGGCAACGAGCGTGTGCGGGGATCATGGACAGTGGACGGGGCAGCCATGCGCCTGCTGCGAAGGGGGTGCGAGGATGCCCTGGGCTGGTGGAAAGCGGAAAGCAGGCTAGCCAGCCCTTGGGGGGAGTCGTGCGGGCGATGGAAAGCCGCCCGGCCCTGTACCGGCCCCGGCCTAGTGCCCATGACTGAACCATGGCACAAAGCAATGGTCCTTGCCCCACCCCACCCCCACCCCACCCCAGCCCACACCATCCCCACCCACCCCCCACCTTTGCTGCCTCCGTGTGCTGCACCCCCACCATGCGGTGGGGGTCGCCCTTCATGTTGAACACACGGTACATGCTGCGGGGTGGGGGGTATAAGGGGAGTTGGGGGCGGAAGGGGTATTGGGGTGCAGGTTGCTTAGCGGAATGGATCCACAGCTTGGTGACTGGTGCTGGGGCCAGGCCGTGGTAGGGGCGGGAAGCTGGGCCGTTGCAGCAACGGGTTACACGCAGCTCTTTATTAATACAGTCGAATCCACCTGCGGCATTTTCGCCGCGCTCCAGTATGCACGACAGACCACGTGTAGAGTGGCCTGAACCACCCGTTCCCGGCCTCGCGCCGGCCGCCAAACACACCCGCCCCGCCTCGTCCTCCTTCCCCGCGGGCTCCCCGCCTTGCCTCCCATGGACTACGTACCCGTTTACCCACATCCTCACTGTCAACCCACGCCCACCGGTTAGCCCACAGCTCCACTGTTAACACCACACAAACCCAACCTGTTGACTCACAGCCCCACTGATACACCCCACCCCCACTGTCAACCCGCACGCTCACAGTCCACCCACACGCCCGCCGCGCTAACCCCCACCCCCACTGCTAACCCACAGCTCCACATGTCGGTCCACATTTAGCTGCGAGTTGGGCAGCTGGGGCCCCCCGATGGGCACGAAGAAGCCCACGTGGGGCAGGTGGCGCTCAAAGTAGTTAAAGAAGCCCAACTCCAGGGGAGCGCGGTGGCCCCTCAGCGACACGTCCGACAGGAACAGGCTCTCCAAATGCAACGCGCTGCTGCCGACCGTGAAGCTGCGCTGGGAGCTGGGGGAAGCTGTGGCGGGCAGCTGGCTTGCCCTGGGGGAGCATCGACCGCGAATTGGGGTGTTGCGAAGGGTAACAGGAGGAAAGGACCGAGAAGATCTTCACGACTGCGGTGGCTAATGTATTTGACAGTCCGAACTTTCGCTTGGCGCTCCGGTCGCAGCGCGGCCAGGGTATCGGACATGGCATGGACGGGGAACAAATCACTCACGCAGCGCGCCATAGTCCGGTCGCTGCCGCCAATGGGCGGCAGATGCCAAGCAGATTACTTTGGATCATCGGTCATCCAGTCAAGCTTTGTGGCACATGGACAAAAGGGAACCTTGTGACAGCTAGTGTTGTGCGTAAGCGTTACAGCTGCTCCTGTATCAGCTAGATAGCTGCTATCGGAAAGTCGCGGATGCATCTCCGCGTGAGGCACCTTCAACAGCGAGAGTTGTGACGAAGAAACCGGTTTCGCTCTGGCAACCAACACAACCGCTTCATGGTCATGTTCCCATTTCGTGTGCTCTCTGCTCTCTCTTGTCTCCAACCTGCCATGTTGCGGCCGTCCCTATTTCTTCTGCATCTCCAAGTGTCCACAGTACCGGCGCTTTCTGTGAAAGGGTTATGACACAGAGGTGCTGGCTGGGGCAAAGCTACGCCCACCCAGGGGCAAAGCTACGCCCACCTGCAGCCTGCTGCAGCCAATATCTCTCTTGTGCAAGGAGAAATGCATTGCTGCTCCGATACCATCCCTGTGGTGGCGTGCTAGGTGTGGGTCCAGAGCCAGTAGCAACTCTGTGCTGCGTGGCGTTCCGTCACCGGTCAGTGTGACGCATGCAAGGGAGCCCAGTAGTGTGGCAGTGGCCAGCTTGGAACCGATAGCGCGCGTTTTCGGCTGAATCGCTTGCTGAAAGTACTTCTAACTTGCAGAATACAAAGGAGTTGCTGCGCCTTACTTCGTCTTCCCTTTCCAATTTTCCGGCAAACTTGGCTGTCGGCTTTGAGCCCTGCCTACTAATACATTTGCGCTTATAACCTGATAAGTGAACTTTTATGCCACGTCCACGAGGCGGGGGTCGTGGTGGTGGCGGCGGGGGCCGAAACAGTCGACAGCAGTCTCGGGGCCAGCAGTTTGCCGAGGCGTGGGCAACCGGCGACTACCAAGACGCAGCATCGTCAAACCCTCGTAGACGTCGAAACCATGGCGCATCAGCAGAACCGGACGACGACGAGCGGCCCGATGTCGTCGACGGGAGCGGCAGCGATGACTCTGGCGAGGGCGGCGACGGCGACACAGGCCAACGGCGGTCTCGTAACAGCCAGGATGCTGATAGAGATGGTGGTGATGGGCCGTCAACGTCGGGAGCTGGCGCCGCGGCGCCGGGGAAGTTCCCCATCCGCCTGGCGATGTGGGACCTGGGGCAATGCGACCGCAACCGCTGCAGCGGGACGCGGCTGATGCGCCAGGGCTTGGTTCGGGAGCTGCGCCTGGGGCAGGTGTTCCCGGGGGTCATCCTCAGCCCGGCAGGTGCGCCGGGCGGGGGAGGGGGAGGGGGAAGTGGCAAGGGGCGGTTTGTTAGGGTCAGGGCAAGGGCTGCGCGGGCGACTGGGCTGTCCGCCTGAAGCAGCTGCGCAGCCCGCATGCAGCAAGTGAGTGCGGTTACGCATGGTGGCGAGGCGCCCCGGCGTTGGTCGTTGGGGGGGAGTCAATGTTGGTGGAGCCGTCGAGTGGCTGTAGCAGCAAGGCAGCAGCAGAGGCGACACCGATGTCGTACCGTGGCGCCGGCAACAGCCAGGCAAACCCCGCAAGGTGGCATACGGCCTGAAGGCAGCTGCAGCAGCGCACAAGCATCGCAGCCCTGATACGTCTACGGTGGGGTCGCGCCCGCGGGGGTTCCAAGGGTAGTGATGCAATACCCCGCCAGCCATGCAGCCTCAGCCCCACACCACGCTGTGTTTGTTAACCCACACCTTGTGCCGCCTCCCCTGCACGTGTCACCTGCACCCACCCCAGGCACGCGCAGTGTGTCCAGCGAGGACGGCCCCCTCCTGCGGCAGCGGGGGCTTGCGGTGGTGGACTGCAGCTGGAACCGCCTTGACGACGTGCCCTTCGGTGGGTGTGGGTTGGCGGGGTTGTGGGTTAACGGGAAGGTGGGTGTGGGTGGGATGGCGATGGAGGACTACTGCAGCTGGAACCGCCTGGACGACGTGCCCTTCGGTGCAGCGGGATGTGGATTAACGGGACGGTGGTTGTGGGTGGATGGGTGGTGGACTACTGCAGCTGGAACCGCCTGGACGACGTGCCCTTCGGTGCGTGTGGGTTAGCGGGATGTGGATTAACGGGACGGTGGTTGTGGGTGGATGGGTGGTGGACTACTGCAGCTGGAACCGCATGGACGACGTGCCCTTCGGTGTGTGTGGGTTAGCGGTTTGCGGTTTGCCATTTGGGGAGATGGTGGGGTCGTCTTGGGGATGCGTTGAAGCAGCATGTGCGGTCAGCGCTCTGGCACTGCATGACTGGGAACGCAAAGCGGCCAAGGCGGCCAGAGGGCTCAGCATACTGTGTGCAGTGGAATTGTGTCGCGGGGCGTACGTAGTCGGGAGTCTCGGCCGCAGCCCGGCCTTGGCCTGGCTAGCCTGTGGGCCCTCACCCCGTGTCTGCAATGCAATGTGGAAAGCTGTGCGCTTGTCCTGCCCTTGCGCTGCTGCAGGCCGCATCAAGGGCGCTGCCCCACGCCTTCTGCCGTTCCTAGTGGCAGCCAACCCCGTCAACTATGGTGAGGGGTCGGATGGGTGGCGGATAAGGTTACAAATGCGGAAACTACCGTAAACTGGCCTACATTTCTCGCTTTCCTGGTCAGATACATGGTCCCGTTCGCCAACCACGTTCAAGCAATCCTTTCCGCAGTCGCACCGTACGCCCCACACTTCACGCCTTATCCCCGGTTTCCCCCAGGCCGGCCCTGCAAGCTGTCCTGCGCGGAGGCCTTTGCCGCGGCGCTCTTCATCTGCGGCCTGCGGGACGAGGCGGTGGCGGTGCTGTCGCGCTTCAAGTGGTGGGTGGTGGTGCACCCGGGGTGTGGCGAGTGCGCAGGTTCGGTGTGGTGCGTGTGTATCAAGTGCTGGGCGGGAGTCTTTTACGGGGGTAGGGAGAATGAAGGCGGTGCTGCTCTCTGGTTGGTGTTCTGTTGGACGCACGTAGGGTGTGTACGCGGGCTGTAGCATGTGTATGGCGGACAGGCAGCGTGTGAAAGGTTGTGCGAAGGGTTGGGGCAGAATGCAGCAAGGGAAATGATGCAGCGGCGTTGCGGATGTCACTTACTGCGGCTTCCGTGGCATTTCGCTACAGCAACCAATTCTAATCGACGTAGCCAACGTTCAGCGGTGCATGGCGCCTGACTTACCCACAGGGGCCACTCGTTCTTCTCCACGAACGCCGAGCTGCTCGCCCGCTACGCCGCCTGTGCGACGGCCGTCGACGTCATCGCGGCACAGAACGACTACCTGGCTGGCAAGCCGGCGCCCTCCCTGGCGCTGCTGTCGGCGGGGGACGACGAGTCCGGCGGGGAGGGCGGGGAAGGGGAGGAGGGGGAGGAAGGGGAAGAGGAGGAGGAGGAGGACGAGGAGGCCCTGGAGGACCTGCGGAGGCGCATGAACCGGGAGTTGCCGCCCAGCGATGACTCGGAGGAGGAGTGGGAGGAGGAGGAGGAGGGGGAGGGGGAGCAGCAGGGCGGGGAAGAGGGGAGAGCGGGGAAAGGGAGCGCGGGGTGAGGGGTGAGGGGAGGGAGGGGTGGTGCGGCAGTGGTTTGTGGTGTCAACGGAATGGTATGGCGGGCCGTCCAACTATTTATTTCGAGGGGAGCTGCGTGCTTTTGGTCGTTGTATGTGCGCCGTACCGGTGCACGGACATGTGCGAAACGCTGTGCAGTGTGCACGTGGGGTCAGGCTGAAGGGGAGCTGTCTCGCTTGTTATGCGCAGGTGCACGCGTGTGTCGCGAATAGCATGCATGCAAGGTGGGGCGCTGCGGCCAAGGTGGGCCGCGTGTGGGCTAAGGCAGTACCAGCCGCGCTGCACCTGCCCAGATGCACCTGACCTGTGCGTATGGGGGGGAGGCTCGGGACCGCGGATGCAGTGCGGCGTGGCGTAGGGCAAGTAGCAAAGGCAGCAGTGGTGCATGCCGACACCTCGAGAGGACACTGCGTAAGCAGCTGGGCAAACCCCCTGTCACTCGACGGCTTGCAATGATAAAACGGTTGTTGCTGGTGGTTGTCGCGATGGCATGCACGTGGCAGGATGCGATGGTGTACCCCAAGCACCAGAGCGCCAGCTGTAAAGCTCGTCCGGGAAGCGTGAAAGCGCCTGGGTGCAGGACACAGTCGTGATTACCGTAGACGGACTTGACGCGTACAGCCAGGTGCATACAGCCAACCTTGTCCAGCCCAGAGGCAGGTACCTGTAACGCCTGGCCGCCTTTTACAGACAAGTCCTAGCCCAAGGGCTAATGTGTAAGGCGAGACAAGTTACGAATTTTGTTATCGTGCGCTGTCGAGGCCAGTGATTTTCCAGCGCTGAGCGTCAAGCATGAACAGGCGCACAGCATGGGTCTGGCAACGGGGTCCTCCTGGCATGGATTGTGCGGTACAACCAGGTACAACTTGTCAGGATTACGCATTCCTGCCTCCGTCCCCTAAGAATTTCTTTATGACTGGTTTGTATGCTAGAAGATACAAGGACGCCAATCCATGACCATAGGACCCAATTGGCGCCGTGCCCTGCAACCCTTGACCCGCGGGCCGCAAACCTTGCGGACAACACAGCATTATCGATCGAACGAGGTGCATTTCCTTTCCCTGCTTAGGCCCTGAGAACCTTGATTCAAGGGCAGGTGCTCGACACCTTTTCAACAGCCATTTCCGACACGCGACAGCTCTGATACGCCATGTGGACTTACCAAGCCGTAACGAATGTTGGTAAGATTGTTTTACTGGCTTTAATTCTGCAACTGAAGACTGGCTGGGTTGGCAGACCTGCCCCTGCATATCACACCTGCATCCGCGGCGTCGCACCTCGGGGAGCACAGGCGCTGGCGGCAACCTGCCAGCACGCCCATTGCGCACAGTAATCCTATGTTTGTATGTAACAGGAACTACGTCTACCACGCTGAGGCGGCGTACGCAGGGCGCTGTCCCTTGGTTTGGCAATGCCGCCAATCGTAAACATCGCCACAACCTACCCGTCCAGGCATTCAAGTCTTCGTGCTCATGGCTGCGGGGTGGTGCTTCTCGCGCTTCGGCATCATCACGCAGTCGGCCTTCATGCCCCAAATCAACCTGGTCATCCTGCAGCTGGCGCTTCCAGCCTTCAACCTCTACCTCATGGGCATTAAGCTGGACCTTCAGGACGCTGACGCGTGGAAGTAAGCAGCTACGGCCTCAATCTCACCCTGATCCACCTCCTCATGCTGCATCCATGCCGATCCATGCCCCTCGGGTCCGTTCCGCGGCCAGCCCGTTGCAACTCTTCAGTCAACGTGCCTGCACCAACACAACCGCGGTAACGCAGGCGCACTCCTGCGTGAACGCAGATCTTTTGCTGCCTTTCTGATATGGGTGCTTGTCACCCACGCGCTCATACTGATCTACTGCTGGCGCTTCCGGAAGCGAGACATGGGCGAGGTGGGCTTGCGGGGACGGGCACGTGTGCTTCCAGCAGATCGCACGACGAAAACTGTTATCCGCTGCGCACGGTTGCTTGCCTCGGAAAGACAGGGGGGACGGTATGGTATGTGTTACACTTGGCAGGCGTAACAGGAAGACAGACGAGTGCATTTACCGTACGTCGGCGGGCAATGGGGAGGGGTTCAATGAGCTGAGCCGTATTCCCGGGGGTGACTACTCGAGACTTGTTGCCACAGGACCTAAAGCAGATGGAAACTTAGGTCTCGGGCCCTCCTCGCCGCCGGCGCCGAGCAGCGGCGCTTTTTCCCCGGTCCCCTGCAGCCCTGATCAGGAACAATCCCTCCCCCAAGCTGCTACTGCCGCCGCCGCCGACGCCGCCGCTCGCCACTGCGTGCTGCTGCATCTTCCTTCCCCTGCAAACACCCGGTTTTACCTTGAAAACGCTGCTCAACAAAACCATTCCTTCTGTCTGGCCCCCTGCCACAGGCCGCGGTTCTCAACATGGTGCTGCTGATGCAGGTGGGTTGGCATGTGGGTTAGCACGTGCAGGTGGGTTAGCGGCGCGCGTCAGGCATTACTGTGCTTAGCGGGGGCATTGGGACCCGATACGAAACTCTTGCATCTGCTACATTGCCCGCGCACCGTGCACAGCTGTACCGGCAGTAGGTCATTAAACCTCCGCTGCTGCTCTACCCCTACATAGAGCTACGGCATCGTGGGCCTGCTGGCCCTTCGTGTATTACGTTGTGTGTTACGTGTGTATTACGTACGTACGTGCGTCGCTGCTGCTGTCCCGCCCACGCAGAACTACGGCATCGTGGGGCTGCTGGCCCTCAATGCCACGCTGGGCACGCGGTGGGGCACGCTGTCGCTGCTGCTGGCCATGGGCTTCTTCCTGGTCGTGTTCCCCTTCTCGCTCGCCTGCTTCGAGTGGGAGCGGTGGGCGGTGGGGCAGCACCTGGAGGTGGGTGCTGCGGCGGGGTTAGAGTGCGTAAAGCAAGACGGTGGTGATTTTGTACTCTTAGAAACCAACAGTTAGTCATCTATTACCGGTAGTATTCTTAGTATTCTATAGTCAGTAATATAGTGTACTAAACAAGACGGTGGTGATGGACGTAAGTAGCCTGAGCGCGGCGCCGGGCAGGGGTGCGGGGGGATGATGTGTATGGGAGCCAGTGGATTGATGTTTGGGCACTGTGAGCAATTGTTATGGGGCGCGGAAGTGCCATTCCATGCCACAGTATGGCCATGCGCGTGCAGGCTGTGGCGGCGGCTGCTGCGGACGACATTGAAAAGGCGGCCGCCGCTGCTGCGTCCACACTGTCGCCTGCGGATCTGGACCAGGTGAGGCACGGCAAGGGGTGGCGTGGAGGTGAGGGAGGTTCGTGCGCCTCTGTGACTTGTTGCTGTTGAAAGGAGTGCCGGCCTCGCACAGCGGCGGACGGTGTCGCATTCGCAACCTACGGAACCGATTCGACGTTCAAGCGGTGCGCACAGCGGTGCGCGACCGTGACTGAGACCTGCTGTGTGGTAGCCAGCGTCCGCACCCTTGTAGGACCGCTGGTGGGTTAGGCCTGCACTGCTTGAACGACGCACGGCCCTTGACCTTCCAACTGCGTTGCCCCTTTGCACTCGTGCTGCACAATCCCCCTGGGCCCCTGCGTACCCGTAGGCGCGCCGGGTACCCGTAGGCGCGCAAGGGGACGAAACGCACCATCGCTACCGACCAGGCTTGCATGTGTATTACAACACACGGCCCTTCCCCTCCACGTCCCCCTGCCCCGGGTCCCCTGCCCACAGGCGCTCAAGGAAGTACACTCGCATGCCGAGCCCCTGCTGCCGCCACCCTCGCCGCCGCACGGCCCGGGTAGTCCCCGGGCCAACGGCGACGGCAGCAGCCGTTCCCGCGGGCCGGGGGCAGGCAGCGGCGCCAACGGTAGCAACGACCTGGCGGGCGCGTACGCCACGTGTCCGTACGGTGTACGACAGGGGGATGGAACGGGGGCGGGCGGCGTGGCGGCTGCGGCGTCGAGGCGGGAGGAGTGGAGCCCGTTTGCTGCGGAGCCGGATGGCGGTTGCGAGGTATCGCTGTACGCCCCGGGACGGCAGCTGCAGCAGCGACAAGGGTTACAGCGGGGAAGCGGCGCAGGCGCAGTGCCTGGGGACGCTGGAGGGGAGGGGGCAGGCAGCGGCGGAGAAGGAGCAGGGGGCGGGGAGGAGCCGGGTGGCATGGTGGAGTTTGAGTTGAAGCCTCTGGGCATGAAGCACTTGGGCTCTGTCGGGGCCATGCGGGATGCCATGGGGGCGGGGCGCCGGGCGCCGGCGCTGGAGCGGGAGGCCACGGGAGGCAGCGGCGGGGGCAGCGGCGGGGGCAGCGGTGGGGAGGGTGTGGACGTGACGGCAACGGTGGCGGCGGTGGTACCTGCGGCGAGGATGGGGGCAGGGGCTGCGGCCGGGATCGGCAGCCAGTTTCCGCACGAGTACAGGTGCGCGATGAGGTGCTGCCCGTGTTGCCGATGGTTCACGGTGATGCAGTGTAGGGGCATGGCTGATGCTGTGTAGGGGCATGGCTGACAGGGCACCCACTTCGACAAGGGACTCCGTGGGCTTGCCGCGCAGCTCAACATGGCCCCGTGTGTTTGCTCCGCTAACCCTAGAGCCCCGTGTTTGCTCCGCTTACCCTACCGTAGGTACTGCTGGTGGAGTGACGCCGAGCAACAGCGGCATAGCCGCACGCCCGCCGACCGGCCGCCGGGAAGCACCCCAACGCACCTCCCCGCCTCCCCTACAAGCGTGGCCAGCACCGCCAGCAGCAACAGCAGCAGCCGCAGCACCTCTTCGCCTGCTCGGCCGCCGCCTCCGCCGCCCACGTCCCCTCCACAGCTTCCGCCGTACACGCACGAGCGTACACCGCGCAGGCGCTACCCGGCCCTCGCTTCCATTGACGACGATGAGCACGAGCACCTTGAGGAAGAGGAGCGCCATGAGCAGCACCAGCTGCAGCAGGTGCAGCAAGGCGCCATGCCAGGGGCAGGTACGGCATACGAGTTGCCGCACTCCACTGCGGCAAGTCCGTCCGGCGGCTCGCCGCTTCCACCAGAAGCGGCGGAGCCTCCCGTGCCACGTGGCGTGCCCAGCGCCAACGAAAATTTCGTAGACCGGAGGGCAACCGCACCTGCCGCGGCGGCGGCGGCGCCCGCCATCGCCGTGGAGCTGGCGCCGCCTGTCGTACCGCCGCTGCCGTCGCCGGGGCGCCGCCGGGGCGCCGTTGCTGCCGCCGCCGCATCGGCCGCCATGCCGTCGCCGTTCAGCCAGGCGGCGTCAGCGCGGCAGCTGCAGCAGGGAGACGGCGTCGGACCGCCGCCGCCGCTACCACGGATCCTGCCGCAACGGCCGCGCCTGAACTCCGCCGCCGCCGCCGGTGGCACCGCGAGTGGCAGCGGGAGCATTGTCGAGACCCAGCGTGCACCCAGCACGCCGTTCGCGTCCCTGCTTGACCGACTGGCGGGGGCGGGGTCAGGGCAGCTGCCGTTCGAGGAGTTTGGGGTGCTGGGCGGCGGCGGCGGCGGCGGCGGCGGCGCGCGCGGGTCGCTCTCAGCGGCGCCGTCGGGCTCTGTGCCACTGCCACCTTTCGTGAGGGAGCCTGAGCGCCCGCTGAGCCTCAAGGTGTGTGAGTAAATGGTACTCGGCAGCTCTAGAGTCACCACTGCCACGCCCGACTGTACGGTATGGCCTTGTGTTGGTGGTCTGTTGGGTCAGCGTCCTGATACCGAGTGCGACATCGCATGTACCGTTAGTCGGCAACGCTCATTCTCTGCCCGCAATTGCCAATCTTATTCCCACAGGATTTGGAGTACGTGTTGACGCACCAGCTGTCTGGCGGCACCGCCACACAGCTCGCGCGCGTCAGCCGCGATTACGCCGCCGCCGGCGCAGCAGCAACACGCGCCGCCGCCAGCTCTGACGTCAGCACCCGCCAGCGCCTCGTCGCCGCCGCCACCGCCGCCGCCGCCACCACACCGCAGCCGCCCACGCCGTCGACGTCGGGGCCTGGCTCGTCGTCCAGGCGTCGAGCCGCCAGTGGCAGCGGCGGCGGTGCCGTCGCCATCGGCGCCGCCGCTGGCGGGCCGCCTAACCCGCCGTCAGCGCTGCGCACTTGGCGCTTTGTGTCACCCTTCGCCGCCAACGCTGATGCGGCATCCTCTCCGCCGTCGCCCTCCTTGCCTTTGCCGCCGCCGCCGCCGCGGCCACGTGGCGGCATTGCCACATGGTCTGTACAGGACGCGGCGGTACCAGCAGCCGTCGCCGAGCCGAGCTGCCACACGATGGCCGCCGGCCCGCCCGCCACCGCTCCCGCTTCGCCCCGGGCCGGTGGCGGCGGCGGCGGCACGGGCCTTGACACCAACGCTGTCTTCGGTGCTGACACCCTCGCATACCCGCAGCAGCAGCAGCACCCCCGCCCGCCTCCGCCCAACCACCACGCGCATCCAGACAGCCTGCATCATTACGCCTCCGCCGGCGCGCAGCTGACGTCACAGCAGCTGGGACTGGCGGCGGCAGGTCCGCCGCTTCCTCCGCCACCGGCGCCCGCCAGCGGCCTCATCGCGATGGCGGCGGCGGCGGCGGCCCAAGCCGGGGGCGGGTACGGGGGCAACCTCATCTCCCTCGACACAACCAGCAGCCCGCTCTTGCCGGTGGAAGGCCAGGGCCCGCCCGGCTCCAACGCAGGCTTGGTGGCTGGCTCTTCGTCGCCGCCGGGTGCCAATGCGGGCTGGCCGCCGGAGGTGGCGACGCCAAGCTCCTCCGCAAACAGTGGCGGCGCTTTTGCTGGCGGCGGCGGCGCCGCCGGCGGCAGGAGCCACGGCGGGCGCACGCCGTCGTCGTCCTCCTTCGGCCGCAGCCGCCACCTGCCTTTGCGTACGGCGCCGGCGTCGGCGCCGTCCGGCAGGGTCCGCAGCGGTCACGGCGGCGGCGGCGACGCAAGTACGGACATCTCCTCGGCGGCAGCGGGGCCGGCGCTGCTGGCGGCGGGGGGGTTCCCGCTGCCGTCGCCGTCGGCGTTGGCGATGCGGCGGTCCGTGCCTGGGGCCCGCGGCGCCGAGGCGCCTCTGCTGGGGTCCTCAGCACCAAGGGAGCTGCTCATGGTGCAGCAGGAGCAGCAGCAGCAGCAGCAGCAGCAGCAGCAGCAGCAGCAGGCGGTGCCCGGGTGGCAGTCCGTTCCAGCGCAGCGGCAGGGCCAGGGCCCGGGGCAGCAGCGGCTGCTGGCCACCCTGTCCACACCGTTGCTGGGCGGCAGCACGCGAGAGGCGCTATGGGCAGGGCTGGGCAACAAGGTAGGCCAGCGTCTGGCCTTTCCCACCTTTGAACCCGCTTAAACACAAAGCCGTGACATGGTATAGCGGAACATGGTCTTGGCGGGGTTGTTGACAGGTCCGGCATTTCCCGCTTGTGCATACTTTGTTCTGCACGCGCTCGCGGAATGCCCGTTGTGCAGGCTCGACGCATAAGTTGCCACCGCGCAACGTCAGTCAGCCGTAAATCCTTCATTCCTGTCTGTTCCCCGCAGGGCCCCTTTGCCCGCGCCACCGCTTACAGCAACGCGCCCGCACGCTTCCCCACCACCGCCTTTTTGGAGGCGCTGGGGGACGTAGGTGAGGTGCAAGGTATGCGGCAGGTTTGGTCCCCTGTGTGTTGATGGTGTGGTGGGTTAACTGTGGCATGGGGCGCTGGGGGACGCCGGTGGGCTGTACTGGGCCAGGTTGAACTCGAGCGGGCACAGGTGATCGCAAAAACAAAATCTCTGTTGGTTAAGGTTGATTGAAAAGCTTTACGGTCGGAGGGCCTGGACGGGCGGGTGCCCTATGCTAGGTTCCTGCTGAGGGCCAGCAAGTGCTGGCTGTAGCCGCGCACATAGCATATCTGTCACCATACATAAGATACCTGTGACCACGTGCATATCGTACCGACTGTACCATCGTGTGGCAAGCGCCCCGGTACCCTCACCGTGCCGCCCACGCACACACGTGTCACCACACAGGCGTCCTGGACGGCTGGCGTGGTGGGGAGGTGGGGGAAGGGGAGGCGGAGGCGGAGGCGGAGCGGCAGCTGGTGCGTGAGGCCACGGAGGTGGTGCTGCAGCAGCACGGGGGCGTGGCGGGGGCGCTGGCGGCCTTCACCACCTCGCACCCACAGACCTGGCACATACTCATGGTGCTCGCCAAGGTGGGGCCCGGGTGAGGTTGCAATGTTGCTGGTCTGGAGTCACAGATTTACACTCCGCATCATTACTGTCGCGGTTGGGTGCTGCGTAACCTTAGGCCGCCCAGATTCTTTAAATGTTCGTGGTGGTGTAAATTGAGCCATTGTCTGCAGGCTTTCAATACCTTTCATTGGCCGCGCTCCCGCAGAACCCCATGATCTGGACCATGTTCCTGGCTATGGCCGTGTCTGTGTCTGGGTTGCGCAAGTTCCTGGATCCCGCCTCCGCCATGTACCGCCCCGAGCTGGGCTGGGTGGCGGGCAGCCTGGCGTGGGTTAACAACCTGGTGGTGCCGCTGTCCATCTTTGCAAACGGGGCGTGGGTAAGCGTGCGGGGACAGGGTGAGGGGTGGGGGCGGGACATGGGGACGCGGCATGGATTGTATGTGGTGGCTGACCGTGTGGGTTACGGGGAGGAGGGCGTGCGGAGCGGGGCCCCCTACGACGTGCGTTGGTGTGCGGCAAGGAGCGCTTGCTTACGCTTACGGCCTAACGGAATCCATGGCACGTGCCTGGGAAGGCGAGATGACATGCCGGTATGTATGCTGCAGCTGCGGTAAGGAGGGCGTGGCAGGGTGTGCAGGTAGACGTGTGGTGAGGAATCCTTGTCAGAGCCCGCGGGGGGCCTGACAGGAACTCAGGTCGTGTGTCTACATGGCCACGATTGCGTGCGTATGGGAAGGGCGTGCATGCTGTACGACGTGTGCTTGCGCAAGCCTGCGCTTTGTTGGAGTGTTTAACCCACGCCTGCTCCACGTTGTGCGTGTGCAGATGTGGAACAAGAGGCTGCTGCCCCGGAAACAGATCCCCAAGGTCAGACCGTGCGCCCTCTGCCGTGGGCCCTGAGCAGCCTCGGCCGCCGCGGTTCGCCGCACGCCGTGCCGCAGGCAGCAAAATGCGCGACCCTTGTTGCACCTCCTACGTGCGCCCCGCACGACCTGGTTCCCAACCTGCGCATACGCATCTCAGCTCTCTCTCTGCCGCGGCAGTTGCTCATGGGGGTCCCACTATCACGGAGGCCAACGGTCCTCACCACTCGTCCCACGCCCCGTTAACCCATGCCCTCCAAAGCACCTAACCCACATCTCGTGCTAACCCGCACGCACATACAGCTGCTGGTGCTCATGGCCACCAAGATCAGCGTCCAATTAGAAACCAATCCTACCCCACAGCCCCCTTGATCCACACACCCTGGTTAACCCACACGCACACGCAGCTGCTGGTTCTCATGGCCATCAAGGCAGGCGCCCTGCCGCTGCTCATGGTGGGCTGCGCGATGGCCGTACGGCTGGACGGACAGCACGTGGCATCCCTCACGCTGCTGACGCTGTGCCCGGCAGCTGCCGCCACCTTCGCGCTGGCCCTGCAGTACGGCAGGTGGGTGACCGCAGAGCGGCGAAGTAACCGACACGGAAACCAGTAGGCCTGTGGAGAATCGAGCTTAGGGGCAGGGGTCCAAACGGCAGTTGGGAGGGGGAGGGGAAGGGGCTGGCGTTGGGGCACCCACATGTTGGTCCACGCACCCACACCTCACGCGTCTGGCACACCGCACGCCCGCATGCCCTCAGCTCGTAACCCAACCACCCAGACACCCGCGTGTTGAGCTGTTAACCCACGTGTAACCCGCACCCCCAGGGGCGTGGAGCTGGCCACGGTGGTCAACATCCTGGGCACCTTGCTCCTCACACCCATGCTGGTCATGTGGCTTAAGGTGGGTGCGCTGCAACAGGGGTGTGTGTGTGGAGAGGCAGGGTGGACTGGACGGTGCCCTGCAGCTCACACCCATGTTGGTCATAAGGCTTCAGTGGTGCGCGAGAGCGGAAGCGGGAGCGGGTGTGTGTGGAGGCTGGGTGGACTGGACGTTGCCTGAGTGGGAAACGGGCCGAGTGGACAGGGCCTCGCTCAGTCGCCATGTGGCACATGCTGGTCATGTGGCTTAAGGTAGGTGCGGTGCAACAGGGGCGGGTGTGTAGGGAAGCGGGATGGGCTGGACAGGGCCGGAACGGGCAGGGCGGGCAGGGCTTTGGTTGTGCGGTTTGGATGCGGTGGGTGGGTTGGCGGCAATGGGCCTGAGCGCAGGGGTTGGTTGGCCTTTTTGACAGCTCACCTAGACAGGCAGGGCTCCGTGGTTGAACACGGCACGTTGTGGCGGGAATTCGTCCCCAAAAGGCTGCACGTGCGCGCTTTGTTGTTGTTGGTGCCATTTTGCTTCAGAAGTCACGTACATGTACGGACACCCGGCCGCACCGATGTGCCAGCCATGCGCACCCGTGCCTCATTGTCCGTTCCGCCTTGTGTCTTGTCATATCTCGTGTATGGGTACCATATGCCTCTGCGCTCCGTCCGGTTGCATGCGTCTTGCTTGCTCCTAAACCCCTGCGTTCTGTACGGTTGCGTGCGGGCACATACCCTGTCTCCTTGCTCCCAAACCCTGCACTTGTCACAGAAGCCTGCCATGCGTTTTGCTGTCGCACCCCCGTCCAATACGCCCGCCCCTCGTAGATCCTGCCGCTACTAGGCGTCAAATTCGTGTACCACGACGACGTCTGACGTACTCCGTACACGTACGGCGCGGCTGCCGTACGTTGGGCGCACGGCACGGTACGACGACGTACGGCATGGCGCTTCTCCAGGTGGGGTAGGGGTAGGCAGCGTCGGCGCGGCGGAGTGCTTGATGCAGGGAGCGTATAGGAGGCGGAGCAAGGTCAATAATGCGAGGGGTCGGAGTCGTAATTGTTAATGGTCGGCATTGTCACATGTGCACTACGTTTGTACGGAATGCGCGGTGTGTTGAGGGTTGATCTGCAGGGGTGGTTGCACGTCAGGAGAGGACTGTTTAGTGGGGCGCAGTATGTAGACCGTACCGTGAAGCCGTGAACGCACCAACAAGACACTGTTTCACTACTGTTGTACAGCCGCTGTGTGACCGCATTTACCATATTATAGGAGAGCATGCGGTAGTGGAATTGGGCGCACATTGCTTCCCCTCCAGACCGGCCCAGCCTCCGTACACTCCTTCCGTACATTCGGGAGTGATGCACACCTTGTGTGGCTAAGGAGCAATGGCCGAGTGATGACCGATACTCCCTGCGTGTTTCTTTGACCAAAATAATGGTGGGTTGGTAGTGCGGCGTGTGTAGAAAAGGGTAGGAAGGGCGTGTGTAGGTTAGGCATGCGTAGGAAGGACGTGTATAGGAAGGACGTGTGTGAGAGGCATACCTTGAAGTACATGGTACGTACCTGTCTGGCGCATGTGCAGGCGGGGGCCAGTTACAGACAGGATACGACACGACCTTTAGTTGGCATTGGTAGGACGTTGAAAGTATTTGGCAGGTGCGCAGGATGAGGTGTAAATTGGTTGCATTTCATCATGGGAGCTGGGAGAGTGGCAGCTTGTGGTACGTAGAGCGGGTGATAAGTACAGTCTTTTGCCTGCGGCGCGTGACGGGTGTGCTATGGTACCCTGGTCGGAGGTGCTAGCTGCGGCCCCGTGCGTCGCTCCTGCTGTGTGTTGATGATCGATCACCAGCGGGAGGGACGTGGTCTGTGCCGCTCACGTGTCGCACAATGAGTAGGAACACTGGCATATTTGTGCAGCTGCATGAGTGCAGCACCAGGGGCAGTGCAGCACCGATACGTGGCGTTGCTTGGAATGCGACTCTGTGTCGCCGTTGCTATACCACCTTATGCATCGTTGCTCCGCGCAGCGCTCGCCGAGGCACTGGCTAGCAGGGCCTCAACGCCTCATCTTGGAGGGATCTCGCCAGAGGCCCCATAAGCGCGAAAGGGTACGGGGTACGTGGCGTGTGGACAGGTAGCGTTGGGTAAGGGTACGGGGTACGTGGCGTGTGGACAGGTAGCGTTGGGACACCGTGGAGTAGCGCATCCTTTTGGCTGGGCCTGCAGGCAGAGACAGGGCCAGGGGTAGGTGTGTCGCACTGGTCTTGTTTTATTTGCTACACTCAGAGCCGGCTGCTGCTTGAGCTCGTGTTCATTTACAAGTGTACGAGCCGCTTGTTCGAGGGGCGTCTCCTGAGTGTCCTGCACCTGTCTGTTTCACCTTCGTGCAACCAAGGAGGGCGTCCTGCACCTGTCCGCGCCATGTCTATTCAAACGACCCATGGGTCACAAACTCCGCCTCCGGTCATGAGCTCGAGCCAAAATCTGCATCTCACGTCGTACATTGGGTGGAACGCAATGCATCATGCCGAGTTACCATTCTGTCATACATCCTGATAGCAAGAAACAAACAAGCTGAGTGGCAATGGAAGCGTAGAACAATCTTCCGCAGCACATCTCGAGTCCAAGCAGGCCAAGGCCCGATGGACAAGCCCTCCGTCATAAGCCTGGTCAAGAAGTCAATCGGCGCGCCATCCGCCCCGCCTTACAACGATGCTCCTGGACAAGATGGAGCTGATTCTGCTTCCGAGTTGCCTTGGCACGCGGTCTCGGCCGAGGCCGCGGTGGAGGACCTCGCGAGCGACGCCGACGGTGGCCTTTCCACCGACGACGCGCGGCGGCGGCTGTCCGAGTTCGGCCCAAACAGAATGACCGATGTGGAGAAGCCCGGATTCTTCAAGCGGCTATGGGACAAGGTGCGTGAGCTAAGCGGGCTTGGGGCGCGCGGACTGAGGTCTCCCACGGCGGGTCCGACCAGGGGGCAGGCGAGCCCGTCCCTGTGTCTGACTATGACTTCATTGTGTGCCGTGGGAACGCCATGCCATGCTGCTCCGTCTGCCGCCCAAAGGAGCACCTGTGCACCGAACCCCGCCTCGCGAAAGCATAATAGCTGCTTGACCGCTCGGAGGCACGCTGGGAAGCAAGCAATGGAACGCGGTGCACCAGCAGGTACCCAGGTGCACAGGCGGCACACACGAACATCGGTTGCCGGTCGGCAGGTGCCCATGCCCTTGCCCTTGCCCAAACCAAACCGCCGCTGTCCAACCCCCGGGTGCGCTTACGCACTCCGCTAACACACCTCCCCTACACACCCGCCCCCACGCACGGCTTCTCATCAGCAGCGCCAAGCAGCACCTTTCTCGCTGCTGCTCGCAAAGGCCGTCAGCAGCCTACCACGCCTCCTTAACACACCTGCTTAACCCACCTCCCTCCCTCACACACGCAGCTCAACAACGTCATCATCTTCCTGCTGTTCGCGGCGGCCATCGTGGAGGGCGGGCTGCAGAGCTGGGCCGAGTTCGGGCTCATCCTGGGGGTGATCGCCATCAACACAGCCATAGGCATGGTGCAGGTGTGTTAACAGTGTATCAGCAGCAGCAGTGACGATAATCCCATGCAAGATGCAGAACCCCATGCCAGCAGTGACCAGTCGCACGGTATGGCACCAGCCATGGGGCACCCCTGAGCTTCAAGCTCCGTCCCTCTCCGTTAGGGCAGAGCCTAGGAGGGAGCCGGCGTTCCACTCGCTCGGTGTGGTAACACAGCCACCATCTCGACTCTTAACACACAGCACCCTGCTTGTAAACGCAGGAGGGTCGTGCGGAGAAGGCGGCGGACGCCATCAAGGCCATGCTGTCGCCTAACGCGGTGGTGGTGCGGGACGGGCAGCAGCAGGTGGGTGTACTAATGAGGGGGGGCGGTATCTGATGGTCACGGACAAGCCCCTACGGCCGCGCAGCTGCGCGGGTCCGATCGGGGCAGGCGTGCGCAGGCGTGACATTTCCCGTCACTACACCAGTGTCTGCGGCTATTTGTTGATCACGGGGCCCTCTCCCGGGTGTGTTACTTTGTATTGCAGATCTGTGAATGCGGAATGGACACCATCGTAGGAAACCACGCTGCCTCAGGTAGCAAACGGTTGGGGCTAACCGCCTCTTGACTAAGTGATTTGTGCAGATCGCACGGCTTGCATGTAGGCGTGCTGCCGTACATTGTTGCCCCGAGTGCGTACGGACGGGGGGCTCTGATTTGGTGCCCTCGCACCTGCTGCGCGCACGTGTGCAGAAACTGTTGTTGAAACGCGTTTTGCTACACTGGATCGTCTTGTTGTGCGCTGCAGGTGGATCTGGCTGAGGAGCTGGTCCCAGGGGACATGGTGCTGCCGGCACCTTGTCTCCGCCCGTGCAACATGTGTATTAGCAAACCACACCTGCAATCACACCCGAACCCCCACCTACAGGTGGTTCTCGCCGAGGACCTGGTCCCAGGCGACATCGTGCTGCTCAAGAGCGGAGACAAGGTGCCGGCGGACGTGCGGCTGGTGGCGACCACCAACCTGCAGGTGGGGGTGCGGGTGCAGGTGGGGGTGTGGGTTGCTAATACACATGCTGCACGGGCGGGGACAAGGTGCCCGCAGACGTGCGGCTGGTGGCAACCACCAACCTGCAGGTGCGAGTGTGGGTCCTTGCGTGCGTGTGGGTTGCTAAGACACATGCTGCATGGGGACAAGGTGCCGGCGGACATGCGGCTGGTGGCGACCACCAACCTACAGGTGGGGGTGTAGCTTGTGCGTGCTGGTGTGGTGGGTATGGGTGTGTTCGGCGCCAAAAGGTCCCCTCAGCGCACCCGGACCTCTCTCGTCCCGCAGCACGTGCCAAACGCCCATTCACAAACGTCGCTGCGTGTCGTTGTAAAACAATAAAGCACGCCAGGGGCCTGACCGACACAGTGCTGCTCAGCACTGTGCAGCAACACGGCAGCAGTGAGCGACCGTCCTGCCAGGGCTGATCTGCATGCTGCCCCGCGCACCGCCTGCCGGATGCCGACACGCCTTGTCGTACACGTGCCGTACATCCTGCCGCACACACCCCCAGGTGCAGGAGGCAATGCTGACGGGGAAGTCGATGCCGGTGTCCAACAATGCATGAAAGTAATAATATTTACAAATTATGTAATCTTTCGACCCGATTTTGACATTCTAATTTTCATGCACGCAGGTGCAGGAGGCCATGCTGACGGGGGAGTCGATGCCGGTGTCCAAGAGCCTGCAGCCGGCCAGGCCGGACGCCAGCCTGGGGGACAGGAGGTGGGTGCACGCACCTGTGTATTAGGGCATGTGTGTTAGGTGCTGGTGCTCGGAGGGGAAGGAGAGCAGCAGCGAACGTCAGGCCGGACGCCAGCCTAGGGGACCGCAGGTGGGTGCACGCACCAGTATACTAGGGGCATGTGTGTTAGGTGCTGGTGTTGGTTGGGTAACGTGAGCAGCAGTGACCGCCGCCACGCGGCAGCCTGGGAGACCAGTCGGTGGATGTGCCTGCTAGTTTGAAAGATGTGCATTACGTGCTTGTGTTGAAAGCCACAAGCCTTTGCCAGCCAGGCGTCAGCTCACATGGCCACCAATGCGGCGTTGGGCCAGGGCTGGGGTGCAGCATCTGCTGCTAATACACACGTGTAACACACACTCCTTCTCAGGTGCATGGCCTACTCCGCCACCAACGTGGTGTCGGGCCAGGGCCGTGGCGTGGTGGTGGCGACGGGAGACAGCGCGGAGATCGGCCGGATCAACAAAATGGTCAACACGGTGAGGTGGTGAGGCTGAGGAATAGGGCGTGGCGCTTGAACACAAGCACACGTGCCAGTGCCGTGGGCACGAGCTATCGAGGGTGCAGACGGGCCGCACACGCCACCCTGCCTTGCTACCGTTGCATGCCCCTTTTACATCCACACCCCCGCGCCGCACCCACGGCAGGAGCCGAGGCCCTACCACCTGTTGTGTACCCGTCCTGTCGATGCATGTCCCTTGTTACACGTGCCGCATCCACACTAGGTTGCTGAGGCCCCCAACAACCTGCTGCACGAGGGTGGTTTACACAGGCTGCCGTTCCATGCCCGGCATCCGTTGCATAGCCGAGCCGTTGTGTGCTAACCCGCCCTCATCCGCAAGCCACCCACGCATATCAGGTTGCCGAGGCGCCCAACAACCTGCTGTACCAGCTGGAGGTGCTGGGGCGGTGGCTGGTGGTGCTGGTGCTGGTGGTGGCGCTGGTGGCCTTCCTGCTGGCGCTGCTGCGCGCGAGGCAGGGATTCCAGGTGGGGTGCACGCTGGCGCTGGGTGGCAGGCTGCGTGGGGTGCGGTAAGGAGGTGGGGGAGTGCGAGGGCTAGCCGGGAGGCGGTTTGGCAGCATAGGTGGCTGCGTGTCAAGCAGCCGCAAGCTAGAGGATTCCCATGACGCGGGACCGGCGGACTTCAAATGACATTGATCGCGGCGCCAGGTGCAATTAATTTATCACTGAGTCCCGTAAGTCGGAGATGGGCACTTGTGTGTTCCGATTCCCAATGCATCGTGCCCGTCTTGTCCCTTGGGTGTGATGGCCTGCCCAGCCACCGTGCTCCGCCACTTCACCCTGCTACGTTACCGCCGCGCTACCGTATTTTTCAGCACCGCTTCCACCTCGAACGCTTGTTGCTGCATGCAGGCTGCCTTCGAGTCCGCCGTATCCATCGCCGTAGCCATCGTACCCGAGGGCCTGCCCGCCGTAGTCACCATCGTACTCGCCATCGGTACGACGGTCATGGCGCACAACCACGCCATCATACGGCAGCTGCCCGCCGTGGAGACCCTCGGGTCGCTCAACGTGATCTGCTCCGACAAAACCGGCACGCTGACTAAGAACGAGATGACAGTGGTTGCCGTACGTACGGCAGCCGCGATGTACGATGTCAGCGGCGTCGGTTACGCGCCGTGGGCGAGGTGAAAGTGCGTGGCGGCGGCGGCGTCGGCAGCGTCGGCAGCGCGTCGTTGGATGCCGTACGGCGGGCAGCCTTCTGCCGTATGCTGGAGGGCGCCGTACTGTGCAATGACTCAGCGTTGACCGAGTCAACGGATGAGTCAACGGGCAAGAGGACGTACGCGCCGCTGGGGGCGCCCACCGAGGTGGCGTTGCTGGTGGCGGGCGCGAAGGCGGGGCTGCCGCCGCCAGGCGAGCTGGCGGGCGCTAAGCCACGTGTCGCTGCCGTACCGTTCGAGAGTGAGCACAAGTTCATGGCTACGGTGCACCAGGAGGGCGGCAGGAGGGTCATCTACGTCAAGGGAGCCCCCGACCGCCTTGTGCGCATGTGCAACAGCCAGGTGTGTTAGTTCGCAACCGCAGTGCGGCAAAGTGACTGAACCGGAAATGGGTGGGGTGTGAGGGAGGAAGTGTGGACGGCGGAGCGCGTTGGGTGGTGGCAGCTACAGGTATGCCGTGTGTGCATGAGCACCCGGTTGGCTGCCGACCGTACAGCCGTTGGAGCCATGTGGGTAAGCTGTACAGCTCCTGGTTCCTAGGCATTTGCTGGCGGGGGCCGCATCCTCTTAAAGCCTGTCAGCGCGTCAGGCCGGGCATGGAGGCACATCGGGCCGGACTGGACGCGGTCGATCGACGAAGTCCTGCAAGCAAGGCGTGCACCCCTGTCTCCCCCAGGTTGTGGACGACGACCCCCGCCGCACCGCCCCCCTGGACGTGCCCTGGTGGCGGCAGCAGCAGGCGCAGCTCAGCAGCCAGGGCCTGCGTGCGCCGGCCCTGTGCAGGTGCGTGCATGTGTACTACAAGCAGGTGCTTTGCATGCTGGCGCGGGGGAGGCGTCCGGCAGCGCGCGCAGCTGCTGTTCCCGGACACCGACTCGCTGGCTTTCAAGGTGCGCCGCAAGGACGTGTACTCGGAGCTACTGGGGCACTGGGGGGTTCCCTTGACGTAAGAGAGACGTGGCTACATACGTGCCCGCCCCGCTTTGACAAGCACCCAGCATGGCGCCGCTGCAGCACCCGGCCAACACAAGGGCGCTGGAGGACATGTCCCAGGGGGCCGGATACGAGGCCACGTGCAGCTGCCCACGCGTCCGCCCCCCTGGTGCATGTCCTCCAGCTCCCTTGCTGGCCGGGTGTAGAGCCACCACGCTGAGGTGCGTGTCAAAGCGGGGCAGGCACGTAGCCACCGGCATCCCAGCTGCCCCTGGAGCGGCAGCAGCTCGCGAGTACACGTCCTTGCGGCGCACCTTGCACGCCAGCGAGTCGGTGTCCGGGAACAGCAGCTGCACGCGCTGCCGCGGAATAGTGGCTTCGCAAAATCTGCACCTGCGATGTCCTACCTACGCCAGTTCGCATACCGGTATTTGTCATACTTTATACGGTACTTTCTTCCTTCATCATTGCTCATGGTCTCTTGCGATCCACACCCACCTACCAGGGCCGGCCTGGCCCCCAGCTTGGGCCGACCCGCCCCTCCAGCACTCCTCCAGCACTCCATACGAACCCTGTTCCACCATAATGAAGAGTGGGGGTGCTCCCTAGCGGGCATCGGAACTCGCCTCGGTGGCCGCGCACATGCCCGGGTCCACCATGCCGCACTAATGTCGAGCACCAACCTCGTGCTCTGCCCCAGGGCTGAGCTGCCCCCCAGCCTACCCCCCAGCCTTGACCCCGACCTGCATGTTCCGCCGCCCCCCACCCTCCCCCTCCCCCGGCCAGGGCCGAGCTGCCCCCCAGCCTGGACCCCGAGCTCGGTGCGGACCTGTCCCCCGCCGCCCTGGAGCAGCACCCGCCCTTCCTGTCCCTGGTGCTGCTGGTGGGTGCGTGTGTGTAAGCATGATATGGTTCGACAGGGTGTGGGTGTTGCCCGGTGTGTTAGCGCCCCGTTCCCCACCGCCCTCCGATCCATCCTGATGTTCCTGCTGCGTGCTGGTGCTGGTGCTGGCTCCGTGTTGTTCCACTGTGTGTTACCTTGCCTGCATGGGTACTGATGCTGGCGTTATTGGGTGCCACAAAGGTGCACCACGGGCTAACTTCTCCAGGTAGAGTGCCCTGTACCTGTGCGCCAAAAGGCGTACGGTACGTACGTCGTGCCATGAGCAAACTTGAAAACATGAGAAAACGGGGCAGGACAGGGGTATTTCATCCGGTTTACGAAATTTCAGGTGCTGCACTGCATGGCACAGACCCTTACATACTGGGACTTTTGGGCGTTGGGTTTTATCAAAACTGATAAAATGCCTTGGCGGAAGAAACCAGCCCTGCTCCAGGTAGAGTTCCCTGTACCTGTGCGCCGTACGTACGTCGTGCCCTGAGCAAGCTTGCATGTTGCACGGACAGCAACCAACACACCCGTGGAGGTGCTCGTGGCGGATGGCGTGTGCGAACGGCAACGGTATACACAAGGTAACTTTTTGGCATCGGCACCTTGTGCTCGCGCCCCCTGTGTGCGCAGGTTGCCATCCTGGACCCTCCCCGGGAGGAGGCGGTGGCGGCGGTGCACGTGGCACACGCGGCGGGCATAACCGTCAAGATGATCACAGGTGGGTTGCCCTAGCGCACAAAACAGATTGTGCAGTAGATATAGGGCACGCTGGGGGCATTGCGGTGACGGTGGAAACAGGCGGGCGTGCGTGCAGGGCGTGCGTGCAGGGCGCTCGCCTTGCAGTACCGTCCATCTCTCCAGCAGCCGCTAGCGTGCCATACCCTGCCATGCCCCTGCTGCACGGTGTGTTGCGATTTGCTTGGATGGCCAAACCGCGGGGCCGCGAAATCGCCCGACCGCACGCCACAAGGACCGCCGGCCGGCCGACCGCTACACCATAGTGTATTTACCCTGCAAGCGCACATCTGCAACGCCGAATGACACCGTTGCAGGCGACCAGGCGCAATGGCAGTGCAGGCCGTCTGCGGTGTGACCGCTGTGCACGCACGTCGCTTGTGTCTTATACTCTTAATACACACCTACAAAGGCCTGTGCGTGTGCGTTACGCCCGTGCAGGCGACCACGCGCTGACGGCCCAGGCCATAGGCGGCATGCTGGGCATCAGTGGAAACAGCAGCACCACCACCACCAGCAGCAGCACAGCTGTCCGCAACACGACCGGCCCCGCCAGCCCCACCAGGACCAACAGCAGCACCAGCAGCAGCATCAGCACCACAAGCAGCAACAGCAGCAGTGACAATGAGGAGGACAATAGCCCACACCACACTATCCACATCGGCGGCGCACACGGGCACGACAATGCCACCACCAGCAACGGCGGTGCTGGTGCTGCTGGTGCTGGTGGTAGTGCTAACGGCGTGGCAGCAGGGGCGGGTGGCGCCACGGTTGTGAGCGGCCCCCAGGTTGACTCCATGACCGACGCGGCGTTGCGGCACGTGGCAATGCGGTGCAACGTGTTCGCGCGCGCCTCGCCGGAGAACAAGCTGCGCATAGTGCGCGCGCTGCAGGTGGGAAGGGAGACCCGTAGGGGCGGGGTGCACGTGTATTGCCTGGTTGGTGAAGCGGATTCCTGCCTCACGGTGAAACGCAACTGGTTCTAGGGGTGCCGACCACAACAGGCCATTCACGCACAGCTACTTAGCGCCAGCAGGTGGTAGCCACGACGGGGAACGGCGTCAACGCCCGGTTGCTGCCACCAGTACCTAACCCACACTTAATACACACGTGCCCGTGTTAACCCACACCGCAGTCCCAGGGCCAGGTGGTGGCCATGACGGGGGACGGCGTCAACGCCCGGTGGCTGCCACTGATACCTAACCCACACTTAATACACACGTGCCCTTGTTAACCCACATTGCAGTCCCAGGGCCAGGTGGTGGCCATGACGGGGAACGGCGTCAATGCCCGGTGGCTGCCACCAGTACCTAACCCACGCTTAATACACACGTGCTCGTGTTAACCCACACCGCAGTCCCAGGGCCAGGTGGTGGCCATGACGGGGAACGGCGTCAACGCCCGGTTGCTGCCACTGATACCTAACCCACACTTAATACACACGTGCCCGTGTTAACCCACACCGCAGTCCCAGGGCCAGGTGGTGGCCATGACGGGGGACGGCGTCAACGACGCGCCTGCGCTCAAGGCGGCGGATGTGGGGGTTGCCATGGGCGTCACGGGTGGGTGCACGAGAGTGTGTATCAAGGGTGGCGTGTAATATGGCTGCGTGGGAGTAGCCTGCATATTCCCGGATATGGGTGTGGCCATGCGCGTTGCATACAGGCGGGTAGGTGGGTGTACCTATGGGAGGGGCGGAGGAGGCATCGGTACCGTAGGCTCGTCTTCGCTTGGGAGTTGCAGCGCATCTGCAGCGCGTACAATATGGGGCGACATGTAGCGGTTGGAGCTCGTGTGCCGTGCACAATTGTTGTTCCCCAGGCACTCACGTATCCAAATGGGCTGCCAGTGCGGTGCTGGCGCCTAGCACAGTGCGAAACGGACACGTAAATCCATGTGATGGACACATTATTCCTTCTTTTTCCGCAGGCACGGACGTGTCCAAGGAGGCTGCCAAGATGGTGCTGGCCGACGATATGCGGCGCATAAAAAATGAAATGAGTATCACGAATAATCGACTAATACACATAACGTATTGCCCCCGCAGGCACGGACGTGTCCAAGGAGGCTGCCAAGATGGTGCTGGCCGACGACAACTTTGCGTCTATCGTGGCGGCGGTGCAGGAGGGGCGGCGCGTGTGGGACAACATCCGCAAGATCCTCATCTTCAACCTGCCCGTCAATCTGGCGCAGGGCCTGTCCGTGCTGTACGCGTACATACTGGTCCTGGACAACCCGCCGCTCACGGCGCTGCAGGTGAGGCTTTATGCAGTTCATGACCGACGCCTAGATAAGTTTATTTGCCGAACCTTCGAGGAGCAGCTGCACGTACGTGGTACTCTGCGTATCGTACGCGTTACAGGGTGGCAGTCTGGGTCATGTGCGGCTACACCAGTGGGCAGGGCGGCCCGCCGCTGACGGCCCTGCAGGTGCTGGTGGACTCTGCTGGGTAGGACTGGCGCTGAGGGCAGCTACCTGCCACGTGTGTAACAGCAGATCCTGAACCCCTACGTGTTAATACACACGCGCATACCGCCCTACCCCTGTCCCGCCACACCAGGTGCTGCTGGTCAACCTTCGTGACGCTGGGCTGGGGGAGCCCTTCCCATGTGTCGTCACACTTACTATACACGCCCCTGCCCCACACCACCCCCAGGTGCTGCTGGTCAACCTGCTCACCTCCGTGACCCTGGGCCTGGCGCTGGCGGCGGAGCCCCCCGAGCCGGGCGTCATGGCACGTCCGCCCCGCCGCCCCGGAAAGCGGCTGGTAGGTTAACGGCTAGTTGTGGGTTAGCAAACCGCTGGTGAGCAGAGCCCTGATAGGGTCCAGCCAAGCCACGACCCAAGCGTTACGCTCAGCGCTCCTTGTTTTCAACAAGCAGTTTGACAGCGAACGAGATATCCTACTTGCCCTGCACAACGCTCCACGAAATACACATGTCAGCAGCTGCCTGCTGGCTACCGGTAACGTGAGCAGCTCGGCCAGCTGCTGCTGTGCCGCTGCTCCTTCACGTGCCATTTATAAGCTGCCCGCCAACGTCGCAACACCGTATGGCTTAAGGTTTACATAGTTGCGTTACAAATTTTAATGTAGCGTGGCGCTGTGCTGTTTATTTGTGTGCCACGTCATCGTGTGCTCCGTGACCGGAAATTACCGTACAGCCTAAAATCTTAATATTGTGTACTAAATATTTTGTATTCTTATTCCCGCGCAGGTGGGCAAGCTGCTGCTGTGGCGCTGCTTTTTCGTGTGCCACGTCATCGTGTGCCTCGTGATCGGCATGTTCTACTGGGCAGGCAGGCTGGGCGTGGGGCTGCGGGCGGCGAGGGCGGAGGCGTTCAACGTGCTGGTGGGCGCGCAGGTGAGGCACGTGTATTAGCTGAGGTGTTTAATACACATGCAGCAGCAAGGGGGCAGTGGGGTTGGCTGGGCGTGGGACTGGCGGAGGCGCGGGTGTTCAATGTGCCGGTGGGCGCGCAGGGTAGCTGAGGCGGTTAATACACATGCAGCAGCAAGGGGGTTAGGATGGGGGGGCGGCGGGGCGTGGGGCTGTCGGCGCGCCGGGCGCGTTTCCTCAACGGTGGAGGTGGGGGCGCCGGCGGGTGAGACAGGAACGGTGTGGGGGCCAACCTGGGAACCTTGTGGGGTTGTTACGACTGGGGGAGGAGGCATGTTGTGGCCGGTGTGCTGTTTTTAGGCGCTACCGTGTACCGGTATACATGGGGACCGTGGGGAGGTGGTCCCGTTGCAGGTGCAGGCCGAGGATCGGCCCACCGCCGCGTTGATCCACAGGAGCGTCACGACGTAACAACATAACGATAAGCGTGTCCTTCTGGGGTGTCCGACACCGTGGCGTAGCACCTTGCACCTAAACGAGCGGGCATGGCGTACCTGCTGCGACCGACATGCCTACTTCAACCTCGCAACCTACCCGCCCTCCGCCCTCCACCACACTGTGCGCCCCACATCCCCTGCTTGCCCCGTGCCCCCGACCCCTGCCCCACCACCAGGTGGCCCACTTGTCGACACGTGTATTAAGAAGTGAATTGACCCCTTGCCCCGCCCCCCCGCGGTGGCCCCCAACTCGCGTTCCTTCTCTCTTGCTCCCCTAGGTGGCCTACTTCCTCAACTGCCGCTTCCTCAAGCTGTCCTGCGCCCACCCCCGCGTGCTGCGGGGCAACCCCTGGATGTACCTGGCGGGGGCCATCACCATTGGGCTCATGGTGGGATGGGCTGGGCTGTGTTGTGTGTGTGTGCCTGCCGGCCAAGGGACAGGACACAGGAGACAGGGGGTAAGGGGGCTGCAGGGTGGTGCAGCTGCGTGGGTCCGTAGCACGGCGTGGCGTGACCAGTGCTCCGGCAGCTGCACCTGGCACGGCCTCATGCCGCACGGCAGTGTGCTAATGCGGCTCAGGCACAAACATACACCGCGCCCCCGCCCGCGCCCCTTATGCCCACGCTTTTCTTCATCACCTACGGTACATCCCTGAAGTCAACCACTTCTTCACATGGCGAGCACACCCACTACGCTAACGCACACGCACCCGGTAACACACACACGCACACGCATCTCCGCCCCCCTTCCCTTCCCCACACCCAGTTCTTCATCACCTACGTCCCTGGCGTCAACCACTTCTTCCACATGGCGGGCATGGGGTGGCTGCAGTGGGCGCGGGTGGCGGTGTGCACGTGTATTATCTTTGTGGTGGTGGAGGTGGAGAAGCTGCTGGTGGACCCGCTGTTCATGCCCCTCATCCGCCCGCTGCTGAGGTGGATCGAGCGCCACTCGCCGCGGTGGTTGTCGGTTGGGAGCAGGCGGGGGCTGATGAGGAGACTGGTGTGTGGGGCGGGGGCGGGGGCGGGGACGGGAGGGGGTGAGGGGGCGGGGGGCAGGAGGGGGAGGAGGAGGAGGCGGGAGGGGC